>Ga0207874_1003785_pt1 | contig 12038 bp, 9 predicted proteins | sample HigsolmetaAR201D_FD_184833 | JGI IMG/M metagenome (GOLD analysis project Ga0207874, IMG submission 184833) | Ionic liquid and high solid enriched microbial communities from the Joint BioEnergy Institute, USA - AR20-1-D (SPAdes) (version 2) ... | reverse complement strand
GCAGGGGTGGCTGAACGAACGGGAGATCGTGATGGAGACGCTGCTCGGCATGAAGCGTGCCGGCGCGGATCTGATCATCACCTACCACGCTGTGGACGCCGCCAGATGGCTGCAGGAGGGCTGGCGCTAGAGCGAACTTACAGGATCCGGGACAGATCCAGGACGAAATGGTCGCTTGAGATTTGCAGCACCTTGCGATCCTGGAACTCGCGGAGCACCTGCAGCAGCGTGTCTTTCTTCACACCGGCCAGCTGGGCGAGCTCGTCATAGTTCAGGCCCACCCTGAAGTAGATCTGCTGGCCATCGCGCTGTCCGTCACGCGCCGCGATCTTCACGAGGCTCTTGGTGATCCTGCTGCGCTCATCGAGGAACACGAGGTCATGGACCTGACGGTTCGTTTCGCGCAGTCTGGCGCTCAGCTCCTTCATGATGCCGACCGTGATCTCGAAGTTGGCCTTCAGCAGGCTGAGGAAATGGTCCCTGCGCAGGGCGTACAGCACGGCATCCTCCATGACCTGCGCGGAGGCCGAGCGCGGCTCCTGGTCGATCAGCGCAAGCTCTCCGAAGCTGTCTCCAGCCTTCATGATGGACAGGATCTTCTCCTGGCCTTCGGCATTGGAGGTATAGATCTTGACGGAGCCGCTGATGACCATATAGAACACGGAACCGGGATCGCCTTCGCGAAACAGCACGTGACCGGCGAAGTAGCTCTCCCTGGTGCACATATTGTTAATGATGGCTAACTGGTAGTCGTTCAGATGTCTGAACAAGGCAACCTGTCGCAAGAATCGCATCGAACTATCCCCTTATCCCGGTAGAAAATGATGGTTTGTCTCTAATGTAACATAAAATGGGATGTTATGCTGAGAAAATTTGACCATATATGTCCATAATATGTCGAATAAGGTGGGATACATATGACCAACAGCCAAGGCCGCAGAAGCGATCGTTCAGCAGCCGCCTTCGCGGAAGCGAAGCAATACATGGTTGGGGGCGTCAACAGTCCGGTCCGCGCGTTCAAATCCGTGGGTCTGACACCGGTCTACGTGGAACGCGGGGAAGGAGCGTATATCTACGACATCGACGGCAATCGCTTCATCGATTACGTCGCCTCCTGGGGACCGCTGATCGTCGGGCACGCCCATCCCGAGGTGGTGGACATCATCCAGCGCACTGCGGCCAAGGGGACGAGCTTCGGCGCGCCGACGCTGATCGAGACGGAGATGGCGAAGCTGGTCTGTGAGCGGGTGCCTTCCATCGAGGTGGTGCGAATGGTGAACTCCGGCACGGAGGCGACGATGAGCGCCCTGCGATTGGCAAGGGGGTATACGAAGCGCGACAAGATCGTCAAGTTTGAAGGCAGCTATCACGGCCATGCCGATTCCCTGCTGATCAAGGCTGGCTCCGGCGTCGCCACCCTCGGCTTGCCTGACAGCCCCGGCGTGCCTCAGAGCACGGCGGTCAACACGATCACCGTGCCGTACAACGACCTGGAAGCGGTGAAGCTGGCATTCGAGCGGTATGGCGAACAGATCGCCTGCGTGATCGTGGAGCCTGTGGCGGGCAACATGGGCGTGGTTCCTCCGCTGCCGGGATTCCTGGAAGGCTTGCGCGAGGTGACGAACCGTTACGACAGCCTGCTCATCTTCGACGAGGTGATGACCGGCTTCCGCGTCGGATTGCACAGCGCGCAAGGCCTGTTCGGCGTCACGCCTGACCTGACCTGCCTCGGCAAGGTGATCGGCGGCGGCTTGCCCGTCGGCGCATATGGCGGACGCAGGGAGATCATGGAGCATGTCGCGCCCAGCGGCCCGATCTATCAGGCAGGCACCTTGTCCGGCAATCCGCTGGCGATGGCGGCCGGTCTCAAGACGCTGCAGCTGCTCGGCGAGCCGGGGGTATACGAGCGTCTGGAGCGGATGGGGGCGCGGCTTGAGGAAGGCTTCCGGCGCAATGCGGAAGAGCTCGGCATTCCATGCACGATCAATCGCGTGGGCTCGATGATCTGTCCGTTCTTCACCGACAGGAAAGTGGTGAATTATGAAACAGCGCGCACTTCCGACCTGCAGAGGTTCGCGAAGTACTTCGGCCATATGCTCGATCTGGGCGTAAGCGTCGCTCCGTCGCAGTTCGAGGGCATGTTTATCTCCACCGCCCATACGGATGAGCTGATCGAGCGGACGATCGAAGCCCATCGGGAAGCGCTCCGCAGGCTGTAGCCGGGTTCCGGCGCGGCCGGGCTCATCCTGGCTGGCACGGCCTTATCACAGGAGAAAGAGGAACGGTTATGCAGACGAACTCCGCTTACAATGATACTTTCCTGCGTGCATGCAGGGGAGAGCAGGTGGACTATACGCCGGTCTGGTACATGCGTCAGGCGGGCCGCTACGATCCGGAATACCGCAAGATCAAGGAGCGTTACACGCTGCTCGAGATCTGCGCGCAGCCGGAACTGGCTGCGGAAGTGACGATGATGCCGGTGCGCAAGCTGGGCGTCGACGCGGCCATCCTGTATTCGGATATCATGAATCCGGTCGCCTCGCTGGGCGTCAGATTCGATATCGTCAAGAATGTCGGTCCGGTGATCGAGGAGCCCATTCGCACCGCGCGCGATGTGGAGCGGCTGAAGCCGATCGATGTGGCGGACGATCTGGGGCACATCCTGGAGACGATCCGCATCCTTGACCGGGAGCTGAAGGTGCCGCTGATCACCTTCGCCGGCGCTCCGTTCACGATCGCCAGCTACCTGATCGAAGGCAGACCATCCAGGACGTACATGCGCACGAAACAGATGATGTACAGCGAGCCCGAGGTCTGGTTCGCGCTCATGGACAAGCTCGGCGATATGGTGAGCACCTACGTGCGGGAGCAGTTTAGGGCCGGAGCGAAGGCGTTCCAGCTGTTCGACAGCTGGGTGGGCGCGCTTGCTCCGCAGGATTTCGCGAAGTACGTGCTGCCGGTCGTGAAGCGCATCTTCGCCTCGCTGAGCGATCTGCCGCAGCCGAAGATCTACTTTCCGGGCGTCGCTTCAGGCGAGCTGTTGCCCCTGCTTGGAGATCTGAAGGCGGACGTGATCGGGCTGGATTGGCGCGTGTCGATCGTCGAGGGGGCGAAGCGAACGGGCGGATCCTTTGCCCTTCAGGGCAATCTCGATCCCTATGCGCTGACGGCTCCGGCCGAGGTGCTGCAGGCGGCGGCCAGGGAGATCATCGACCAGGGGCTGTCGGCGGGCACCGGGCATATCTTCAACCTCGGACACGGCCTGTTCCCCGAGGCTTCGCTCGACGCGCTGCGCCGACTGACCGAGTATGTGCACGAGTACTCGGCGGAGGCGATAAGCAGGAGCAAGCCGGCTGTGCAACATGAGCGTGAAAGGAAGGGGTCTCGATGACGAAGAACAAACGAATCGGCGTGCTCGTCATGTCCTATGGCACTCCGGAGAGCATGGAAGGAGTCGAAGCCTACTACACCCATATCCGGCATGGACGCCCGCCGACGGCCGAGCAGCTCCAGGAGCTGAAGGATCGGTATGCGGCGATCGTGGGCGGCGTGTTCCCGCTCCGGGAGAACACGAACAAGCAGGTGGAGGCGCTGCAGCTGGCGCTGGATGCAGGCGGCGGAGAGGCGGAGTACGTATGCTTCCAGGGCTTGAAGCATGCGAGCCCGTTTATCGAGGACGGCGTGCGGCAGATCGCGGAAGCCGGCATCCGGGATGCGGTTGGCATCGTGCTGGCTCCGCATTATTCGCTGATGAGCGTCGGCTCCTACATCAAGCGTGCGGAAGAAGCCGCCTCGGAGCTTGGAGTCCGCTTCCGCTTCGCGAAGAGCTATTATGTTCGGCCGGAGCTGGTGGATGCGTTTGCGGAGCGCGTCCGGGAAGGACTGGACAGGTTCGAGGGAGGGGCGGACGCGATTCGCGTCCTGTTCTCCGCGCACAGCCTGCCGGAGAAGATCCTCGAGATGGGCGACCCGTATGTCGAGCAGCTGCTTGCCACTTCGAAGCTCATCGCAGACAAGGTCGGACTGCCCGAATGGCAATTCGTCTGGCAGAGCGCCGGCCGGACTGCCGAGCCCTGGCTTGGACCGGACATTCTGGATGTGATGCGGAATCTGCAGCGCGAAGGCGTGAAGCAGATCCTGTCCTGTCCGATCGGATTCGTCTCCGATCATCTGGAGATTCTGTATGATCTCGATATTGAGGCCAGGCAGCTGGCAGCCGAGCTTGGCATCCGCTTCGAGCGCATTCGCTCGCTCAACCAGGATCCGCGATATATCGGACTGCTCCGCGAGATCGTATGGGAGCTGACGACCAAGGCTCCCGGACAATACGACATGTAGCCGTTCCATTTCGCAGGAATCGCCATTTCGGATGGCGGTTCTTTTTTTTGTTTGTCACCCATCCATGGATTGACAACCGGAAGGATTCCCCTATAATGATATTAAAATCATTTTATAAAAGTGATTTTATGAAGTTTATGTACAGGAGGAGTCCATCATGATCAATCGAATGGCTTGCATGACCGGCCTCAGGAAGATGGAGATGCGCACCATCGGGATGCCGCACGCGGCTCCGGACCAGGTTGTCGTCAAGCTCGAGTATGTGGGGATATGCGGGTCCGACGTCCATTATTATGAGCATGGGAAGATCGGGGATTTTGTTGTCCAGGGCGATTTCATCCTGGGTCATGAATGTGCAGGTACGGTCGTGGAAGTCGGATCGAACGTTGCCCATCTGCGTGTCGGCGACAGGGTGGCTCTGGAACCGGGCTTGACCTGCGGGAAATGTGAATATTGCAAGACCGGCAAGTATAACCTGTGCCCGGATGTCCGATTCCTCGCGACACCGCCAATCGACGGATGTCTGGTGGATTATCTCGCGTATCCGGCGGACATGGCTTTCAAGCTTCCGGACCAGGTTTCCAGTCTGGAAGGCGCATTGGTGGAACCGCTGTCCGTCGGGTTGCACGCGGCCGTGCAAGGTCAGGTTACTTTGGGCTCCCGCGTGATCATCCTCGGGTCGGGGCCGATCGGCCTCATGACGATCCAGGCATGCAAGGCCTACGGGGCGACCGAGATCATCGCCGTTGACATCTTCGACAACCGGCTGGAATATGCGAAACGGCTCGGTGCGACGAAGGTGATCCATGCAAGGCGGCACAACGTCATCGATACGGTCATGGAATGGACGAACGGCAGGGGGCTCGATGTGGTGTTTGAAACGGCAGGAAGCGAAGCCACGATCCAGGACACTCCCCATCTCGTCAGCAGAGGCGGAACGATCGTCCTGGTAGGTCTGGCGGGCAAGGACATCATTCCCTATCATTTCATGCAGATCATGTCGAAGGAAGCGAGCATCAAGTCCGTTTTCCGTTATCGCAACCTGTTCCCGACCGCGATTGAGGCCATCGCCGACGGGCGAATCAACGTCAAGGACATGGTCACGCATGAGTTTGATTTCACCGACAGCCATCGGGCATTCGAATATGTGATCGAGCACAAGCAGGAAGTTGTCAAGGCGATCATTAAAATGTGAACAAACATCAAGGGCTGTTCTCCAGGATCACTTGCCAGTGACCTTGGAGAACAGCCCTTGTTCGTTATGCGCTAGACCTGGTCGATGAACGGTTTGACGAACTGCAGGGCGGCGCCAACAGCCGTTGCCTCCAGCTTGTAACGGCATGCCTGCAGGTAGGTGCCGTCCCGTTCAAAGGTATTCCTCGCCGCCAGCAAATGTCTCAGCTCGTCCAGATGTTCATCCAGATAAGCGCCAACGTAGCCGCCGACGATCACATTGCAGTCGTAGAGCATGCGCAGGTTGTTGACCGTCGTGACCAGGTGGCTGACATACTCCTCCCAGATCTGCAGGTGACGGGCAGACCCTTGTCTGAGCAGGTCGAAGAACTTCCGGATGCTGCCGTCTGCGCTGTCGCTCAGGATCTTCGCGTTGCAGTAGGCGTCCACGCACCCCAGCTGGCCGCAATAGCATCGTCTTCCTCCCGGCACGATCGTCATGTGTCCGAATTCTCCGCTGCGCTGGTTGAGTCCGGGATACAGATTGCCGTTGATGATGATCGAGCCGCCCACGCTGTTGTTGAGCGACAGGTAGACGACGTTCCGGATCTGCTCGTCTCCCCAGAACTCGGCCATGCCCCCGGCATTGGCATCATTGACGAAAACGCACGGATAGGGAATATGCTCGCTGAAATGCTCGATCGTCCCGCCCATGAAGTCGATGACCACAGCGAACTCCACCTTGCGGTTATCGTGCGACAGGATGGCGGGCAGGGCGATGCCGACACCGAGGATGCTGTCTCTTGCGATCTCCGTATCATGGATGAATCGCTCGACGAGCCGGCCCACGCCGGCGAAGTATGCAGGATCGTTCCGGAAGCTGAAGTTTGTCCGGACATGGTGGACCACCGTCGCGCTCAGGTCGATCATCACGATCGCCACATGATTGCGCGTTATGTCCAGGCCGATCGCATACCTCGCTCGCGGATTGTAGGCGATCGCCCTGGCTTTGCGCCCGCCTGTCGATTCGAACTGGCCAGTCTCCATGACGAGCCCGCGTTCCTGCAGCTCCTTGATATTATGCGTGACAGTGGGCAGGCTCAGGCCGAGCGAAGCGGCAATCTCCTGTATGGAGAGAGGTTCCCTGCGATAGAGATATTTGTAGATGGCATTGCGGTTCATCTTTTTGACTTCGATACTGTTGATTCGTTGAGGCTTCACTTGCTCCGTTCACCAACTTTAACCAAGCGCTTGATACATGCCGTTATCCCGGATCAATCCTATGTTAGCCGAATCTGCCGCTCTGCGCAACGAGGCGTGTCACGCGCGCGAGTCACTCGCCGATGGGCGCCGCGTCAGGCCGGGCTAGGGAAAATGCAAAAGATAGGCATGGTCCACATTCAACGCCCATATATATAGATTAAAACCGTCAGTATCGCGCCGGTGATCCGATCGATTCCTGTCTGAAACTGCGCGGAAGCGGAGCCTGTGCTTGCGAGCCGGCTGATGCGCCCGCGCACGGTCGGATGCCGGCCATCACTTGAGAGGGGAAGGGAGGAGTGTGCCCGTGTCTGATTATCCGAAGGGACTCAGATTCGATATTTATGAACGGATCACGCTACCCGAGGAGGTTGTGGGCATAGGGGAGCTGGAGGATATCGAGCTCCTGCCGCGCATCACGATGCAGACGCACGAGGATCAGGTGGTACTCAGCGGCGATCTGATGCTGGTGGGTACATACGTGGGAGTGGAGCCGGACAGCGGGGTCAGGCAATTGCGTCATCGCATACCGGTGGAGATCACGCTGCCGCTCAGGAGGATCCGGCGAATGGACAGCGTCGGCATCGAGATCGACAACTTCGACGTTGAGCTCCTGTCCGCCAGAACCCTGAACATCACCGGCGTCATCTCGCTCACGGGCGTAGACACGACATCGGAGCAGACCTCACAACAGCAGGCATGGAGAGAACAGGGGGAGGCCTGGTTCGTGCATGAGGCTGCCAGGCTTGCCGGTCAGCAAGGTCAGGAAGTCGGGCTGAGCGCAGAGACTCCGGCTGCCGCCCGGCAGGATGAGGAAGAATCGCCTGCGCAGGGCGCAACCCGGGAAGAAGCCCAGGCGCCGGCCATGCACGCACGACCTGAGCCGACTTCAGCATCGCAGGATGCAAGCGGGCAAGCCGCCAGCACCTATGCGTTCGGATCAACGGGCGGGGATTCCTCATACGCCGAGGATCGCGTGGAGCCGCAGCCCGCCGCGCAGGAGATGCCCAAACAGGCGCCGCCTGCAGAAAAGCCGGTTCCTCAGAAGCAGGCGGAGATCATCGAGGTGGTGGTGAAGGAAGAGGCGGGCAAGGCGATTGCAGCCGCGGCGGAGGAACAGGTCGGCCAGACAGGCGGAGCCAAGGACAACCAGGCTGCCGGGGGGGCTCCGAAGCCGGCCAACGTCGGCGCGGCGGAGAACGTCCCGCAGCAGGCCAACGCCGGCGCTGCCGACAACGCGGCCAATATCCAGGCGCCGGCGGCAACGAGCAACGCCGTCAAACCGATCGCTGCGGAAGCTTCGGATAACGCTGCCAAGACGCTCGACGCCCAGGCGGCGAACGAGCAGCCGGAAGCGGCGCCGGTGAAGTCGGAACCGCAGGAGATGAAGATCGCGTTCGGCAGCAACAAGCAGGATACCTCCGGTTGGGCGGGAGCCGTGGCCGGGGTGAAGTCCCTGTTGCAGCAAGCCGCCGAGAAGCTTGTCCCGCAGGCTGAAGAAGACAAGGCCGAGCCTGAGGCTGCCGAGAAGAAGCAGGCCAAGCGCGGCGAGGAACAGCTCCAGTGGAAGAATCTGCTGCTGTCCTCGGAGCATGAGGAGCAGCGATTCCGCAAGATGCGGATGTGCATCGTGCAGAAAGAGGAGACGTTGGACACGATCGCCTCGCGATATTCGCTTCATCCCAAGGAACTCCTCCTGTACAACCGACTGGAGTCCGACCGGGTCTATGAAGGCCAGATCATCTATATCCCGAAATAACCATGGCGATGCCGCAGGCACCATGCGCGCCCACAGGCTGCGTGCGCCTGTTGGCGCATCATCTGCCAGCATACAGGTGGCGAAACAGCCAGGCAAAATGGCGATGCGGGGGAAACTTCCTCCAGCATCGCCTTTGTGCGTTATCTGAAAAGCATCGCTCTCAATAAAGCTCCAGGAGAAATCCAAGATACGCGAGAAAGAGAAGAAACAGCAAAAATACATCAAAAGGCGTGGGCAGAATCAGCGTGCGGACAAACTGGATACAGATCAGGGGGAAACAGATGGTCTTGAGCGTATAGCGGATGCGAAACCAGAACTTCTGCAATCGTGCCACCTCCCGCGTGATGCAGCGACATGGGCCGGGTGCCGGCCAGCGCAAGGAATCCCGTACAGGCGAAAAAAGTTTGCTGCTATAAGTTTATGAGAGCAGCCGGAATGGTTATGCTAATTATTGACTATGCCTGCAAAGGCAGTTATCATAATGTGTGATATCATAAGCACAACGATGGTGAACGGGAATAGTAGGCGTGCGAACCCTACAGAGAGCGGAACCAGATGCTGAGAGGTCCGCAGGATTGGAGCTGCTGAAGTCGCCCGGGAGTTGCTGGTCACAGCCGGTTGTACAGCCGTTATCTGTAAGAGTGTCGCGTCTGCTTCAACCCGACAGGCGCGAAACAAAGGTGGTACCGCGGAAGCATCCTTTCGTCCTTTGAGACGGAAGGTTTTTGTATTTATAAGGGTAATCATGACAGGGAGGTAGCATCGATGGGTCAATATGAACAATCCACCCAGGACAGGTCGGTCTCGATGCCGACCACGTACAATCCGCACGAGGCGGAGGCCAAATGGTACCAATATTGGAGAGAAAACAACTTCTTCGCAGCGGGTGTCCGAAAAGACGCGGAGAAATATACGATCGTCATCCCGCCGCCTAACGTCACCGGCATGCTGCACATCGGCCATGCGCTGGACTTCACGCTGCAGGACATCCTGATCCGCACGAAGCGCATGCAGGGCTATGACACGCTCTGGCTGCCCGGCACCGACCATGCCGGCATCGCGACGCAGACCAAGGTTGAGCAGAGGCTGCGCGAGGAAGATGGGCTCACTCGCTACGACCTTGGCCGCGAGAAGTTCCTGGAGAAGGTCTGGGAATGGAAGGAGCATTATGCGGATACGATCCGCCAGCAATGGGCGAAGATGGGCTTCTCGCTCGATTATTCGCGGGAGCGGTTCACGCTGGATGAAGGCCTGTCCCGCGCCGTTCGCGAAGTGTTCGTCCGCCTCTATGAGAAAGGCCTCATCTACCGGGGCAAATACATCATCAACTGGGACCCTGCGGCGCGCACGGCGCTCTCGGATATCGAGGTCGAATACAAGGAAGTGCAGGGCAAGCTGTATCATCTGCGCTATCCGCTGAAGGACGGCGAGGGCGGCCTGGTCGTCGCGACGACGAGACCGGAGACGATGCTCGGGGATACCGCGGTGGCCGTCCATCCTGAGGATCCGCGCTACAAGCATCTGATCGGCAAGACGCTGATCCTGCCGGTCATCGGCCGCGAGATCCCGATCATCGGCGACGAATACGTCGATCCGGAGTTCGGCAGCGGCGCGGTGAAGATCACGCCGGCGCATGATCCGAACGACTTCGAGGTCGGCAACCGCCACCATCTCCCGCAGGTGCTCGTCATGGACGAGAGCGGCAGGATGAATGAGAACGCCGGCAAATATCAGGGCCTGGACCGCTTCGAATGCCGCAAGCAGCTGGTGAGGGACCTGGAGGAGCAGGGCGTGCTCATCAAGATCGAGGAACACGTCCACCAGGTCGGACACAGCGAACGGACCGGCGTCGTCATCGAGCCGTATCTGTCGACCCAATGGTTCGTGAAGATGAAGCCGCTCGCCGAAGCGGCGATCGAGGCGCAGCGCAGCGGCAAGGGCGTCAATTTCGTGCCGGAGCGGTTCGAGAAGATCTACCTGAACTGGATCGAGAACGTCCGCGACTGGTGCATCTCCCGTCAGCTGTGGTGGGGCCATCGCATCCCGGCCTGGTATTGCGCGGACTGCGGCGAGGTGACCGTGTCGAGAGAGGATGCCGCGGCCTGCGCGCACTGCGGCTCGGCCAACATCCGCCAGGACGAGGATGTGCTGGACACCTGGTTCAGCTCCGCCCTCTGGCCGTTCTCGACGCTCGGCTGGCCGGAGGAGACGGCGGATATCAAGCGCTACTATCCGACCGACGTGCTCGTCACCGGTTACGATATCATCTACTTCTGGGTGGCCCGCATGATCTTCACGGCGCTGGAGTTCACGGGGCAGATCCCGTTCAGGGACGTGCTCATCCACGGCCTGGTGCGCGACGCGGAAGGGCGCAAGATGTCCAAGTCGCTCGGCAACGGCGTCGATCCGCTGGAGGTTATCGAGAAGTACGGCGCCGATGCGATGCGCTTCATGATCTCGACCGGCAGCACGCCGGGTCAGGACCTGCGCTTCCGCTGGGAGCGGGTTGAGCAGGCGCGCAACTTCGCGAACAAGATCTGGAACGCATCGCGCTTCGCCCTGATGAACCTGGAGGGCTTTACGGCCGACGACATCGATCTGGGCGGCCAGCTGACGGTCTCCGATCAGTGGATCCTGCATCGCCTGAACGAAACGGTGCGCGATGTGACCCGCCTCATGGATCAGTATGATTTCGGCGAAGTGGGGCGGTTGCTCTACAACTTCATCTGGGACGATCTGTGCGACTGGTACATCGAGTTCGCCAAGCTGAGCCTGTATGGACAGGATGCAGCCGCGAAGAAGACCACCCAGTCCGTGCTCGCCCATGTGCTCGACCAGACGCTGCGCCTGCTCCATCCGTTCATGCCGTTCCTGACGGAGGAGATCTGGCAGCATCTGCCTCATGAGGGCGAGACGATCATGCTCGCCGCGTGGCCGACTTACGATGCGTCGCGCGAAGCGCCGGAGGCAGTCCATCGGATGGAGCTGCTGATGAATATCATCCGCGCCGTGCGCAACGTACGCGCCGAAGTCAACGTGCCGATGAGCAAGAAGGTCGAGCTGATCATCAAGCCTGCGGATGAAGACACGCTTCGCATCCTGCAGGACAACACCATCTATATCGAGCGCTTCTGCGGCACCTCCGGGTTCACCATGAGCCTCGATGCGGCGCCTCCAGAGCAGGCGATGACGGCCGTCGTAAGCGGCGCCGAGCTGTTCCTGCCGCTGGCCGGGCTGATCGACATCGCCCAGGAGATCGAGCGGCTCAACAGGGAGCTGGCGGTGCTGGAGAGCGAGGTTGAGCGCGTCGAGAAGAAGCTGGCCAACGAGGGCTTCGTGAAGAAGGCGCCGGCCAAGGTGGTTGAAGAGGAGAGAGCGAAGCAGAAGGACTACATGGAGAAGCGCGACAAGGTGAAAGCGCGCATCCAGGAGCTTCAACAATTGAGCTGATCTGGCTGTCAGAACGGCCGCAGCGGCTCTTGCCCAGATATGGAGCCGCTGCGGCCGG
>Ga0207874_1003774_pt1 | contig 12077 bp, 6 predicted proteins | sample HigsolmetaAR201D_FD_184833 | JGI IMG/M metagenome (GOLD analysis project Ga0207874, IMG submission 184833) | Ionic liquid and high solid enriched microbial communities from the Joint BioEnergy Institute, USA - AR20-1-D (SPAdes) (version 2) ... | reverse complement strand
CGCGATGCAGGGGACCTTCATCGGGGTGCTCATGTCGGCGACGCTGCCGGCGCGCCTCGGCGAGCCGTCGCGCGCGCTGATCGTCGCGCGGCGCACCGGCCGCCCGCGCGAGCACTTCCCGATCGTCCTCGGCACGATCGTCTCCCAGACGCTGCTCAACATCGTCGCGCTCGTGCTGCTCGGGGTCGTGACGTTCTCGACCGTGCGGCTGTTCCGCGGCCAGCAGGACGCGCTCCTGCTCGCCGCGATCGCGCCGCTCGTGCTGCTCGTGCTCGTGCTCGTCGCCCCGCCGCTGCTGAGCGCCGGCCGCCACACCCGCTCGGGCAAGCTGCGCGAGCTGACCGGTCAGGCGCGGCGGGCGCTCGCGCGCGTGCGCGCCGGCCTCGTCGTCTTCCGCCAGCCGCGCCTGGGCGCGACCGCCGTCGCCGCCCAGCTCGGCGCGTGGGCGCTCCAGTGGCTGGCCTGCTACGTGCTGCTCGTCGCCTTCGGCCTCGACGACCAGGCCGGCCCCGGCGCGGCCGCCGCCGTCCTCTTCGCCGTCAACGTGACCGCGGTGCTGCCCGCGACGCCGTCGAACCTCGGCATCTTCCAGGCGGCCTGCGTCGTCGTGCTCAGCAACGGCTACGGCGTCTCCTACGCCGACGCGCTCGGCTACGGCATCGTCCTGCAGGCGGTCGAGATCGCGACCGCGGTGCTCATGGGCATGCCGGCGCTGCTCAAGGAGGGCCTGTCGTGGAAGGACGTGCGGCTGCGCGCGATGCAGGCCGCCCCGGTCCGCCTCCAGGCCCGGCCGACAGCGCCCCAGGGTGGCGCCGCCGCCGAAGCCTAACGCTCGACTTGAGGGTTAGATTCAGCCGGACGCGCCAGTCCGAGTTCGGCGCAACCGAGCTCGCAGCACCCCGGCGTCAGCCAGGGTGCCGAACTCGAAGCAAGCCGCTTCCAAGCCGGCTTGCCGCCGTCCTAGGCCGACTCGACCTGCAGCCGGGTCGGGTCCTTGTCGGTGCCGGCGATCAGCTCGTCCGGCGCCTTCTCCCTCGGCAGGAAGCCGCTCCTCATGCCGAAGTAGATCGCCTGCGGGTGGTGGGCGACGATCGCGACCGTCGACTGCTCCGGCTCGACCGCGTAGCCGCCCGACAGCCGCAGGCCGATCGACGGCGCGTCGAGCAGCCGGAAGACCTTCTCGTGCTCGGACTGGTCCGGGCAGGCCGGGTACCCCCACGAGTAGCGGCGGCCCTGGTCGGGATCGATGCCGAGGTCGGCGCGGACCTTCGCGTGCAGCCACTCGGCCATCCCCTCGGCGGTCTGCACGCCGAGCCCGTGGACGAACAGCTGCTCGGAGAACTCGCCGTCGGCCTCGAGCCTCGCCATCAGCTGCGTCACCTCGTCGCCGGCGGTGACGGCCTGCAGCGCGCAGACGTCGCGCTCGCCGGAGCTCAGCGGCCGGAAGAAGTCGGCCAGGCAGATGCGGTCGTGCTTGGGCTGGCGCGGGAAGACGAGCCGCTCGAGCTCGCGGTCGTGGTCGTCGGGGTCGAAGATGACGAGCTCGTTGCCGTCGCCGTTGCAGGGGAAGTAGCCGAGCTTCGCGCGCGGGTGCAGGTAGGTCTGCTCGCGCCACATCCGCTCCAGCCGCGGCTGGAAGTCCTCGCGCACGAGCCGCGCCCAGTCGTCGCCCTTGACGCCGCGCCCGCCCCAGTGGAGCTTGAACAGCACGTGCGTGTCGAGGTGGCGGTAGACCTCGTCGAGCGGCACCTCGACCTCGCGCACGCCCCACCACGGCGGCGTCGGGATCGGGTTGTCGGTGCGCGCGGCCGAGCGCACGGAGGCATCGGTCGTCGGCGGCGCGTCGCTGTCGGCGACGGGCTTCTCACGCAGCCTGCGGGCGGCCTCGCGCGTCCTGGCGACGAGCGCCGCGCGCGCCTCCGCGTCGATCAGCTGGTCCATCTTCGCCAGCCCCTCGAACGCGTCCTTGCAGTAGAAGACGCCCGGCTCGTAGACCTCGTCGCTGTCCCTGCCGCGCGGGTAGAGGATCCGCAGGCCGAAGTCGCGGTTGATCGCCGCGCCGCCGATCAGGACCGGGTACGGCAGCCCGCGCTCGTGCAGCTCCTGGACGGCGAGCGGCATCTGCCTCGAGGTCGACACGAGCAGCGCCGACAGGCCGATCGCCGTCGCCCTGTGCTCCTCGGCGGCCTCGATGATCGTCGAGACCGGCACCTGCTTGCCGAGGTCGACGACGGTGTAGCCGTTGTTCGTGAGGATCGTGTTGACGAGCGACTTGCCGATGTCGTGGACGTCGCCGAAGACGGTCGCGAGCACGACCGTGCCCTTCGTGTAGCCCTCGATCCGGTCGAGGTAGCGCTCCAGGCGGGCGACGGCCTTCTTCATCACCTCGGCGCTCTGGAGCACGAACGGGAGGATCAGCTCTCCGGCGCCGAACTTGTCGCCGACCTCCTTCATCGCCGGCAGCAGCACGTCGTTGAGCGTCGGGACCGCGCCGATCTTCTCGACCGACCGGTCGATCCACGCCTCGACGCCGTCCTTCTTGCGGCGCAGGATGTGGTAGTGGAGCGCCTCCTCGGGCTCCATCCCGGCGGTCGGGTCGGCCGCCTCCTCCTCGGCGTCCGCGCCCTTGCGCTCGAAGTGCTCGATGAACCGCTGGGTCGCGTCGTCGCGGCGGTTGAAGACGAGGTCGTCGGCGAGCTCGCGCTCGACGGGCGGGATCTCCGCGTACGGGATGACGTCCCTCGGGTTGACCATCGCGAGGTCCAGCCCGGCCTCGACGCAGTGGTGGAGGAAGACCGAGTTGAGCACCTCGCGCGCCGGCTTGGAGAAGCCGAAGGAGACGTTGGAGACGCCGAGCGACGTGAGCACGCCGGGCAGCTGCGCCTTGATCTTGCGGATGCCCTCGATCGTCTCGATCGCCGAGGTCTTGAACTCGTCCGAGCCGGTCGCGAGCGTGAACGTGAGCGCGTCGAAGATGAGCAGCTCGGGCGCCATCCCGTGCTCCTCGACGACGTACTCGTAGATGCGCCTGGCGACCTCGAGCTTGCGCTCGGCGGTCTTGGCCATCGACTGCTCGTCGATCGTGAGCGCGATCAGCGCGGCCCCGTGCTGCTTGCACAGCGGCACGACCTGGTCGAGCTTCTCGCGCCCGGCCTCGAGGTTGACCGAGTTGACGATCGCGCGGCCGGGGATCTGCTCCAGCGCCGCCTTCATCACCTCGGGCTCGGTCGTGTCGACCTGGATCGGCGCCGGCAGCGCGAGCGAGATGCGCTTGACGAGCGCGCGCATCTGCTCGGCCTCGTCGGTGCGCTCGGTCAGCGCGACGCAGATGTCGAGGATGTGCGCGCCGCCCTCGACCTGGTCCTCCGCGATCTGCAGCAGCCCGTCGTAGTCCTCGGCCAGCAGCAGCTCCTTCGCCTTGCGCGAGCCCTGCGCGTTGACGCGCTCGCCGACGATCGTCGGGCGCGGCTCCTGCGCCAGCGGCGTGGCGGTGATCATCGAGGAGACATGCGGGGGCCGCCCGGCGGGGCGGGGGCGGGCCGGCGCGCCGCCGACGCGGTCGACGATCGCCCTGATGTGGTCGGGGGTCGTGCCGCAGCAGCCGCCGACGATCGAGACGCCGTAGCGCTCGACGAACTCCTGCAGCGTCGCGGCGAGCGCGTCGGGCTGCTCGGGGAAGATCGTCTCCCCGTCGGGGCCCTGCCGGGGGATGCCGGCGTTCGGGATGCAGTGGACGGGGATCGGCGCGTGCTCGCCGAGGAAGCGGATCGCGTCGCGCATGTCCTCGGGGCCGGTCGAGCAGTTGAGCCCGATCACCTGGACGTCGAGCGCGGTCAGCGTCGTCAGCACCGCGCTGATGTCGGTGCCGAGCAGCATCTTGCCGCCGTTGGGCAGCAGCGACACCGAGCACTGGATCGGCAGCGTCCTGCCCGTGGCCTTGAACGCCTCGCGCGCGCCGAAGACGGCGGCCTTGACCTCGAGGATGTCCTGCGCGGTCTCGATGATGAGCAGGTCGGCGCCGCCCTCGATCAGGCCCTGCGCCTGCTCGGCGAAGACCTCGACGAGCCGGCCGAACGTGATGCTCCCGAGCGTCGGGTCGTCGGAGGCGGGGAGGAAGCCGGTCGGCCCGATCGAGCCGGCGACGAAGCGGTGGGCGCCGGCGGCCCTGCGCGCGATCTGCGCGGCGGTGCGGTTGATCTCGAGCGTCTGGTCGCCCAGGCCCCACTCGTCGAGCTTCAGGCGCGACGCCTGGAAGGTGTCGGTCTCGACGACCTCGGCGCCCGCGTCCAGCATCGCGAGGTGGACGCCCTCGATCACGTCGGGCCGGTTGAGCACGAGCGCCTCGTGGCACTTGCCCGGCAGCCCGCCGTAGTCCTCCTGCGTGAGGTCGAACTGCTCGAGGGTGGCGCCCATGCCGCCGTCGAAGACGACGATGCGCCTGCGGATCGCATCGAGGTAGTCGCGCATCTCTCGATCGTACCAGCGATCCGGCCAACCTTGACACGACCGTGCCAAGGTTGCTCGTGGCCCGCGCGCCCGGCGGACGCGAGCGGCCCCGGACGCTCGGCGGACCGAGCGCCCGGGGCCGCATCGCTCCGCGCCCGCGCTCCCCAGCGGCGCGGCCGCAGCACCTCCCTACTTGATGAAGAGGATCTCGCTGTACTTCGGCAGCGGCCAGAGGTCGTCGGCGACGATGCCCTCGAGCTTGTCGGCGACCGCGCGGACCTCGTCCATCGCCGGTATGACATGGTCCTTGAGGTAGGTCGCCCACGCCGCCGCCGAGCTGTCGTCCTGGTTCTCCTTGAGGTTGGCCGTCTCGAGCCTGTGGATGGCGGCGACGAACTCGTCGACGAGCGCCTCCGTCTCGCGCACGAGCGGCGCGACGCCGGCCTCCTTGACGAGGCTGAGGTGGCGCAGCGCCGCCGGCAGCAGCATCGTGCGCGCGATGTGCGCGGCCGTCTCGGCCTCGATGTTGATCTTGACCGCGTACTGCTCGGTGAAGACCTCGCAGCGCGACGCCAGCTCGCGCTCCGACAGCACCCTGTAGCGCTCGAAGACGGCGACCGTCTCGGGCGCGGTGAAGTACGGCAGCGCCTCCGGCGTGGTCCTGAGGTTGAGCAGGCCGCGGCGGGCCGCCTCCTCGTGCCACTCCTGGGAGTAGCCGTCGCCGTCGAAGACGATCCGCTTGTGCTCGGCCCAGCTGCGCTGCAGCACCGGGCGCAGCGCCTCCTCGAGCGACGCGCCGCCCCGCAGCGCGTCCTCGAGCTGGTCGGCGAGGTCGTCGATCGCCTCGGCGACGATCGTGTTGAGGACCGTGTTCGGCAGCGCCACCGACTGGGTCGAGCCGATCGCGCGGAACTCGAACTTGTTGCCGGTGAAGGCGAACGGGCTCGTCCGGTTGCGGTCGCCGCCGTGGAGCGGCAGCGGCGGCAGCACCGACGTGCCGAGCCCGAGCAGCGAGCCGGGCTTGGGCCTGCCGGCCTCGCCCTTCTCGATCGCCTCGTAGACGTCCTGCAGCTCCCTGCCGAGGAAGATCGAGATGATCGCCGGCGGCGCCTCGTTGGCGCCGAGGCGGTGGTCCTGGCCGGGCCCGGACGCGCTCGCGCGCAGCAGCCCCTGGTGGCGGTCGACGGCCTGGATGACGGCCGTGCAGAAGAACAGGAACGAGAGGTTGTCGTGCGGCGTGTCGCCCGGGTCGAGCAGGTTCTGGCCGGTGTCGGTGCTCATCGACCAGTTGTTGTGCTTGCCCGAGCCGTTGACGCCGGCGAACGGCTTCTCGTGCAGGAGGCAGACGAGCCCGTAGCGGCGGGCGACGTTCTGGAGCACCTGCATCGTCAGCTGCTGGTGGTCGGAGCCGACGTTGGAGCTCTCGAACAGCGGCGCGATCTCGTACTGCGCCGGGGCGACCTCGTTGTGGCGCGTCTTGACCGGCACGCCGAGCTTCTGCAGCTCGCGCTCGACCTCGAGCATGCAGGCGAGCACGCGCTCCGGGATCGAGCCGAAGTAGTGGTCGTCGAGCTCGTGGCCCTTCGGCGGCTTGGCGCCGAACAGCGTGCGGCCGGTCGTGACGAGGTCCGGGCGGCCGAAGTAGTACTGCTCGTCGATGAGGAAGTACTCCTGCTCGGGGCCGACGGTCGTGTAGACGCGCTGGGCCTGCGCGTCGCCGAGCAGCCGCAGCGCGCGGATCGCCGACCTCGACAGCGCGTCCATCGAGCGCAGCAGCGGGATCTTGTGGTCGAGGGCCTCGCCCGTCCACGACGCGAACGCGGTCGGGATGCACAGCAGCGCGCCGTTCGGGTTCTCCAGGATGAAGGCCGGGCTCGTCGGGTCCCAGGCGGTGTAGCCGCGCGCCTCGAAGGTGGCGCGCAGGCCGCCGGTCGGGAACGAGGAGGCGTCCGGCTCGCCCTGGATCAGCTCCTTGCCGGAGAACTCGGTGATCGCCCGGCCCTCGCCGTCGGGGAGGTAGAACGAGTCGTGCTTCTCGGCGGTCGAGCCGGTCAGCGGCTGGAACCAGTGGGCGTAGTGGGTGGCGCCCTTCTCGAGCGCCCACTCCTTCATCGCCAGCGCGACCGCGTCGGCGAGCGAGCTGTCGAGCGCCTCGCCGCGCTCGAGCGTCGACTGCAGCTGCTGGTAGACGACCTTCGGCAGCCGCTTGCGCTGCTCGGCGGGGCTGAAGACGTTGATGCCGAAGACCTGGTTGTCGGCCTGCCGGAGATCCTGCGCGCCGAGCGTCTCCCCGTTGGGCGACCACTGCGCAGCGGTGACGTTCTCTTGACGGAGCTTGGGCATAGACGGGCGTTTCCTTTCCATCGTCCGCGCCGGGCGGTCCGGCTGGGCGCCGCGGACAGTCGCGACGGTGGACGGTGGCTCGTGTTTTCCGTGCGCAGCGAGCGTACGAACCTGTGGCGGGGTTGGCACTATCCGGATGTCCAAACCGACATCTCCCCGGTGCTCCGCGCGTCCCGGCGCTCCCGCCGCCCGTGCGGCCAATCGGCGGCGGCGTTCTTTGGCCACGAGGCCAAGGCGGGGGCGCGGCGGGGCGGGGACACTGGCACCACGCCGTCACCGTCGCACCGGTGCTCCCCGGCGCGGTGACGCGGAGGCGGCGGCTCCGTGCTCCTCCGGGGCACTCCCCGAAGCTCGGCTCCGGCGCCGTAATGACGGGCGGTCGCCGGTCCGTGCAACGCGGGGGCCCGTGGCGCGTCGCGTCGCGGGCCCCCGCGCGTGCGGGCCCGCGGCGCCACCACGTGGGCGGTCGGCGACCCCACGCGGGCGGTCGGCTCCAGCATGGGGGCGGTCAGCTGGCCGGGACGCGGACGATCCGGCCGTCGTCGGTGACGCGGTGGCGAACCGGCCGCTCGACGATCCGGACCGCGAGCTCCCCGCGCGGCGGCTCGCCCTGCTCGGTCTCGAGCCGGGCGCCGCCGGCGAGGCTGCCGGCGAGCCGGTAGCGGAGCCGGTACCTGCCCGGCTCGACCGGCGTGACGCGCCAGACGAACGTCCGCGCCTCGCCCGGCGGCAGCGGCCCGAGCGCCCACGTGTTCGCGTACGCGGTCGTGCCGCTCAGCGGGCCCTCGTCGACGATCCAGACCGGCCGCGAGCGGCTCGACAGGTCCGGCTCGTCGCTGCGGCGGCCGAACGCGGCCGTCGCGGTGCCGTCGTCGCCCATCTCGATCGTGGCCGCGACGTTCGGGATCGTGCGGTCGTCGACGTTGCGGACCGTGATGCGCAGCTGCGTCTCGCGCGCGAGCGCCTGGACGGCGGGGAAGGACGGCCGCTCGACGGCGACCCGGTACGTCGCGCGCCGGTCGCCGGCGTCCTGGCGGTCGTCGTCGCCGCCGCACCCGGCGGCGACCGCCAGCGCGACGGCCGCGACGGCCGCCATCGCACGGCCTCGCGTGATCCCTCCGGGCCCGAGCACAGCGGCGCGACCATAGCACGGCGACGGCGTGAACCCGCCGGTTCAGTCGACGGCGCTCACCCGGCGCGATCGCCGATACCATCGATATATAGAACCTTCTGTCTCTCGCGGCGGGGGCGCGACGGTTCCCGTTTGGCACCCGCCGCGACCGTGCCATACGCTGTCCGGGAGGCGCCGCGCGGCGCCTCCTGCGGAGTCACCCAGGGAGGACGTTGAACGCCGATGGTCCGAACGGTCGCTGACCGCGCGCTGCTTCCCACGAGGAACGCCCTCGAGGAGATCGGCGACATGATGATCCTCACGGGGAAGACGATCGTGTCGGCGATCCGCCCGCCGTACCCGTACGGCGGCGAGTTCGTCTCGCAGTTCCTGTTCGCCCTGAAGCTCTGCTGGTTCCCGCTGCTGGTCTCGACGGTCGCCTTCGGCTACGGGGCGCCGGGCCTGCAGGCGGCGAACTTCCTCGTGCTGTTCGGCGCGCTCGACCGGCTCGGCGGCTTCTTCGTGCTCGCCTCGATCCGCGAGTTCGCGCCGTTCGTGACCGCGATCGTGCTCGCCGGCGTCGCCGGCACCGCGATCACGGCCGACCTCGGCGCGCGCAAGATCCGCGAGGAGCTCGACGCGCTCCAGGTGCTCGGCGTCGACCCGGTCAAGAACCTCGTCGTGCCGCGCTTCCTCGCGCTCATGCTCGTGACCGGGCTGTTCGACATCTACGCGCTGCTGTTCGGCATCTTCGGCGGCGTGATCGCGACGCTCGTCAACGGCGCGCCGCTGGGGCCGTTCTTCGCGACGTTCCTGACGAACGCGTCGACGACCGACCTGTGGGGCTCGGTGCTCAAGACGACGCTGTTCGGCGCCATCATCGCGATCGTCTGCTGCTACAAGGGCATGACGGCGTCCGGCGGCGCGGAGGGCGTGGGGCGCGCGGTCAACCAGGCCGTCGTGATCGCGTTCCTGGGGATCTTCTCGTTCAACTACGTCTTCACGCAGACGCTGTTGGCGACCCACCCGGAGATCAACGTCATCCGATGAGGGGCGCCGACTCGACCTGGAGGGTGCTGTGAGCCGCTCGGACGCCGACAGGGACCGCATCGAGGAGGAGCGCCGCGACGCGGAGGAGCCGGTCGCCGAGGTCGGCGACGGCGGCCGCGACGGCGCCGGGGAGGAGCGCTACCCCGAGCCCGAGCTCGAGGCCGAGGAGGCGGCCGCCGACGGCGGCCGCGACGGCTCGCGCGTCTCGGTCGTCTCGGAGGCGCCGCCGCTCGACGAGGAGGACGAGTTCCGCTGGCACAGCGAGACGCGCCACGCCGTCGAGGGCATCCCGGACGCGGTCGAGTTCATCGACGTGCACAAGGCCTTCGGGCGCAACAAGGTGCTGCGCGGGCTCAACCTCGGCATCCCGGAGGGGAGGATCTCGATGATCCTCGGGCCGTCCGGCACCGGCAAGTCGGTCTGCATCAAGCACATGGTCGGGCTGCTCTACCCCGACCAGGGCGACATCCTCGTCCACGGCGAGTCGGTCCCGAGCATGGTCGACGACGACCTGTTCGAGATGCGCAAGAAGTTCGGCGTCCTGTTCCAGGACGGCGCGCTGTTCGGGTCGATGAACCTCTACGACAACGTCGCCTTCCCGCTGCGCCAGCACACCGACAAGAGCGAGGACGAGATCGCCGAGATCGTCAACCGGCGGCTGCGCGAGGTCGGCCTCGCCGACTCGGGCGACAAGATGCCGAACGAGCTGTCGGGCGGCATGCGCAAGCGCGCCGGCTTCGCGCGCGCGCTCGTGCTCGACCCGGAGATCGTCCTCTTCGACGAGCCCGACTCGGGCCTGGACCCGGTGCGCACCGCGCTCCTGTGCGAGCTGATCAAGGAGGTGCACGCGGAGAACGGCGGCACCTACGTCGTGATCACGCACGACATCGCGAGCGCCCGGCGGGTCGCCGAGTACATCGCGGTGCTGTGGCGCGGCCGCATCGTCGAGTCCGGCCCGGCCGAGCAGCTGTTCGACTCCGACAACCCGTTCGTCCGCCAGTTCCTGAGCGGGGAGTCGCAGGGCCCGCTCGGGATGGAGTGAGCCACCGGCGTCGTCCGATCCGCGCGTCCGTTGCCTGATCCGCTCCGCCACGCACCGCGACCGCCCCGGGAGGCCGCCCGATGACGGTGGCGCGCGCCGCCGCGCTCGCCGCGCTGCTCGTCGTCGTCGCGGTCGTCGCGATCGTGCTGCTCGGCGGCGACGGCGGGCGCAGGTACACGCTGATCTTCCAGAACGCCGGTCAGCTCGTGCGCGGCAACGACGTCCAGATCGGCGGGCGGCGCGTCGGCAACGTCGACGACATCTCGCTCACCGACGACAACCAGGCGCGCGTCGACATCACCGTCGAGGAGCCGTACGCGCCGCTGCACGAGGGCACGACCGCGACGATCCGGCTCGCCTCGCTGTCGGGCGTCGCCAACCGCTACATCGCGCTCTCGCCCGGCCCGAACAACCGGCCCGAGCTGCCCGACGGCGCGACGCTCGACGTCGAGCGGACGACCTCGGTCGTCGACATCGACCAGATCTTCAACACGCTCGACGAGCGCACGCGCGAGGGCCTCGTCGACGTCTTCAAGGGCGGCGCCGACCAGTACCGGGGCAAGGCGAGGGAGATCAACCGCGCCGCGCGCCTCTTCGCGCCCGCGCTGTCGACGACGACCGACCTCATGCGCGAGCTCAAGCGCGACCGGAGGATGCTCGAGGACGCCATCGTCGAGACGGCGCGCGTGATGACGTCGGTCGCGCAGCGGCGCGACGAGCTCGCCGACCTCGTCGGCAACGCGAGCGAGATGATGGGCGCGATCGCGCGCGAGAACGCCGGCCTGGCCCAGGCGCTCGAGGAGCTGCCCGGCACCCTGCGCGAGGCGAACACGACGTTCGTCGACCTGCGCTCGGCGTTCGACGACCTCGATCCGCTCGTCGCGGCGTCGTACCCGGCGACGAGGGACCTCGCGAGGTTCTTCCGCGCGCTGCGCCCAATCGTCGACGCCGCGACGCCGACCTTCGCCGACTTCGCGACGCTCGTCAGCAAGGACGGCGCCGACAACGACTTCACCGACATCATGCGGCGCCTCCCGCGCCTGCAGCGCGTCGGCTCGCCGGCCTTCAGGAGCTCGCTGCGGGCGATGCGCGACGGCCAGCCCGTCGTCGACTTCCTGCGCCCGTACACGCCCGACTTCATGGGCTGGCTGCGCAGCTTCGGCGCGGCGTCGGCCAACTACGACGCCAACGGCCACTACATGCGCGTGCTCGCCAACTTCGGCGCGTTCCGCTACGACGTCGGCGCCGACGGCCAGCCGGTGCTCGTGCCCGTCCCGCCGTCGGAGCGGCTCGCCGGCCTGAGGGGCGACGCGCGGCGGCGCTGCCCGGGCGCCGCGAGCCAGCCGCGCCCGGACGGCTCCAACCCGTGGCTGGCGCCGGGCGGCGACTGCGACCCGAGGCAGGTGGTCCCCGGCCCATGAAGCGGGTGCTCGCCATCGTCGCGGTGCTGGTCGCCGCCGGGGCGCTGCTCGTCGTCGCGACGGGCGCGACCGGCGACGACGACGCCTACCGGGTGCGCGCGATCTTCGACAACGCCGGCTTCCTCGTCCCGGGCGAGGACGTGAAGGCGGCGGGCGTCGTGATCGGCACGATCGAGACGCTCGAGGTCACGCGCGACAAGAAGGCCGCGATCGTGCTGCGGATCGAGGATCCGGCCTTCAGGGACTTCAAGCGCGACGCGACCTGCCAGATCCGCGTCCAGTCGCTGCTGGGCGAGAAGTACGTCGCCTGCCGGCTGACGCAGCCGACGCCCGGCGGCGACCCGAGGTCCAAGCCGCCGCTGCGCCAGATCAGGGAGGGGCCGGGCAAGGGCCAGTACCTGCTGCCGGTCGAGCAGACCTCCTCGCCGGTCGACCTCGACCTGATGAACAACATCATGCGCCTGCCCGAGCGGCAGCGGTTCGCGCTCATCCTCAACGAGTTCGGCACCGGCCTGGCCGGCAACGGCGACGCGCTGCGGGCCGCGATCCGGCGCGCGAACCCGGCGCTGGACCAGATGGACCGGTTCATCAGGATCCTCGCGGAGGAGAACCGGGTGCTCGCGCGGCTGGCCGAGGACTCCGACCGGGCGCTCGCGCCGGTCGC
>Ga0207874_1003772_pt1 | contig 12079 bp, 10 predicted proteins | sample HigsolmetaAR201D_FD_184833 | JGI IMG/M metagenome (GOLD analysis project Ga0207874, IMG submission 184833) | Ionic liquid and high solid enriched microbial communities from the Joint BioEnergy Institute, USA - AR20-1-D (SPAdes) (version 2) ... | reverse complement strand
AACATCATGCTGGTGAGCGTGACTGAGCGCACGCGCGAGATCGGGCTGCGCAAGGCGGTGGGCGCCCGCCAGCGCGATATTCTGCAGCAGTTTCTGATCGAGGCGCTGGTGCTCAGCCTGGTGGGCGGCGGCCTGGGCGTGCTGCTGGGGTACGCGCTCTCGCCGATCGGCACGCTGCTGCTGGTGGGCTCGGGCGGCGGCCAGACCGACGAGGCGCAGGCGGTGGTGACGCTGGGCTCGGTGCTGCTGGCGACCGGCGTCGCGGCGGGGATCGGCCTGGTGTTCGGGTTCTTCCCGGCGCTGCAGGCGGCGCGCATGCGCCCGATCGAGGCGCTGCGCACTGAGTAGCGGCGCGGAGATGTGAGGAGGGCTAGACCCCATCACTGGATGCACTGAGCGACGCAGCACGCGGAGCTGACGATGAAATTCTTAGAAGCCTTTCGAGTTGCCTGGGTGGCGATGGCCACCCACAAAATACGCTCCCTGCTCACGATGCTCGGCATCATCATCGGCGTCGGCGCGGTGATCGGGATGCAAGCGATCGGCGTCGGGTTCATGAACTACATGTCGTCGCAGTTCGACCAGCTCGGCGCCGGCGTGCTCTATATCACCCCCGCGGTCGATGAGGATAGCCAGGGCGCGTTCGGCCCGCCGATGAGCGGCCCTATGGCGCAGGAGGCCCGCCTGACCGCCGCCGACGCGGAGGCGCTGCTCGACGCGGCACGCGCCCCGTCGGTCGCCAAGGTCGCGGTGGAGTACGGCGGCTTCGCCACGGTGGACGCGGGGGGCGACCGGTACTACTACAACGTCAAGGCGGTCTCGCCGAGCCACTTCACGATCAGCACCAACGAGCTCGGCGCCGGGCGGTTCTTCGGCGAGGACGAGGACCGCGCCGGGGCGCGCGTGGCGGTGATCGGCCAGAACGTGGCCGAGACGCTCTACGGGTCGCCGAACGCGGCCGTCGGCCAGCGCATCACGGTGGACGGCGTCTCTTTCGAGGTCGTGGGGGTGCTGGCGACGAAGGCGAACATGGCCAGCGCGCAGGTGGGCGTCTTCAGCGACCCGGCCGATGAGGTGTACGTGCCCTACCGCACCGGCCGGGCGCGCCTGTTCCGCAACCAGATGACGGCGCAGGTGGACGTGGCGCGGATCACGGTGCAGGCCACCAGCCCTGAGGCGGTCGAGCAGGCCAAGCGCGAGGTGACCGAGCTGCTGCGCGAGCGGCACCGGCTCACCTATCAGCCGAACGACTTCACGGTGACCAGCGTGGACCAGGCGGCCGAGCAGGCGCAGATAGCGATGGCCGGGTTCAGCGCGTTCCTGATGGTGATCGGCTTCATCTCGCTGCTGGTGGGCGGCATCGGCATCATGAACATCATGCTGGTGAGCGTCACGCAGCGGACGCGCGAGATCGGGCTGCGCAAGGCGGTGGGCGCCCGGTGGCGGGACATCCTCGCCCAGTTTCTGATCGAGTCGCTGTCGCTGAGTCTGGTCGGCGGGGCGATCGGGATCGGTCTGGGCTACCTGCTGTCGTTCGCCGGCACGGCGGTGATGCGGGCGGTGTTCCTGGTGCCCGACGCGCAGGCGGTGGTGACGCTCGGCTCGGTGCTGCTGGCGACGGGGGTGTCGGCCGCGGTGGGCCTGGTGTTCGGGCTGTTCCCGGCGCTGCGGGCCGCGCGCCTGAGCCCGATCACGGCGCTGCGGACGGAGTAAGGGCGCCCCTTCGTGGCGCCCGGTGCGGCGCCGTGGGGACGAGCAGGTGAGGAGAGACGCCCCCAGGGGCGTCTCTCCGAGTTCATGGGGCGCCCTCACATCACCTTGGTCACCTCGGCGATCAGGCCCGGGCGCTCGCTCTGGGCGGCGGTGATGGCGCCCTCGCTGCCCATCACCACCACCAGGCCCGCGTCGCGCACCTGCTCGAGCACCTCCGCGAAGCGCCGGAAGTCGTCGAGGCTGGTGCCGAGCACCTCGTCGCGCACCCGTTGGCGGTACTCGTCGTCGTCGCCGGTGAGGTAGCGCACCAGCGAGGTGAACCCGCGGGCGTCCGGCAGCTGGTAGGCGTCCAGGTCGCTGATCGCGCCGATGATCGCCCGCGTCAGCTCGCTCTCGCTCAGCTCCAGCCCGCGCAGGTACTCCGGCGTGCGGTCGTACACGTCCAGCGTCCGCAGCAGGTTCGGGTCGCGGTACGAGACGAAGGTGAAGGCGCCCGAGCGCGGGTCGAAGATGCTGAAGCCGCCGTACGCGCCGCCCTGCTCGCGGATCTGGTCCCAGAGCCAGGTGGTGCGCAGGTAGCGGTTGATCACCAGCGCCGAGCCGTGCAGCTGGTACCCGAGCCGGTAGAGGTCGGCGCCCTTGCCGACGTAGTTGACCTGGGCGGGGATGGTCAGCCCTTCGCCGCCGCGCCCGAGGTTCGGCTCCCAGGCGGCGAGTGCCAGCGGCCCGTCGGGCAGGCCGGACAGGAAGGAGGCGAGCTCGGGGCGGAACTGCCTCCAGCCCTCGGCGTCGGCCGTGACGTTGGCGATCAGCGCTGTGCGGTTGAGCAGCAGGGCGCGGATCCGCTCCAGCGTCGCCTGCACCTCCGGCCACTCGTCGTCCACCGCCTGCGCCAGCCGCCGCAGGAACTGCAGGTAGCTCAGGCCGCCGATCTGCTCCGCGGCCCAGTCGGCCTCGTTGAGCTGAGCGCGCAGCCGGGTGTTGACCACCTGGTGGCCGCCGGGCACCAGGCCGGCCTCGCGCGCGGCCTTCTCTTCGAGCACCAGCTGCCGGAAGCGCTCGCGGTTATCCAGCCGCGCGGTCTTCAGCACATCGTCCAGGATGGCGAGCATCTCGGCGCCCTGCGCGGGCGTGGCCTTGGCGCGCAGGAACAGCCAGGAGGTGGCGCCGCTCCGGCCGCGCAGCGCGCTGGTGAGCGTGGTGGCGGTGATGCCGCCGGTGTTGCGGCCGATGCGCTGCGTCAGCTGGACCATGTCCTCCTTCGCGGTGCCGGTCTCCAGCAGCGCCCGCCCGAAGATCGTCACGTAGGGCAGGAGCTCCGGCGGCAGCGCGCGCAGGTTCATCCCCAGGTCCAGGTAGACGATCCCGTTGGTGAAGATGTCGTGGTAGAGCACCCGCGCCCCGGCCTCCTCGCCGACCTCGATCGGGATGGTCTTGATCTTCGGCTCGAGGTCGGCGCGGGTCAGCGTCGGCAGCTTGGCGATCACCTCGGGCGGGTCGGGCGTATCCTGGATCTGCTTGAGCCGCTCGGCGGTGCGCCTGATCTCCTCGATCTGCTCGGGGGTCATCGATTCCCGCGCCTTGGCCAGCCGGGCCCGCTCGGCCTCGGCCTCGCGCTCGGCCTGGCCCGGGTCGGGCCTGAGCAGCACCGTCGAGCGGTGCGGGTTGTCGAGGATCAGGCGCTGGATCAGGCCCTCGAAGTAGCGCGGGTTCTCCTGCAGGCGGCGCTTGATCGCCGCGAGCGGCGCCTCGAAGGCCAGCGGCTCGAGCGGGTCGCCGTCGTACAGCCAGGTGCTGAGCGCGCGCAGCATGAGCGACAGCCCGCGCGGGTAGGAGCCGGTGTTGTTCTCGCGCAGCTGGAACTCGACCGTGTTGAGCGCGGCCTCGATCGTCTGCGGGTCGATCCCCTCGCGGACGAGCCGCTCCAGCGTCTCGATCACCAGCGCCTCGACCTTCGGCGCGTCCTCGGGGCGGATGCCCTTCAGCCCGGTGGTGAAGTAGGCCTGGCGCAGCAGGCCGAAGCCGGAGGTGGTGAGGTTCTCGCCCAGGCCGGAGTCGATCAGCGCCTTGCGCAGCGGGGCGGCGTTGGTGCCGACGAGCGCGTGCTCGAGGATGTCGAGCGCCAGCGCCAGCTCGGCGTCCGGCTGCTCCTGGAGCATCCAGCTGATGCTGACCATCGCCTTGGCGTCCTGGCTGCCCGGGTAGGTGCGCTCGGTATAGCGCGGCTCGGCGAACGGGGTCTGCAGCCCGATCGAGGAGTCCACCTCCTTGCGGCTGAACGACGACAGCACGCTGTTCAGCAGCCGCAGCCGCTCCTCCGGCGGGTCGTCGCCGTAGAAGAAGATGCGGGCGTTGGAGGGGTGGTAGAAGTCCTCGTGGAAGCGCTTGAACTGCTCGTAGGTCAGGTCGGGGATGTTGCTCGGGTTGCCGCCCGAGTCCACCGCGTAGGTCGTGTCGGGGAAGAGCGCGTTCTGGGTGGCCTGGTACAGCACGCGGTCGGGCGAGGCGTTGGCGCCCTTCATCTCGTTGAAGACCACGCCCTTGTAGGTCAGCTCGCCGTCCTCGCCGACCTCGTAGTGCCAGCCCTCCTGCATCAGCGTGTCGGGGGTGATGCGCGGGTGGAGCACGGCGTCCAGGTAGACGTCGACGAGGTTGTAGAAGTCCTTGAGGTTGGTGGACGCGACCGGGTAGGCGGTCTTGTCCGGGTAGGTCATGGCGTTCAGGAACGTCTGGAGCGACCCCTTGAGCAGCTGCTTGAAGGGGTCCTTCATCGGGTACTTGGCCGAGCCGCAGAGCACCGCGTGCTCGAGGATGTGGGCGACGCCGGTCGAGTCGCTCGGCGGGGTGCGGAAGGTGATGCCGAAGACCTTGTTCTCGTCATCGTTCTCGAGCGAGAGCAGCTCTGCGCCGGTCGCCACGTGGCGGTAGATTCTCGCGCGGGTGTTCAGCTCGGGGATGTCCTGCTCGCGGACCAGCTCGAAGCCGTGGGTTTGTCCCATACCTTGTTCTCCTGTTCGGGCTGCGCCTGGTGCTGCTGCGGGTATTGTACCAGAGCGGGCGGCCCGATGCGCTCACCCTGTGTGTCGCCGCCCGGCCCGGTTTGCTCACGCGCGTCGGCGCGGCGGGTGGGAAAAAACCCTGTGCTACAATAGGCCATCCCGCACGGGTGGGCTCCTGAAGGAGGAAAAACATGGCGAAAAAGACCATCCGCGATATCGACTGGAAGGGCAAGCGCGCGCTCGTGCGCGTCGACTTCAATGTGCCGCTTGAGGACGGCCGGATCACCGACGACACGCGCATCCGCGCGGCGCTGCCCACCATCCGCTACCTGCTCGAGCACGGCGCGTCGGTCATCCTGATGTCGCACCTCGGGCGGCCGAAGAACAAGGTGGTGGAGAGCATGCGCCTGGCGCCCACCGTCTCGCGCCTGGCCGAGCTGCTCCCCGAGGCCGCCGCGGTCAAGGGCACCCGCGCGACGGTCGGCGAGGCGGCCGAGGCGGCGGTGGCGGACCTCAAGCCCGGCGAGGTGCTGGTGCTCGAGAACACGCGCTTCGACCCCCGCGAGGAGGCGAACGACGAGAGCATGGCGCGCGAGCTGGCGCGGCTCGGCGACGTCTACGTGAACGACGCCTTCGGCTCGGCCCACCGCGCCCACGCCTCCACCGAGGGGGTGGCGCGCTTCCTGCCGGCCGTGGCGGGCTTCCTGATGGAGGCCGAGCTCAAGGCGCTGCAGGGCGCGCTCGACAACCCGCAGCGGCCGTTCGTGACGATCATCGGCGGCGCGAAGATCAGCGATAAGATCGGGGTGATCGATAACCTGCTCGGGAAGGTGGACGCGCTGCTGATCGGCGGCGGCATGGCCAACACCTTCCTGCTCGCGCAGGGCTACTCGATGGGCGACTCGCTCGTCGAGCCGGAGTCGGTGGACACCGCGAAGCAGATGATCGAGCTCGCGCAGCAGCGCGGGGTCAAGCTGCTGCTGCCGGTGGACCTGGTGGTGGCGGACGCCTTCGACGCCAACGCGAACCGCAAGGTGGTCCGGGCCGACGCGGTGCCGGCCGGATGGCGGGCGCTCGACATCGGCCCCGAGACGGTGCGGCAGTTCGCGGAGGTGATCCGCGGCGCGCAGACCGTGATCTGGAACGGGCCGATGGGCGTGTTCGAGCTGGCGCCGTTCGCCGAGGGCACGCGCGCCATCGCGCAGGCCATGGCCGAGAGCCAGGGGATGACGATCATCGGCGGCGGCGACTCGGTGGCCGCGGTGGAGCAGATGGGCCTGGCCGACCGGATCAAGCACATCTCGACCGGCGGCGGGGCTTCGCTGGAGCTGCTGGAGGGCAAGGAGCTGCCGGGGGTGGCGGCGCTGAACGACCTCTAGGCGGCTGAGGGTGAGGGGTTGGGCGGAATGGCTGCGCTGCCTGCACTGCGGCCGTTCAGTGTGAGATCCGCCGCGGCCCCCTCAATCCCTCACTCTGACAGCCCCTCGTTCTCTAGCCAGGCCGCCACGTCGGCGTCGCTTGCGTTCGGGTTGCCGCCGGAGATATAGCGGTAGCGCTCGCCGATGTTGGCCATGATATCTTCGTAGAGCTGCTGGCCGGCGGCGCTGGTGTCGCCCTCGGCGATCTGCACCACCTGGCCTGTCTCGAGGTCCAGGAATGAGCTGAGGGATGGGTCGGTAAGCGCCAGGGCGGCGCGGATCTGATCGCGGTTGAAGTGTGCTGCCACGTGATTGACTCCCTTGGGCGTGAGTGCCCGACGAAATACGATGTACGGTCCGGACGCCATCGCCGGGCTGTGGTCCACGCGGGACCGCGCGCATGGTATACGATAGCCTGTCGTTGCGCAAGCGCATCCGCGCGGCGTGCTGGAGGCCGGCCCCATCGTCCGGCGCCGGCGGGGGAAAATCGGGTGAAACTTCTGCGGGCGCTGGTGCGTAGATGAGCGAGAAGGGGAGGTGATGGACCAGCACGCCGATGACATCGGTCTGGTCGAGCGGGCGCTCGCGGGCGATCAGTTGGCCTTCACCCAGCTGATGCAGCGCTACGCCGGCGCAGTGTTCAATCTGGCGTACCGCATGCTCGGCAACGCCCAGGACGCGGAGGACGCCAGCCAGGAGATTTTCCTGCGCGCCTACACCCGGCTCGAGAGCTTCGACCGGGCGCGGCGCTTCTCGACCTGGCTGCTGTCGATCGCCTCGAACTACTGCATCGACCGGCTGCGGCGCCAGCGGATGTCCTGGCTGACGCTGGACGATGTGGCCTACTCGCTGCCGAGCGGCGAGCGGGGGCCGGAGGCCGGCGCGCTGCAGCGCGAGGAGCGAGATAGGGTGCAGCAGGCGCTGATGCGCCTGCCGGATAACTACCGCCAGGTCATGGTGCTGCGCTACTGGTACGATCTCTCCTACGACGAGATCGCGGAGGCCACCGGGCTGACGGAGAGCACGATCAAGACGCGCCTGTTCCGAGGGCGCAACATGCTGGCGGACGCGCTGCGCGCCGAGGGCGTCGTGGCGAGCGAGGAGGCGCAGCTGACCCGCTAGCTGCGTGTGTGGAGTTGCTTGGGATGGCTGGAAGTGATCGAAGCCCGGTCGATGATCCGGGCGATGCAGCGCTCCGACGAGTGCTGGCCGATATCGGTGGGATGCAGGCGCACGAGGCGCCGGCCGATCTGGTGATCCGCGCGTCGCAGCGCCTGCCGCAGATGACGCCGCGACGCGCCTTCGAGCTCGAGCGCCGGCGGGCGTTCGCCTGGAGCATCCTGCGCTCTTCATCGCTGGTGGCCGTGGTGGCGCTGATGGGGCTCAGCGGCTGGGGCGCGCTCGGCGGGCTCGAGCTGGATATGCGGCCCGGGGTGGACGCCAGCCCGGTGCAGGCGATGTTCGGGAGCGCCCTGGCCGTGCTTCAGCCGGACGAGCTGATCGTCCGGGCGACGTTCGGCGCGCTGGTCGGGTTCGGGCTGCTGCTGCCGTGCGCGCTGCTGCTCGGGCGCTGGCCGCGCCGCACCGCGGTGGCCGGTGGGACGCTCACCTGGCGGCCGGGGGCGTCGCTGGCGATCGGTATTCCGCTGGCGGCGGCGCTGGTTCTGCTGCTGCCGCTGGCCGGCCAGCTCGCCGTGACTCTGGTCGGGCTGCCGCTGGCTGCGCTGCTGGCGGCCGTGTCGCTGGCGCCGCAGCTGATCGGGCTGGCGGCGCTCGCCCGGGCCCTGGGCGCGCGGCTGGAGGGCCGGGCGGTGCCGGGGCCGGAGCTGGAGTGGCCGACGGCCGCGGTCGCAGCCGCGATCGCCCTGCTGCTGGCGCTGGCCGCGGTGCTCGCGCCGCTGGTGGGGCTCGTGCTGTTTGCGCTGCTCGCGGCGCCTGGGCTCGGCGCCGTGGTGCTGAGCCGCGTCGGCACGCGGCTGCCCGAGAGCATCTAGCCTGACCGTTCTCCGAATGATGCGGGGCGCTGCTACGACGGCTTCGTGGCGGCGCCCCGCGCTTTTTCTGCCCTAGGACGCGCGTGGCGGCATGATCAGCACCGAGGGCGTCCGCGCCGCGTCGTGCAGGCGCAGGTAGAAGTAGCCGATCCCCGCCAGACCGAGCATCAGGCTCGGCGTCTCACCTCCGCCCGGCACCCCGCACGGCCACGGCCCGCTGCTCTGCTCGTAGCGCTCGATCCCCACCTCGCCGGCGCGCTCGGCCGCCGCGCGCATCGACTCGTCGCCGAGCGTCTCCGCGGCGAAGATCAGCAGCTCGGCGTTGCCGGCGATGCCGTGGCAGAGCGAGAAGCCGCTCTGCTGGAGGTATCCCGGCTGCACGAGGAGCGCCTGGGTCGAGCTGATGGCCGCCGCGGCCTCCTGGCGGTAGGCGCTCTCGCCGGTGAGCGCGTAGGCCCGCAGCCGCGCCAGGCCGATCCCCGGCGCGCCGTGGCACCAGGCCCACATGTACGACGGCGCGCCCTGCCCGCCGGCCTCGGCCAGGCCGCGCAGGTCGGGCCAGTTCTGGTGCTGCGGGCTGTAGAGCGCGCGCTCGTAGGCGAACGCCTGCTCCGCCGCCTGCAGGAAGCGGTCGTCGCCGGCCGCCGCGTGCAGCTCCAGCAGCGCCCACCCGATCCCCGCCGCCCCGTGTGAGAAGCCGGCCAGGTCGTACTGCGGCGGCTGCGCCGGGCCGCCGCTCGTGTTCCACGACCAGCCGTGCGGCTGCCTGCGCGCGATCGCCAGCAGCCGCTCGCCGTGCCGCACCGCCAGCTCCAGCAGATCCGGGCGCCGGTAGCGGCGGCTGGCGTCGATCAGGGCCGGGATGGCGCCGGCGCTCCCGCCGAGCACGTCGATCCCCTGGTCGGCCACGTCGTGCCCGGCGATCTGGTCGAGCGCGGCCTGCGCCTGTGCGTCCCACTCCGGCTCGTCGAGCAGCTCGGCGAGCTGCATGAGCGCCCAGGCCACGCCGAGCGCGCCGGCGTAGACTCCGCTCTGCGCCGGCGCGGGGGTCTCGGCGAGCAGCGAGGCGGCCTGGCGGGCGGCGCCCTCCGCCGTGATGCGGATCAGGCGCTCGCCGGTCAGGGCGTGGAGGCGCGCCAGGAACAGCGCGACGCCGGCGGTGCCGCCGTAGAGATCGGCCCCGAGCGCGCGGTGGGCGACGGTCCAGGCGTGGCCGATGTACTCCATCGAGTCGCCGAGCCAGCCGCAGCGTCCGCCGGCCCACACGGCATCGCGGCACAGCCTCACGCCGATGGCGTGCGCGGTCTGCAGGAAGTGGTCGCTCATTGGGCTGCCTCCCGTCCACTGAACAGCGCCGCCAGCGGCTCGTAGATGTCGGCGGCGCCTGGCCCGAGGTACGGCCGCCGGATGTCGAGCCGGTGGCGCTCGAACTGCGCGGCGATGGCTTCCAGCTGGGCCTGCTCATCCTCGGCGCCCCGCTGGTGCGCCGCGACGAGCCCTTCGGCCAGGATGCGGCAGCGGTGCATCCCGAAGCTCTCGCCGGTGCCGGGGTCCTCGGCCAGGGCGAAGCCGGGCGCGAGCCGAAGCGTGAACAGCGGCGTGTCCGGCGCGAGGTGCGGGCGCAGCGCGTCGAGCACGTCCCGCAGCAGCTCGGCGACGACGCGGTAGAAGCGCCGGGAGACGTACAGGACCGCGGCGTCGATCCGCTCGAAGCGGTCTGGTGCGATGCCGCACTTCAGGCGGAACGGAACGCGGAAGCGGTTGAGCGCAGCGGTGACGCCGGCCACCAGCGTCGGCGCGCCGGCGGCGCTGATGTTCCAGTAGAGGCGCAGGACGTCCGCGTAGTCCTGCTGGTCGCCGGTCGTCTCGCCGTAGGCGAAGTAGAAGCCGGTCTGGGATGACGGCGCCTCGCGCGGGCAGAAGATGCTGAGCGCGGCGCCGACGCGCGGGGCCGCGCCGGGCCCCTCGTGGGTGAGGAACTCGCCCGGCCAGAGCACGCGCGTCAGGCCGCCTCGCTGGGCGACGACCTGGCCGTTCGGCAGCATCTGCGCCAGAAGCCAGCCGCGGTCCCAGCGCTCGTGGCTGGCGTTGGCCGCTGCGAGCGCCTGGAGAAACGCCGGGTCGGCCTGCGGCTGGATGGCCGGCGGCGGGCCATCGGCGAGCCTGCGGACGTAGCAGCGCTGGTAGAGCCACTGCTGAAGCTGCGCGAGCGCGGCCTGCGGGTCGGGCGCCTCCACCTCGCTGCCGGCGAGGGCCAGCGCGGTGGGCGAGCGCAGCGTGACGGCCTGAAGGATCGGTGCGAGCTCGGCGGCGAGCGTGTCGGGCACTGGCATGGCTACATCCCCAGCAGGTCGCGGACCGCATCGGCCGGGCGGGTGAGCACGTTCATGCTCACCTGGAGCATGTAGAGCGCCGTCGGCGTGATCTGCGGCAGGCTGTACATCGACTCGTAGGTGGTCTGGATCAGGCGCGCGGCGCCGTACTGCACCGCGCGGCGGAGCAGCTCGCCGGACTCGCGCGCGTCGAGCTCGCGTGTCGCGCGGTAGGCGCTCCAGAAGGTGCGGATCGCCGGCTGCATCTGCTCGAGCGGGAACTGCGCCCGCTCGACGAGCTGCTCGGCGGGGGTGTCGCGCCCGATCTGCATTGACATAACCCAGAAGGCCAGATAGGCCTGGAAGATCGCGCCGACGTCCCAGAGCGGGTCGCCGATGTCGGCCATCTCCCAGTCGACGACCTTGAGGGCACTCGTGCCGTCGGCGCCGGCGTAGAGCACGCAGTTGTCCCACTTGATGTCGCCGTGGACGAGCCGCTCGGCGCGCCACTGGCTGCGGAGCGCCTCGAGCGCCCGGCCGAACTCGGGGTACTGTCGGACAACCTGGAGTAGCTCGGCGTTGGCGCCGCTGAGCCCCGGCAGCGTGCGCTGCTCGTGGAGCGAGAGCACCCAGGGCGTCAGGCGCGGGAAGATGCCGGCCGCGCTTCCCGATGCGGCCTCGACCGGCTGGCGGTGGTAGGCGCCGAGCATCCGGCCGAGGGTGGCCGCCATCGCGAGCGGGAACTCGCCGGTGCGGCGGTGGTAGGCGGCGAGGCTCTCGGCCTCCGGCAGCAGCTCGACCACCAGCACGTTGCGCGCCGGGTCGAAGGCGTAGAAGCGCGGCAGCAGCGGCGCCAGCTCGGCGAACGGCGCCTCGCTCTGCGCCAGCTGGTAGCAGCGCGCCTCGCGCTGTAGCGTCGCGACCTCCTGCGGCCCCCACTCTTTGATCTGCTTGACGAAGAAGCCCGGGCCACGGCGGCGGATCACTTTGAAGTTGCGGTTGCGGCTCGGCGACTCGACCACCACCACGTCGCCATCCACCACCGCCTCGAACGGCAGCAGGCCGCGCTCGGCCAGGTAGAACACCAGGTTGCGCGAGGTCAGGATCATCGGGCCTCCGCTTTTCTTCCGCCGCTCTGCGGCGACGCATCACCGCAGAGCTGCGGACATATGGGCCGTGGGGCGCCGTGCACAGCGCCCCTATGGGCCCACCACACTACCCAGCGTCACCGGCCGCCGATCTGTCCGCCGCCGAAGCCACCGCCGGGCGGGCAGAGCGCCGACGGGCAGGCGTCCACCGCCGACGGGCACCCGCCGAACGTGGGGCAGACGGCGGAGTTACAGATCACGTTGACCGACTCGCACACCACGCCCTGCGAGGGGCAGATGGCGCGCGACTGACAGATGATCTGCTGCGACTGGCAGATGACCTGCTGCGACTGGCAGGCGACGAGCTGCGAGGGGCAGACGGCGCGCGACTGGCAGATGATCTGCTGCGACTGGCAGAAGGTTAGCTGTGACGGACAGGCGTCCACCTGCGACTGGCAGAAGGTCAGCTGCGACGGACACTGCCAGGGCTGCTGCGTGGGGCAGGGGAACTGGATCGAGGGGCAGCAGACCGACGGCGCCGTTGGGCAGGTTTGG
>Ga0207874_1003770_pt1 | contig 12084 bp, 8 predicted proteins | sample HigsolmetaAR201D_FD_184833 | JGI IMG/M metagenome (GOLD analysis project Ga0207874, IMG submission 184833) | Ionic liquid and high solid enriched microbial communities from the Joint BioEnergy Institute, USA - AR20-1-D (SPAdes) (version 2) ... | reverse complement strand
GGGTGCTGCCGTTCCTGCTGATCGCCGTGGCGGTGGAGTTGTCGCAGTCCACCGCCATGCTGTCGGCGGGCTTCTACACCATGGACGTGCTCGGTTTGAGCTCGAACGCCAGCGCCCGCGCCGTGGGCGTGATGATGATGGGCATGGCCGGCGCGGTGCTGATCACGCAGATGATCATCATCCGCGTACTGCAGCCGGCGCCACGCACCATGATCGGTGTCGGTGCGGGCATCGCCATGCTCGGCTTCACCACCGTGGTGCTGAGCCGCAGCGTGCCGATGATGTTCGCGGCCATGGCCATGCTGGGATTCGCCTTCGGCCTGATGCGGCCGGGCGTGATGACCGGCGCGTCGCTGGCGGTGAGTCTGGACGAACAGGGCGGCGTGGCCGGGCTGATGAGCTCCACCGGCGGCACCGGCGTCATTCTGGCGCCGTTCGTCGGCCTGCCGCTGTATCAGCTGTTCCCGCAGGCGCCGTACCTGCTGAGCCTGACCCTGGTGACCGGGGTGCTGCTGTCGGCCTGGCTGCACCCGCGGCTGCAGGCCGCGGCGGCGCGCGGCGCGTACGGCTGAGAAAGGCGCCGGGCCGGCCCGGCGCCTGCCGCGTCAGCGGTTCAGCACTTCGGCGCGCACGCTCTCGGTGATGGCCATCACTTCCTCGATGTCGGATTCGGCGGCGCCGAGCTGCTGCAAGGTCGCCCGCAGGTGTCCGGCCACGGCGTCGAAATGCACGTCGCTGAGGCCGCGCTCCACCGAGGCGGCGTGAGCGCTGCGCAGACCGCGGCCGTCGTAGCGCGGCGCACCGCCGAAGGCCACGGTCAGGAACGCTTTTTGTTTCTTGATCTGCTTGTCCATGTCGACGCCGCTGAAGAATCCCGCCAACAGCGGATCGGCCAGGATTCGCTGGTAGAAGATGTCGACAGCGGCGTCCACTGCCGCCGCGCCGCCTAGGCGCTGAAACAGAGTCATCGTATCGTCCCCTTTTCTCGCTTATTTCTTGCCACCGAAGTTGCCGTTCACCACCTTGGCCAGCGGTCTGGTCTGGGGGGCCGCGCGGCCGCCCAGCTGACGCTCGTAAATCAGATACAGGCGGGTTTCCTCGTCGGAAATGCGGCGGCCGAGGATTTCCATGATCTCCTGGTAGCGCCGCAGATACTCCAGGCGGGTCTGATCGTTGAGGCGGCCGGCGACGATTTCCGACAGGAATAGATTCACCGCGCGGGCGATGTCTTTCATCGAGCGGCGGAACTGGCGCCAGATTTCCGGATCGTCGCCGAGTTCGAGATCGGCGGCGTGCGCCTCCAGCGAAGCGTAGAAATACTGTTCCAGAATCAGGTGCGAGGCGAAGCTCGGCTGCACGGTTTCGCGGATGAAGCGCGCCGCCTTGTCGCCCTGGCGAATGTGCGCGCCCAGTTCGGTGAACACCCGCACCAGGATTTCATGGTCCTGCTTGAGCCGCGGTACCAGGGTGGGGTCGTATTGATAGCCGTCGGTGGGCACGGTCTCGATGCCCGGCGTTTGCGGCTGTCCCACCTGGGCCGGGAAACGCGGTGGAATTTGCGGCAAATCCTGCCCTGTCTTCCCACGGTTGAAGGCAGCGAACATGCGAGTGAGCAGAGAAGCCATCCTAGATTCTCCTCTAAGTTCTTATTGGTGTTGTCGCCATGCCCCACAGGTGGGCATGCCACCCGCTTACAGCCGGGACGGGCGCGCCGCATGGGGTTACAGGGCCATAAATATATTAAACAATTAGTCTCGTGTGTGAGACATTGCACAATAATGCATCAGCAAATTCTGATCGAAGGTCAATTTGAACCGATTAGGACATTGGCGTCGTCGTGTGAGATCAGCGGGAAAAACTGAGTGTGACGCTAGGTTTTTTAGGATTTGAGTCGAGAATTTCCCCTGCTTTACCGCCGAACGATCAGGCGGCCCGGTTCGAAGAGGAGGGCAAACGGCCCGGCCGGTCGAAGCGGGTGGTCGCGGCCACTATGCTTGGCAGGGATGACCCCATGCTCTCGGGACAAGGAGGCTGCCAGGATGGCTCAGGACAACCCCAGCATCATCTCCCACGTTTCCATCGGCACCAACGACTTCGAGCGGGCGCAGGCCTTCTACGATCGCGTGCTGCCCACGCTGGGCTGCAAGCGGATCATGGCCCATCCGGGCGCCGTGGCTTACGGCCGCAAGTATCCGGAGTTCTGGGTGCAGACGCCCATCGACGGCAACGAGGCCACCGTGGGTAACGGCACCCACATCGGTTTCATGGCGCCGGACAAGCAGGCGGTGCACGCGTTCTACGAGGCCGCACTGGCCGCCGGCGGCCGTGACGACGGTGCGCCGGGGCCGCGCCCGGCGTACGGCGAGCCGTACTACGGCTGTTTTGTCCGCGACCCGGACGGGCACAAGATCGAAGCCGCGTTCTGGGATCTGGCGCTGATCGACAAGCACTACGGCAAGACCTGACGCCGCCGCGGCGCTCATCGATAGAAGGGGAGTCGGAGAGGGCGGGCGCCGCGTCCATGCGGCGCCCGCCGACCGGTTCAGCCGGTGAGGCCGGTCGTTAGAAGGTGATGTTGGTCGACACCCACAGACGACGACCTTCCTGGTTGTTGTTGTAGACGTTGCTGTAGGCGGTGCTGCCGTTGGCGTCCGTATAGGCGCGGTAGTCGAGGAAGTCCTTGTTGAGCACGTTGTACACCGCGGCGTTGAAGGTGACGCGTTCCGACCAGAGGTAGCTGCCGCCCAGGTGCAGCAGCGTATAGGCCTTGTAGTCGCCCAGCTGGGCGCGGACGGTTTCGTCGCTGCGCAGCCGCTCGCTACGGTACTCGCCGCGCAGCCAGCTGGTCAGACGCTCGGTGGTGCGCCAGCGCAGCTCGGCGTTGACGATGTGGTCCGGCGTGTCGGTGAGCGGCTGGCCGCGGTTCTCGCCGCTCTTCTGCTCGCTGTCGGTGTAGGTGTAGGTGGCGAGCAGCGACCAGTTCTCCGCCAGCGGGATGCGGGTGGAGAGCTCGATGCCGCGGGTGACGGCTTCGTCGATGTTCACCTGCTGGCTGAACTCGTCGACGTCCGGCCAGTAGCCGACGTCGATGCAGCCCGGGCGATCCGGGGCGCCGGCGAAGGAGCAGTTGGGCACGCCCGGACCGTTGGCGATCTTGTCGTCGAACTCGTTGTAGAACAGCGTCACGCCGAAGCTGAAGCCGCGGCGGTTGTCGTAGATCGCGGCGATTTCGGTGTTGGTGCTGGTCTCGGGCTTCAGGTCCGGGTTGCCGATCAGCGGCAGGGTGCCCTGCCGGCCGAAGCCGCGGATGCCGTCCACCAACTGATCCAGCCCGGGCGTCTTGTAGCCGCGGGCGACACCGCCCTTGACGGTCCAGCTGTCGGTGGCGCTCCACACCAGGTAGGCGCGCGGGCTGAAGTGACTGCCGAAGGCGTCGTGGTGGTCATAGCGGCCGCCCAGGGTCAGCGCCACGCGGTCGAGCACCTGCCACTCGTCCTCGACGAACAGCGCCCACTGGGTTTGCTCGAAGGTGTCGGATACCACGCCGTCCTTCATCTCGCCTTCCCACCACTGGCCGCCGACGGTGAGGATGTGCGCCTCCAGCGGCACCACCAGCTTGGTGTCGAACACGACGTTGGTCGCCTCCAGCGTGCGCGGGGTTTCCGGCTCCTTGCCGGGGGTGCCGGGCGGAATCAGGCGGCCGATGGTCTCGGTGCTGTTGCGCATCAGGCTGGAGTCGAGCTGGCCCCAGCCCAGCCGGGCGGTGTGCGCCAGCGTGTATTGGGCGCGGTTGTAGCGCTGCACTTTGTCGTAGCCGCCCCGGCCCAGGGTACCGAGCTGGCCTTCGGAGTTGTCGTAGCGCTGCCGGGCGCGGTCGACGTCGATCCAGATGTCGTGGTCGCGGTTGGGGGTGAGAGTCAGGCGCCCGCCGACGGTGTAGATGCGCGCCTCCACGGGGTTGGCGCCGAACTTCGGCACGGCCTCACCGCCATCCTCCTGCCGGTAACTGATGTGCGCGGCGTCGCGGTCGAAGATGCTGCCGCGCAGTTGCACGCCCAGCTTGTCCTGCACGATCGGGCCGCTGAGGTAAAGGTTGCTGGCGTAGCTATCGCCGAACTCGGACTCCTGCTGCTGGACGGTTTCCAGCGTCACCGAGCCAGTCCACTCGCGCGCTACCTTGCGGGTGATGATGTTGACCACGCCGCCCATGGCGTCCGAGCCGTACAGGGTGGACATCGGGCCGCGGATGATCTCGATGCGCTCGATGGCGGCCAGCGGCGGGATGAAGCTGGTCTGGGTCTCGCCGAAGCCGTTCGGCGTGACGTTGCCGGCCGTGTTCTGGCGGCGGCCGTCGATCAGGATCAGCGTGTAGTCGCTGGGCATGCCGCGGATGCTGATGTTCAGGCCGCCGGTCTTGCCGGCCGCGGCGTCGACGTCCACGCCCTCGACGCCGCGCAGCGCCTCGGCCAGGCTGCTGACGCGCTTCTCTTCCAGCTCCTCGCGCGTGATGACCGTGATGCTGGCCGGCGCCTGCTGCAGCTCCTGCTCATAGCCGGTGGCGCTGACCACCACGGGGGCGAGCTGCGGGCCGGATTCGTTTTGCTGGGCGAGCGCGACGCCCGGTAGAGCCAGCAGCAACGATAACGCGGACAAGGGGCGATAGCGATGAGGCACGGGGGGGCGGGAAGCGAACGGCTTGAGCGGCATAGATGGGCTCCACAGAAACATGTTATTTCTGTGGCGAATGATAATGATTCCTATTTTGCCGTCAAGGTGCGGTAGCGTCGCCGCCAGGGCCTGGCGGCGTGGGCAACGGGTGGGATGGCCGCGCGGTCGGGCGCCGGATTCCGAGCGGCGCTCGGTGTCAGAGGCCGCTAGGTGGACTCCGATGGTGTTTCCGGCAAGGCGCGGTCGGGTGTCAGGCCGACGGCGTCAGGTAGCCGGCATGATCTACCCGGACGCCGGGCGCGCCGCGGGTCAGCAGCTGCCGCTGCTCGGGCGTGATGGCCCGCTTCTCCAGGGTATGCGGGTCGACCGAGACCGCGACCAGTTCGGCGCGGGCGATCACCTTGTCCTCGCCGGCGAGACGGAACGCCACGTCGAGCGTGAAGGAGGTGTTGCCGACATGGCTGGTCCGCACCGACAGCTCCAGCACCTGGTGGAAACGCGCCGGCGCTTTCCACTCGATGGTGTATTTCACCACCTGGTAGTCGAAATCGTTGCCGCCCCCCAGCTGAATGACGCCGATCGCGCGCAGGAATTCGGTGGCGGCCAGATCCACGTAGTCCCCGTAGCGGGCGTTGAACACCACTTTCTGCGCGTCGCACTCGCCGTAGCGGACCCGTAGGTAGTAACGGAAATCGTCGGTCATGGAATGGCTCTGCTTGCGTTGTCGTTGTTCTATGCCGCGTCGCGCCTCGGCCGAGGGCGGTAAGGCGCGGCGCGCTCTCTCCAGGCGTGTCCGAGTGTAGCCGATCGATCGCAGGGGTGCTGAATGAAACACGCCGACCCGGTTGGGTCGGCGTGACGGGGGAAGGACACCTCGGTGTCGTCCCGGCGGGGTGCGCGGGACGACGTTACGGGCGCAGGGTGGGCAAAATCGAGCTGTACTGCTCGGCCCAGTAGCTGCAGCGATGGATCTCGCTGAACTCGGCGGCGCTGCGCGTGCCGATGGTCGGCGCATCGAGGCGGAGCATGTTGCCGCCGAAGGTGAAGGCCGGCCAGTTCACACCGCCGCCGTCGGCCGGGTTGGGATCGCCGGTCTTGGCGAACTGCGACCAGTAAGTGAGCATGGCCTCCGACAGCGCCATCTGCGCCTCACCGGCGCCGCGCTCCAGCATGGTCTCCGCCGTGTTGAGCACGTACTGGATTTCCAGCGAGTGGGTGGCGCCCATGGGGATGCTCAGCGGCAGCTCGGTATTGGCGAAGATGCTCGGCGCGTTGGCGTCGGTGAAGTGGTAGGCGTAGGTCGTGCCGCGGCTGGCCAGGATGGTGGCGTGCTGCAGGTTGTTGCAGGCGAAGCGCCAGTCGGTCTGGATATCGGCGTAGGCGAAGCTCCAGCGCCTGGGATCGGCGGCATCCTGCAGCGCCAGGTAGTCGTCGGCGATCTGCGCGGCGTTGAGCAGGGGGTTCTCGCTCAGCAGCGCGATCACCGCCTGCCGGTAATTGTCGTCGCCGGTCAACGGCATGGCCGCGGCGGCCTCCGGTATGGACTTGCCCTCCGCCAGCGCCGCCTGGAAGCGGGCGATCTCCTCCAGCGCCACGAACAAGCGACCCTCGTGCAGGTTGCTGCCGATCATCACCGGCACATTGTGGTAGTCACCCTCGCTCAGCGCTTCCTGGATCGACTTGGGCAGGACGGCGGTGCCGGTGACCGGCAGATACACGGTCGCGCCCTGCGCGGTCAGGATCTCCTCGACGCTCTTGCCGCGCAGGCAGGCGGCGACGTCTTCGGCCTCGGCGCAGCCGATGGCATGCACGAACGGCGCGCCGAACAGCGTCTCGCCGCTGACCAGGCCCTTGAGCGGGATCTGCGTCGGGTTGTAGGAGCCGCTCTGGACGATGGCCTTATGGAACAGGCCGGCCGTGGCGGGCGACACCAGGTGCGAGAGCACGCTGTGACCGCCGGCGGACTCGCCGAAGAGGGTGATGTTGTCCGGATCGCCGCCGAAGGCCGCGATGTTCTCCTTGACCCAGCGCAGCGCCGCCTGCTGGTCGAGCAGGCCGTAGTTGCCGGAGCCTTGCTCGGGCGAGGTCTCCAGGCTGGGATGCGGCAGGAAGCCGAGCGCGCCGAGGCGGTAGTTCAGGGTCACCACCACCACGTCCTTGGCCACCAGCCGCACCGGCTCGTAGGTGCCGCCGCCCGAGCCGTAGATGAACGCGCCGCCGTGGATCCAGACCATGACCGGATGCGGGCCCGGCGTCTTCGGCGTGTACACGTTCAGGTACAAGCAGTCCTCGGCCAGGTTCTCACCCTGCGGCGCGAACGCGCCGCTGCCCTGGGGACAGGCGTTGCCGAACTTGTCCGCCACCAGCGTGGCGCTGCGCGTGGCCGGGCGGCGCCGGCGGTTGCCAGCGCAGCTCGCCCACCGGCGGCGCGGCGTAGGGAATGCCTTTGAAGGAATACAGGGTGCCTTCGTCCACGCCTTGCACCGGGCCTTGCGCGGTTTCCCGGACGGGGCCATCGGCGTGGGCTCTTCTTCTCCCCGGTCATCGCGGTTGTTGTTGGAATCGGAACCGCAGGCGCTCAGCAGCGCGGCGAGCAGCAACGCGGGCAGGCACTTGGCCAGCTTATTGTCGTTGTGGGGCTTCACGAGACTCCTCCAGGCAGCTCGGTGGCGCTTCGCAGCCGAGAGCGACGAGCGTCACATTTTGTTGTTGACGAAACTGTAACGTACTTCGTCTCGGAGGGGATCCGCAATAGTTTGTTGTGTTGTCTTGAGTCGCTGCCTTGGGGTGATGAGGCGCCGGGCGGCGCGGGCGCGCCGCCGGCTGGGGCCGGGCGTCAGCCGCCGTTGGCGCGGAACAGCGCCAGAGTGCGCTCGCGTGCCAGGCGCGCGCTCGGCTCGTGGTAGTCGCTGCGTCGGTCGGAGTTGAAACCGTGGCCGGCGTCGTAGAGGTAGACCTGCACCTCGGGGTGGGCGGCGCGGACCTTCTCCACGCCGTCCAGCGGGATGCTGGCGTCGTGCTTGCCGAAGTGCAGGATGGTGGGGCAGCGCGGCGTTTCGTCGACCATGTCCGGGATCAGCCGGCCGTAGTAGCCGGCGGCCGCCGCCAGGCCCTCGCAGCGGCAGGCCGCCGCCCAGGTCACCGAGCCGCCGTAGCAGTAGCCGGTGATGAACACAGGGCCCTTGTCCTTGAGAGCATCGATGCAGGCCTGCACGTCGGCCACCGACCGGTCGAACGGATGCTGGTCGCGGGCGATCTTGATCGCCTCTTGGATGTCCTCGGCGCTGTAGCTGGCCTGGAAGCCGGGCACCTCGCGGTCGAACAGGGCCGGCGCCAGCACCTCGTAGCCTTCCGCGGCGTAGAGGTCGCACTGCTCCTTGATGTGGTCGGTGACGCCGAAGATCTCCTGCACCAGCACCAGGCCGCCGCGCCGCGGGCCTTGCGGCTCGACGTGGTAGACGCCGATGCTGGCGCCGTCGCTCATGGTCATCGAAATCATTCGTCCCTTGGTCGACATGCTCGATTTCCTCCGATGGTGGTTCCGTGAAAGCTCCGCGCCCGGCGGAGCGTCGTCAGGGAGAGTACCCGGCGGCGGGCGGCTTGTCCGCATCGATCGGCGCGGCGGCGCCTGCTAGACTGCGCCGCCCTTTCCGTACCTGGTGCCCGTGCCGTGCAACCCCCTGATTCCCTCGCCGCCGCGACCGATTTCCGCATCCTCGGCCTGTCCGAGGCGTCGTTGACCGCGCTGGCCGAACTGGGCTACGCCGCGCCGACGCCGATCCAGCGCCAGGCCATTCCGCCGCTGCTGGCCGGCGCCGACCTCATCGGCAAGGCCAGGACCGGCAGCGGCAAGACCGCGGCGTTCGCCATCCCGCTGCTGGAGCGGATCGACGCCGATGAGCGGCGGCTGCAGGCGCTGGTGCTCTGTCCCACCCGTGATCTGTGCGCGCAGGTGGCGGGCGAGATCCGCAAGCTCGGTCGGCGCCGGCCGAACCTGCGGGTGCTGACGGTCGCCGGCGGTCAGCCGCTCAAGCCCCAGGCGCAGGCCCTGGCGCGCGGTGCGCAGGTGGTGGTGGCGACGCCGGGGCGGTTGCTCGATCACCTGGAGCGGGGCGGCCTGGCGCCGCGGTCGCTGCGTCTGCTGGTGCTGGACGAGGCCGACCGCATGCTCGACATGGGGTTTCACGACGACATGGCGCGGATTCTCGCCGCGCTGCCGGTGGCCCGACAGACCGCGCTGTTCTCCGCCACCTTCGACGACGCCGTGCGGGCGCTGAGCGAGCGTTATCTGCGTAAACCGGTGTGGGTAGAGGCGCTGGACGCCCCGGCGGCGATCGAGCAGCGGCGGGTGGCGGTGACCGAGCAAGACCGCCCGGCCGCGTTGCGGGCGGTGCTGGCCGACTGTCCGCCCGGGCCGGTCATGGTGTTCTGCAACACCCGGCAGACGGTGGACGAGGTCGAGCGCGACCTGCGCCGCGCCGGGCTGGCGGTGGATCGGCTGCACGGCGATCTGGAGCAGCCGCAGCGGGAGCTGGCCTTGGCCAAGCTGCGCAACGGCAGCACCGAGGTGTTGGTGGCCACCGATCTGGCCGCGCGCGGCTTGGACATCGCCGGTTTGGCGGCGGTGATCAACTACGAGCCGCCGCGCACGCCGGCGCTGTACCTGCACCGCATCGGCCGCACCGGCCGGGCCGGCGAGCGCGGCTTGGCGGTGACGCTACACACCGCCGAGGACGCCGCCCGCCTTGCCGAGTTCGAGCGCTGCACCGGGGGTGCCGTCGTGCCGCTTGCGCTGACCGGGGCTTCGTCGCCGCCGCGGCCGCGGCGGCTGCGCACGCTATGCATAGGCGCCGGGCGCAAGGACAAACTGCGGCCGGGCGACATCCTCGGCGCGCTCACCGGCGCCGCCGGCTTGAGCGCCGCGCAGGTGGGGCTCATCGAGGTGACCGAGCGGGTCAGCTACGTGGCAGTGGCCGCCGAGGTCGCGCAACGGGCCCTGGTGCGCTTGCGCCAAGGCGGAATCAAGGGGCGGCGGTTCAGGATCGATCTGTCGTAGCCGGCGTCAGCGCCGGACGTGTGATGTTGCCGAGATGGCGTGCCAGCGCCTCCGGGGTGAAGGGTTTCTTCAGCACCGGCGCCGACCAGCCGGCCGGCAGCGATTCGCTCGACAGATAGCCGCTCATCAGCAACACCGGTAAGTCCGGCAGGCGGCGACGTAGCCGCGCCGCCAGCTCGACGCCGTTCATGCCCGGCATGGCGTAGTCCAGCACCGCGACGTGCAGCGGCATGCCGTGCTCCAGCTGCCGCAGCGCTTTCTCGGCGCCGTCGGCGACGAGAACCCGGCAGCCCAGATCCCGCAGCAGGGCGGCCACGGCCTGACGGACTTCGGGCTCGTCGTCCACCAGCAGCACGTGCAGCCCTTGCAGCTGCTGCGTCACCGCGCCATGCGGCACGGGCACGTCGGCGACGGGCGGTGTGGTGGCCGGGGCCAGTGGCAGGTACACGCTCACGCGGGTGCCATGCCCCTGTCGGCTGTCGATGCGGATGCCGCCGCCGAGCTGCTTCACCACGCCCAGCACCTGCGGTAGCCCCAGGCCGGTGCCTTTGCCCGCACTCTTGGTGGTGAAGAACGGCTCGAACACGTGCGCCAGTACCTCCGGCGACATGCCGCTGCCATTATCGACGACGGTCACCTGCACGTAACGCCCCGGGTCGGCGTGCTCGGGGCGGGTGGGGGGCTCGGTCAGTTCCACCTCGGAGGTCTCGATGCGGATCTTGCCGCCACCCGGCATGGCGTCGCGGGCGTTGAGAGCCAGGTTCATGATGATCAGTTCGAGCTGGGTTCGGTCGGCGTGGGCCGGCGGCAGCTTCGGCGCCAGCACCGTTTCGACGTGCACGTCGCCGCCCAGCGTGCTGCGCAGCAGCTCGGTCATGGTCGAGACCGCGGCGTTGACGTCCACCGGCTCCGGCTGCAGCCGCTGCCTGCGGCCGAAGGCCAGCAGCTGCGAGGTGAGGGTCACGCCGCGGTCGGTGGCGTGGTAGGCGCTGTCGATGATCTTCAGCAGCTTCTCGTCGTCGATCCGCCGCCGCAGCAGATCCAGGTTGACCCGCACCGCGGTGAGCAGATTGTTGAAGTCGTGGGCCACGCCGCCGGTCAGCCGGCCGAGCGCCTCCAGCTTGCGGGCCTGCACCAGGTTCTCGGCCGCCTCGGCGATGCGCGCCTCCAGCGTTTCGTTCAGGCGCCGGAGTTCGTCCTCGCGCGCCTTCAGCCGCAGCGCGGACTTCTGCATGGCTTCCGCCACCCGGTCGGTTTCGCGCATGCCGGTGGCGACCGTCGGCGTCTCGCCGCGCCCGAGCATGCGCGCCGAGGCCGACAAGCCGTCCATGGCGAGCACCACCCGCCGGCCGATCCAGACCGACATCGCCACACCTACCAGCAGCAGGCCGAAGGTGCCGAAGAAGGCGATCAGCAGTAGCCGCCGTACGGTGGCGGCCAGCTGCGCGTGCGGGGCGCCGACCGCCACCGTCCAGCCTGAACCGGGCGCGCGGCTCAAGGCCAGCATCGTCGATACGCTATCCAGATCGACGTGCTCGAGCAGGGCGTGGTCACGCTGGCGCAGCAGCGACTGCAGATCGGTGCTGGCGTCGTCGCCGACGAAGCGCTCCGGGAAGCCGTTGTGGGCCGCGACCGTGAGCTCGCCGTCGAGGATGGCGGCCACCCAGCCGTCCGGCAGCTGCTGATCGGCCAGCACGTCGTTCAGCGCCGAGGAGGGCATCACCAGGGCGAGGGAATACTCCGTGCCCGCTACCGTCACCGGGATGGTGACCGCCAGAATGCTGCCGTCGCGAAGATCGCAGGGGTGTAGATTGGAGATCCGGGCCTGATCCTGGGGCAGCGGCGGTTGGTCGTTCGCGGTCGCCAGGTTCGGCGCCGGCTGGCCGTGCGGCCCGCGGGTGTTGGCGAGCTGCCGTCCGTCATGGTCCACCAGCACGATCCAGCGCTCGCTGTCGGCGACCGCGCTTCGGGCCTGGTCCATGAACGCGGCGATGTCGCCGCGGGCGAGATCGGGGGAGGTGGCCAGGCCGCGCAGCAGGCTGCGCGATTGGCCGAGCTGGCGGTCCACCACCAGCGACAGGGCTCGGGCCGTTTCGCTGAGCTGTCGCTCGATGGCGGTGCGCTGGTTGAGGTAGGCGTCGTTGATCAGCAGCCCGGCGATCAGACACGCTGGCACGACTACGGCCGTCGTCAGCAGAATCAATCTGCCGCGGATCGAGTGGAGCAGCGTGTCAAAGCGGCGACGCAGCAAAGCGACCTCGTCGGGGATCCGAGACGGCGCAGCAGGTGCGCGGGTTGCGGCTATCGTGTAGCCGTTGATCGGTCTTAGGCAAGTGTCGCTCGGTCGTGAGCGAAAGGAA
>Ga0207874_1003767_pt1 | contig 12102 bp, 4 predicted proteins | sample HigsolmetaAR201D_FD_184833 | JGI IMG/M metagenome (GOLD analysis project Ga0207874, IMG submission 184833) | Ionic liquid and high solid enriched microbial communities from the Joint BioEnergy Institute, USA - AR20-1-D (SPAdes) (version 2) ... | reverse complement strand
GGTCGGATAGCTGACAATCGGCGGATTGAGCTTGCTGTAGCCTTCGGCGTACCAGTCCACGGCTGTCCAGAAATCGGTCGTGCGGTACGACTGCACGCTGGTCAGCATGAAGCCGTCGAGATCGGCCTTGAGCGCCCCAGGAACGTAACTGTAGACCGCCCAGAAGCCCTGCGCTGTTTCGTCGTTGCGCACGAGGATGCGAGTTCCGTAAGAGAATTCCGAAGCCCGCTCGACCATCTCCTGCCGAGTGGCAACTTCGATGTCATAGAGCGTTGCCAGGCGCAGGTATTGATCCGGGTTGTCAACGTCGAGCGGCGCCGTCTCGTCGAGTTCCCAGATGCCCCACGACGGCTGCTCTGCCTCATAGTTGGTGACAAGAATGCGCGGTGAGCGACGGGTGACTGTTGGAATCTCGGCGGTATCGAACTCCCACCCGGCTTCATCCCACGCGGTTTCCTCCCACGGCAGGAAGCCACGCATCACTTGGAACTCGTAGGATGAAAGCAGGGCATTGCGCTCTGCGAGAGAGGAAACCTCATAGTCGTACGATCCCACTGGAGGCAGAACCATCGCCGTCCCGTCGATAGGACGCTTCCAGAAAAGCTGCCCGAAGGTCGGGCTGTTGAGATCGAGCAACGTTGCGAGTCCCGCCTGCTGCGACAGGAAGCTCTCACGCGAGAAGATGTCGTTGACCGTATCGACGAAGGCCTTTCTGGCGGCCAGAAGACCTTCTCTACCGCCGTCGAACAGCGTCCTGCGCGGATAGATCGACAATCCAATGCGATCATCCGGTGACAGGTTCATGTCGGGCACAGGCTTTCCAAAATCATCGCGGCCCACCAGCGAATTGCGGAGCGGACGCCAGATGGTTTCGGGCAGCACAGTCATGGAATCCTCGGCGCGGATCAGCTGCCATTCGTCGTGCACCACGCCGTCTATATCCTCGTCCTCGATCTCGAACTGCAACACCGAGGTTTCTTCTCCAAGGAACTGCTCGATTCCGGAAACGAGGATCGAGTTTTCCGTGATCGGAGCAATCCACGGAATGTTTTGCGCCTTCGGATTGCGAAGGATTTCGGCAACGCGCCGCGCCGACATCTTTCTGCCGGGGATGTTGACCGGCTCTCGGTCCGAGTTCTTCACCCAGAAATAATAGACGGTGACCATCGTGTTGAGGTCAGCGTCCCATTCCTCGCTGCGCACATACGACGTGTACGGGGCGTTGTGCGTCTCGCCGTTGTAGGTTTCCGGGGGTGTACTGGAGCGCACCCACTCGTAGATTTCGATCTCAGTGCCCGGAGCCAGGCGGCCCCAGTTGGCCGCACGATATTCAAGCTCGCGCTTGCGGCGATCCTCGTCCTCGACATCGAGACGGTCCGTCTCGCAGACGAGGTAGTTCACTGCACCGAGGTTCCACCACAGACGACCGACCTGTTCACGACCCCAGCGCGCCTCGCCGTGGTAGATCGCCGGGTCATACTCGAACTTCCACGTGATTTCCCGCTCTGCCACACCAGGAATGAGACCAGCCACCGGGTCATAGACCGTGATGTCGTCCAGCAGGACGGGGAGGGCGGTGATAGTGTTGCGCCCCTCTATCTTGGTCTCGGTGTCATAGATGAGGGCGGCCTTCAGACGACTGCTGTCGATCTTGGATGGCTGCTCACGATAAACCTCCCAGTCCTCGCCAGACCACCGATAGACGACCCACGGACCGTCCACCGGCTGGACATAGCAGATATCTCCATGACGAGCCGGGAACCGCTCATAGAAGGCGTCGCGGGCCTCAGTGCTGGCGAAGCGCTGGGAGCGCAGGACGTAAACAACAGGCCGGATGGTCGTGGTGTAGTCCGCACCACGGTCGAGGTACTCGTCGATGATCAGCGTCTGGTCGCTCTCGACACGGCCGACACGGTGGAAGCCAGCCACATCGGGTTCCGTGTCCGTTGTGTCACTGATGAGGATGTAGATGCCCGTGTCATCCTCGGTCAGTCCATGCGGCTGCGAGAAAACCATCCGGAACTGACCGATCAGGTTGCCGTCCTCCTCGATACCCTCGATGCGTTTGAGGTAAGTGGTGTCGGTCGAGATCGGATATAGCTGAAGGACATCCCAGGAGATGTCGCGCTTCAGGGTGTCGTAGACCCAGATGCGGGTACCGGCTCCAAACTCGTTGCCGACGCCCATGGAGACCAGGTCGTAGAGACGCGGGAACGCGGAGTATTGGGCCACCGTGAAGTGGATTTCGTCGATGCGGACAGGGCCAGCCGTCGGCAGATCATCCACCCACGGGCGGGTGAGGGGCGAACCGATACCGACGAACTCATCCTTGTGATCGCGGGTTCTGAACATCTCCAGGGTGGCCGGGCGCTCTACCCACCGGTCACTGTCAGCCGGGACATCGACAAAGGCGTCAAACGGGTTGCCACTGGCGAAGGTGATCAGTTGCGGGTTGTTGCGGATGTCACTCTTCAGCAGCCTGAAACTGACCCGCTGGCGTTTGTTGAGCGCACCGTAGCGGCCGACCTGGAACGCCCACTCTTCAAGGAAACCGAGCTGCCGCTTGTCGTCGATGACCTGCGAACGGGTCAGACGGTTGAGTGTGTCCGCCGAACCCTTCGACTGAATCATGCCCTGATAGGTCTCGAACTGCTGCGTCTCGCTAAGCAGGAGGTTGTCGAGGTATTTCCGTGTCTGGTAGCCGATCTGATGCCGGGCGTAGTCGCGGAAATTGCGATCTTCCGACCTCTCAATGTCATACATGACGCGGATGTTCTCGCTCGCGCGATCATAGTTGGCGAGCATTTCGCTGCCGGAGATGACATAGCCGGGCGCATCCAGACGCCCCTTCCAGTCGGCCGAGCGTTGGCCAATGAGACGCAGGCGCGGCTGGCGGAGGTTGTAGAGCGGCGCATAGACGATGTCGTTGAAGATCGTCCGGTCGGAGAAGACCAGGATGTGCTCGATCTCACCAATGTGCAGACGGGCGGCGAAGAGATCGTCCGTCGTCGTGATAATCTTCGTCTCGTCGTCGAGGCGCGAAATGAAGGTTGAACGCGGCGGAATGGGCGCACCGGTACGGTTCAGCAGGCCGTATACGCCGTTGTGGGTTTTCTCGACATTGTAGACAGTGCCATGACGAGACACGAACTTCAGCGTTGAGGCACCCGGCGACAGCGCTATGAAATTACCAGGCTGCCAGTCCATCTGAGCCCACTTCAGGAACTCTCGGATGGCGTACTCCCAGTTCAGGACCTCTCCAGTGACAGGATCGACCTCGTCGAAAACGAAACCCTCTCGCTCAAGCGTCAGACCATAGTCCCAGAGGAACTGGGCGAGTGCTGTCTGGGTCTTGAAAACGGTCGAATACGGGACGTACTTGTAGACGACATCCTTGAAGTCGGGGTTCTTCCACTCGACGTTACGTTCCTGAATGACAACTTTCGGAAATTTCTTGGTCATTTCACCCGGCTGAGGAGACCAATACTCATCCTCGAACTGGGCCGATGCCGTATGCGCTCGGATGGCGCGATAATAAGACTTCTGGTACTCGACGATTTGGTTCGTCTGGTAATAGACGTTCGGACGCCACTCGTAGATCGGCGTGTCCTCGCCGAGTGAAATCACACGCTGCTTGGAGCCATCGCTACCTTTGTCTCCCGGAACCTCATTGGGATCACCAATGATACAGAAGCCTTCCTTGACGGTATCGTAGCCAATGATCTTCCAGCCTTCGCCGGTCCACTCGATCAGTACACCCGAATATACGGCTTCTCGGATCGGAGCAGAGGAATGAAGGAGAACTTCGACGTTCTCGGGGGGCAGTAGACCGAAATTGTCGGCAAACACACGAAGGTTTTTGGCGTTCGTGAAGCCCGCCATCTTGTGGGCGAGACTGACCGACATACCCCTGATTGCATCGCCGAGGATCGACGGCGACTGAGAATTTGAAGCCATGTAGTCGCTGATCCACTGCTGGATGCCGACACGGACAACACGATTGCCGTCTTCGTCGATCTCGCCATGGATGAGCTCCTCGGCGCCACGCGGGCGGTTTCCATAGGACCGGTTGATCCACTGGCCGTCGGGCAGGCGAACACGGTTGAGACGATCCCAGCCGGTCTCGATCCATTCAGCCGGACGCATCAGGTAGCCCACCTGCGCCTTGGCGAACGGATAGGAGGCCGAGTTGATCCAGATGTTCTCGACGGGTCCGTGATCACCAACCCGCCATTCGCGCTTGGCGTCCTCCATGGACGGCGGCTCGGGGATGATCCCGGCCGCAATGGGATCGAGGAGCCTTCCCTGGTCATCCACCGGCAATACCTCAAGGAGGTCAGGGCGGCGGAAGCGGGCATCGACGCCCTTGCGCTCACCGTGGCGGATGATGCCGTCGCGGATGTCCTCCCACATCGGCAGGTTGCCGCTCGTGTATGGGGCAGGACCGTACTCGTTGTCCCACCATGACGGTTTGCTGGCAAAGCCGAGCATCTCCCACGGAGCCAGGTGCGGCCGATCCGTGTCGAACCACCAGCGATAAATGGCTCGCCAGTTACCAGGCATCTCGACGCCGTCGCGATCCTTCACGCCGCGATAGTTCCAGGTAAAGGGATCATCCTCGACGTAGTCGTTGTGAGCCTTGTAGTCGTATCCATTGAGCTGCGCCCAGCGCATGAAGATCGGTGTGTAGAGGCGGACGTATTCCTCCTGAGAGTATGTCTCGCGATCCAGTTCAACCGGGTCGTTGTTTGCGTCACATGGGTTCGGATCGCCGCGCGTGATCACATTACCCTTATTGGTGAGGCGGGCTCTGCTTTCGACGAGATCGGCGAAATCGAATTCCGGCTTGGCGTCCGTCTTGAACGAACTGTCGATGTTCCGCCAGATCAGCGTCTCAAGGGCCAGAAGAATACGGTCGCGGATGTCACCGAAGGCAAACGACCGTGACCCATCGTGGCCCCGAATGATCGGCACCGGCTCTCCGTAGGTGTCATCGATCTCCATACCGGGCTCGACGACAGGCAGTAGCCCCAGAGCGGACGGCGAGGGCGGTATGAAATATTGTCCACCACCCACCGTAGATAGCGAGAACGGGAACTCGTTCGTCTTGGTGATGCGCAGCGCATTGAGGATGGTATCGACCCAGACGGCATCATCGTCTGTTTCAAGAAGGGCACCGGTTGTGTGGAGCTCGACGACCTGCGCGATGAACTTGTTGCGGAAGCGCTGATACTCGCTATCGACGAAGCGAACGGTGTCGAGGTAGTCGAACCGTTTGTCAGAGGCCAGAAGCATCGTTCGCAGCAGCGGGGAGCGATGCTGAACGATGGACGGAAGGGGACGTTCCTCCCAGTTTTCAGCCTCGAATTTCTCGCCCGAGCGGTGATCCTTGAGGCAGCGATAGACGATGGTGTTGTAGGAAACAGTGTCACCAGCCTTGTAATCGACAATGCCATCCCAGAGCCCGGCCGCCTGGAAACCAGGGCCGACCGAGCGACGCGTGTCGCGCCAGTTGTTGTTGCGATAAGCGACGCCCTGGAAGCCTTCCTGACGCGCAATCAGCGCCGAGAAGTGATCGAACCAGTGACCACGGGAGATCGTCGTCGGCTCGTCGTTGTCCGGGTTCGCTGAGAGGCTCATCGGGACAAGGAAAAGATCGCCACGCATGCGCGGAGGCACTTTCTCGGCCGTGGCATGCCATCCGGAGCCGTAAACGTCCTCCTCGGGCGTCTCACCAGCGATGCGGTAGAACTGGAGTCCCTTGATTTTCTCCCCGTTCACGACCGTCTTGCGTGTGACGATGTCATTTTCGAAAAGGATTTCGGCGCGGGACGACCCGAAACTTTCATAGACGAGCGGCCGACCCGTCACCGTATCGACGACACCCGAACCCTTTGCAAAACCGAAGAGGCGGTTCCCGGCGAATTCCGAGCCAGGAATATCGGCGTGAGAAATTCTTTCATGCGTGTAGAGGGCGAACAGCGGATCGCTATCCTCGAAATTCCTCTTTTGGCCCACCTGCCACTGGGTGCCGTCAAAATAGAAATCAACCGGCTGGTCCGAGTAGACCCAAGGTTGCTTGTCGTATCCGAAACGGTTGTCAAACGGGATGTGACCGAGCACAGGCAGGCGGACGATGTCACCTTTTCGCGGAAAATCGCTGAGAACAACCGCAAAGCTCTCAATGGATGTGGTGATAATGCCGTCTTCGAGTTCGACATCCTCGACGGTCTCGCCGCGATAGATTTCGATGATGCGGGAACGGACCCGCTGATCTTCCACGTCGAGGGCCAGGATGCGGTCGCCGAACCGGACCATGCGGCCGATGTCGGTGAAAAGCGTCCCGACCGGCTTGCCGTTAGCTTCGAAGACCGAGATGTTCTCGAAGCCGGAGGCCTCGTACGGCTGCTCGTCATAGGGAAGGACATCCCAGTCCGAGACCGCCATGAAGTCCTCCGGATCGTCCAGCGGGACCCGCAGGTACTGAAGTTCTCCCGTCAGAAGGGCGCTGATCTCGCCGGTGTAACGAGTTCCGTAGTTGGCGAGCTCGATGTTCGGCACGAACTCGATGATCGGGCGCTTGGCCTTTCGCTCGGTGAAGGTCTCACCGGCCCATTCAACGGCATCCTTGTGAACCCAGAAGTTGTTGATACTCCACGGGTTACGGTCGCGCGAGCGGCGGTCGATAACAACGTAGATCGGCTCGCCGTTACCGGGGATCGTCATCTTCTCCTGGAAGGGGACAAGTTCAGCCTTCGAGCCGACACCCTCGACCCAGTGGGTCGCGGATCGCTTGTACTGGTCCCAACCGATTTCGTAATTCTGGCTGCAACGGATTGGCTGCTTCAGGAACAGTGTCTCCCACGGCAGCGTGTCCCATCCCTGGAAAAACGAAACACCGTCATCCAGCCGAATGCGCAGGCCGCTGGTGATCGTCTGGATGGGCGAGTTGTCCGGGAGCCACGCAGTCACATCGACCATCGGACGGCCATCGAAGAGAGCCGTGAGGTCGCCATAGCGGAAGACCGTGACATCGGCGCCTTCCGGAGGAGCCGTTTCGAGGACGATGTTATCTCCATCGACCTCGGCCACGACGGGCATGCCGTCAACGAAGGCACATGGGGTCTCGTACCTTTCAGGCACCTCCTCACCGGAAGCGTAGCTGGCCTTTCCCGGCAGCTCGAAGGAAACCTCAACGCCGTCGCCTACGTATTTCCTGAACTCCGACCGAAGAATGCAGACAGGGATTGCTTCCGGATCGTCACCGAACCAGTAATACTGGCTCGGGTTCATGAGCTTGTCGATATCAACCGGAGGTGCCCAATTGTAGTACTCGTCGGCGAACAATCTATGGTGATTGTTCGTGAACGCGTTTACGCTCTTGAGATAGTTGATCAGGTCATCATAGAAGAAGATATGCGTTGCTTCTCCATCCTTGTTGCGGGATATGAGGGCGGGCTCCAGCTGATACTCCGCGCGCTGGGTGGTCGGCTCCGGAACGTAGAAGTCCTTATTGGGGTCGAAGTAACTCGGTTTGGCACCAATGTATCCCGAAATATGTTCCGACGCACCGTTCTGGAAGAGGTGGTCAATCGTAGCCCCGAAGAACTTCTTGAGTGTCTCCGTCTGATGAACCTGTGGGAGAAGCTGAATTACGCGACGCTTTTCCATTATCTAATTCTCAAATTCGTATGTGTATTCGCACTGATGATCTCGACGTCTTCAACTGTTGCAGTGGAAATGAACAGTTCATCGGGACGGCATCGCACCTCGAACCCGTCGCCGAAGGCGCTCGTCTCCTGAAGAGGAACGATCACCACAGACGCAACAGCATTGGCGAGGCGATGATGAATGAAAGCGGCAAGCTCAGTGTAATAGAACGTCTCACCGAAGTCCCAGTAGTCAACGTTGAAATATTCATCAATAGAATTTATCACCCTAGTTTTTATCTCTCCATCCGAAAGCACCGAATTCGGAAGCTTGATGACTTTGAACTTGGCACGAAGAGCTGGGTCGGCTGATCTTCCGAACAGGAACTTATACCGGGCAGGGCGCCAGATGATCTCGTCAGAGAACATCTTCTTTTCGGCATACTCACCGAAGGTCGTACGCAGCTCGGTGTCTGTCGGTGGAACCGGCATGTCTTCAGGTTTGGCACCGGCAGCGATCCAGCGCCTCGTGAGCCGGTCGTACTCGCTCGTCAGGACGAAGGTGTCGATGATCGTGGTCCGGGCCGGGTCGATGCGCCGATCCGAAGGCGCATAGTGCTTCCACTGGAAGAACATTGCCGAACCGACAGGGGAGGGGGTCAGCGTATCGCCACCAGCCTTGATCCACTTCCGGGCCACGTTGGGTCCACGACCTGTCGCGAACTTGAAGCGGCGGAACTGCTGCTCCCAACCAGCCTCGCGCATGAGCCAGAAGGTTTCGGGATTGTCTCCCTCGATCTGGAAGGCAATTGTACCCACGGGCGCTGGCAACGCCTCGCGATCACCGCTTCGCTCATAGACCCAGATGTTGGAGGTCGGGACATAGTCCCCGTCGTCGTTTCTCTCCCAGAACAGGAGGGTGTTGGGACCTGCCTCTCCGACGACATGGTAATAGGTATCCGGATCGTCCGGGAAACCGTCCTCGTCCTTGTCATTGAAGACGACCTCTATCCGTCGCGGGTCCGAATAACCGTTGGGCTGCATCATCGGCTTGATCAGAGCCAGGTCATAGTCTCGACCGAGGGGGAGGCCGCCTTGGGGCTTCTCGTTGATACGCAGGATGCGGACCAGGTCGGAGACCTGCTGACGCGTATCAGGATCGATGGTGCGAGCGCCGTCGTAGAAGAAGCGAACCTTCTTCAGGGACTCGAAGACGTACCTCAGGCCCGGTGTGCGGAAGCGCCAGACAGAGCCAGCGATGTAATCGACCGTCATCAGCTTGATGCGCGTATCGATGACCTGTGGCTGTGTTTCTAGCGTCTCAGGATTCCTGACTACCCAGTGGGTCTCGCCATCAGGTGCGTAGTCATACCAGAGGGAGAAGGACAGGTTATTCATCAACTTCCCTCGGATGCTCCGCAGAACATCGTCGCCCATGTTCGGCGCATAGGCAGGGACGATCATCACGACATTGCTGTCATCCTCAACCGGCTCCGAAAGAAGGATCGGACCGGGCACACCATCCGGAACGGATGCCGTCATGTCAGTGCCGAGGATGTCGCGGACGTTCACCCACTTCGAGATGCCATTCTTCTCGACGAGGACGCTCGCGCCTGGGGCGATCAGATCACTGTACTGGGTGACCCACCCAGTCGAGTAGAACCGGCCCTCGTTGGCCTTCTTCCAGCGCATCGACTGCGGGATGATGATGTTTCCGGAACGAGCCTGGCGAAGAAGGTAGTCCTGCACGACGTTCTTCACGCTCGTCTCCTGCAACATCGGCAAGATGATCGTGTCGATCAGCTCGTTTGCCGTCTTGTTTTCGGAAACCGGAACCTCGGAATATGAGGTCGTGCGTTCCTTGTAGAACATGCCATCGTCGGCAAAGGCCGTGATGCCCTGGTACGATCCGGTCGGGTCATGCATGTCCAGATGCCTGGTGTGGCCCGGATAGACGCGCACCAGAGACTTGATCTTGGTGGCCAGGTTCGACTGGAGCACGTAGGTGTTGTAGTCCTCCCCCGAGACCATTCGGTCCTGCGTGGCGTAGACCAGGGGAGCACGACGCTTGATCTGCTCGTCACTCTCACTCGCAGTCGAGTTCGAGACCGGCTCCACAAGGGCGAGAACCATCGTCAGCGTCTTCAGCGTCCCGAGCCGGTTGTAATAAGGCACCGTGACCTGGATGCGCTGCATGTCGATCGGCCGGATTTGGTACTCAAGACCGTTGGACGAGCGGAACCAGAAACGCATCCTGCCCACAGGGGCCTTGCCGAAGCGGCCGTCAGCGAAGCGCAGGGAAATCTGGTCGCGGTCACGGGTCACGACCGAGTAGATGGTCCGCGTCGCGGCACCAACCGAGTTGAACGTGATGTTCTCGGAGAAAACTGCCGGGACCTGTGTCCAGTTCTCCTCGACCTCGCCGTTATCGTTGATCGTCTGAACCCAAACGTCCGTCTCGTTGATGCCGTCGATGGCTATGTCGAAGACCTGGTTCTCGGCCGGGTAGTCGATGATCTGATCGGTGTACTGAAGGCGCCCCTGCTTGAACGGAACGAAGAAGCCCGTGCGCGGGCTGGCGGCGCCGTTTCCGTCCGACCTGTAGATGAGGTGCAGGGAGGAGGAGAGGAGGTCAGGCGTACGCTCGAAAAAGCCCTTGTCGCTATCGAAATCACCGTTGATGACCTCGAACTCCATGCTCTGGCCGGACACGTTCGCCGAGAAGCTCAGTGAGGCCATGTTTAGGTCGCCGTTGAACCTGTAGAGCTGCGTCTGGACCCCATCCATGCTGCCGGTCTTCAGCGGAACTCCGAACTGGTTCACGATCGCACTGTTGAGAACGAGTACGAACCGCTCGGCCCAGTCGGGATCGTCCGGGTTGTTCCAGATGAGGCGCCGGTTGGCGAGATTGACACCCACCGCGTCGAAAACGTCATCGTTGGTTTGAAGCTCGATGATCTTCAGCAGGCCGCGCGCCGGGTAGTTTCTCTTCGGTCGGTACGACAGGAACCGGGCCAGGCGAAGGATGGATTCACGTGCTTCCGCTGTCTCAAGGAAGTTCTCTCTGGCCGCGATGTCCGACTTGATAGCGAGATTGCCCGCCAGCCACGCCAGAAGGTCGATGATGGCGACGAACTCGGATGACTCAATCCAGTCGGAGAAGTCCTCCGCATAGTTGGCGCGAATGTATTCCCGCATCGCCATATTGATCGATCCGGGGTCCGACGCATTGAAATTGATACTATCGAAGGCTCTGTAGAGGACCTGCCAATCGTGTCCGGCGAAAAGTTCTGTCTGACGATATGATTGGGACATTTATTACTCCGAGTATCCAAGAGCGTCGCGCTCGTTGCGCTCGAAAAATACAGAGAACGTGTCTACGATGTTGAAGCCTACGAATTCGGCGATAATCTCGATGCGAATACCGTTATCGAGATCGTAGAGGCGAACGTCCTGAAGTTTGATGCGGACATCGCTCTTGCAGATGCGGACAGCGTCATTGATGATTTCTTGGCGCAGTTGCGCAGTCATGGGCTCCATCAGAGCATCCCAGACGATGCTACCGAAGTCCGGCCGCATCACGCGCTCGCCTTTGCGTGTCATGAAGTGATTAATCAAATCCTGTTTGACCAAATCGATGTCATACAGCGCCCAGTTACGGGTCCGCTCAGCGTTCTGAGTGCTAAATCCTTTGTAAACGTATTGCGCCATTGGTCCACTGATGCCAATATACGTAGTTATTTATAGATGCCTAAAAGCCGCCTATACTTCTCTTTCTCTGGGGTTGAGTAATCCATGAGCTACAAAGTTCCGGAACTACTGCACTGCTGCAATGCGACGAGTGACAAAATTTGGGGCTGCGTTTTTATCGATGGCGTTGCGGATGAAGCTTTTATTTTCTGGGGAGGCGAACCAAAACGCTCTTGGCAAAAGAAGAAGAAGACGAGACCACAGTTCGTTCTGGTTTTTGAAATAGAAGAGACGGCCAACATCAAGAGATCAAAGGGATACAACCCAACCGCACTTGCTGATCTGGAGAGGCTCGATCCAGGCTTCAGAGATCGTTTCGAACTCGAATTGGCGATGGCGCGGCTTCGCCTATGACAAAAGGGGGAGCGAATAGCGCTCCCCCTTCACAATGGGAACAGAGATGGCTTCAAACGGATCAGTGTTCGAGGAACATCGGTGTACCCAAATTCGGCAATGACCGAATTGGAATGAACTGGCCGGGCACCGAGGGATCGGTCTATAGACCATGTTATGTGATAGACCTTGCCGTCCGGGCGTTGTGTTGTTCCGCCGATCTCCACGACCAGAGCTTGGACCTTTTCACCATCGTCGGCTACACCAACGACGATGCCTTCGCCGTCCTTGGGCATGATAAAGGGTAGCGTCCGTCAATATGGTGTAATTTCGGGTGTGGCACCGGGCCGTCATGATCAGGCGGCTCTCG
>Ga0207874_1003765_pt1 | contig 12104 bp, 13 predicted proteins | sample HigsolmetaAR201D_FD_184833 | JGI IMG/M metagenome (GOLD analysis project Ga0207874, IMG submission 184833) | Ionic liquid and high solid enriched microbial communities from the Joint BioEnergy Institute, USA - AR20-1-D (SPAdes) (version 2) ... | reverse complement strand
ACTGGGTATTCCCCGGCTCCCGAGGGCGTCCACATATCACCGACATGACGGTGACCAACTGGGTCCAGGAGGTTGCTGACGCCGCCGGCCTCGGCCACTTCACACCCCACCAGATGCGCCACACGGCGATCGCCATGGTGAACGACCAGACCGGCGACCTGAGAACCGCCCAAGTGTTCGCCCGTCACCGCCGCATCGAATCGACGCAGATCTACACCCGGACAACCGCCGAGAAGCTAGAGCGCGCGGTGGAAGCTCTGGACTATCTTGGAGCGTAGGGTCAGCGCCTGTTGGCCCCGCCCTTGGCGTTGTCGGCGATCACCGGGACCCCGGAGACGACAGCCGGCTACACGAGGACGACCGCCGACAAGCTGCGAAGCGTGTCGAGGGCGGTGGCTCGAAGCTATCTCGACTAAGACACGGACTCGTAAAGCAACCAAAAAGGGAGGGTCCCCTCGGGGTGGAGGGGACCCTCAGAGTGAGTCAGCGGCACCCCACCGCTGCACACACCCCCAACCTGGAACCTATGGGTTACCAAGTGTCGCAGTACGAATAGTATCGGCCTGTGGGGGGTAGGAGTCAAGTCAAGGAGTGGGTGCCCCCGGTGGGACTCGAACCCACAGGCTCCAAAGTTGCGACACTTGGTTGGCTTCCTTGCCCGGGGGCACTGCGGATCAAGAATACAGGCGATGCCCTTCGAGAACCCTCATAACGCGAGCAACCCCCCGGCCGTGACCGGGGGGTTCTTCGTTGAGCGGCTGCTTTTGGGACGCGGCCGTCAGGTTATCCGCTGGTGGTGCGGCGGGTCACCGAGTGGTTGAGACCTTCGCTCCCTACCTCTTGGAGCTTGGACGCTGCGAGTCCGGCCGACATTCCGGTGAGCACCGCGAGCACTAACGCCCCGACGTCGGCGACTCCGGAGAGGATGGTCGCTCCGAGGACGACGATGAGGCCGACGACCGCGGACAGGACCCGTTTCGCCCGGGACGTCAGGTCGACGAGGACGCCGGCGAAGGCGACGATCACCCCGGAAGCGGCGACTGCGCCAGCGACGGTGGCGAGGGATTCGAGGGTGATGGTTTCGCCTGCGGCGTCGCCCGTTTGGGCGGCGGCCGGTAAGGCGAGGGTGACTACCGCCATGGCGGCGGCGAGGACGAGCGCAGCGATGCGCTTCATGCGTGGCTCCTTTCGTGTTCGGGGGTTCCCCCGGATGAGCGCGTTCTTCATGGGTAGCTCCCTTTCCTCGATGGTCGCCCGCACCCGAGTAAGGGGCCGGGATTCGTCACGGTGACGAATTCTCAGCTGGTCAGGAGGTGCGTCAGCCAGGCGGTGCCGCCCGCGGATCCGATGCTCACGCCGATTCCGAGCCATACCGCCTTCGCCCAGGACCGCTCGAGCTTGTCGATCCGCTCGTGGAGGCGCTTGTCGCCCTCCCGCCGCCGGTCCTCGATGGCGTTGTGGATGTGGGTCGCGGAGCGGTTCTCCTCGTCGATCTTGTTGACGCGCTGCACCATGCCGACCAGGCCCACGTCGTCGTCGCCGAGGAGGGCCCGCTCGATGCGGGTCAGCCGGTCGCCCAGGTTCTTCTCGACGGAAGCGATCTGAGCGTGCAAGGCGTTGATCTCTGCTTGCACGTCGACCTCCTCGGGCATGAATCACCTCCCTGTCTGACCCTCATGGACAGGGGCGACGGCGTATCGTCACGGTCGTCGTGACGGACCGGCCGACACCCGGTCCGGAACGGCAGCCGGGGGGAGGGGGTGAAGTCCTCCCCCCGGGTCCTTCGGCAGCGGCGGCGCTACGGCTTCGCGAGCTTGACGACGGCCCCGTACACCGAACCCGGCGGGCGCCGCTCCAGCTCCGCGACTCGCTTCTCGAGCTCTGCCACCCGCTTCTCGAGGGGGTGGATCACCCGGTCGTACACCCAGGAGAGGTCCTCCCTGTAAAAGGTCCATGCGCGGGTGCTCGGGTCAGTGCCCGAGCGGGCTACCCAGGTCTTCCACGACTCGTCCGCCCACTTGCGGGGCAGCTCGCTGGGCATGGGGGTGTGGCGATGGTCCGACATGTGGCGCTCCTCTCGGATGGCATCGATGGATCTACGGAAGGCGTGCATGTCGAGGGCGATCGGGTCGATCTTCCGCCCGGGCGCCCATTCCTTGTGGCCGATGATCCGGCTGGTCGGCAGCTCGAGGTGGTCGGCCAAGGCGGCGCACAGCCGGTAGTAGGCGGCGAGCTGCGGGACCGGCCAGGGGTGGCTCGTGGTGCCGGGGTGCTCGGCTTCGATGCCGATGGTGTCGGCGTTGCCGAGGATGCCCGGCCAGTGACCGACGCCGGCATGGTTGGCTCTTCCCGAAGCGATCACGTAGACGGTGCCCGACCGTCCGAGACCGAGCTGGGCGAGCGGCCCTGGCAGGTCGGAGCGGCCGTCACGGACGATCCGCAATGTGGGGTAGTCGCCGGGGGCCGACGCGGGGGTTGCGGTGTGATGGCAGACGATCCCGTTGATGGAGCCGGGGAAGGCTTGACCGCGGAGGTGCCAGCCATCGAGCGTGACGACGGTGAGGCCGGCGTCTCGGATCACGTCGGGCAGCCAGGTGAGGCGCATAGGATCCTCCTGTTCAGGAGACGGCATCCCGCCCCCCTCAACGTAAGGCGATCTTCCACAGGGTTCACCGACCGGATCAGAGCATCGCCCCCTCGGGGGACGGTGAATGGGTCGAAGATCCGGAGGAAGGATTCGCCTTCGGTGGCGGTGGCCTCCCAATCAACATAGGGAGTTAGATCGACCCACCCTGTGTTGACGCTTCCCCATGCGCCAGACGCAGCATCGACGGGGCGTCGTTCGCGGTGGCCTCCCAATCAACATAGGGAGTTAGGTCGACCCACTCTGTGCTATCCACCGACTGCTTGCATGGCCGGTAATAGACCCCCATCCCGACAGTAATCGGCCATTCCACCTCGTGCACCCGCAGCTTCGCTGGGGCGATGCATTCCCCACGGAACCACACGGGTGCGTTGTCTGTGTCGTAGAACCCGGACTGTGGGTCCCACACGAACACCACGTCTCCTGGTTTCACGATCGACCCGCCTGCAACCGGCACAATCTCGTACTGATCCAGACGGATCTGCTCTTCCGAAATCACGGCGTGGTCGGTGAGAAGCCCTTCGGCGTATTTTTGCCGCTCGCTCGAGTCCAGACCGGCGCCCGGATCCAGCACCGCCCGCTCCAACGGTTGCCCGTTGAGCCCTACATATGGGTTGCGGGACAGGTTGTAGCGGGTGGCTGCTCCTTCTGTGCCGATCAGCGCCCGGGACGCGAAATCCCGACCCTTGCGCCGGCTGACCAGTTCGGACGACGGCACACCCGTCCACAACGCGTCGGAGCCGATGTTGGTGCGGACCACGACCACTTTCGGGTCCTCCACGAAGATGTCGCCCTGGCCGACGAGCTCGGCATCGACGGAACCATCCGGGTTGATGCGGTAATGGGCTTTCAGCGTCCGCATCAGAGCTGTGATCGCCTCTTTGCAGGTTTGATCCTGATGGGAACCCGTGTAGGAGCCGGAGTTCTGGATGTTGCCGGCGGTGAGCACCGCTGGGAGCATCCCCGTCAACGCGGCTTGAAGGGTGGCGCCGGTGAACGAATAATTGGATTCGAGGCGGGGCCCGATGTTGCCTTCGCCGAGGTGCCAGTCGAGGCCGGTGCCGTAGACAGTCATCCGCCCGTTTGCCCATTCGGATTCCAACACGACACCGGTGTACCGGGCGGCATCGAGAAGCTCGGCGTCGGTGAACCCTGCCGGGTGGCCGGGGTATTGGGGGAGGATGACGATGTGGCCGAATTCCCGCACCGTCTCCATCAGGTGCGGGGTCTGGAGTCTGAGACGGACCCGGAAGTCGCCCGGCGCCATGTAGGCCTCGGTGACGGGCATCAGCGCATCACCGCCCTCACCGATTCGGCGACCTGGCCGACGAATTGCTGGGCGAGGGCGGCTCCGCCCTCGCCGTTGCCGTCGGCGTCGTCGACCGCGACCCCGATCCAGAAGGGGAAGACCTGGTCGGCGTCGTTGGCGATGATGCCGCCGTTCACTTCGGCGGCCGTGAACGCCTTTGGGGTGCCGAGGAACCAGCGGGACCCGTCGATGGTGTCGTCGAAGCGGATGAACGAGGCGGTTCCGTCGGGGCGGGTGGCGGCGGCGGCTGAGGAGCGGTAGACGCCGTGGCCTTGGGGGACGGCCCCGTCGAATTTGTACACGAACGAGGCGAGGTGGGCGCCTCGGCGGATCGTGATGTCCAGCTCATGCTTCGCCGTGGATGCCTGGTCCTCGACGGCGTCGCGGACGAGGCGGACGGTCACCGCTTCGGGGTCGTTGCGGAGGCAGGTGACGTAGTCCCAGCGGGGGATGAATGAGGTGTCGGCCCAACTGATCCGGAACGTGACCCACGACTCCCAGTCGGACCCGTTCCACACTGCGAGCTCGAAGCGGCCGTTGGATACTCCGGGGGAGCTGACGGCGGGGCGGAGGCGGATCGTCTTGCCGTTGATCTCCCAGTCGGCCGGGTCCATCGGCATGTCCCGGCCGGCGCGGAGGAACCCGCCGGCCCACAGTTCGACGCCGCCGCGGTAGTAGTCGGCGGGGTCGACAGACCAGGTCGGGTGGGTGCCGGGAGGAATGTCGTAGGCGACGAGGATCGGCCCGTCCTCGGTGGGACGTTCGATGAGTGACGGGGCGGCGCCGCCGGCGGAGTAGGCGCGGGCACCGACGGGAGGGGAATGCCAGAACGAGGGTTCGGTGTCGAAGTCCTCAGCGGCGGACACCATCGACAAGAGGCTCTGGTACTCGAGTTCGGCGAACGACCCGAGCCACTCGCAGTTGATCTCGAACCGGAAGTAGCCGGGGTCGAGGAGGGCGCCGTCGGTCCAGCGGATGTCGATGTCGGCGTCGGTGATGATGGCGGCGCCGTTGAGGGTGTCGTCGGTGTCGTAGGCGACCGTGACGAGCTTGCCGATCTGGGCGATGAGCTCGTTGCGGAGGAGCTGGGTTTCCTCCAACGTTTCGGCCCGCAAGTAGCCGGAGATGTTCAGTTGGCGGCCGTCGTGGGTTCCCCGGTAGCCGAGGAACTGTGGTTCATTGAGCTCGACATCGAGGCCGACCCGACCGATACGCAGGTTCCCTCTCGGCAACATGCAAGGTCCCTCCTGTGGTGAGTGGTTGCTCAAGCGCCGCCGGGGATCCGCCGATACGATCAGGGTGGGAAGCCGAGAAAGGAGAGATGGCGTGGATCCCCGCGAGGCGCAGATGGTGTACACCCCGAAGAAGGTGAATCATCTGTTGCATCTGGTGCTGACGATCCTGACCTTTGGCCTGTGGGGGATCGTCTGGGCGTTCAAGGCGCTGATGACCCCGTCGCAGCGGACGCAGATCCGCCGATACAACGCCCGGGCCCAGGGGCGCCGCTTCCGCCTCTAGAGCCGCCGCTGCGGCATCCCCCGCTGGAACGTCTCGAGCTCCCGGGCGATAGCCCTGCGCGATGCGAGGCCGACAGCGTGCGGATCGGTGGCACCGCGGGCGTCGACGAGCACTTTGAGGTTGATGGTCGTGCTCGATGCCGTTGCGGCGGCCATGGATTGGGCGAACGCCGGGATCGATGGCCAGATGAAGCCTCGGTGGGCGGGTCCGAGTTGGAGGACTTCTGTGCGGCCGCCGTCGCCGACGAGGTAGGTGCCGCCGGGGTCGACTCTGCCGCCGAGGGCGCGGGGGATGAAGTCGGCTGAGGAGGTGCCGGGCCGACCGAGGATCGGGCGGTCGCGGCTGATGGCTTGGATGCGGGCGGAGGTGACGAGGGAGAGGTCGATTTCGATGTTGGCTCCGCGGACGCCGCGGGCGATCGCTTCGACGACGCCTTCGCCGATTTCTTCGGCTTGGGAGTAGAGGGTGAGGGCTTCGGCGGCCATAGCGAGGCCGAGTTCGCCGGTGACGGAGGTACCGAGTTCGCGGGCCTCCGACAGCATCTCCTCGAGTTCGAGAGCGCGGGCGCCTCCGGTGTCGAGGTCGGCGACCACGTCCTCGAGGTCGGCGAGGCCTTCCACGCCTCGGGCCCGGAATTCCTCCAGGAGATTCGTGAGGCCGGCCTCCTGGAGGACCTGGAGGCCTTCCAGCCACCGCTCGGCTTGGTCGATTCGGGTCTCGGCGTTCTGGATCATGGCGTCGAGGCCGGAGGCGAGGACGTTCTCGACCTTCTCGCCGTCCCGTTCGATCGGCTCGCCGAGGATCTTGGTCAGCTCAAGCTCGGGGGCCTGTTCGAAGATGTTGATCCAGTTCTGGAACTCGCGGTTGAGTTCGTTGCCCCATGTTTGGGCGAGGTCGTAGATGGCTCCCTCGAGGGCTTCGATGCGGTTGCGGTATTCCTCGGCGGCGGCGGCGGAGTCCCGCCACGCGTCGCCTTGCTGTTCGGCGTCCTTAAAGTATGCGCGGAGCGCCCGGTCGGCGGCTTCCCTATCGAGGTTGCGTTGCGCTTCGAGGAAAGCGTTGACGGCGTCCTCACCTTCCTTGTAGCGAGCCTGGACGGTGGTGAGGGCTTCCTCGGTGAGAGAGAGTACGGAGCCGGTGGCGCCGACGCGGCGGGCGAACTCGTGCGCGGAGATATCGCCGGCTTGGAATGCCCGTTCGGCTTCGGTCTGGTACTCCCGGAGTTTCTGGTTGACCGCTTCGATGTCGTCGGGGTCGCCGAGGACGAACCCCACCGCCTGTTCGGGGGTGATGGCCAGCTCGCGGAGGAGGTCGACGAGCAGTTGGGCGTCGCCGACGATATCGGCGAGCTGGTCGCCGACTTCTTCGAACAGGCGGGTGTCGTCGCCGGTGGTTTCGAATTCCTCGATCGCCGATTTGAGGCGGCCGACGGCGGCCTCGGCTTCCCGGCCTTCTCGGGTGATCTCACCAACAGCCCAAGCGACCAGGCCGAGGCCGGCGATCACCGGGTGGGCAAACAGGGCGTTGAGGCCGATCGCCACCAGGCCGAGGAGGGCGGGGAGGCCGCCGAGGCGGTTGTTTAGGTCGATGAGGAATCCGATGATGGCGGCGCCGCCGGCGACGACGTTGCCGATGGCGGTCCGGAGCCCATCGGTCGCTTCCCAGAATCTGATTGCGGCGTCGACGGCCCGGTCGAACAGTTCGGGGAGCCGTTCGATGTTGCGGCGGAGCGTGCGGAACAGGTCCGATTGGGTGAACTCTTCCACGAACGGCTTGATGCGGCGCGTGAGCCGGTCGAACCCTTCGGTGACGGCGACGAAGAAGTCTTTGGCGACGGGGAGGATGTTGGTGACGAGCGCCTCCCCGAACCGGGACATGGCGGCCCGCATGTTCGAGAAGGTGCCCCGGGTGGTTTCGCCGAGTTTGAGGGCGGCGCCGCCGATGTTGTCCTCGAGGACCTGGAGGAAGATCTCGGAGTTGACCTTCCCATCCTCCACCATCTCCCGCATCTCCAGGGCGGACACGCCGTACTGGTCGGCGAGCATCTGGAGGATGCCGATGTTGGCGACGTGGAGCTGGTTCACCTCCCGCATCGTCAGGCGGTCGGAGGCGAGGACCTTGTTGATGATCTGGCCGGCCCGCTCGAAGTCGTTGCCCATGAACGCGGCGGCGTCGCCGGTCAGCCTCAGGACCCGGGTGAGGTCCTCGCCGGCTTCGACCCCGGCGGCCATCGCCTGCGCTGCCGCGCCGGCGGCGGCGTCCAGCCCGAACGACGTGCCTTTGACGGCGTCGAGCGCCGACGTCATCGCCGCTTCGACCCCTTCGGCGTCGTGGCCGAGGGCGGACAGTTTGGCGCGGGCGTCCTCGATGTTGAGTGCCCTGTCGAGGCCTCCCTTGATCGCTATGGCGCCGACGGCGGTCGCGACGCCGGTGACGGCGAGGACGGCACGCTGGCCCCAGGTGACCAGGGCGTCGAGGTCGCCGCGGACGTTCTCTCCGAGGCGGCGGGCGAAGGTGTCGAGGGAGAACCGGGCGGTGTCGAAGCCCTTGGCGAACCCTTGAGCGAACCGCTGGGCCTTCGTGTTGACCTGGTCGAGGGACCGCTGCGTTTTCGTGGAGAAATCCTCGGACGCCTTGACGGCCGCCTCGAACGCGCGGCGGGCCTGGCGGTCGTCGCCGAGGATCTCGATGGTGATCTGCCGGGAGTTTGATCGGCTCCCGCCGCGGCGAATCGCCATGCGGTCCTCCCTTCGTCAGAGGGGGGTGTCAGTCGCCGCGTCGACGTCGATCGACTCGAGGCCGGCGGCGAGCTGGTTGAAGGCGTCGAGGTCCATCGCGAAGTCGGTGACCTGCATCTGGGCGCGGATGCGGGAGTCGGTCACCTTGGCTCGGGTGATGGCGTAGAGGAACGCCCGGATCCGAAGCGCCGACGACTTGAGATCCTCCACCTTGATCTCCCCGGAGGCAAACAGGGCGTAGGTGTCCGGATCGGCTTCCTCCCAGAAGGCGGCGGCTTGGAGGTCGGTGAGCATGAAATCGGCGGCGGCGAGCTCCACCCTTTCGGTCAGGGTCTCGCCTGTAACGTCCGTTATGGACACTGTGACGGCCACGATCGGCGTATCCAAGGGTTGAGTCACGGTTGGTTCCTTTCGGGGCAGAGACGACGCCAGATCCCGGATCTGGGCGACGGCGATGTCGCCGGCTGAGTGGAACGTGTCGGGGGTCCGGCGGGCGGCTTCGAGCTGCTGCTCGGGGGTGAGCGCCTCGTAGAGGTCTCGGTCGAAGTGGCGGACCGGGTAGCGTCTCACCGCTCCTCCTTCTGCTTCTTCTGCACGCGTCGAACCCGGGCGTAGGTGACGCCCTGTTCCTGTTCTTCGATGCGGCTCTCGCCTTCCTTCCGTTTGGCAGCGACTGCGCAGGCCTCGAGGTACCACTCCCACTCGTTGGGGTCGTTGTTCTCGCCCCAAGAGTGGAACGATCCGCAGTAGGGGCACTTGTCGCCTTGGGAGAGGTGCCAGGCGATCGCTGCTTCCTGGCTGCGTTTCGGCCAGGCCTCGAACTCGTGGAGGGGGATCCCGAGTGGGACTATGTAGTCGAGGGTCGCCCGGTACCAGTGGTCGGCCCGGTACCGGGCTTGGTGAAATCCAGGTCAGGGACGAGGGCGTTGAGGGCGTGCGCCTCGAGGAACAGCTGCCTCCGTTCGCCGGCCGAGGCGAGTTCCCACAGTTCGGCCGGGTCGACGCCTTCGGGTTCGACGATGCAGGCGGCGACCAAGGCGGGCATGAAGTCGTCGGTCCACTGCCGGCCGGCTTTCACCGCCTCCGGATCGGTCTCCCGGTACTGGTCTTTCAGCTCCTCGTATTCGCCTCCGGGAAGGGTGCGCAACACGACGGTGATGGTCGCGTCGGCGACCCGCCGCTCTAGTTCGGGGATCCGTTCCCGCAGCTTCGGGTCGCGGCTCCGTTTCGCTTCCTCCAGTTCGGCGAGGGCTTCCCCATCCGCGCAGAGAGGCACCCGCCGGGTAGCGGGTGCCTTCTGCCTGCGAGCCTTCCATTCGGCCCAGTCCATTATGCGGCGACGACCTGCTTCAGCTCGTGGGGGACACCGTTGAAGGCGATCGAGATCACCCCGATCATGAGCTCCCCACGTGCGATCGGCTCACCGCGGTTGCCGACCTCCACCGGGTACGCCGTGTACACGTCGCCCTCTTCCGGCAGCGGGTCGGACGGGTCGGACGTGTCGGACACGCCGTAGGGGAACACGACGAACGTCCCGACGGTGCGGCGGGCGAACAACGCGAAGGCGATATCCGCCGTGTCGGATCCGGGGGACTGCGGGTCCCGCTTACGGACGACGTTGAAGTCGCCGGAGCCGCCGCCGTACACCGACGCGACCTGAGTTTGGAACCCAGACGCCAGGGTGCCGGCGTCGACGAACTGCGACCCGGCCGGCGACGGGAGGCCCTGCTGGAGGAAGTCGGTGACCCGGACGAGGGACTGAGCCTCCGTCTCGGTCATGGCGTCGAAATCCACCACGGAGCCGGCTGCGGCCCAGTAGATCTCGACGATTTCCTGTGGGGTGAATGGGACAGCCATTGCTCAGTCCTCCTTCCTGGCTTGCCGGGCGGCCCGGCGGGCCTCCTGGCGGGCCTTCCGGCGCGCCATCCGTTCTGCGCGGACGCGCTCGTCGCGGGCCTTCACCCGGGCGTTCCAGGCGTCCTCGAGCTGCTTCGGGCGGGGCCCTTCCTTCCATCCCTTCGCCTCGTAGGCGGGGAGAGCGACGGCGGGAATCACGGTCTGCCCACCCGACTCGGGGTGGTGGATCGTGATCACGCCGCCGGAGCTGGTTTCAGCCATCGCTGGCTCCTTTCCTCTCGCGCGCGATACCCACCGGCTGACTGGTGGGCGGGTGCTTTCGTCCCCCAAGCGGGGGAAAACTCAGGTCATGCGTTGAAATGCCGGGCGAGGAGACCTTCGAGACGGTCGAGGAACACCTCTGCCACCTCTTGGCGGGTGTCCCGGATCGCCGGGTAGAGGATGTAGCCGTCCTTCTTCTTCGGCTTGACCGTGTACCAACGGTCCATGTTCCCGAACAGGGGAGCCCGACCGCCGAACTCCTGCACGAAGGCGTCGGTGGTGCGGGACCGCCCCTTCGGTCGGTGCCCGTAGAAGCGGATAGCGGCGGCGCGGGTGGTGCCGACGGCGACGATCCGGCTGGGCAACTGGGTGCCGGCAGCGTTCGCCCGGGCGGCCTTGACGGTGATCTCGGCGGCCTCTTTAGCGGCGGTTTGGATTACTCGGGGGGTGCCGTCGGTGGTGGCCCGGAGGGCCCGCTGCAATTCCCGCAGTTGGGATACGTTGAGGCGGACATCCAACATCAGGTAATCACCTCCGAGATGGCGAGGGTGAACTGGATCTCCGCTTCGGCGACGTTGGTGATGCGGAACCCGAGCGACCATTCGACCAGGGTCATGTCGTCGACGACGACACCGGGGAGGGCGAGGCGTTTGCCGTGGCCGATCTCGTCGAGCCAGGCGTTGAAGTCGTTGAACATGGCGACGGCTCTGGTCTCGGCTTCAGCGAAGTCGTCGTCGGAACCTCCTGCCCGGCCCCACCACAGCGCCATCGATATCTCGTAGTCCTCCATGGTGGAGGACCCGGCGAAATCGACGAGTTCGGTGTCGCCGGATGGGATCCCTCCGAACATGAGGGCTTTGCTGTTCGACGAGTCGGCCGGCCGGGGGTATCTCTCGATGGTGACGCCTTCGAAGGTGGGGCGTTGAGCGAGAGCCTCAGCGATCGCAGCCCGGATGGGTGTCGGGTTCATGCGACGACGAACCTCCGGTCTTCCTGACGGCACCACTCGTTCACTTCAGGGACGCGGGAGGGGCGGCCGTTGTTCTGCGGTTCCCACCCGTAGGAGCCGAGGTCATCCGATGAGCTGGTAGCGGCCCGGTTTAGGCGGCTGGTGGGGAGCCGGTCGGCGAGCTCGAGGAGGGCGATCCGGTCGACTCCGCCGCGGAGGTGCGGCACCCCGTACTCGTAGTCGATCGTGACCCGGCGTTCTCCGTCCGAAGCTTGGAAGCGGCCGTCCCACCAGGTGACCTGCCATCCGTCGACGTCGACCGAGTCCGGGTCGACGGGTTCGCCGTTGATGGCGATGATCCGGTTGATGTCCCGCAGGCGACCTTCGCCTCCCGAGGGCCCCTGGTCGCCGACGGCGTCGAGGAGGCTGATGGTGTGCCGCCCGTTGGGGACCAACGTCACTCGGCGGAACCGAGGGATCCAGGAGCGGCCGGTGCGGGCCTCCAGCCAGTCGGCGATCCGGGCCCGTTCGGCGGCGATCGCCGCGTCTGGGAATTGGTTTTCGTCGGCGAGTTTGCCGTCCTGGAAGGTGCGGGCGTCGTGGATGGCGAACAGGAAGTTGCCGACGACCTCGATGCCGGCGGCGTCGACGGTGAACTCGGGCGAGAACTCGAGCCGCGCCCGGTACTGGGCGACGTGGCCGAACGGGCCGACCTTGATGGTCCACCGGCCCGGCTGGCCGGGGATCGGGGACGCTGCGGGCTCGTCGACGATCCGGCCGTCAATGTCGATGATCTTGCAGGTCGGTGTGCCCTCGGAGGACGGGACG
>Ga0207874_1003764_pt1 | contig 12104 bp, 10 predicted proteins | sample HigsolmetaAR201D_FD_184833 | JGI IMG/M metagenome (GOLD analysis project Ga0207874, IMG submission 184833) | Ionic liquid and high solid enriched microbial communities from the Joint BioEnergy Institute, USA - AR20-1-D (SPAdes) (version 2) ... | reverse complement strand
CTGTCCATCACGACATCCGTGGACTCGGCGGGCGTGCCACCACGGAAGCTCTGGCTGGGGCTGCGCTGACCCTCGTACATGCCGAAGCCGGACTCAAGGCCACCCTGACCGCCGTTGAGGCCGTTGGCCTGGCCGTTGAGGCCGTTGAGGCCGTTGGCCTGGCCGTTGAGGCCGTTGGCCTGGCCGTTGAGGCCGTTGAGGCCACCGTTGAGGCCGTTGAGGCCGTTGGCCTGGCCGTACTGCTGACCGAAGCCGCCCTGAGAGCCAGAGCGGCTAAGGCTGCGGCGGCGACCGCTGGCACTGTACTTCTGACCGTTGTAGCCATTAGCGGCACCAAAGTCCTGACCACGTTTCTCACGCTGAGAGAGATAGAACGGGTCGAGATTAACGGCAGCCTGAGCCGCATTCACACCGGGACCGGTGGCACTAGCAACAAGCTGCTGCCAGCCTTGACGGCCGAGACCACTGAGCTGCGACACACCAGGAAGACTCCCTTGTTGAGCACCGAGATTACCTTGGAGACTCATCCTCTTTTATGTAAGACCGATTTTTTTTGATGATTCCTACGGAGACTATGGGAAGTTCGTTTTTCTGATCTCGACAGTTCGAGACGATCTGGCCGCCGAACTCGAGTTGAAATAAATCTTGTCTTGACTTCGGGCAGATTGAGGTTGTCTCCCGAATATCACCTGAGAATTTCTTTCAGAAGGTCCTTCTTTAAGTTTCTCCTCGGGTCCGAAAACAGATGGCTCATCCTTCTTCACAGACCACAGCCCTCCTCTACTCAGCTCAAAGTCGGGACCTCTCTCTGGTTCATCTTGTCGACCAGATTAGAGGCGACCCGATCCTATCGAAAGGAATCCGGCTCATTTCGGTCGACAACCCTTATGTCAAAAATCTTCTTCAGGGCAATGAGTCTGGAGTCACAGTGAAGAAGTGGCCTGTCTTCGCAGTCAAAACTACAACAGACCGAGTTCCAACTCTCTATCCGCTCGATTCCTACGAGAAGGTCTTCGAACTGGTTCGATCAAAGTCACCTCGAGTCGTCTCAGAACTCAGTCGCTCCTCCTCCTCGACAAAAGAGTCGATCGAAGAGAAACCAGCACCTGTTCACCGTCGAGTGCACTTTTCAGTTCGTTCACCGCCGGAGAAGAAGTTCGCACCACCGGAGAAGAAGTTCGCACCACCGGGTCGACTCGTCAAATGGGACTCGGAAGTCTTCTCTGAGGGACCGATCTCGATGATCGTCTCGGAGGGAACGAGTCTTCGCTTTGTCTCGGAGGACAATCTCGTTCATGATGTCACCTTGGCTGATTCGAAGTGGCAACCAATTCGACGCCTCATCCCTCGTCAGAAGCAGATGAACCAGGAACTGCTGATCGGTGGACAACTTCTCAAGACGATCGAGAGGGGGAGATGCTATCTTGTCTCTTCACTTCCTCAGGATCGTAAGATGCGCCTCGTCCTTCGTCTTCTTGATCCAATCGATGAAATCATCAATGGGATGAGCGAAGTCGACTCCTCCGAAAGAAAAGGAGAAACTCGATCCCCGCCGGAGAGAGGTTTCGCCCCGCCGGAGAGAGGTTTCGCCCCGCCGGAGAGAGGTTTCGCCCCGCCGGAGAGAGGTTTCGCCCCGCCGCGGACCTGGAAGTTCATCAGAGACGAACCAGATGACTGGAGCTCATCACCAGAGAAGTCGGGTCCTCCTGGTCTCCGGACGAATTCCCTGATCGCTCGAATTCGGGTTCCTCAGATCGATGAGTCTCCTTTAATGGACGACCCTGCTCCGGAGATGCGAACTTCTCCTCCGGTCAAGGCAACGGCGAGGACGACCTTTGCTCAAAGGCTACTTGCCAAACTACAGTAACTTGAGGCCGAAGAGCTGAACTTGAAGGTTGGCCCAATCGAACTGGAAGATGCGACTCCGTGACTCCTCAAGAATCTGAAGAACTCGAGCCTGAAGATCACGATTCGAGCTCGGACCACTTCTGACCAACTGAATGAAGTCGTCACGAATTGCTTCAGCTGTGAAGTGCTCGGTACAGAATGGACAGCGGGCCGACTTGAAGAGAGCTTGACAGATCAGACAGATCGGATGACCACAGAGAGAAAAGTCACTATCCGGTCGACTTGTTCCACAGACGAGACATTCGGTAGCCTGAGATTCCCTTGCCATTGGCAAGGTGATCATGACTTTATCTTGATCCTCTGACGAGAACAGATGGTCCTGTTGCTTTGAAGTAAGATAGTCTTTGTAGAAGAGATGTGAGTTTCCATCGACGAACGATAGAAGAGGCTCCCAAACTTCACGATCCCGTAACCAGGGCCATGAAGCATGAACCTGAATCGCCAATCGTAGAATGATCAGTCGAGGTATTCCAGTTGCTGCCAGGAGTTCGTCAAGTTGAAGCTCGGTTCCGGGGGTTGACCTCGTTCCTCCGGGGTGAAATCGAAGTCGAACAGGTCTCTCCCACCTCTCGACTTCGAGGTATCCAAAGTGCTCCAGACCAAATGCAACGATCGCATCGAGTTGCTCCTTCTTACTCGAATAGTTCTTCGGGAAGAACTTATTACCGATCCGGCCGAACTTGAGATAGAGCTCTTGATCGTCATAGTAGCTCAGAAGTTTCCTCCCGGGATGATGCTCGTAGAGATTCGACGGGATGAGATAGAGATCGGTATGACTGATCTCTTCGAGAAGCCGAGAGAGAGCCGGTCGTTCTGGACGAAACTTCCTCAACCAGTAGAGGCTCAGGAAGAAGAAGTCGAGACTCTGTCGAGTCGATCTTGGAAGATAGAGGCCGAGCTCATTTGCGACCTGACCTGCCTGACTCGTCTGTTCGATGACTCTTCGAATCGACTCCTGGATCACAGCTGGATAAGTTGCACCGTCTTGATCGATCTTGTCCAGATACCAGATTCCGAGATCCTTATCGACTAACTTGAGAAGATAGGAGAGGATCCAGGTCTTGACTGCTGGATCGTTCTCATCGATGATATCGGGGAGGAGCCAGATTGCATGTGGACCAACCACCCTTCCAGCTTCACTTACGAGCCCCGACTCAGCGCCAAGTATCTTTTTCGTCGGCTCGATATCGATCGACCTTCGATGAGGCCCGAGTCCACCATCATAGTCCTTATAAGACCAGGTCGATGATCGAGGAAACCAGGCGATCGGTCGTGGTTGATCAGGATCACGGTCAAAGCGGACAATGAAGGGGGGTGGAACCGGAGCGTATTTCTCTCGCTCTGCAACTGCTTTCACGAAGTCCGCCATTTTCTTGGCCGTGGCCTCATCTTAAAAGGTGTCTCTTCGATGGAATTCCATCGAAAAGTAGTCTTCTCAACAGCTTGTGCGAACGGTCTTCATGATCCGCTTCGCATCAGTAGTCTCGCGATCTTCTCGTACCAACGCGATATCCTGGAAGGCGTCCTCAAGTCGAGAAACGGAGAAGCTGGGGAGCGCTTGAGTCGCAGGACGAGCTCTCACGATAGAAGCTCGTTCTACGACGCGTGAAGTGTTCCACCAGCTACTCGTTGCCTCACTCGAGACGATTGGAGTGGATCGAGGTGGTTCAGGGGGTTGCTTGATGGTCGTACGGAGGATGTTCTTCATAATGGTCGCGCTTTGCGAGAACTCGACACATGAATAGATGAAACGCCGTACCTTTGCGAACATTTGCATCGAAGGACGCTCCGAGAAGAGGTTGTCGATTTGTGCCTCGTTCAACCAGATGATCTCCGAGACCTCGTTGAAGCATTTGGACCGAACCTGCTTCTTGCTCAAGAACTGCTTGCTCTTGAAATTCAAGTCGGTGATTTGACGGATGTCGACATCGTTAGGAGAGATCACCGGAATGAAGATGATGAGCATGTTCGAGCTGTAGAGGCAGAAGAAGCCCTGAACTTGTTCAGGTTTAATCTCGCCGAAGGCATAGCGGGACTCCTCGTTTCCTTCACGCACAGCGCATTTAATTGGACTCTCTCTGTGTCGGCGGCCGCCTCCAAAATCGGTCAGGTCGCCCGATCGGGCATCCTTTCCGAAGCAGAGGTGAAGCTCGTCGTTGATGGAGGTGTAGAAGAGAACACCAGCTCTCGGGATGTTCTTGATCATCGGATCTTCGAGATTCAGTTGATGAACTCGGGTCAACCTTGAATTCTCATAGAACCCCCGACTGATCGGTTTCTGTTTCTTGTGTTTCCTCGGGATCACAGCGAAGATGTTGGTCGACTCCGACTGTGCGTGAGAGATTAATGAGAGAGGGGCTGGGTCTAGGCGACCCTCGATTGCAGATGGGAAAGTCTGTGTTGCCAACATGATTTTCTCATTTGTCTCTTTGACAAGAGTTCGATTCTTTTTATGGCTTTTCCATTTTCTTCAAACTCAATCTTCGACGAGACCCTTCTGACCCCAGATGAGCCAGTATCCGAGGAAGGCTCTCGAGAGGATCTCCTTCTCGGTCTCCGAGTTCGGTCCAAGAGTTCGATTGACACCATGTTCGTCTTTTAGTTGGGGAGTCCAACTGAAAGTTTTTATTCGCTTGGAGACCAAGATTCTGTCAATCGAATCCTAGTCGTCCCATCCGCCCTCCGATGCAATGAAATTGTAGTAAAGTCGAACTCGGTCTGCAATCTGGCTGATCACGCTGTCGACCAACCAGAGTTTCTCCTCATCAACACGGGAGATGATCCGGCTCATTGAGTTCCTAAGAAGTTCAATCTGCTGTGGGTAGGTCTCCTCAGTCAGACCAAGCATCTTGATCAGTGCTTTTGCATGAACGTCTGTTCCCTGTAGACAGTAGTTCTTGACATCATCAGCTAGCCCCTTGTAGTGCTCACCCGGTGACTTCACCTTCATCTCGTCAATCGAAAGTGGAATGAGTCGATTCTGCTCATCCGATGGACGACAGGTGATCGGTAGGAGGTTGCACTTCGGAATGTTATCGTGAGGATCGACATGTTCTCGCCTCTGCAGAGGCGAGTTCCGATAGAAGAGAGCCTTGAACTGTTCCGAAGAAGACGGGTGGAATCGGATGAGGACATCTCGACCATTTGAGCTGGAGACCCGGAAGAGATCACGGAAGACGTAGATCTTCTGAATCTCCTGGTAGATCCGCTTGTGCTCCTCTGTCACGTCCTCCTTCAGGAACGGATAGTACATCGCCTCGTTCAACGGGATGAAGTAATGGAAACTAATCTTGGTTCCAGTCGAACCCTTCCGTCTCCCCGTGGAAGCCCGGAAGATGTAGTACTCAGACCACTGCTGGACGAACTGAGCGTTCGCAATCTCCTTCCCGTCAGCGTCCAGAAGGAGCCAGGGGAGATCCTTATGAACCTTCTGGTAGATTCCGTGAAGCCGAATCCGGTGCGTTCCCATCTTCTGAAGACCGAAGAGAGGTTTCATTTCGTCGACGACGGCTTGATCCGACCGCCCACTCGTATTTCTCTTGAGGATGACTGGGTAGTGCTGAATCTTGCCGTCAGGGTGTCTGAGTTTCATTATCGCCTTAAATGGTACAACTTTGTGGCCTGACGTTCCCGGAACATAAGGGAAGGCCCAATGAATGACGTCTCCGAATTCGTAGGCTCCCAGATGGGAGCCGTCGAAGGGCAATGCAGTCATTGTCGATGACTGCAACTCAATGGAGGAGCTCGAATGAGAAGCAATTTTTATCTCCTCGCTCTTTCAGGGAGCAGGAAGGGAGAGGCTTTTTTATTACCAGCTGGAAGGCTAGAGGTGAGGGATTCCCGGAAGACCCGAAGATATCAGGATTCGATCCCAAGTTCACTCCTTGAGGATTCATCGAGGTAAGTTCGGTGATGGCGGAGAAGTCGTTGATCATCCGCCCAGGTCTGACCAAAACGATCTTTTGCATTGGACGATGGGCGAGAGACGCCCAAGTTTCATCTGTAAAGAGGATGGTATGGTTAGGAACGCCAAGTTTCTTCTTCAGGCTCTGGACCAATTCGATCACCTTAGTGATGTTATAGGGAGTCAATCGATCGGGTCTTCATAAAAGTAGATTGGTAGGATCGGGGAGCGGAGGACGTCGAAGTAGTACTGACACCAAGGAACCATTGCAGGCCTGAAAGGATGCTCGTAGGGGGAAGTCTCTAATGGTGAGAAGACCCCAGAGTTCGTTGCTCAGTCGTACATCGTTCCAAGATCTGCTGAACGGTGAGCCTTCCTAAGATCTCTTTGATGAGGGGCTCGTCTGGAAGGGTCTCCATTCTTTCTCTTCCGTCTGATCAGACGGAAGAGTTACTTCCGATTCTCGTAGATGATGTGATAATCACGCTGACTATCCTGTGGATTGAACATCGACTTCGTTCGGATCGGCCGGGTGTACTCCTTTGCAATGACGTTTCCAGTTCGAGACGAGACTCGAGTCAAGAGCTCACGGTTCAAGCTGTCTCTCGATATGACATCGAAGACGTTTACAAGAACTCGCCTGTAGACGTCGATGTCGCTGACTGATACAATGACCCAACCGCCTGATCGAAGAATCCGCTTCGACATGAAAATGTAGGCTTCCTTCATGTTGCTGAAGTCGTTCGGAGCACTCTGAATGATCTCGACACCACGAAGGTGACAGGAGTAGGCAGGACGGACGTGAACTGTTGGCGAGAGCTCTTCTGAAACGAAGGTGTAGTCGTATCGGATGGCTGAACTGTATCGTTCCGCCATCTCAGGTGTCCAGTAGATGTCGAGATGAAGGTTGAGCGGATCCCTAATTGCGACAACATAGGCCAGATAGGTCTCTTTGACTTGTGGAAGCTTCTGATAGACAGTCGGCGCGAATCGATCGGCCAGATCTCTTGGGCTTGGAGCGAAGATCGACATGGGAAGTCGGCCATCCGGGTCTGAAAGAGGCGACTTCGTTGGGTCTTGATTAGTTTCCATTCTTTAGACTTGGGGGATTTTTTGTTCGAGTGCTAATCATTGACGACAACATCATCGAACGAATCATCAGTGGGCTGAGGAGCAGGTTTCTGAGGTGAAGGTGGAGGAACACTCATTTCCGAGTTCTCCCTTCGCGAGTGAATGAGGACATCGATAATTATTCTGATATCGTCTAGAACGAGATCGGAAAGCTCGGGACTGGGAGGCAGAATGAAGTGTTGAATCAACCTCTGGAAGTCCTGCTCAAAGGTCCGCTCCTCCAGTCTGATCTTGAATTTGTTGCAACAGCGACCGAATGCGGTTGCCAGGACGAGTGCTAGACGAAGCCGTGTCTCCTTCTTCATCATCTTCATCAACTCGGCCGATTCTTCTCGAGTAAAGGGGAGCTCCGGAGAGAATTTTCTCGAGATATCGATTTCATTGAGGATCGTGTCGCTGATCGGTGTAGTCGAGGCCAGTGACAAACAGAGATAGCCGATCCCCGGGCCTGGTGGCGTCGCAATGACACTTCGAACGAGATGATCAAAGTGAGTCGACGAGTAGAGGCGAGAGAGTCGTAACTTCTCAGCCCAGAGTCTTGCTGCTGCTCTGGCCAGGTAGATAGCAAAGGTCTCGTCAGCATGATCTTCGTTCAAGTAGGATTCATTGAATTGGCCGAGCCTCTCGAAGGTATCAGCAACGAACCGATGCTGTAGGAGCCCAAGCTCATAGTCGTCGGTGTCGAGAGGCCAATCACTGACTTGATACTCTGGTTCGGGTCCCATTGCGGCCTCTAGAAAGTCGTGTGTGAGATTGTCACGAGTCCATTCATAAAGGACTCGTGAATACTTCCGGATAGCCGAGACGAAATTGGGGTCCCAGGATGTCATCTTTCTTAGGGCTTTTTTCTTTCCCGACGTCTCGTGTCGGAGAAGAAAAGAAGATCAAGATGGTTATTGGGACATGACCATACCATCCTTCTCTGAAACCACTTCAGTCTCGACAGCGACCGGTGCAATTGGGGTACGGTCAAGACCAGAGACGTCAACCTGCTGAATGACAGCTGGACGAGCCCTTCGCATTCCCTCGACCCCTGAACGGAACTTGATCGCCGACCTCTTTGAAGCCTCGCCCTCGCTCGACTTGGGTGCCTGAGAGTTCGGCCGAACAGGTCGGTGCCAGACACAGGTCACCATCCTCTTCTCAACACCTCCTGGACCGCGAGTCTTGAACGGGACCGGCGTGTTGTGCAGAATGAGTTTGCAGAGCTTGATCGTTCTCCGATCGACCGAGCTATCGAAGATAATGTGACCGAAACCATAGATCTCTCCGGTCTCTCGGAGTCGCGTCGCGAACTCGACGACATAGTTCTTGACTCCAGTCGGCGATCTCTCAGGAAGAATGCAGCTGAGGGACTTCGAGATGAAAGTCTCGGCGTCCTTGACCGTGTAGTCCTTCGGGATACCGGAGACGTGAAGATCCCAAGTCTCTCCCTGATCGTGGTTGGGGACTGGGAATGATCCCCAGTTGTAGTCGGCGACGCGACCCTTGTACTGAGGATGATCCATCTCTAGTTTCTGAATTGTCGACTTGGGACAGAAGACGATCGTTTTGCGTGTCTCCTCCTTCTCCGTGGTCGGACCACGACCGGGAATGGAGCGACGCAAACTCTTATAGATGATGCCTGCGTAGGTGTAACCCCCGCAAGAATCAAGAAGAGCCTTGAGATCATCTAGCGGCTTGCTACTGTGAATCACGTAGACATCGAAGTTATTCATTCCGTCAGAAGCCAAACTGTTTTACTTCTCCAGAAATCCCTTTACGTGGTGATCTGGCTCCTTCTTTCCTGGAATCCTTCTAGGATGACGAGCTCATCGTCTTGAGAGATCGATAGGAGAAGTCTCCTGTCGATCGAACGGCTCTTCAGACCAATCGGTCTAGAAAGCTTTTTAAGAGTTACTTCTTCTCCTCGCCGCCCGTCAACTGTTTGATGGCACTAAGACCGAGCTCATCCAAAGCCTCGACGTTGATTTGGGGCTCCTTCGACTCTCCGGGAGGTAGGTCGAGGATCATTCCGGCCTCCTCCATCGGATTCGAAGGGCGACGGAACTCCTTCAGCTCCGCCTCGCTCATCTTGGCATCGAGACGGGAAGACTCTGTCTTGGCATCGTAGAGAGGAACTGTCGGTCCGTCTCCCTCTGGCTTCGGCTCCTTCAGCTGCGTGATGATTTTCTCGACCTTGTCCGCCTGCTCGTTCTCGCCACGTGCCCTCAGGTCCTTGACCATCTTCTGAAGCTGCTCGACACCGATCGGACCGTGAGGTTGTTCCTTCTTGATGGGATCGTCGTCCCAGAAGGCCCAGGCCATGAAGCATAGATACTTCCTCGACTTGAGGAGGGCCTTGCCGTTCGGCAGCTTGATAATGGTGCGATTCTTTGGAACGCCAGGGCGAGGATTCATTCCCTTCTCGGGATGAGGATCGAGCTCGTAGATCGGAGAGAGGTTACCGCTCGTCACGATCTCCTCCTTACGATTGAAGGAGATCACCTGAAAGTCGCGCAGACAGATCGCAACACAGAAGCGGCCCATATCGGCATCCTCCTTCTTCGGAGCAAACCCCGCCTTTCGACGGAAGACTTGCAGGGAAATCCGGTCCGGGGGATGGACTCCGTTCGCATCGAAGGTGGCGTTCAGCTTGGCAACGAGCTCACTCTGAAGAGGCTGAGTCTCGTCGAGAAGACCAGAGAGGAAGAGGGTCTCGTCCTTCGGTTCCATCTTCTTCCCGAACATCTCGTCGGCAGCCAATGCTGCAAGGACCGGCAGGGGAAGCATCTTCTTCATGTTGCCCTTCCAGGGATCCTCCGGATCGGGCAGGTCGAGGTGATGATCGTGAGTCGGATCGGTACAGCCAGAATGATCATGATCGAAGTCAGCATTTGTTGACGTGAGGATCTTGACGTTCGGATCGGTCAAGATCTCGAAAGGAACGGACTCGATCGAGGATGAGGCCGACATCTCCTAGAAGATTGCAAAACCTCGATGGATGATTTCAGAGATCACTTTGTAATCGGTGATGGGTCAAGAAGGACCCCCTCCTCCCTGAGCTCGAATGAAGAGATCCAGCGAAGCTGGGCCCAGCAAAGCTGGGTCAGAAATGATCTTCGTGCTTCGGGTCGAGTGAGCAGGAGCCCCCGAAATCAATGAGGAACGAACTAAAACAAGAGCTCCGGAGAGCTTGGATCAAGAAAGGGAGACCTCGACCAACCTACGAGGATCATAGCCGGTCGGTTGAAGTCCGTCGCCCTGTAGCTTGTAGCCGAGACAGTTCGAGAGTAGAAGAGATGAACCAAGAGTCATCTTCTAACTGTGGTGAGTGTGGCCCGAGATCCAAGAAGCAATCTTCGGATGGGATATGATGAGATCATCCAGTTGATTGGCATAGGCTGTACCGAGAAGATCTCCATCGTAAGCTGGATTGGGCGTGAGTCGAGTCGGGGCATGGTGGGAGACGACGACCTTCTTGATCCCTGGGTCCGCCTCAACCTGATCAAGTCTCTCCTTCAAGTAGCTCAAGTGGTCCAGATAGATGTTCTGATAGTCGTTCATTGTCGCCTTGATCAAGGTCTTGAGTTCTGGTGAGCAGAGTCCAGAGAGTCCGACCGATCACGAAGACACCCTCATTCCTCTAATCGCTTCTGTTCAGATAGACGACGTTCGGGAAGGATGAGGCGACCTCCTGAATCTTATCATCAACTTCCTTCATTGTCCGTTTTCTGTTCGGACTGTAGTACTCGTGGTTATCCGAGACGAGGAAGATCCATCTGTAGTTCTGGCTGGCCCATCCCAGAAAGATTGAATAGTTCGTCTTGAAAGGGTTCCCGATGTCGCCAGCCAGGATGAGATGGGGGTGCGGTCACCTCTCTTTGTCCTTGTAGAACTCGAGGTGGATATCTAAAGCAACTTGAAATTCCATTTCTGTCTGCCAATCGATCCTTCAAGACAGGTCTAGATGAGAGCTGCGCGAAGAACTGCCTGTCCTTCTGGTGTCGAGAGGAAGTTGCTCGCCTGCTGATTGATCCCACCGAAGATCAGACCGGCCACCGAAATCAAGAACAGGATGATACCAATGATCATGAGGATCCAACGCCAAGCTCCAGACGGAGTCACAGCAAATCCAATACTTGCGGCTACGATCAGTAGAATTGCGATGATCAAAACCCAAAACCAGGCAGACATCTTTCTATAAGGCTGAAGAATTGAATCGATCGATGTCCTGAGGTGAGCTACTCCGTATCCTCGAGGAGATCTTCGAGAAGGAAAGGTGCCATGTTCGCCGTATTGCTGAGGAGCTCCTCCGATTCCTCCCCCGGCATCATCGGCAATGCGATCTGACCGACCGTATCGGCTGGCGTTCAGCTTCTCGAGCCCTTCGCTGACTCGGATGCTCGTCCTCTTGCTTCTCTTCCCTCGACTGAGCTGAAGGAGCCCCCAGGACCCGAAGGTGGCTCTTCGTGAGGTTCTCGAGGAGCTGCTTGCTGAGCATGACGAGATCGATCAATAATCGCTCCGTTTTACGACCAACCGGGACTATTCCGATGAGTCTGGCTCATCTTTAACAATACGATCGTTTCCACTCGCATTTGGGGACATCGGAGAGGTTTTGATCTCGATCATCTACGTTACGACTGACATGTCTGCTTAGTGTTATATCGTCCGAGGTGACAGATTCCTTCCCTGAATTCAGTCACGGTCTTTCTGGTAATTTCTACGGTCAGCCGACCTTAAACATAGTAAGATTTCAGACCAGAGTCTTCTAATCATTTTCCAGTAGCCCAACTACGAAAAAAATATCCTTAATACAAACGAGACTACTCGATGAGTCTGTCCGAACGTTTCGCTTGCCATCGCGGTTGCCGTCGAGACCACTGTGATCAGTGCAAGATAGTTATCATCAAGGGAACTCAGGGTCCTCAAGGTCCTCAAGGAATTCAGGGTCCTCAAGGTCTTCAAGGTCCTCAAGGTGAACAAGGTCCTCAAGGTCTTCAAGGTCCTCAAGGTGAACAAGGTCCTCAAGGAATTCAGGGTCCTCAAGGTGAACAAGGTCCTCAAGGTGAACAAGGTCCTCAAGGTCTCCAGGGCCCTCAAGGTGAACAAGGCCCTCAAGGTGAACAAGGTCCTCAAGGTGAACAAGGTCCTCAAGGTCTCCAGGGCCCTCAAGGTG
>Ga0207874_1003756_pt1 | contig 12122 bp, 11 predicted proteins | sample HigsolmetaAR201D_FD_184833 | JGI IMG/M metagenome (GOLD analysis project Ga0207874, IMG submission 184833) | Ionic liquid and high solid enriched microbial communities from the Joint BioEnergy Institute, USA - AR20-1-D (SPAdes) (version 2) ... | reverse complement strand
GACGGCGTCGGCCCCAGCGAGTGGCAGAAGGCCGGCTACGCCCTCGTGAAGGATGCGCGCGAGCTGCCGCCCTCGGAGTACAAGGCTGAGCCGATCGAGAACTTCGTCTGGAACCTCTCCGACGTGCTCGAGCACCTCAATGACAGCAATGTCGTCTTCTACGACACGCGCAGCCCGGGCGAGTACACCGGCCAGGAGCTCCGCGGCAATGCCCGCGGCGGCCACATCCCCGGCGCCGTCCTGTGCGACTTCGCGGAGTTCCTCGATGCCGACAAGCGCATACTCCCGGTTGAGGTGATCCAGCAGAAGCTGCTGGAACGCGGCATCACGCCCGACAAGCAGGTTGTCCTCTACTGCCAGACGGCCACGCGCGTCAGCCTGCCGGTGCTCGCCCTGCGCGACCTCGGCTACACCAACATCAGCATCTACGACGCGAGCTGGCATGAATACGGCAATCGCCCGGACACGCCCATCGAAGGCGAGACCGCCGCGCAGCCGCAGTAGGCATCGCCATCATCACCGCATTCGAAGCAGGGCGCCTCGGGGAAAGGCGTCCTGCTTCTCATTTGCGCCCGCCACACTACAATCCCACGCGTGAACACCACGCAGATGCAGGCGCACCGATGATCCAGCGTTTGTCTGCGGTACCGATTGGCTCCGCTTCGGCGCGGGAAACCGAACCCCATGATCTCCGCAATCACTGGTGAACTGACAAGCGTCGACGAAGACCGCGTCCAGCTACAGGTCGGGCCGATTCTCTATGAGTTGCTCGTACCGGCTGCGGATGTGGCGCTGCTGCGCGCCGGAGCGGGGGGGACGATGACGTTCCACACGCTCATGTACCTCGAGGGCGATCCCAGCGGCGGCAGCCTCGAGCCGCGCCTCATCGGCTTCCTCCAGGCTGAGGATCGCCAGTTCTTCCAGAAGTTCATCACCGTCAAGGGCATCGGCCCCAAGAAGGCCCTCAAGGCCCTGATCCACCCCTGTGGCGAGATCGCCGCTGCGATCGAGAATCGCGACACGCGATTCCTCGTCGGCTTGCCGACGATCGGCAAGCGCATGGCTGAACAGATCATCGCGGAGCTGTCGGGCAAGGTGCAGCAGTTCGTCCAGCCGGGCGCGCGCCGCACAATCGGCCGAGCCGCCGCCCGGTCAGCGGCGGAGGAAGACGCGATCGCCACGCTCGTCGCCCTGGGCGACCGCCGCGATTTGGCAGAAACCCTCCTCGACCGCGCCAAGCAGGCGGATCCGTCACTCACAACGACGGAGCAGCTTGTTCAGGAAATGCTGCGGCTTCGCAATGTGCGTTTGTGAGGTGGGGACGGGGCGCAGTCGGCAGTCTGCGGTCAGCAGTTACTGTTGGTGGTGGGGGGGAGGCAGCGGGTAGTCAAAACAACCAAACACAAACACCAGGAAACGAAGCGATCGAATTGCGGCGAGTGAGAAGCGACAAATCCGCAATCCGCAATCCAAAATCCGAAATCTTGATCACTTCCTGATCACAGCGGCTCGGCATCGATGGTTACAACGCGCATCGGCGCTGCGTCAGCGGAGATCTGCGGCAACCCCTCCACAGGATGCAGGCCGTGCTCGATCACAGGTTCGCAGATCGAGACCATCGACTGCGCCTGGGCATAAGCCCACAGCGAACCGATCATGATGACCAAAGACAGGGGATACAGCACCGCGCGAAGCCGGTCGCTCATCTTGCTCACCCTCCGGAACGGCTGGACGGTACTGTTATCGGTGTTTTCCGGGGGTGGCTTGGTCACTTGCGACTTACCGGTACTTCCTTTGCGGCTGACAGTTCCCGCGGGGGCTGCAGCCGGCGGCAGGGACGATAAAATGCGTCCGTGAACCGACACGAACTTGAGATCTGGTTGGGGCAGACCCCGCGCCGCTGCCTGGTGATGGGGGTCCTGAACGTCACCCCCGACAGCTTCAGCGATGGCGGCCGATATCTCGATCCGGCCGCAGCCGTTGATCATGCCCTTCGGCTGATCGCCGACGGCGCCGACATCCTCGACATCGGCGGCGAATCCACGCGCCCCGGATCATTACCGGTCCCGTCCGCCGAGCAGATCCAGCGGATCGTCCCGGTCATCCAGGCCATCCGGCAGAAGACCGACGCCCTGATCTCCGTGGATACCACCCGCGCCGACGTCGCCCAGGCGGCCCTCGATGCCGGCGCTGACATCCTTAACGACATCTCCGCCGGCCGCGACGACCCAGCCATGCTCCCGCTGGCTGCCGACCGCCGCGCGCCCATCGTCCTGATGCACATGCAGGGCACGCCCCGCACGATGCAGCAGAACCCTTATTACGAGGATGTCGTTGCCGAGGTTTGTGCCTTCCTCCGGCAACGCACCCAGGCAGCGCTTGATTGCGGCGTGGAGCGCCATCGAATCTTGCTCGACCCGGGCATCGGATTCGGCAAGACCGTGACCCATAACCTGACGCTGCTGCAACGCCTGGATGATTTGGCTGCCATCGGCCAGCCGCTGCTCATCGGCACCAGCCGCAAGGCGTTTATCGGAACCATCACCAACCAACCTGATCCTGCCAACCGTGTCTTCGGAACTGCAGCCACGGTCGCATGGGCCGTCGCCCACGGCGCCGGCATCGTCCGCGTCCATGACGTGAACCCCATGGCCCAGGTCGTCACGATGACCCAGGCCATCCTGCGCAGGGACACCCCGTAAGCTGCGTAACACAATCCAGCCGTACATGGCTGGGGCGCGTTTTTGGCTGTATGATCAAGTGCCATCCAGCCGATGCTCGATCTGGGAATTTGCCGCAGGAGCTGCCCCCGGACCGTGCCAGGTAACGGCTGATTGCTCACTCCCGCTTGTTCAGCGTGCGCAGATGGACAGTGATTTCCTTAACCTGACCGGTTTCCTCAACAACATCCGGAGCTACGGATGGTGGCGGGTTGCCATCGAGCTGCTGCTGATCGGGATGGTTGTGACCTGGGTTGTCAGCTTCCTGCGCGGCACGCGCGGGGCGCGCATGCTCCGGGGCATCGCCTTCGTCCTGGTCGTCCTCTACCTGGTCGTGCGCCTGGTTGCCGACCAGCTCGGGCTGGAACGCATCGTCTTCCTTTTCGAACGCCTGCTGCTGGTGGCGTCGTTTGCGATCCTGATCGTGTTCCAGCCGGAGTTGCGGCGGGCGCTGATGCGCCTGGGTGAGACGCGCCTGTTCCGCTCGTTCTCCACCCAGATCAACGAGGAGATCGAGGCGATCGTCGAGGCCACGACCTTCCTGTCGCGCCGCAAGATCGGCGCGCTGATCGCCATCGAGCGCGAGGTCGGCCTGGGCGGTATTGCCGAGTCCGGCACGCGCGTCAACGCCGACCTGTCCGCGCCACTGCTGGAGACGATTTTCTGGCCGAACTCGCCGCTGCACGACCTGGGCGTCGTCGTCTCCCAGGGACGCGTCGCCTACGCGGGCGTGCAGTTCCCCCTGGCTGAATCCGGCGAGCTCGAGCAGGAGCTCGGCTCGCGCCACCGCGCAGCCGTCGGCCTCAGCCAGGAGTCCGATGCCGTCGTCGTGGTCGTCTCGGAAGAGACCGGCGACGTCTCCATCGCCGAGCGCGGCCAACTGATTCGCAAGCTCAACGCCGAAGGCCTGCGCGGCCTGCTGACCGAACTGCTCGGCCGCACACTCGAACCGACCACCGAGCCGCGCAAGGGCCTCAACCGCAAAGAAGCGGCCTGACATAGAATGTATTAGACGTCGAATCGTCGCAGCCGTTGCGATTCGAGCAGACCATGCCGGATAAGTCCAAACAATCCGCAGCCGAACGAGCCCGCCAGGAGCAGGAGCAGGCTACGCGCCCGCGCATCGTCGATTACCTGCGCAACATCGGTGCGGCCCTGCACCCGAGCAATCTGCGCGAGTGGTTCACGCGCGAGAGCGTCATCAACGGCCTCAAGACCTTCGCCTGGGTCGCGCCGCTGACGATCCTGATCTGGATCTACGCCGAGCGCGAGCAGGTCACGACGATGTCGGACCAGGCCGTCCCGATCGACGTCCGCATCTCCGGCAGCAACAAGATCGCGACACTCGTCAACCCGCCCGATCGCAACATCACGCTGGACCTGCGCGGTCCGCGCCAGCAGTTGGCAGCCATCAAGAATGAGCTGTCGCGTCCAGCCAGCGATCCGCGGCTGATCCTCGACCTCGATCCCAACCTGCCGCCGGGCGTCCGCCCGATCATGCTGGCGACGCTGATCCAGCGGCATCCGTTCTTCGCCGATCGCGGCGTCGAGGTTGTCAGTGCCTCGCCTTCGGAAGGGCGGATCATCGTCGATGAGATCGTCGAAGCCGAAGTGCCGGTCGTCATCCCGCCCGATGTCGACAACCTCGAGCAGGCGGTCTTCGACCCGCCAGCCGTCCGCTATGTCGGCCCCAAGACGGTCATGGAGGCTGCGCAAGCCGAGGGGACCTTCCAGGTCTATCCCGAGCTGCGCGGGCGCGATGAGCTCAAGCGTCCCGGCACGCACGAGCTCAGCGGCTTGCCGCTCAAGCGGCAGTTCCAGGGGAACCACGTGACGCTCAGCCCGACGGCTGTCGATGCGACGGTGCGTGTCCGCGAGCAGGATGCCGTCTACACGATGAACCAGATGACGATCTTCCTGTCGCATCCGCCGGGCATGCTCGATCGGTATCGCGTGGAGTACGACCCGATCCTCGAGCGTGTGACGCTGATCGGCCCGCCGCAACTCATTCAGGCGATCCGCGATCAGACGATCAGCCCGCGCCCCAAGGCGCGGCTGGAGGTCACCGACGATCTGCCTATTGGCATCGAGCTGGAGCGCCCGCTGCGGTTCGACGACCTGCCCGAAGGGGTGGTCGTCAGCAAAGAGGACCAGCACCGCACAGTCCGCTTCACCATCGTGCATCGCGGCAGCGACTGAGGGTCTGTGGCATGTCGCTCGTTGCACGTTGACATCTCCGGCCACAACCGACGTCCACAAGCAACGAGCAGCAAACCACGCGCTACCCGCCCCAAGCCTCCCCTCCGTCGCTCCGTCGCTCGGTTCCCCAACTCCGTCTCCCCGTCTCCTCCGATGCTGCATCTTCCGCCGAAACCCGTTAGAATCCGCCCCTATGACTGACTGGACCGAATACGTGCGGGCGCTCGGCCAGAACGCCCGCCAAGCCGCCCGACAGCTCGTCACGCTCAGTGGTGAACGCCGCTCACAGGCGCTGCGCGACATGGCCCGCCTCATCCGTGAGCGAAGCCGCGAGATCATCGATGCCAATGCCAAGGACATTGCCGCAGCCGAACAGGCTGGCCTGGCCGCGCCGCTCATCGCCCGCCTGCGGCTGGACGAGAAGCGCGTTGAGAAGATGGCTGTCGGCGTCGACGAGATCGCCGCGCAGACCGACCCTGTCGGGCAGGTGATCGAGGGGTACAACCGCCCCAATGGCTTGCGGATCCAGAAGGTGCGCGTCCCGCTGGGCGTGGTGCTGTTCTTCTACGAATCGCGCCCCAACGTCACCAGCGACGCGGCTGCCCTGTGCATCAAGAGCGGCAATGCCGTGATCCTGCGCGGCGGCAAAGAAGCGCTGCACTCCAATCAGGCCATCGCCGGCGTCATCGCCGATTCGCTCAAGCGGTCGGACATCGATCCCAACGCGGTCCAGATCGTCCAGACAGCCGATCGCTCGCTCATCCCGCCGCTGCTGAAGCTCGACCAGTACATCGACCTGGTCATCCCGCGCGGCGGCGAGGCGCTGATCCGCACGGTCGTGGCGGAGTCGAGCATCCCTGTGCTCAAGCACTACACCGGCAACTGCCACCTGTACATCGACCGCAGCGCAGCCGACATTGCGGAGAAGGTCCGCGACATCTGCGTCAACGCCAAGACCAGCTATCCCGGCGGGGCGGTGTGCAACGCCGTGGAGCATCTGCTGTTCCATCGCGATGTCGCTGCCGCGCTGCTGCCGCTGGTCTGCCAGGCGCTGGCGGACAAGGGTGTCGAGATCCGCGGCGACGAGCAGACGCGCGCCCTGTGGCCGTCGGCCAAGCCGACGACCGAAGACGACTGGGGCACGGAGTACCTGTCATTCGTCGTCGGCATCAAGGTGGTCGAGTCGATCGACCAGGCGATCGACCACATCAACCGCTACGGCTCGCGGCATACCGATGGCATCATCGCGACCGACGTGCGGGCGATCGATCGGTTCGTGCAGAACGTCGACTCGGCGTCGATCATGATCAACGCCTCGACCCGCTTCAGCGATGGCGGCGAGTACGGCCTGGGGGCCGAGATCGGCATCAGCACCGACAAGCTGCACGCACGCGGCCCGATGGGGGCAGCCGATCTGACGACATACAAGTGGATTGTCACCGGCGACGGACACGTGCGCGTCTAGCCGCGCCCACCGATCGCATTCGCCGCCGGCGGGAACGTTATTTTTCAAGATCGCAGAGGAGGATTGGTACTCATGCAGCGGCAACACATGATGGAAGGGCTGGAATCGCGGGTGCTGTTCGCCGGGCCGCAGGTCAGCGAGATTATTGCAGATAACCGTGGGCGGGTTGAGATCATCGTGACAGAAAACCTCGCCCCCGCGACCGTCAATACCAACTCCGTGGCGCTCTATGCTTCGGGTCCCGATGCCAAATTTGGCACCGCCGATGACGTGAAGCTCAATGCGACCGTCAGCTACGATGCAGCCAACCGCCGCATCGTCGCTCAGACCAATCTGCCGGCTAACACGCCCTTCCGCATCGTGCTGAACGCCAACATCATCACCAGCCAGACAGGCGTGAACCTCGATGGCGAGTTCGTCACGCCCACCGGCCGCAGCGGCGACGGCACGCCCGGCGGCAACTTCGATGCGGTGACCAGCACCGCGACGGCGGAGACGATCGTCCGCTTCTGGACGACCGCCGGCCGTATGGACGTGCGCCTGTTCGACAACACCCCGCTGACCAAGGCCAACTTCCTCCAGTATGTCAACGGCGGTATGTACGACGGGACATTCTTCCATCGCAGTGTCCCGGGATTTGTCGTGCAGGGCGGCGGGTACTTCGCCACCGGCCCGCAGACCGTCGACGCTGTCGAGCAGTTCGATCCGGTCCTCAACGAGCCGTTCAACAGCAACGTCCGCGGCACGATCGCGATGGCCAAGCTCGGCGGCAATCCCAACTCGGCCACCAATCAGTTCTTCTTCAACCTCGCCGACAACTCCGACAATCTCGACAATCAGAACGGCGGCTTTGCGGCCTTCGGCGAGGTCACCGATGCCGCGGGTCTGGCGGTGATGGATGCGCTGGCGGCGTACCCCATTATCGATGCCGGTTCGCCGTTCGATACGCTGCCGGTCAAGCCCGGAACGACGCTTCAGGACATCAACCTGTTTGAAGATGCGATCGTCCTGGAGCGCGTCGCCGTGCTGCAGAAGGTCGTTCCGACCAATCCGTGGCGCATCGGTGCGGTGGCGGACTTCAACGGCGACGGCCACAGCGACATCCTCTTCCGCAACTACGCTTCGGGCGCCAACGTGCTGTGGTACATGCAGAACGGCACGCGCATCGGCTCGACGACGCTCCAGGCTTTGGCCAATCCGCAGTGGGAGCTGATCGGTGCAGCCGAGCTCAACGGTGACCAGTACCTCGACCTCATCTGGCGCAACCGCGCTACCGGCCAGAACACGATCTGGCTGATGAACAACCGCTTCATCGGTTCGTTCAAGGCGCTGCCGCCGGTGGTGAACCTGAACTGGGGCCTGGCGGGGATCGGCGACTTCAATGGCGATGGCGACCTGGACCTGCTGTGGCGCAACTTCGCGACGGGCGCCAACAGCCTGTGGCTGATGAACGGCACGGTGGTCGATCAGTTCCGCGCGATTCCGCCGGTGGCGAATCTCAACTACCGCATTGGCGCCGTGGCGGATCTCAACGGCGACGGCATGGCGGATGTGGTGTTCCGCGAGACGGTGACGGGCAAGAACATCATCTGGCTGATGAACGGCAACCAGATCCAGGCGTTCAAGTCGCTGCCCAATCGCGCCAACACGCTGTGGAACATCGTCGGCGCCGGCCAGTTCGACAATCAGCCGGGCAACGACCTGCTGTGGGCCCATGCGACCACGCGCGAGCTGGAGGTGTGGGCGCTGGTGAATCAGGCCGTCACCGGCACGGTCACGCTGCCGAGCATTCCCAAGTGATGCCGGTTGCCCGGACGGGCGATGCAGGTGAGTCCTGGCGGCTGTTGACGGGTGTCGTTTCCTAAGGCGTCGGGGCGATGCTACAATAACGCCATCATGGATGTTGAGCATGACCTTCAGGTGAACGTGCGAAGCTTCAGGTCCGGGGACCAGGGGGCCTGCCAGAAGCTGTACGTCGAAGGTCTGATCGGTGGGACGCTAGCCGAGAACGACACCGGCCTGGATATCGACAACATTCAGGCGGCTTACATGACCGAGGGCAACCATTTCTGGGTTGCCGAGACGCCCGACGGCGAGGTCATCGGCATGGTCGGTGTGCAGCACCATGACCGCGATGCCGGGGAGATTCGCCGTCTGCGCGTCCGCCAGGACCACCGCCGACGCGGCGTGGGCACGCGTCTGCTCGAAACCGCCATCAAGTTCTGCCAGGACTGCGGCTATCTGAAGGTCGCGCTCGATACCTTCATCGAACGTGAAGCCGCATTGAAGCTGTTCGAGAAGTTCCGCTTCCGCCACGAAAGGACCAAGCACGTGGGTGGGCGCGAGTTGCTGTACTTCTACCTCGACCTGTACACCAGCGATCACCCGCCTCAGCACAAGCCGTGATCGCCTCGGCTGCGGCTGCTGCCATGAAGATCTACACCCGCCAGGGCGACGACGGTTCGACCAGCCTGCTGGGCAACCGTCGCGTGCTCAAATCCGATCTCCGCATCGAAGCCTGCGGTACGCTGGATGAGCTGAATGCAGCCATCGGCGTGGTCGTCGCGTCGCTGAACGACCTGGCTGGCGACGAACAGTTTGGCGCGCTGGCCGATCGGTTGTTGCGCGTGCAGGGGGAACTGTTTGTTCTGGGGGCGCATGTCGCGGTTGCGGAGGGGCGGCCCGTGCCGAGCTCTGTCCCTCGGCTGGAAGGGGATTTGATCGCGCGCCTCGAGCAGGAGATCGACCAAGCCGAGTCGCAGCTCGAACCGCTGAGAAGCTTCATCCTCCCCGGCGGCAGCACGCCGTCCGCCCATCTGCATCAAGCGCGGGCCATCTGCCGCCGTGCCGAGCGGCTGATGGTCGCATTGGACAAAGCCCAAAGCGCGCCGCGACATGCGATCGCCTATCTCAATCGCCTGGCGGACTGGCTGTTTGTTCAGGCCCGCCTTGCGAATCGCCTGGCCGGCATCGAAGACATTCCCTGGATTCCCGAGAAATGATGGAATGCGTCGCTGGGGCACGGGCCACCAGCGCGTGTGACGGAGATCGCCACGAAGTGCGCTCCCCTGGCTGCCCGTGCGGGAGGCCCGTGCCACAAGAACGAGGGTGGTCCGCCAAGGCGGATCCTACAGTTTCCTCGCGGTGGATGAGCAAGGGTGCGTAGGGGTGCATGGCAATGCACCCCTGACTCGGCCCAGACGACGGGCGGCGGATGTCCGTTGGCGTTCGATGCGGGGCACATTGCCATGTGCCCCTACATGAGCGACGCAGGACAGGCTATCGCGTGCCGGTGCTGGCTGCTGCCCGTGCGGGACGCCCGTGCCACAAAAGAAAAAATGGTCCGCCAGGGCGGACCTGTCAAGTCCTGATCAGAAGTTGTCACCTATACCTGCTGTTGGTTGAGTTGGCTGGCGGGGGACGAGCCCGGAGGGCGAGGACTCCGCCAGCCAACTCACGCGGCTCGATGTACCTGCATCGGCATGCGATATCCCAACGCCTGGTGCGGTCGATGATGGTTGTACAGCATTACCGCCTGAGCCACCGTCGGCTTCACATCCGACTTCCGCACGAACGTCCCGCCCAGCCCGTACTCACGCTTCAACGTCCCGTTCAACCGCTCAGCCTGCGCATTCTCGTAACAATGATTCTCCTGCGTCGTGCTGATCGACAACCCCGCTGACGCCAGCGCCTCAATGTACGCATCACAGCAGTACTGCACGCCCCGGTCGCTGTGGTGCATGGCCTTGGCCCCGCCTGGAAGCTGCCCCAACGCCATCTGCAACGCCCGCAACGCTCCTTCCATCTCCAGCGAATCGCTGCAGTCATATCCCACGATCGCCCGGCTGAACGCGTCCATCACCAGGCACAGGTACATGAACCCCTCGTCCGTGCGGAGGTACGTGATGTCGCTGACCAGCAGCTGATGTGGTGCTGTCAGCGCCAGGTCCGCAGCCAGGTTCTCATACACCGCAAAACGGTGACGGCTGTTGGTCGTCCGCGCGCTTCTGCGCGGCTTGGGGATCAGCAGATCATGCCGCAAAAGCAGGGCGAAAAAGCGATCCCGCCCCAGCTTCACCCCCGCATCGGCCAGATCCTTGCCGATCAATCTCAGCAGCTTGCGTCCCCCCAGCCTCGGCTGACGACAACGCTCGGCTCGAACCAGCTCCAGCACCAGCTGCTCATCGATCCTCTCCCGTTGGCGGACCGATCGCTGCTTGTAGTAGTTCTGGCGGCTCATCCCCGCCACGTCGCACAGCGTCCCGACGCTTACGACCCCGCCTTCAGCGGCTCGGTGCACAGCCGCCCAGCGCACTTTTTTGTGAAAGACTCCACCGCCTGGCCCAGCTCCTCACAGGCCAGCTCCAGGTATGCCTGGTTCAACACACTCTGAGCCTGCGTCCGCCCCAACGCCCGCTCCAGCTCAGCCACGCGGCGACGCAACGCCTGAAGCTGATCCTGCTCATCCGGCTTTTCCACACGCACCACCTTTGCCCGTAAATGATCCCGTCCGTAACGCCTCAGCCACTGGCTGATCGTGTTGGCGCCCCCAATCCCATAGTGCCGCCGAGCCGCCTCGATCGACCCGAACCGACCCGATTCCAGCTCAGCCACCACCTGCTGCCTCAAACACGCACTGTACCGAAAGATAACCCGCTCCCGCATCAGCTGACCTCTCCTTCTCCCCCTATGCCAGCTGACAACCTATTTCAGGACGGGACAACAACTTCTGTCTTCTGCCTTCTGTCTGCTGTTTCCTACAATACCCAGCCATGAGCCAGTCCAACGCGATCGACACCGCGGGGTTGCCCTCCGGTCGCCGTGTGACCGGCACGATCTGGCTGGGATTGGGGTGGATCCTGGCCTGCGAGGCGCTGCTGGTCGCTGACGTCGTGTTGTCAGGGCGTGGCGCTGTTCGCACCAGCCTGGATGCGCAAGCCGTTCTCGCGCAGGAACCGGCGACCCTCGTGGGCATGCTCGCGCGCTTCGTCGCGATCAACATGACGCCGCTGGTGTGGGTCGGCTACATCATCCTGCTGGAGGGTGTGCTGACGTTTCAGACCGGCGCCAGCCCCGTGCGGCGCCGGCCCAATCACTTTGCCTCGCTGGCGCTGGCGTCGATCGCCATCTGGTGCCTGTTTGACGCGATCAATTTCAACCGCGGCATGCAGGCGTGGCGCTACATCGGCATTCCCGAAGCCTTCTGGCAGCGGGCATGGGGATATGTGCTGGCATTCGCAGCCATCGTGCCCGGCATGCTCATGAGCGGGCAGGTGCTGCTCAATGCGGGCCTGTTTGACTGGGCTCGCTCGCCGCACTGGCACATGCCGCGATGGGCCAAATGGGTCGCGCTGCTGGCCGGCGTGGCGATGTTCCTCTGGCCGCTGTGGCATGCCAATCCCGTCACAAACCTGACGCTGTGGACCAGCCTGGTCTTCCTGCTGGATCCGATCAACCAGAAACTCGGCCGCCCGAGCATGTTCCGCGACTGGCAAGCCGGCTGGTACGGCCGCACGCTCGCAGCCTTCGCCGGCGGCTTGATCTGCGGATTTCTCTGGGAGTTCTGGAACTACTACGCCCTGGCCAAGTGGACCTACCATCTGCCGTTTCTCGGCTCGCTGGAGCAGGTGCGGTATTTTGAGATGCCCGTCCTCGGCCTGATCGGCTTCATCCCTTTCGGCATCGAATGCTGGGTGATGTGGCAGACGATGCGCATCCCCCTGGACGGCTTGGTCGAA
>Ga0207874_1003746_pt1 | contig 12161 bp, 11 predicted proteins | sample HigsolmetaAR201D_FD_184833 | JGI IMG/M metagenome (GOLD analysis project Ga0207874, IMG submission 184833) | Ionic liquid and high solid enriched microbial communities from the Joint BioEnergy Institute, USA - AR20-1-D (SPAdes) (version 2) ... | reverse complement strand
CACTGGATAGGTGGTGGTCCCTGCGCAAGCCCGCCCCTTCCTGTTCGGTTCAGACTGAGCTTCCCTTCCTGTCAGTTTTCTCCGTTAAGCCCGATCAGCGTTTCTTTGGAGGAAATTATGAAAACACCCCCCCCTACGCCGGCGGAATTCTTACCGCAGGTCGTGACTTCCCTGCCCGGACCGCGCGCCAGAGAGGTCATTGAGCGCGACGCGAAGGTGATATCCCCATCCTATACCCGTCAGTATCCCCTTGTAGTCCGGCGCGGAGAAGGCGCGATCGTTGAGGATGTTGACGGGAACCGTTTCCTCGATATGAATGCAGGCATCGCCGTGGTCGCAACGGGACACTGTCACCCGAAGGTTGTCTCTGCGATCCAGGAGCAGGCGGCCCGGCTGATCCACATGTCCGGCACCGATTTCTATTACCAAAACATGGTGGATCTGGCCGAGAAACTCGTGTCGCTCGCCCCGGGAACGTCCCAGCGCCGAGTCTACTTCGGGAACTCCGGCACCGAGGCGATCGAGGCCGCCATGAAAATGGCCCGCTACCATACAGGACGTCAGCGGTTTATCGCCTTCTTCGGGGCATTCCATGGCCGCACGCTCGGCTCGCTTTCGCTGACGGCGAGCAAAGCAGTCCAACGGAAAGGCTTCGCCCCTCTCATTCCCGGCGTCCACCATGTCCCGTATGCCTACTGCTACCGATGCCCGTACAACCAGAGTCCAGACAGCTGTCATGTGGAATGCGTGAAGGCGCTGGAGGATCAGCTCTTCAAGACCGTCGCGCCGCCCGAGGAAGTGGCGGCCATCGTGCTGGAGCCCGTGCAGGGCGAAGGCGGCTACATCGTGCCGCCCCAGAAGTTCATCGATGAGCTGGTGCGCGTAGCGCACAAACACGGCATCCTGATCGTGGCGGACGAAGTACAGAGCGGCATGGGGAGGACCGGCAAAATGTGGGCCTCCGAGCACTTCGGCCTGGATCCGGATATCATGGCGATCGCCAAGGGCATTGCGAGCGGGATGCCTCTCTCGGCGACGGTAGCCCGTGTCGAGCTCATGCAGTGGCCGCCGGGAGCCCATGCCTCGACGTTCGGAGGCAACCCGGTTTCCGTAGCGGCGTCGCTTGCCACCCTCGAACTCTTGGAGCAGGAGCTGATCGACAACGCAGCCCGCATTGGCGCGCATATTCGCGCCAGGATCGACGACTGGCCGCGGCGATTTCCGATGGTCGGCGAGGTCCGCGGACTCGGCCTCATGATCGGAATCGAAATCGTCAAGAGCCAGGAGACCCGGGAGATCGCGCCGGAATGGCGCGACCGGATCGAGATGCTTGCCTTTGAGCGCGGCCTTTTGGTGCTCGGCTGCGGAAAGAGCTCCATCCGGTTATCCCCGCCGCTGGTGCTCACGCAGGAACAGGCCGACTTTGCAGTCGACACGCTGGAGGAGTGCCTGCGGCTTCTCGCAAAGGAGGTTGGACAGTAGCAGCGGCGGCTAAACTGGGAAGATGCCCGAACGGAGGATTCTCGACGTCGGGTGCGGTGTCAACAAATATCCCGGCTCCATCGGGATTGACGTCAACCCCCGCACCCGGGCGGACGTACTGTGCGATCTGAACCATTTTCCCTACCCGTTTCGAGACGGCTCCTTTGACGAGCTGCGCGCAGTGCACGTGATTGAACACGTCTCCGATGTCATCCGCACCATGGAGGAATTCGCACGCCTGGTTCGTCCCGGCGGCCGCATTTTCCTGGTGACCCCGCACTATACCGATTTCAGCTCCTTCTGCGATCCCACCCACCGCTGGCATTTGAACAGTTATTCCTTCCGTTACTTCGGCGATGACAACGCCGGCTTCGGCTACTACTCGAAGACACGTCTTCGAGAGATTTCCGTCCGAGTCAGACTACTCTCCCTATGGCGCATGTTGGGACTGGAGTTCCTTGTGAACCATGTCCCCCGCTTTCGAAAGTTTTGGGAGCACTATCTCTGCTTCATGATCCGCGGCAAGGTGATGGAGTTCGAATTCGAGGTCGTAGGCCGGTGATCCTCCGCGTGCTGCGCGCTTTCGACCGCCTGCGCCAGGCCGCCCGCCGCAGGTCGTGGAAAGCCGGGCACGCGCTTGGGAGGCAGGGTGAGGACTACGCGCACCGCCTGCTTCAGGAGCAAGGGTACGTTGTTGTCGCACGCAATTACCGCCTGCCCGATGGTCGCGGTGAGATTGACCTGGTCGCATGGGAGGGCGACACGCTGGTCTTCGTTGAGGTCAAGTCACGCCAAAGCGACGAGTTCGGCTTACCCGAGCGCGCAATTGGCACGGACAAACGCCTCCATCTGGCCCGCGCCGCCCGGCGCTACGCCCGGAAGGCTGGCATCCCGTGGGAGCGCGTCCGCTTCGATGTCGTCAGCATCATCTTTGACAACCCGCCAAGAGCAGAACTCCAGCGCGATGCCTTTCGTGTACGAATGTAAGTGTCGTAGAATACGAGTTTTCCCGAACACGAGAAGAGGGATCTGACGTTTGCCCGAACTACGAAAAGACCCGGTGACCGGCCGCTGGGTAATCATCTCGACGGACCGAGCAAAGCGGCCGAGCGACTTCACCCGACAAAGCGTTGTAGTCCGCGGCGTCCGCTTCTGCCCCTTCTGTCCAGGCCATGAATCCAAAACGCCGCCCGAAGTCCTCGCGTTTCGCAAGAGCGGGAGTCCCAACGACTCCAACTGGACGCTGCGAGTGATTCCCAACAAATTCCCCGCCCTGCGCATCGAAGGCGAAGTGAATCGTCAGGGCATCGGCATTTACGACAAGATGAACGGCGTGGGAGCGCATGAGGTGATCATCGAATCGCCCAACCACCAGTCCACGCTGGCCGACATGAGCGAGCAGAGCATCGAGGACATCTTTTGGGCTTTCCGCGAGCGCATTCAGGATCTCCGCAGGGACCCGCGCCTCCGCTATATCCTGCTGTTCAAGAACCACGGGGAGCCTGCGGGGGCGTCGCTCGAACACACGCACTCCCAACTGATCGCCCTGCCCGTGGTGCCGAAGCGAGTGCAGGAGGAAATCGACGGCGCGCGCCGTTACTTCGACTACAGGGAGCGCTGCATTTACTGCGACATCCTGGCTCAGGAGAGCGAAAGCAACGACCGGATTGTGATCGAGACCGATCATTTCCTCGTGATTTCACCCTGGGCGCCCCGATTCCCGTTTGAAACGTGGATTGTTCCACGGCGCCATCAGTCGCACTTCGAAAGCGTCGAATCCCATGTCCTTCCGAACCTTGCCCGCGTTCTCCGTCACACCATCCAGAAGATTGACCGGGTGCTGGAGCAGCCGCCATACAATCTTGTGATTCACACGGGTCCGTTGCAGGAAGGCCCGATACAGCACTTCCACTGGCACATCGAGATCATTCCGAAGCTCACAAAGGTGGCGGGCTTTGAGTGGGGGTCGGGATTTTACATCAACCCGACGCCGCCCGAGGAGTCAGCCAAATTCCTTCGCGACGCGGTTCCCTTGTAAGCCGCTTCCATCACAGCGGTGCTCTCATCTTCACTTCCGCCAAAAAGCCGGAGTCAGGACGACGAACGCCGTATAGAACTCGAGCCTGCCGGCAAGCATGCAAACGCTCAGCGTCCACTTTGAGAGCGGGGACAGGTGATTGTAATTGTCCATTGGTCCCACTGAACCCAAACCCGGACCGACGTTAAACATGGTCGCCACCACCGCCGAGATGGCGCTCAGTACGTCAAGCCCGGCAGCCGTCAGGACCATGGAAGCTCCGAAGTGCACAAAGACCGCCAGGCAGAGCGTGCTTAGCGCCGTCTGGACCGCGGCTTCCGGCAGCGGCTGCTCCCCGTACCGCACGGAGAAGACAGCCCTTCGCTCCACCACTTTCTTCAGTTCCCGCGCCAAGGCTCGGGCCACCGTCACGATTCTGGCCACTTTAAGACCTCCTGCGGTGGAGCCCGTACAACCTCCGCAAACCATCAGCGCCAGAATCAGCAGTTGGGGGGCGGGGGCCCACTTCTCGTAATCGTCCGAGACAAAGCCGGTCGTCGTGATCGTGGTCGTCACTACAAACAGCGCCGACCGGAATCCATGAGATACCCCGTATCCGCTCTGGACTACGACGGAGATCCAGACGAGCAGAGTGCTCACCGCTACGAAAAGGGCATAGGCGCGCACTTCAGGGTCCGAGAAAAAGCGGCCCGGCTGGCGCTCTACGTACAGCCGGTATTGCTGCGTAAAGTTGAGCCCCGCCAGGAACATGAATACGACGATGATGTACTCAATCACGGGGCTCTCAAAGCCGCCGACGCTGGCGGCTCTGGTCGAAAATCCTCCCGTTCCCAAAGTTGAGAAGGTGTGACAGATCGACTCGAAGCCATTCATGCCGGCGAGTCGCAATGCAAGATACTCGAGCAGAGTTAATGAGAGGTAGATCTTCCACAGCGAGGAAGCCGTCTCCGCGATTCTCGGCTTCAGCTTCTCCGACCTTGCCCCGGAGAACTCGGCGCGGTAAAGGTGTATTCCGCCTGCGCCGATCAGCGGCAGCACCGCGATCGCGAGCAGAAGGATTCCCATGCCTCCGATCCAGTGCGTCCCGCAGCGCCAGAGCTGGATCGACCGGGGCAGCACCTCGACATCTGTTAACACGGTGGCCCCGGTCGTCGTGAAACCCGAAGTGGATTCAAACACGGCGTCGGCGAAGGTCGGGAAATAGGGAGAGAAGTAGAACGGCAAGGCCCCGAACACGCAAACGCCGACCCAGGCGAGAAGAGACAACAGAAGGCCCTCGCGCAGCGACAATTCGAATGCTCCCGGCCGGGCCGGCAACAGCAGCGCGAGACCCGCCGCCACGGTGATGAGAAGAGATTGAAGAATGGGAGCCGGATCATCACCGGGAGAAAGCAGACTGACTGCAAAAGCCGGCAGCATCGCGGCAGCCAGACCGACGAGGAGCTTTCCGAGCACGCTGGCAAGGACGGCGCCCCGGATCACCGTGGGCGCCCCTGGCCTTCTCTCAGGAAAGCGGCTTCCAGCTTCGGCACGACCTCTTCGAGCGCAAAGAAAATCACCCTGTCGCCCGGCTGAATGACAGCGTCCCCGCGAGGCACAATCACTTCCCCGGAGGTTCGCGCGATTGCGCCGACAAGCACTCCCTCCGGAAACCGCAAATCGCTTAGCTTGACGCCGACGTATTTTGAATCCGCAGGCGCGATGAGCTCGATCGCTTCTGCTTCCTCCTGACGGAACGTGGTCACGGAAAGGACTCCGCCCTTTCGAACAAACCGGAGGGCACGGTCGACCGTCACCAATCGAGGGCTAATCGTCGTGCTGATGCCGAGTCTCTGCGCCATGATCACGTAGTTGAGCCGGTTCAACAGAGCCGCGACTTTTGCATTACCCAGCTTCTTCGCGAGAAGGCACGCGATGATGTTGTCCTCATCGTCGCCCGTTAAGGCCAGAAAAGCGTCAACCCCGGCGACGTTCTCCTCCTCCAGGACGCGCTCATCCGTGCCGTCGGCACAAACGATCACGGTGCGCTTGACGAGGCGCGCAATCTTCTCGCAGCGCTGCGGATCCTGCTCGAACAGCTTGACGTTTTTGTCGCGGCGTTCGAGCTCTTGCGCAAGCCGTATGCTGATCTGCCGTCCCCCGACGATGAAGACCCGGTCCACCTTCTGCCGCACAGTCACGCCCAGGAAGCGCAGCGTCTCATCCCACTGTTTACTTGAAGTTAGGACGTAGATCTGATCGCCGACCTTGACCACATCGCCGCCATGAGGAATCATCACCTGAGGCCCGCGGAAGATCATCGCAACCAAACTGTTCTTCGGGGCGCCGGCCGCCTGTATCTGCTCCATCGTCTTGCCGTCGATCCAGGCTCCGTCCTCAACGTTCAGCCCGAACAGCCTGATCTGTCCGTTCGCGAAATCGAAAATTTCCGAAACTCCAGGCAGCGGAAGGACGCGCAAGATCCGGTCCACGATGTCGGACTCGGCATGAATGATCAGGTCGATCTTTACGCCAGCCTTCTCACAGACTTGCCGCCAGCCGTCGACCTCGTGCGTCCGGATCCGCGCAATCTTGTAGGTCGCCTTCAACTCAACTTGCGCGATCAGGCAGCACAGGAGATTGATCTCGTCGATGTCCGTGATGGCGATCAGGATGTCCAAATCGATGGAGCCCGCCTTCTTCAAAGTGCCGACACTGGCGGCGTTCCCGCAGATGATCCTCGCGTCCAGGACCCCTTCCAGATACTCACAGCGGCGCGGATCGATTTCGACGATCGTGATCTCGTTTCCCTCACGAATGAGCCGCTGCGCGATGAGGAAACCGACATCGCCACCGCCTGCAATCAGAATCCGCATAAGAGATTACTCGTCTCCTATCGCTCGGCTTCGCCCCTGCTTTGCCAGTCAACGGAATGATGACCTGGTTGCGCCGCGCCTTGGGCCCGCAGGGCAGCGCCTCAGCGCTGGAAAGCGTACAATCGTAGTTCGCATGATGACCCGCAAGACGTTCGTCTCTCTTTTCGCCCTCGGTTTCCTCGCTTATCCATCGCTCAATGCCGCACAGCAGGCTGGCGGGAGCAAGCGCTTGATCCTGATCTCCGTTGACGGCCTCAAGTCGCAAACCCTGCACCGGGCGGACCAGATCGGCGTCAACATTCCCAATTTGAAGGAGTTCCGCGACAACGGAGCTTTGGCGCAGGGACTTCGCGGTGTATTTCCAACCGTCACGTACCCCAGCCACACCACGATGGTTACTGGACGCGATCCAGCCGAGCACGGCATCATAGCCAACCAATTGTTCGACCCAGAAAACCGGATGAATGGTGCCTGGTTTTGGTACACCGAGGGGATTCGTGTCCCGACCTTGTGGGATGCCGCGAAGGCCGCCGGGCTGACGACGGCTGCCGTGTCGTGGCCGGTTACTGTTGGAGCTGCGATCGACTATAACTTCCCAGAATACCGTGAGCTGCATACGGAGAATGACGTGATGCTCCAGCGGGCGCTGAACTCCCCGGCGCTCATGGCCGAGTTCGAGAAGGAATACGGTAAGCTCAAAGCCGGGCGCCAGGACGACCGCACACGAACGGCGCAGGCGAAGTTCCTGATTCGGACCAAAAAGCCGCACCTGCTGCTTCTTCATCTCATCGATCTCGACCACGAACAGCATGATTTCGGCCCGGAGAGCAAAGAGGCACTGCACGCGCTCGAAGTCATCGACCAGTGCATCGGGGAGCTCCGTGCGGAAGTGAAGCGGGCAGGACTCGAGCAGGAGACACGCTGGATCATCATCAGCGACCACGGATTCTTTCCCGTTCACCGTGCCTTTCACGGCAAGGCCCTCTTGTCAAGCCTCGGTCTCGCCGCCCCTCCCGACAATCCCTCAGGATGGAAGGTGGCTGCGCACAGCAACGGCGGGTCGATCGCTTTTGTGGCACGGAATCCGAACGATCACGAGTCTCAAGCCCTGGTAGTGGGCGCGCTCAAAACGTTAAGCGGCCAAGCCCAGTGGGGGATCCAGCGCGTGCTGGAGAAAGAAGAACTTGCCAAGTGGAAGGCCTATCCTCACGCCTTTGTGGCGGTCAGCCTTGCCCCGGGATTTACGGCCGGGTCCAACGCCACAGGCCCCTGGGTAACCGACACAAAGACGCGCGGAATGCACGGCTATTTGCCGGGACCCGAAGAGCTTGACGCCACCTTCGTCGCATTCGGACCCGGCGTGCCGCGTCTGCGCCTGCCCCGCGCGGACCTTCGGGACGTGGCACGGACGGCGGCCGCGCTTCTTGGAATCACCATCCCTACCGCTTCCGGCAAGGACCTGATCGCCGCCGGTGCGGCCGCCAGGTAGAATCACGGGGATTGTTGCGGCAGGCAAGGAAGGTTTTGTAAGGCAAGGAGAAAACTCAATGAGCGAGCTCGACAGAAGGCACTTTTTGATGACGGCCGGATTGGCTGCCCATGCGACCTTCGCACAAACGGCCAGCCAGCGTGTCGGCACGGCCGTCATCGGGACCGGCAACCGGGGCTCCTATCTGCTGCAAGGAGTTCTCGAGCATCCCGAAGCCAAGGTCACAGCAGTCTGTGACATTAAGCCAGATCGTTTGGATAAGGCAGCTACGCTGGCGGGAAGGGACAACCCGAAGGCGCTACGCGATTGGAGGGCCGTCCTTGACAGACCCGACGTTGAAGCCGTCTACATCGCCACACCACCTCACCTTCACGCCGAAATGGCGATTGCAGCGCTCAAGGCGGGAAAGCACGTCTATTGCGAGAAGCCGATTGGCATTACGCCTGCATCTGTCCGGGATATCGTGAAGGCCGCCAAGTCCACGAACAAAGTCTTTCAGGCCGGGCAGCAGATGCGGTCGTTCCGACAAATCGGCGAGGCCATCCGGAAGATCCGGGAGGGCGCCATTGGCGACGTCCTGATGGTGAAGGCTCAGCGGCACCAAGGGGCGGATCTCCCGCACGACGGACCTTCGGGCGACTGGTACTTCGATGTGAAGAAGTCCGGCGGCTACCTCATCGAAATGTCCGTCCACAACCTCGACGTCTGCAACTGGGTAATCGGATCCCATCCGGTGAAGGCGTCCGGCTTCGGCGGAATCGCCTTATACAAGAACGACCCTCCGGGCCGCACGATCTTCGACCACGGCAGCATTACATTCGAGTACGCCAACGGGATCAAGATGTCCTTCACCCAGAACGTCTTCCATCCCAGAGGACTACCTGCCGGCGGGCAGTACGTCTACGTCTACGGCAGCAAGGGCGCGGTGGACTTGCTCGGCGGAACCACCTTCTACCCGATCGATTCCAAGGGAGAACCCAAGGAACTCGCTCCGAAGCAGGAGGAGCCGCGGCATGCTCACATCACTGCCTTTTACAACGCCATCCTGAAGGGAACCCCTTCCCCGGCAGATATCACCGTGGGAGCGACTGCCGCGCTTACAGCCATCATGGGGCACGAGGCGATGAGCAAGGGCCGGGTGGTAACGTGGTCTGAGCTTGGTGTCGAGCTCTAGCTGTCTGCCAAGGCTGTGCGTCGCACGGCCTTGGCCCGCGCTCCCTGTTACAGCTTGAAGGGCGGTCCGTGGTAGTCTGCTTCCATGCCGCCTTTTCGAATTACCGCATTCTTTCTGTTCCCTCTCGCGGCGGCGCTAGCCGCTGGTCCGACAGTTGTGGTGCCCAAGAACGCAGCAAAGCCGGTGGGACCGTACAGCCCGGGTTTGCTGGCAGGAGATTTTCTCTACGTTTCCGGTCAGGGAGTGCGGGGAGCCGATGGTGCGATGCCGGACGGCATCGAGGCACAGACCCGCCAGTGCATGGAAAATGTCAAGGCTATCCTCGAGGCTGCGGGGCTGACGATGAACCACGTCGTCTATACCCAGGTCTACGTTGATCGAATCGAGAACCTCCCTGCCGTCGATAAAGTCTACCGTAGCTACTTTCAGGAACCTCTCCCCGCTCGCGCCACGATCGGCGTCGATCGGATGCCAACGGATACTACGGTAGAAATCAATGCGATCGCCGTCCGCGATCCTTCCCGCAGACGCGCATTTGGCAAGGCCGAACATGCCCCCGCACCCGCTGCGATGGCCGTTGGCAGCCGGCTTTTCGTATCGGGGATCTACGGGCGCAATAGAGCCGAAGTCGAGAAGCAACTCGCCTCCGTCCTGAAGGAGGCCGGCTGGAGCTCCGCAGGCGCTCTGCTCGTCAATCGCTACTTTGTGGACGGCGCCGAGGGAAACGTCCCGGTCAAGGCGCTTCCTGCAAACTCGTCCTACGGTCTTACGGGAGTTTGGACGAAGGCGACGCCCAGGAAAGCCGCCAACTGCCGAGCCGACGGAAATACCGTCTTCTGCGAAGTAACCACCGGAGCCGGACCCGACATCGAGGGGCAGGTAGCCACCATCTTCGAGCAAATCGGCGCCGGACTGCAGGCTTTTGGCATGAGCTTTCAGAACATTGCCGCGTCGAATGTGTACCTGGATAATCTCGACGACTTTCAGCGGATGAACAGCAAGTACGGAGGATTCTTCACCGCAGCACCCCCTACCCGCACCACGGTGCAGCCCGCTCCGCGGTCCAGCTCGGGCCGGAAAGCTCCTCTGGTGCGCATTTCAGTCATTGGAGTAAAGTGAATGCTATGCCGAAAGCGAGAAGGACGTTTTTGAAAGCTGCTGCGACCGGTTTGGCTGCGACAGGAGCTGTCAACGCACAAACCGGCCCGACCAAAAAAGTGCACTACCGCAATGGGAAGAAGCCCGACCGGACGCCTCTCTTCTCCTCTGCGGTGTCCTATGGGAACCTGCTATTCATTGCAGGCAAGGGTGCGCACTTTAAGGGCGACATCAAAGCGCACACAAAGCACGTTCTGGATGAGATTGAGAAGGAACTCGAGGCCGCTGGATCCTCGATGAACAAAGTCCTCAAATGCAACGTGTATCTGAATGATCTCAAGGATTACGCCGCGATGAACGAGGTGTTCCGCGGACGCTTCGGCGATGAGCCGCCCGTGAGGACCACGATCGCCGCGGCCGGCGGCATTCCCGGCGGCTCTCTCGTCGAAATCGATGTAATCGCTTACATCTAAGGCTACGCCGCCGACTTCAGAATCTGGCTCAGGCGACGTGCAACCGTCTGAGCCTCACCCGGCTGCAGCATCCACACCGTCAGCACCAGATGTTCCTTGTTCGTCATGGGACAAGGCTCGATCGAGGGATTCCCTTCCCGAAGCTGTTTCGCCACATCCAGCGGAGAGAGCTTCAACACCTCCTGGTCCCACCGGATCTTCAAGTGGTGCGTGTGATTCGCGATGGGCGGAATCTCCACTTCGTGAGTGACGCTCTTGATGCCGCGAAGCGAATCGGTAATAATCTTGACCCGCTTCTCCCACTCTCTCCACTCGGCTTCATGATCGCGATTTAGATAAGATTCGAGCGCGACGAGCATGCCGAGCATTTCCTCTTTGTTGACCTTCATGCCGCGTGCGATCGTGTCGCTGTAGGGAGACGTATTGAGGCGGGCAGCTTCAATCAGGTCTTTCCGGCCAAAGAGCAGCCCGGCGCTCTGAGGCCCGCAAAGCCCTTTTCCTCCCGAGAAGGTGACGAGGTCGAAGCCCATTTTGACGTACTTCGTCAGATTCGTCACCGGCGGCACATCGGCCGAAGCATCATTGAACGTAGGAATGCCGTGCTTCTTTCCAAGCGCGACAAACTCCTCGGCCTTAATCTTGCCGACGGGTTCGTTGGCGTTGAAGAACAGCATCATCGCCGTGCGCTCGTTGACCGCCGCCTCCAGCTCCGCCGCCGTCTCTACTTCCACCATGCGAATTCCCGTCGCGCGAACGGCATGGTCGTAGCCATAGCGGTGAGACTTCTGGATAATCACCTCGCTCTTCATGCCGGTCAGATCGGGAAGGCGTTTGATAAAGTCCTGGTTCTTGCCGGTGATGCACGCAGCCGTCCCGACCGTAAGAGCCCCGGCGGCGCCCGAAGTGACCATGGCCGCTTCGGCGCCGACAAGCTGTGCAATGCGCTTGCCCACCGCGTCCTGCAAGTCGTTGAGCGGCACAAAGTAGCGCGAGGCATACTGCATTGCCTGCATCACCTCAGGCCGCATCAGCGAAGCGGTCAGCGCCGTATAGGTACCCGCCGCGTTGATAAAAGTCCGGACCCCGAGCTCCCGGAAATAATCCCGTGTTGCGGGCGCAGCCAAAGCGGCCCGGCCTCCGAGAAAGCTTCCGAGCACCGGCACACCCGAAAGGAGTTGCATAAAAGACCGTCTGTCAGGCATCATCCACCCCATGTCTCGCCCGGCTATTTACAGGGCCGTTTGATATGAGAGCAGTGTAACGCTTGGCATCCGGGAAGTAAACGCGCTACACTTTGTCCAACTCTTGCAGTCAGGAATCTTTGGGAGGCAATCATGTTCACACTGGGCCGTCGAGAGTTACTGGCGAGCGCTTTGCTGGGAGCGGCGAGCAAGTTGCGGGCCGCCGAGGATCGCAAGCTGGGAATCCCTGGCCCCTATCCCGGCCGCGTCGTAGCGGTTTCCCATTCGGGCAGCATCGCAGGCCGCCAATACAACCGCGAGGCGGTGCGCGCCATGCTCCGCAAGGGGATGATGGAGTTGACAGGGGCGCC
>Ga0207874_1003740_pt1 | contig 12179 bp, 11 predicted proteins | sample HigsolmetaAR201D_FD_184833 | JGI IMG/M metagenome (GOLD analysis project Ga0207874, IMG submission 184833) | Ionic liquid and high solid enriched microbial communities from the Joint BioEnergy Institute, USA - AR20-1-D (SPAdes) (version 2) ... | reverse complement strand
CGTGGGGTCCATCGGTCGTCGGTGCTCGGTGTGCCGGCCCGGTGGCCCGGCACGCCGAGGCGTCGAATCTACCGGCCCCGCCCCCCTCCACCCCGCCGGCCCTCCTGCCGGGTGCCCGGTCGGTCGCCGCCCCACCCGTTCCGGCGTCCGTGGCACGCACCTGCCCGCGTGGGCGACGCCCGTTCCCCGCCGGGCGGCGATCGGCCCCCTCCCGACCCGCTTCCGGCGTCGCCGGCGCGCGCACGTGCGCGTGAGGGACGCCGGTTCGGGCCGGCTCCGGCCGGGGGCGGGCCGGGGTTCGCCGAGGCCGCGGCTCGGTGGGCCGGCCGTCCTCAGCTGGCGCCGTACACCGGGGCGGGGGTCGGCGCCTTGGCCAGCAGCTCGTCGACGACGGGGCCGAGCTCGGCGGGGTCCCAGCGGGCGCCCTTGTCGATCGCCGGGCCGTGCTGCCAGCCGTCGGCGACCGACACCTTCCCGCCCTCGACCTCGAAGACCCGCCCGGTCACGTGCGCCGACTGCGGCGACCCCAGCCAGACGACGAGCGGCGCGACGTTCTCCGGCGCCATGGCGTCGAACGCGTCGGGGTCGGCGGGCGGCGCCATCTTCTCGGAGAAGACCGTCTCGGTCATGCGGGTGCGGGCCGAGGGGGCGATGGCGTTGGCGGTCACGCCGTAGCGGCCCAGCTCGGCCGCCTGCACCAGCGTGAGGGTGGCGATGCCGGCCTTGGCGGCGCTGTAGGCGGCCTGGCCGACCGAGCCCATCAGCCCGGCGCCCGAGGACGTGTTGACGATCCGGGCGTCGACCGGCTCGCCCGCCTTGGCCAGGGCCCGCCAGTGCTCGGCGGCGAAGCGCGCCACGGCGAAGTGGCCCTTGAGGTGGACCCGGATGACGGCGTCCCACTCGTCCTCGCCGCAGTTGACGAACATGCGGTCGCGCACGATGCCGGCGTTGTTGACGACGACGTCGAGCCGGCCGAAGGCGTCGAGGGCGGTGCGCACCAGCGACCGGGCGCCCTCCCAGTCGGCGACGTCGTCGGTGCTGGCCACCGCCTCCCCGCCGACGGCCGTGATCTCGTCGACCACCTGCTGGGCGGCGGCGCGGGACCCGCCGGTGCCGTCGAGCTCGACGCCCACGTCGTTGACGACCACCTTCGCCCCCTGGCGGGCGAACTCGAGCGCGTGGGCCCGCCCGATGCCCCGTGCCGCGCCGGTGACGATGACGACGCGCCCCTCGCAGATGCCGGTCATGCGGGCATGATGGCACAGACCTGACACACCGTCAGAGAAGTCGCCGCGAGGGGGAGCCGCCATGCGCTACGGGGTCACGATGTTCGTCACCGACGTCTCGATGGGGGTCGTCGAGCTGGCGCGGGCCGTCGAGGAGCGGGGGCTCGACTCGCTGTGGCTCCCCGAGCACACCCACATCCCCGTCACCCCGGCGCCGACCCACCCGGCCGGCGGCCCGCTGCCCGAGAGGTACAAGCGCTCGCTCGACCCGCTGGTGGCGCTGGCCGCGGCCGCCTCGGCGACCACCGCCCTGCGCCTCGGCACCGGCGTGCTCCTCGCCGCCCAGCGCGAGCCGATCGTGACCGCCAAGGCGCTGGCCACGCTCGACCACGTCTCGGGGGGCCGGCTGGCCGTCGGCGTCGGCTACGGCTGGAACCGGGAGGAGATGGCCGACCACGGCGTCGACCCCCGCGAGCGCCGGGCGATCGTGCGGGAGCACGTGCTCGCCATGCAGGCGCTGTGGCGCGACGACGAGGGCAGCTACGAGGGCGAGCGGGTGCGGATCCCGCCCTCGTGGTCGTGGCCCAAGCCCGCCCAGCGCGACCGCGCCGGCCGGCCCCACCTGCCGGTGCTGCTGGGCGGCGGCGCCGGCCCCACGCTGTTCGCCCAGGTCGTGGAGTACGCCGACGGCTGGATGCCGATCGGCGGCGCCGGGCTGCGGGAGGCGCTGCCCCGGCTGCACGCCGCGCTGGAGGCGGCGGGGCGCGACCCCGCGCAGGTCGAGGTCGTGCCGTTCGCCACGCTGCCCGACCACGGCAAGCTCGACCACTACGCCCGCCTCGGCGTGACCGAGACCGTCTTCGACCTGCCCTCGGGGCCCCGCGACGAGGTCCTCCCCGTGCTCGACCGCTACGCGGCGCTGGTGGCCGAGCGCCGCGGGTGGTCGCCCGGCTGAGGCAGCCTCGGCGCGGTGGAGTCGGTCCTGCACCTGGAGCCCGCCGAGTACGTCGTGGTGCTCGTCGTCGTGGCGCTCGGGGCGCTCGTCCAGGGGTCGGTGGGCTTCGGCGCCAACCTGCTCGCCGCCCCGGTGCTCGCCGTCGTCGAGCCGGACGCCCTGCCCTCGACGCTGATGCTGCTCGTCCTCCCACTGGCCGGCGGCATGCTGCGGCGCGAGCGCCACGGCGTCGACCGGTCGGCGGTCGCCTGGCTGATGGCCGGGCGGCTCCCCGGCACGGTCGTCGGTGCCGCCGTCGTGGCGGTCGTCTCGGCCCGGACGCTGTCGGTGCTCGCCGGCGTCGCCGTGCTCGTCGCGGTGGCCACCAGCGTCGTGCGCACCGACCTGCCCGTGACCCGGGCGACGACCCTGGCCGCCGGGGTGGCGTCGGGGGCCATGGGGACGGCGACCTCGATCGGCGGACCGCCGCTGGCCCTGCTGTTCCAGCACCACGCCGGGCCGGTGCTGCGGGCCACGCTGGCGGCGGTGTTCGCGCTGGGCACGGTGTTGTCGCTCCTGGGGCTGGTGGCCGCCGGCGCCCTCGCCGCCTGGCACGTGGCGCTGGCGGCGGCCCTGTGCCCGGGCACGCTGGCCGGACTGGCCGCCAGCAGCCGGCTCGCCGCCCGGCTCGACGCCCGGTGGCTGCGCCCGGCCGTGCTGACCGTGGCGGCCCTGGCCGCGGCGGGTGCGGTGGTCCGGGGCCTGGTCTGAGCCCCCCGGCGCCGGGGCGGGCAGGATGGCGGCGTGGCCCGCCGCGACCCGCTGGACGACTACCGGCACCTCAACGACCCGGCCCGCCGCCGCCTGGTCGAGCGGCACGGCGACTTCTTCGTGGCCGAGGGGATCGTCGCGCTGCGGGCGCTGCTCGAGTCGCCCTACCCGGTGCGGTCGGTGCTCGTCACCCGGCGCAAGGCCGACCGGGTCCGCGCGCTGGTGGCCGGGCGGGCGCCGGTCCTCGTCCGGGACGACGACGAGGTCGCCGCCGTCGCCGGCTTCCACGTCCACCGCGGCGTGCTGGCCGCGGCCGACCGGCTGCCCCTGCCGGCCGCCGACGAGCTGCTGGCCGGCGCCCGCCTCGTCGTCGTGACCGAGGGCCTCAACGACCACGAGAACCTCGGCGCCCTGTTCCGCAACGCGGCGGCCTTCGGGGTCGACGCCGTGCTGCTCGACCCGACGACCGCCGACCCGCTCTACCGGCGCAGCGTCCGGGTCTCCTCCGGTCACGTCCTGCGGGTGCCCTGGACCCGGCTGGACGACTGGCCCGGCGCGCTGGCCGGGCTCCGGGCCGGCGGCTGGTGCGTGGCGGCCCTGACCCCGGCGGCCGACGCCGAGCCCGTCGAGGACCTCGCCGCCCGGCGCCCGGACCGCCTCGCCCTCGTCGTCGGCGCCGAGGGGCCGGGCCTGACGCCCGCGGCGCTGGCCGCCGCCGGCACCCGGGTGCGGATCCCGATGGCCCCCGGGGTCGACTCGCTGAACGTCGCCACGGCCGCCGCGGTGGCGCTGTACGCGGTGACCCGGCGCGCCGTGTGACGATCCGGTCGCAGGGTGCTCCGGCCCTGGTCACAGGACTGCACGCAGGGTGCGCGCACGGCCACGCACAGATCGCTATTGTGCCGCCGCGATGCCTCGCCATGACGGACGTCACACCGGCGCCGCCGCCCGCCCGCCCGGGAGCACGACGTGAGCCGCGTGCTGGCGGAGAGGGCGGCCCGGGCGCTGGCGCCCCGCATGGGCCGGCGCGGGTTCCTCGCCCGCACCGCCATGGCCGGCACCGCGCTGACCGCGGCACCGGCCACCTACGTCCTCCGGCCCCGCTCCGCCTACGCGGCCATCTGCAACTGCAGCGGCTCCCGGTGCGACTGCGGGTCGCTGTGCTGCGACGGCTACACCGAGTTCTGCTGCACGATCACCGGCCAGAACCGCTGCCCGCCGGGCACGCTCACCGGCGGCTGGTGGAAGGTCGACTCGTCCAGCTACTGCGGCGGCGGCCCCCGCTACTACGCCGACTGCAACGCGCCGTGCGGCTCCTGCGGCTGCGGGGGCAGCGGCATCTGCAGCGGCAGCTGCTCGGGCACGGGGTGCGGCTGCGCCCGGGGCTCGTGCGGCAACCGCAAGGCGGGCTGCACCGGGTTCCGCTACGGCCAGTGCAACCAGCACGTGCGGTGCCTCGGCCCGATCGTCTGCCGGGTGGTCACCTGCGTGCCGCCCTGGCAGTGGGACGGCACGTGCACGACGGCCGTGCGGGTCGACAACGCCACCCGCAACCACCACCGGCCCTGCCTCACCGGCTCGCCGTTCGGCAGCCTCGACTCGGTCACGGCCGTCGCGGGCGGCGTCCGGGTGCGGGGCTGGAGCATCGACCCGAACACGGTCGTCCCGACCCGGGTCCACATCTACATCGACGGGCGGGGTCGGGACAGCATCGCCGCCGACCGGCCCCGAACCGACGTGGCCCGGGTCTACACGGGCGCGGGCACGCTCCACGGGTTCGACCACGAGGTGAAGAACGTCGCACCCGGCCAGCGCCGGGTGTGCGTCTACGCCATCGACCGAGGTGGTGAGGGGGGCAACACGCTGCTCGGCTGCCGCACCGTGACCGTGTCGGCCAACCCCTTCGGGCGGGTCGACAAGATGGCGATCGAGTACGGGATGCTCCGTCTCCGCGGCTGGGCGATCGACCCGAACACCAACGACCCGATCCGCATCCACGTCTACGCCAACGGCAAGGGCATCGCCAGCCTGGGCGCCGACCGCAACCGGCCGGACATCGGCGCGCGCTACGGCCGGGGCAGCAACCACGGCTTCGACGCGGCCATCCGCATCCCACCGGGCGTCAGCAACGTCACGGTGTTCGCGATCAACAAGGGCGCCGGGAGCCACACCGTCATCGGGCAGGGGCGCGTGTCGTGGAACGGCAGCCCCGTCGGGCACCTCGACCGCGTCGAGGCCGTCGGCGGTGGTCGGGTGCGCATCCGGGGCTGGGCCATGGACGCCGAGACGCCGAACCCGATCCGCGTCCACCTCTACGGCAACGGTCGGGGCCTGCAGTCGGTGGCCGCCGACCGCGAGCGCAGCGACCTCGCCCGGTTGGGCAACGGCACGGCGCACGGGTTCGACACGACCGTCACGGTGGGGGCCGGTACCCACAACATCTGCGCGTACGCCATCAACGTCGGCGTGGCTGGCGGCAACGTGCTGCTGGGCTGCAAGCAGGTGACCGTCACGTGAGGGGGAGGCGTCCTGTGGGCACCGACGTGAGGGGGATGGAGACGTGACAGCGGCGATCGTGGCCCTGGGTGTCGTCGTGGGCCTGCTCGGCGTGCTGGTCGTGGGCCTGCTCCGCAGCCACGCGGACGTGCTGCGGGCCCTGCACGACCTCGGCATCGGCGAGGACGACCTGGCCGCCGCCGGGACCGCCGAGGGCCGGCGGACCGCCGGACGGCGCACCACCCGGACGACGGGGGAGATCCGCATGGTGCCCGGCGTCGCCGCGCCCGGCGCCTCCTCGTCGCTCGGCCGGCTGGTCGACGTCTCCGGCGTCGACCCCCACGGGGGCGCCGTGCACATCGGCCTCGAGGGGTCGCGCGGCCTGACGCTGCTCGCCTTCCTGTCGGCCGGCTGCAGCACGTGCCGGGACTTCTGGCGGGCGTTCGGCACCGACGAGGTCGAGCAGGTGCCGGGGCGCGACACCCGCGTCGTCGTCGTCACCCGCGGGCCCGAGGAGGAGAGCCCGAGCGAGGTGGCGGCGCTGGCGTCCGACCGGGTCACGACCGTCATGTCGTCGGCCGCCTGGGACGACTACGACGTCCCGGTGTCCCCGTATTTCCTGCTGATCGACGGCAGCCGGGGTGTGGTCGGCGAGGGCGCCGGCGGGTCGTGGGCCCAGGTCGTCGACCTGCTGCGCAAGGCCGCGGCCGACGCCGGCCTGGTGCTCGACGACGAGGGCGGTCGCCCCCGCTTCACCCGCCGTGACCTGCTGGTCGGCCGGGACCGCGAGCTGCGGGCCGACCGCGAGCTGGCGGCCGCGGGCATCGAGCCCGGCTCGCCCGAGCTCTACGCGCCGCTGCACGCGGCGCCCGGGGACGGCGCGGACGGTGAGGACGGCGCCCGGTGACCGACGTCTCCTCCTACGGGATCACCGCGCGGCTGCCCCGGGGGTGGGACGCCCGCATCGCCAAGCGCCCCGACCCGGCCGGCGACCCGGCCGGCCCGTCGACGCGGGCGGCGCCCGAGGAGGGGATCTCGACCCGCTCGGCCCCGGCCGAGGGCGACCCGCCCGGCCCGCTCGCCGGGACCGAGCACCCGGTCGCCCACCTCGCCAACTTCCCGCTGCCGCCGGTGCGGGGCGACTACGGCTCGGGTGCCGTCGAGCTCATGCGCGCCGACGACATCTTCGTCGCCCTGGTCGAGTTCGAGCCCGAGGCCGCGTCGACGCCGCTGTTCTCCCACCGGGGCATCCCCCGGTTCGGCGTCAACGACTTCTCGCCCCACACGATGCAGCGCACGATCGCCGGCATGTGCGGCGCCCAGGCGTTCTTCAACCGCAACGGCCGGGCGTTCTGCCTCTACGTCGTGCTGGGCAGCCACGCCCTGCGGGCGCCGCTCGTCGCCCAGGTCAACGCCCTGCTGGCCGGGCTGGAGATCGACCCGCTGTGAGCGCGACCGGAGGGAGGTGCCGCTGATGGACCCGCTCACCGGCCCGGCGCTCGTCACCGCCGGCCTGCTGGTCGTCGCCGGGGGCCTGAAGGTCGTCGACCCCGAGACGACCGTCGGTGCCCTGCGCGCGCTGGGGCTGCCGTCCGCCCCGCTGCTCGTGCGGGCCGGCGCGGCGGCCGAGGCGGCCCTCGGGGTGGCGGCGATCGCCGTCGGCGGCCCCGTGGCGTGGGGGCTGGTGGCGGCGAGCTACCTGGCCTTCGGCGCCTTCGTCACCGCCGCCCACCGGGCGGGCACGATGGTCGGCTCCTGCGGGTGCTTCGGGCGGGAGGAGACGCCGCCCCACCCGGTCCACGTCGTGCTCGACCTCGCGCTGACCGCCACGGCGGTGGCCGTCGCCGCGACGGTCGACGGCGCGCCGGTGGCGGGCGTCGCCGACGACCCGGTGGCCGGGGCGGTCGTGGTGGCGCTGAGCGCCCTGGCGCTGCACCTGGCGCACGCCGCCTTCGTCGAGCTGCCCCGGGCGCTGGCCGCCGGCGCGACGGCCGCGCCCCGGATGCCGCGCGGGCGCGCGGGCCGGCGCGGTGGGTGAGGCGCGGCGCCGATCCGGCACCATGGGGGCATGACCGCCACCCACGAGGTCACGAACCAGCCGCCCCCGCTCGAGGGCTACGACGTCTTCGGCGGCGACGCCGCCCTCGTCGAGGCCGTCGAGCGCGAGGGGGCCGGCTGGGCGCTCGACGACCTGCACGCGCTCGGCCGGCTGGCGGGCTCGCCCGAGGCGATCGAGTGGGGCGCGCAGGCCAACCGGTACCCGCCGGAGCTGCGCACCCACGACCGCTTCGGCCACCGGATCGACGAGGTGGCCTACCACCCCGCCTACCACGAGCTCATGCGGGTCGCGGTCGCCCACGGGCTGCACGGGGCGCCGTGGGCGGTCGAGCAGCCGGGGGCGCACGTCGCCCGGGCGGCCGGGTTCGTCACCTGGTCGCAGGTCGACGCCGGCCACGGGTGCCCGATCTCGATGACCTACTCGATCGTCCCGGCGCTGCGGGCCCAGCCCGACCTGGCGAGGGAGTGGGAGCCCCGGCTCGTGGCCCGGGCCTACGACCCCCGCAACGTGCCGGCCACCGAGAAGGCCGGGGCCACCGCCGGCATGGGGATGACCGAGAAGCAGGGCGGCTCCGACGTCCGGGCCAACACCACGGTCGCCGAGCCGGCCGGCGACGGCACCTGGCGGCTCACCGGCCACAAGTGGTTCTGCTCGGCGCCGATGTCCGACGTGTTCCTCATGCTCGCCCAGGCGCCCGGCGGCCTGTCGTGCTTCCTCGTGCCCCGCTGGCTGCCCGACGGCGAGCGCAACGCCGGGTTCCAGCTCCAGCGCCTGAAGGACAAGCTCGGCAACCGCTCCAACGCCTCGGCCGAGGTCGAGCTCGACGGCGTGGTGGCCTGGCTGGTGGGCGAGGAGGGCCGCGGCGTCCGCACGATCATCGAGATGGTGGCCCACACCCGGCTCGACTGCGTGCTCGGGTCGACGGCGACCATCCGCCAGGCCGTCGTGCAGGCGCTGCACCACGCGGCCCACCGCGCCGCCTTCGGCTCGCTGCTCGTCGACCAGCCGCTGATGCGGGTCGTGCTCGCCGACCTCGCGGTCGAGTCCGAGGCCGCCACCGTCCTGGCCATGCGGCTGGCCCGGGCCTTCGACGACGCCGCGGCGGGCGACGAGGGCGCCGCCCTCTTCCGGCGGGTGGCCACCGCGGTGGGCAAGTACTGGGTCTGCAAGCGGCAGCCGACGGTCGTGGCCGAGGCGCTCGAGTGCCTCGGCGGCAACGGCTACGTCGAGGAGTCGATCATGCCCCGGCTGTTCCGCGAGAGCCCCCTCAACGGCATCTGGGAGGGCTCGGGCAACGTCATCTGCCTGGACGTGCTGCGGGCGCTGGCCCGGGAGCCCCAGGCCCTCGACGCCTTCCTCGCCGAGCTCGACACCACCCAGGGGGCCGACGAGCGGCTCGACGACGCCGTGGCCCGGCTGCGGGCCGACCTGGGCGACGTCGTCGGCATCGAGGCCCGGGCCCGGCGGGTGGTCGAGGCGATGGCGCTCGCCCTGCAGGGCAGCCTCCTCGTCCGCCACGGCCACCCGGCGGTCGCCGAGGCGTTCCTCGCCTCCCGCCTGACCGGCGAGGAGGGCCTGGCCCTCGGCACGCTGCCGCCGGGGGTCGACATCGGGGCGATCGTCGAGCGGGCCCGGCCCAAGCTCGGCTGAGCCCCGGCCCGCTCAGCCGGTCAGGGCCCGGCGCAGCTGCCGGGCGGCGAGCAGGCCGAGCACGACGGTGAACCCGGCGAGGACGGCCAGCTCGACGGCGATGTCGCCCAGCCCGCGGTGGTCGAACACCAGGTCGCGCCAGGCGTCCATCGCCCAGGCGTGGGGCGCCACGTGCCCGATCGCCCGCATGACCGGGGGGACGATCTCGAGCGGCCACATGCAGCCGCCGAGCATCCCGAGCCCGATGGCGGCCGGCACGGCGACGGCCGCGGCCTGGTCGGGGTCGCGCGCCAGCGACCCGACGAGCAGCCCGACGGCGGCCGCCACCATGGCGAACAGCACGATCAGCGGCACGTAGGCGACGGGCGTGCCCCAGTCGACGTCGAAGAACAGGGCGCCCACGGCGAGGACGAGCGCCGACTGGGCCAGCGCGATGCTCAGCTTGGCCGCGCCGATGCCGGCCAGGATCGTGCCGGTGCCGTGCGGGGTGGCGAGGAGCCGCCGCACGATGCCCCGCTGGCGGTCGAGCGCCAGCAGCGCCCCGGCCATCACCGTGTTGACGAACGTGAACAGCACGACGTTGGACGGCGCCGTGTAGTCGAAGTTGCCCCGCTCGGGCTCGTCGTCCGCGCCGACCGCGGTCACGGTCACGCCCGGGCCGGGCAGCTCCTCGGCCAGCCGGGCGGCCGTGCGGGCCGCCTCCTCCTCGTCGGCGCCGCCCTCCTCGGCGGCCGTGCGGGCGGCCGCGACGACCGCCGCGTGGTCGCCGACCGCGGCCCGCACCGTGGCCTGGACGGCCGCGGTGGCGCTCGAGGTGGGGTCGGCGACGAGCTCGATCGTCGCCTCGCCCCGGGCCAGGTCGTCGGCGAAGCCGGCCGGGACGACGACGCCGGCCGCGACCGCGCCGGTGCGGACGTCGCGGCGCAGGTCGCTCTCCGAGCCCACGTCCGCCACCTGCAGGCCCTCGGCCGCGTCGAGGTCCTCGACGATCGCCCGGGACGCGGCCGAGCCGTCGGCGTCGAGGACGGCGACCGGCAGGTCCTGGTCCTCGCCGAAGACCGTGCCGATGAGCACGATGATCAGGACCGGGAGCACCAGGCTGAAGAACAGGAAGGTGCGGTCGCGGAACGCCCGCCGCAGCTCGTTGCCCGCCAGCGCGGCGATCGCCCGGCCGGCGCCGGGCGCGGGCGCCGGGGACCGCGCCGGGTCGGGCGGGGGCGCCGTCGGCCGGTCGGTGCGGGTGGGCGCGACCATCAGCCGGCCCCCACCCGACGGGGCAGCGCCCAGGCGGCGGCGCCGCCGGCCACGACCGCCCAGGCCAGCAGCGCGGCGATCTGGGGCACGACGGCGCCGACCTCGCCGCTGCCGGCCGACAGGTCGGCGAGGGCCCGCAGCGCCTGGCCGATCGGGGTGAGCAGCGCCAGCCGCTGCAGCCCCTCGGGCATCGAGCCGAGGGGGATGAAGGCCCCGCCGACCATGGCGAACGCGAAGCCGATCATCGACGCGAGCACGTCGGCCGACTGGTCGGTGCGGGCCACGGCGGCGACCAGGCCGGCGATGCCGGCCACGGCCAGCGAGGCGGCGAGGATCACCGCCACGACCCCGAGCGGCGGCCCCCAGTGGGCCCCGAGGGCGACGGTCGTCACCGCCCAGATGACGCACAGGCTGGTGACGCCGACGGCCACGACGCTGAGGCCCCTCCCGGCGACGAGCGTCCCGTCCCGCACGGGCCCGGCCCGCAGCCGGTCGAGCAGCTGGACCCGCTTCTCGGCCAGCAGGTCGCGGGCCACGTTGCCCATGGACAGGAAGAGGAACAGCAGGCCCATCGACGGGCCGAAGTAGGCGGCGGGGGAGACGTCGCCGCCGGTCCCGGTGGTGGTCACCTCGAGCGGCAGGTCGATCGCGGCGAGGACGTCGTCGCCCGGGACCCGGTCGCCCACCTCGGCCGCCGTGAGGGCCGCCAGCCGGGCCGCGGCGGCCCGGTCGGCGAAGCCGGTGGCGACGGCCCGGGCCACCTCGGCGGAGATCGGCGCGTCGGGGTCGCTCAGGACCTCCACGTCGAGGGGCCGCTCGCCGCGCAGCGAGGCGGCGAACCCCTCGGGCACGACGACGGCCGCGCCGAGGTCGCGGTCGACGCGGCGGCGGGCCTCCTCCGGCGAGTCGACCTCGACGAAGCGGAGGTCGCCGGTGTCGGCGCCGACCAGAGCCTCGACGAAGCCCGCCGAGGCCGGCGAGCCGTCGGCGTCCACCAGGCCGATCGTGGCCTCGATGTCGTTGTGGACGCCGCCGAAGGCGAGGCTGATGATCGTGGCCAGCACGATCGGGCCGACGACCCCCTGGACGAGGAACGACCGGTTGCGCAGCCGTCGCCGCAGGTCGGTGCCGGCGATCACGAGGGCGGCCCGGAGCTGGCTCATGGGTCTCAGTCGCGCAGCGCCTTGCCGGTGAGGGCCAGGAACACGTCCTCGAGGTCGGGCTCGGTGACCTCGACGCCGCCCACCGCCACGCCGGTGCGCTCGGCGGCGGCGACGATGGGGGCGAGCGCGGTGCTGCCCTGCTCGACCCGCACGACGACGCTGCCGTCGCGCGCCTCGGCCCCGAGCGCGCCGGGCAGCTCGGCGCAGGCCGCGGCGAAGGCCGCGAGGTCGCCGGTGCCGGTCACCTCGACCTGGTCGCCCACCCCCAGCTGGGCGACGAGCTCGCGCCGGGTGCCCTCGGCGATCAGGCGGCCCTCGTCGATGATGCCGATGCGGTCGCAGAGCCGCTCGGCCTCCTCCATGTAGTGGGTGGTGTAGAGGACCGACATGCCCTCGCCGGCCAGGGCCTCGACGCTCTCGAGGATGGCGTTGCGGCTCTGGGGGTCGACGCCGACGGTGGGCTCGTCGAGCACGAGCAGGCGGGGCCGGTGGAGCAGGCCGGCCGCGATGTTGGCCCGCCGCTTCATGCCACCCGAGTACTCCCCCACCCGGTCGCCGGCCCGGTCGGCGAGGCCGACGACCTCGAGCACCTCGGCGACCCGGGCCGCCAGCTCCCGCCCCGACAG
>Ga0207874_1003736_pt1 | contig 12189 bp, 6 predicted proteins | sample HigsolmetaAR201D_FD_184833 | JGI IMG/M metagenome (GOLD analysis project Ga0207874, IMG submission 184833) | Ionic liquid and high solid enriched microbial communities from the Joint BioEnergy Institute, USA - AR20-1-D (SPAdes) (version 2) ... | reverse complement strand
CGTCCCCAATTCCAACACCGAGTCGGGCCGGAAGGCCCGGGCGAGGTGGAAGAGGAGCCGACCTTGCTCGGAGGTGGCGCTCGCTTTTGCCGCCGACCCAAGCTCGCGACAACTTCTCGCGATTGCGCCTGTGGAAGTAGCTGTCATCCGGCCAATGCCGTTGCGGCTCGTAGATCAGCTCCCATATCGCTCGCTTCAACAGCTTTCGGCCCGACGTTCGGGAACCAAGGCTGATCTTCATCGCTGGCTGCTATCGCTCGCAAGGGTTGGTTTGTCGGCCCGGAGCGCCTCGGAGACTGCTTCGAAGAATTGCTGCGATACGGAGGGGCCAGAGATCGAGGCGCAGTATTCCAATGCTGATTCCGCGTCGAAGGATTGGAGAAACTCGGGTAGCTGGGCGATGGCCTCGCTCAACCCCGTTATGGGGTCGCCCTCGTAGCCCAATCCATATCCGGCGTCGACGAGGCGAGTGAAGCTCCCGATCCTCGGAGCGATGATTGGGACTCCTTGCGATAGGGCTAGGAGAGCGGCACCAGAGTTGAGACTCGCCTTGTACGGGAGCACTGCGGCATCGAGCGCCCGAATGGCCAAGGCGACCTCGTTTGGATCGAGGCTTCGGGCGAGACAACGGATGTATGGGACCTCGTACAATGCATCGATGAGAGCCGCCGACTGAGGATCGCGGCCGGGCAAGCCGGCAATCAATATCTGGAGATGCGGATTGTCGGCGCGGGCGCGCTCGGCCGCATCGATGAGGACGTCGAGGCCTTTGTATGGTTGGATCGAACCGATCGTCCCGATCACCAAGTCCGAGGACCTGTAGCCCAGTTCGAACCTCGCCTGGCGACGGGAATAGTGGCGCGGATAGGCGTCGACATACGAGGGGTGGGGTACTTCGATCAGCTTCTCCCGAGGCAACGCATACAGGTCTTGGGTGGCGGCGACCGTGTCCGACGCCATCACGTGAATCCAGTCTGCCAACTCGGCGAGCCGCTTGCGGATCGAAATCTCTACGTCGGGGAACCGGCACATGTGCGGGAGGACGTTGTGAACCGTCCAGAGAATCTGCACTCCGATGGATCTGAGCTCCTCGAGCTGAGTCAAGAAGTCGACCGCAGCGCGTTCTGCCTTGCCTGCGTCGGTTGCTCGAGTGGTTACCGGGGCAGTCCAATGGATGTGCAGAAGCGCAGGCGTTCCGACGGTGACTGCGATCTCCAGCGCATGGAGGTCTTCGAGAGTCGCTAAGCCGATGGGTGCGAACTCGTTTTCCCATGCCCGGGAGTAGAGGAGAGCCTGATAGGGATTGAGACGCGCAATAGGGAAGTAGCCGAGAATCACTCCCTTACCGGGACCACCGAGTTGGCGTACGGCGGTGGTAACTCGAATTGGGGCGGGCGTGGTGTCGTATAGATTCATTGCTGTTCCAGGACTGACCGGAGGATCGAGGCATACCGGTGCGCATTCGCCTCGACCGTCCGATCACTCTCGACCCAGGCTCGGCCGGCCGCGGCGTATTTCATCCTTCTGTCGTCATCGACGAGCAGGTCTCCGGCTATGTCGGCCAGATGCTCTGGATCGGATGGACGGAACACTTCGCCTCTCTCGCCGGGTGACACCAGTTCCCGAAGCGCTGGGAGGTCGGCGGCGATCACGGGGATCCCCATCGCCATTGCCTCCAGAGGCTTGAGCGGGGTCACGAGGCGAGCCGCTCGATCGTCGATGCGCGGGATGACGAACAGGTCGATCGCCGCGTAGTAGTCGAGGATCTCAGAGTTCGGCACGTGGCCCGTGAGGACGACATGATCGCCGAGCCCCAATTCGTCCACGAGGGCTGACAATCGATCCCGCTCCGGACCGTCGCCAACCACCAAGCATTTGACATCGAGTCCGGAATCTCTGAGAAGACCTACGGCGCGGATCAGGTTGTCGATGCCTTCTCTGAACCCCAAGTTCGATATGTAGCCGATGACCTGGGACCCGTTCAGGCTATGTCGGCCAAGCAACTCCTGTGACTTGGGTCGCGGTTTGAAGCGATTGACATCCACGACATTCGGGACCACTGAGATCTTCTCCGCAGGAATGCCACGACCGATGATCTCCGCACGCATGGAATCGGCGATGGTGATGATGTGGTTCGCTTCGGTGAGACAGCGGATCTCTTGTTGATAGCGGCGGTCGTAGTACTCGCCTTCTTCCGCCCGTTCGAGCTCGCCCGTCCACGTGTGCTCGAGGAAGCTCCGGATCTCGTAGATCATCGGGACCTCGAGGTACTTGGCCACCGCCAGCCCGACCAGGGCAGTCTCGTAGCCACGATATCCGGATCCGGCCTGGATGAGAGCCGGTCGCATTTCAGTCGCGAGCATGGCGGTCAACATCGCCTGGTCGGACAGGAGGTGGTCGAATGGAACCTCTCGTACGGGATAGAAAGGACCTAGGTCGAGACGATGGTGCGGAATGCCGTCGATTTCCTCGTACAGGGGAAACTCCTCGAAGCCGTCGTTGCGCGGGAAGCCCAAGGAGGTAACGACCCGGGGTTCGAACCCCGCCTGCTTCTGTGCGAGCAAGGTCGTGTGGCTTCGCATCGTATATCCGCGCTCGTAGAAGGGCAGCGACTCCTTCAGCAGGTGGAGCACCACGTTCTCTGAAGGTGTGATGCGCTGCGAGGGCTTGGGGAGGCCGACCTCAGGGAGCCATTGAGGATCGGTTTCGATCAGGCGGCCGAGCTGGAAGCGCTCCTGAAGTGCGAACTTGGGGTCGGGTTTCGCCCGCCGAAGTTTCCGGATCGTTTGCAGTCCTGACGTGAGCTCCCCCATCCTTACGTAGCATCCGTTGGCGAGTGACAACGCCTCTGCGGATTCCCGGAGTTCCTTGGGCAGGCGATCGAGCAGGTCGAGTGCTCGCTCATATGCACCTTCGTTGAAAGCGCGACGGGCGGCCTCCAGGCCTTCAGGGGTAGCGGTCCGCTGTTTGGAACGGGCGGCCTCCAGGCCTTCAGGGGTAGCGGTCTGCTGTTTGGAACGCAGCTGGTCCCTGAGCCGTTGGATCCGGATGTCGAGGCGCTCTAAGTCTGGACGAGAGGGCAGCGCGGACTTGCCGAAGGCGGTCTGCGCTCCTTCCTTCACCAGGGTCCAGACCTTCCAGGGAGCTCGTCTCCAGCGAGACAAAACGCCGGCCATGCGCCACCACCGGCGGGCTCGCAGTCTGCGCAACCGCCAGGAAGTCAGGCGGTAGCGCTTCTCGGCCTCGAGGCGGCGGATCTCGGAGCGCAGCTGTGCTGTTTGGAGTTCGGAGGCCCGGGCCTTCCATCCGCGCGCTTCTGCGAGTTGGGACCTTGCCTCCGATAGATTCCGGGTCGCTTCCTCGAGCGCTGTCTCGAGGCTCTCCGCACGGACCTTCCAGTCCGAGAGAGCCTTCCTCGTCTCGTCGTGGACTCGCCTCAAGTGGGCGAGCGATTCGCGCAGTTCTTTCGCCTGGTGTTGCCAATCCCCCGCGGCCCGGAGTTGGGCCTCGGTTTTGCGAAGCGACTCCTGTAGTTCGGTAGCGCGGTTCTGCCAGCTTCGCGCCCGCACCTTGTCGCTGCGGTTCCAGGCCTCCAAGTGGGCGGCTGTAAGGGGTGCGGTCTGGAGAGAAGCTTGACGGGACGACCGTCGCATGTCGCGCGCCGAGACCGGAAACACCAAATCGAAGCCTCGGTCGTGGTTCGACGAGCTGTACCCCCAGACCTGCATCTCGCTGGAGGCGCGCTGCTCAATGATCTGCACATCCCTCTCCGACAGCTCTTCCTGCCAGGTGTCAGGTTGCTTTTCGATGGGCCCCAGTGAGCGAGCCTTCCACCATTCCGAGCTCGGGAAAAGAGAATCTCGGAGCTCTGTCACGTCTTCGAACGACTCGGTGACCCCCAGGAACTTTGCGATCACCGAGCGCGCTTCGTCCGGCGATGCGACGACGTCCTCGTATCTGAAAGCGAGGACACGGTCTGGGAACAAGCGACGGCAATCGTCTAGGCAACGAGCGTGATGAACCCACTTCTCGGCAAACGGAGCGGGATCATGGATGCCCCAAGGAACAGACCGGTGCGAGCGCAGCACCTCGCGGGGGTCGCGGACGACGCCGATGAGTTTCAATTCGGGGACCCCATCGAGCAGCTGCTCCGCCCATAGGAGATGATCGGGTGTCTTTTCGCCGAGGATTTCGTAGTCCGGAGGCGCGAGCGCCGTGACTATCCCCCGAAAGAGGTCCCACAGGAAAGCTTCCGGGCCGATCGCGTCGAGTGCTCGATCGATATCGAAGTCCAGTTCACGAAAGTGGTCCTTCGAGCGGAGCCACGCTATCGCATCCGACGCTCCATCACGGTCGAGCGGCCAGGTGTATCTCTCGGAGAGTGCCGGTGCGTGTCGCCAGAAATGGGTTTCCGCCGGCACCCAGACGGACTCGAGCTCGGACGCCATCCTCTGGACGAGTGTCGTCCCCGAGCGAGCCATCCCGGCTATCAGGAAAGCGAGTTTGGGCGTGGCTTCGCCATCGGTCATGGTGCCAAGGGTAGGGTGGGTGGAGGCAACGAGGACAGGATGTTAAACGGCGCGGTGCTCTGTTCGGCCAAGCCCTGGTCACGAACCCTCTCGGTCCTTGCGCGAGCCACTCGGGAGCCCGTGAGCATTTGAATGCGTAACGAGGGACACGGTCCGTGACGGAAGCGAGTTCTGCCACCCCTGCAGACCGATTCGGGAGAAAGTGGACCCTCTCTCCTCGCGACGTCATAGCCAGCGTCTTCACCGCGTACACCTTCGCTGTCTCGCTGCCCTTGATCGACATCCTCAGAAACCAAGCGGCTTTCTTCGTGGTTCGATCTTCACCGCCAATCGATTTCTTTCTCTTCTTCCTGGCTCTGGCTCTGCTGGCGCCGAGCTTGCTTTCGCTGTTGGTGCTGCTCTCGCCAGCTGCAGTCCGACCCTGGCTGCACGCCTTCGTGTTCGGTGGACTGGTGGCGGCTCTCGTGCTGCGTCTCGCCAAGGCGATTCCTGGACTCGATACGGCGCCTCCCATTCTGACGGTAGGACCTGCCCTCGGACTGGCTGCCCTCGCCGTCGCTGGGGTCATGCGATCCGGCTTGTTCCGGCAGTTGATGGGCTACGCCGCGTTTCTTCCAGTGGTCCTGGCCGTGCTCTTCTTCGCCTCTTCGTCGATCCGGGCGGCGATGGGAGCGGCCGGGCCGGTAGCGACCACATCCGTGAGCAGTGAGCGCCCCATTGTCTTCATCGTGTTCGACGAGCTGCCGGTCGTCTCTTTGATGGACGCCAAGGGCGACCTCAACCGAGAGCGCTTTCCTGGTTTCGCACGCCTGGCCGAGCACACCACCTGGTTTCGAAACGCTTACACCTCGTCGTCTACGACCATCGATGCGGTGCCGTCGGTCCTGACCGGTCGCTACCCGGATCCGTCGAAAGAGGGAGTTCCCACGCTCGGCAACCATCCCCGGAATCTCTTCACGATGTTCATGGGGAGTCATCGCATCGAGGCGGTAGAGCCAATCACGCGCTTGTGCCCCGAAGAGGCTTGCGGATCGACTGAACCGAGTCCGGCTGGAGCTCGTTACAGAGCGCTGGCAACTGATGTGGGCATTCTGGCGCTCCACACCATTCTGCCGATATCGATGACCGACGGCCTTCCCCCGATCGACGAGGGCTGGGGCTACTTCACGAGCACCCGTTCCGAGTTCCAAGAGGGCATCACTCCGCTCTTGCGTCAGAATCGGGTGGCCGTATTCGAGGACTTCATCGATTCCATCGACGTTTCGAGCCGCCCGACCATGTTCTTCCTCCACTCGTTGTTGACACATCGCCCCTGGACGCACGCGCCGACAGGCGAGGAATACATCCAGATCGAAAGGGTCCCCGGCATCTCCGACGGCGTGTGGCACTCGGACAAGCAATGGCTGATCGACCAGGGTCTCCAGCGCCATCTCATGCAAGTGGGCGCTGCCGATACGTTGATTGGCCGGCTGCTGGACCGGCTAGAGCAACTCGATCTGATGGACGCTGCGATCCTCGTGGTGACGGCCGATCACGGGACGGCATTTATCCCCGGGGAGCGCCTGAGGACTGTCACCGAGGCGACCCGTGGTGGGATACTCGCCGTGCCCCTGTTCATCACGATGCCCGGCAGAGAGGGCCAGGTGATCGATGATCCTGTGCAGTTGGTAGATGTTCTGCCGACGCTGGCCGACCTGTCGGGTGCCGATGTACGCGATTGGTCGTTCGATGGAGCGTCGCTCACCGGGGCTCGGCGTGCCGATGCTCTGTGGTTCGCTGGGGAGGCCGTCAACTTCGACGAGCTGTCGGCGGCCCGTAGTGCCTACTTGGGGTATCTCCACCGCCGCGTTCCTATGTCCGGCGGATGGTCCGAGGTGTTTCGAGCGGGTTCGGGTAGACATTTGCTGGGAGCGGATATCGACGATCTCACGGTCGGGCTGCCGCTCGGCTGGGTGGCCTACGTCGACGATCTCGAACAGCACCAGGCGGCGGACCTCGACTCTGGCGTCTTGCCTCTGATGGTCACGGGCTACATCGAGGGGCTGCCAGGCGATGAGCAGGTGGATCTCGTGATCGCCGTCAATGGCCGGGTGTCCGCCGTTACGAGAACGTTCGACCAGGAACGGGCTTCTATGTATTCGGCGCTGACCCGATTGGAAGACCTGGAGCAAGGGCGACGAGAGATCTCGGTGTACGCGGTGGAAGGGCTAGGTGTCGACGACGTCCTCCGGCCGCTGGAGATTGCTCCCTCGGAGGGCTGACCATCTCGCAAGGTAGGATGTGACGGTGCCAGGCGATCACATCCACATCGTTGGCGCTCGGCCCAATTTCATGAAGGCTGCGCCTGTGGTTGGCGCGCTGCAGCGAATGGGGGAGCGTCCTGTCCTCATCCACACGGGCCAGCACTACGACCCCTCGATGTTGGACGTTTTCTTCCACCAGCTCGGACTTCCCGAACCAGAGGAGAATCTTGGGGTCGGCTCCGGCTCTCACGGGACACAAACGGCGGCCTTGCTGGTAGCTCTCGAGGAGCTCTTCGAACGCCGGCGTCCCTCCCGTGTCGTCGTGTATGGCGACGTCAACTCGACTCTGGCCGCTGCCGTTTGCGCCTCGAAGCTGCACATCCCCATTGCCCACGTCGAGGCGGGCCTCAGGAGCTTCGACCGCACGATGCCGGAGGAGATCAACCGCGTCGTGACGGATGCCTTGGCCGACATGCACTTCGTGACCAGCCCGGAAGCCATGGGGCATTTGGCTCGGGAAGGCATACCCGCCGAGTTCATGCACTTCGTGGGCAACCCGATGATCGACACGCTGCGGCGGTTTCAAGACCTCGTCGATGTCGAGGCGACGAAGCGTCGCCTGGGCGTCCCCGACAGCTACGGCGTCGTCACGGTTCACCGGCCGTCGAACGTGGACGACGACACAACCGTCGAGCGCCTGGTCGAAGGGCTGCAGCGAGTCTCGAAGCTCATGCCGCTCGTCGCACCGCTTCACCCGCGGGGACGGGAGAAGCTCGTCGATGCTGGTATCGAGCGCTTCGTCCAGGTCTTGGAACCCCTCGGCTATGTGGACTTCCTCTCCCTCGTTACCGGGTCGAAGCTCGTCCTCACGGACTCGGGTGGGGTCCAGGAGGAGACGACCGTCCTCGGGATCCCGTGCTTGACGCTGCGGGAGAACACCGAACGGCCCATCACGATCACGATGGGCACCAACCGGCTCGTGGGCACCGATCCCGACGCGATCGAAAAGGGTGCCTTCGACGCTCCCAATCGCGCAGGCGGGGAAGCCCCTCCGCTGTGGGACGGTCTGGCCGGGGACCGCATCGCCCGCATCCTCATCGAGAGGGGCTGAGCACCGCCGCTCCGGTGCCCGCCCTTCGACCCAGCGGCATGCTCGGATTGCGCGGTCGAAGAAGGCGGGGTTAAGGTCGCTCGGGTCCCCGACCGATTCTCTCTCCAATGTCGAGACTCTCATTGCGGTTCGTGCTCGCCGCGACCGCCGTCATATTCCTGACGCTCCCAGCCCAAGCCCAGGAAGCACCGGCCGATCAACCGTCGACTTACGAACTGGTTTTCCCCGTAGCGGGACCCCATTCGGAGTACTTCGACAACTTCGGCGACTGTCGGTCCGGCTGTAGCCGCACCCACGAAGGCGTGGACATCATGGCCGACAAGATGACCCCTGTGGTGGCCGCCGCCGACGGGATCGTCACCACGGTGCGAGGGTTCAATAGTGATGGCACGCCGATCCCCGGAGGACATCAGTGGCTCGTGATCGAGCATGGGGGCTGGCAAACCCGATATCTCCATCTGAACAACGACACTCCGGGGACCGACGATGGGCTCGGCAAGGGCATCAGCGACGCCATCGTGACCGCCTGGATCGCCGCCGGATCGCCGAACTGGGGTGGCGTAGCCCACCCTGTGAAGGCCGGAGAGGTGATCGGGTGGGTTGGCGACTCCGGCAACGCCGAGGATGCCGGTTCCCATCTCCACTTCGAACTACGCGTCGGCGAGGGGTCGGGAGCGGTTCCCATCGACCCGTATCCCTACTTGACCGGGTCCAGCGTCACCTTGACGAAAACTTGGAACGGCCACTTCTCCGACGACGACGGCAACGTCCACGAGTCGAGCATCGACGCGTTGGCCGACGAGGGCATCACCAGAGGCTGCAACCCACCCCAGAACACGAAGTACTGCCCCTCGCTGAACATGACGCGAGGCCAGGTGGCAGCTTTCATCCGGCGCACGCTGAAGCTGCCGGCGGCGTCGACGAACTACTTCTCCGACGACGACTCGTCGGTCTTCAACGAGGACATCAACGCCCTGATGGAAGCGGGGATCGGCTTCGGGTGCACCGAGACGGCCTTCTGCCAGGATTCGCCACTGCGACGCGACGAGATGGCTCAGATGCTGGTCAACGCCTTTGCGGCTCAGAGTTCGGACCGCTACTCGAATCCCGACACGACCGACTACTTCGTCGACGACGACGGCAACCAATTCGAGGAGGCGATCAACGTCCTCATGGCCGCCGACGTCACCCGGGGCTGCAACCCACCGGCGAACGACCAATACTGCCCGGACCGGCCCCTGACCCGGGCCGAGATGGCGTCCTTCTTTCTGAGAGCCTTGCGCGGCTGATCGGACGACGGTCGCCTCGACCGGACGATTCCTACACTTCCAGCGATGTTCTCGCTTGCGGATCCGGGCCGTGGATGACGCCGAACGTCGACGTTTGACCGAACTCGTCAACGACGAGCGGGCCCGTCGAGCCTACGCCGAGAAGGAACTGGCCGCCCAACGCCTGGAGACGGCCAAGTGGAGACGTCGTGCCCGAAAGGCCGAAGCAGCTGCCCGCTTTTCTATCCGGCTGCCGGGCAAGGAATCGAAAGCGGCGGCACCCCCGGCGCCGGCGGAGGGTCGCCCTCGGCTCGTTTTCCCCACGATCAGGGCTGGCGTGAGCGGTGCGCCCGATTGGATCAGGCTCGCGGTGGACGCCGTCGACCTGGACGGCATCGACGAGGCGGCTCTCGCCGGGCTCGACCTCGTCGTGGTCGGAGGCGATAGGGCGCCGGCCAACCTCGGAGAATGGCTGCTATGGCCGACCCGCCAGCCGCTCGTCGCTTTCTCGCCCTCCGGGGGCCTCGCCCAGGCCCTGAGCGGTCATCGACCCGAAGTGGTCGTCGGCGAGGAAACGGTGCCCGGCCTCACGCATCTCGTTCTACCGGAGCCGATGACCCTGTCCGAGCCCGGAGGTGGCCTCGAGGCGGAATCGGTCCGGGACCGGATCGTCGGCACCCGGGGACGCACGGTGCGAGATGTGGCGATCACCCTGCTGGAGGCGGCCGGCATCGACCCACCCCGTCGACATCTCGGCGTCACGGCGATCGCCATGACCAAACGACCCGATCGCGTCCAGGGACTGATCGAGACCCTCAGCCGGATGGACACGACCGGTTTTCACGCCTTCCTCGCCACCCACGGGTTCGAAGCTTCGGGCGCCGAACGGACGTCAGGTGAGAATATGTTGGGGTCGCGGATCCGCTTCTTCGAGATGCCCGACGAGTGGCCTCTGGGGCGCTGCCTCAACGCTCTCCTCGAGCAAACGACCACCGAAGCCTGGGCAAAGATCGACGACGACGACTACTACGGCCATCTCTATATGGAAGAGGCATTGTTCGAACTCGAGAGGACCGGCGCCGACATGGTGGGAAAGCTCACCCACCATCTGTACGACGCGAAGCTCGACCGCACCTTCCTCCTCTATACCGGAAACGAGTACCGGTTCACCAACTACGTCCCGGGGCCGACCTTCGTCGGCAGACGGCACACCTGGGAGGAGGTCCGTTTTCCCCACAGGGGCGCTCGGGTGGACTCCATCTTCATGCGTGGCATGGCCGCCTTGGGCATGTCGGTGTACTCGACCTCCCGCTTCGAGTTCTCATACGGAAGAGGCACCACCGACCACACGTGGCACGTCGACGAATCTCACTACGAGGCCAACGGCCGACTGGTCGGTGACGGCTTTGCATCCGGCACCATCTTCCTCACCCCAGAGGACCAGCAGTTGGGGCCGATCACCTGAGAGCGATGAACCGACTCAGATCGCTCGTCGCCGGTGGCGCTTTCACGGCTGCCCTCACCGCGGTCGTCTATACAGCCGGAGCTGCCGCCGGGTTGTACCCCCGGCCGGCCCTGATCCTCGTCGCCGCTGGTGTGGTGGCGGCTGCCCTTGCCGGAGTCCTCGCCCGGGCGCCGTTCGAATCTGTTCCGTTCCGCATCGGCGCTTTGGCCGCCGGCGCCTCTGCCTATGCCCTCGACGTCCTACGAGCCGGCGCCATCGGAGAGTTGGTGGTCATCGCCGTCGTCGCGGCCGTTGTGGTGGCGGTGATCGGCCCGCCATTGGGACGCCTGGTGGTCAGGCCCATCCCGGGATGGCTGGCGGTGGTGGGCCTGATCGCGCTAGCCGCCGTCCTCGTGCGGATCGTCGTCGGCGGGGGAGAGCTAGGACACGACGAAGCCGCCTATGCGCTAAAGGCACGTGCCTGGCTCGAAGGCACGCCAGACACCGGCTGGGAGCTCCACCGTGGCATCGGCCAGTCGGTGCTCGCCCTGGCCGTTCTCCCCTTGAGCGAGTCGCCGCTGGGCTTGCGCCTCCTTTCGGTCGTACTCTCCGTCGGCACGGTGGTGGCGGTGTGGGCGCTGGGACGGACGATGCGCTCCGACCGTGTGGGCATCTTCGCCGCTGCCATGTTCGCGGTGGCGCCCAGCTTCCTGCGGCGCGGGGCCGAGTTCCTCTCCGACCTTCCCTCCACGGGCTTGCTGCTCATCGTGACGATGCTCCTCTGGAAGTGGTTGACCTCCGAGTCGGCCTCCGACCGCTACTTGTTCATAGCAGTGGCGGTCGCTGCTGCCGCCTTCTACATCCGCTATCAGTCCGTCCTCTCGTTGGCTCTCTTGACGGTCGCCCTTCTCGTCGTGGGATGGGGCCGTATCCAGGAGAGGGGCGAGGCGGTCGCGACTGCCGCCGGCCTGGGGCTGGTGCTCCTCCTGCCCCATTTCGTGTGGGCGACCCTGCGCACCGGAAGGCCATGGGGGGTCATCACCTTCACGGCCGAGGCGGGGCGGCGTGCCTATCTGGGCGAAGGGATCGTCGACTACATCCGGGATCTGCCCGACTTGCTCGCCGGCCAGCTCGGGGCGGTGGCGCTCCTGGTCGCGGTCGGCTGGTTCGTCTGGCGCACTCTCGGCCACGATGACCGACGTCCCGCCCTGTTCCTGGCGATTCCGTCGTTGGGCCAGTTCCTCGCCCTCGGCCTGATCTCTCACGGCGAGCCGAGGTTCGTGTTCTTCCCTGTCGCCCTGATGATGGTGGCGGCGGCGTTGGCCGTGGACGATGTTCATGCCCGCATGCCCGACTGGGCGTATCGGGCGGGGACGTTCACTGTGGCCGTGGCGGTGATCGCATCGTTGGGCTTGCACGGCGCGCGTTTCGACTCCTACGCCGAGTCTCGGGGTGCCGAATTCGCCACCCTGGAGGAGGCGGCGGCTGTCATCGCATCTGAGTCGGAGCGGCAATGCGGCGTGATCACGGGCATGCGGCCTCAGATGACGTGGCTCTCGGGTTGCCACACTGCTCTATACGACCTGGAGGAAGT
>Ga0207874_1003729_pt1 | contig 12214 bp, 8 predicted proteins | sample HigsolmetaAR201D_FD_184833 | JGI IMG/M metagenome (GOLD analysis project Ga0207874, IMG submission 184833) | Ionic liquid and high solid enriched microbial communities from the Joint BioEnergy Institute, USA - AR20-1-D (SPAdes) (version 2) ... | reverse complement strand
CGGGTTCGCAGGCGCTGGGCTGTGGCGGCGCGGGATACCTCGCATCGCCGCAGGTCGCTGATCAGCATGACAGCCCCGTGTACCAGCGCCGATCGCGCATTGTGTCGAGGTTTCGGAAGAACTCGCTGTTGTTGTCCCGGGCCAACAGTTCCGCCTCCGTCGGTCTTCTCGGGCCCTTCGTCAGACCGTACGCCATATCCAGGTCATAGGCGCCCAGCCCCTTTGGGCCGGCGTGACGCTTGTTTTCCGGATCCGTCACGACTCTGTACTTGTTGCCGCGATGCGGCACCGCTTTCTTGCGGAAGGTTTCCTCTTTATCGGCCGCGCCGCTTCGCATCTACCAAGAAGTATAATTTGCTGATACAACAGAGTTATATCGACCGTCCTAGTTTCCTCTACTACACGAATTGCCGAAATACAACTGACATATTTTTCTGATATTCACCGACATTGGTAGAATTCATAATTCGGAGCCCGGCCGGTGTGAAGTCGCCATGCAGACGCCACGAGCCGAATGCCCGACATTGCTGCCCGGCGCAGTTTTCGGGTGGGTCAAACCGCCCGCCGTAGTAATGTGCGCGGCCGCTGCACGCAGCGGTCCGCGGAGCACGAGGCATGACAACCCCACGCAGCCAGTCCATGGGATCCGCCGAATGGGCGATGCTCATCGCCCTCTCCATCCTGTGGGGCGGCTCGTTCCTCTTCATCGGCATTGCCGTCAAGGCGGTGCCGCCGCTCACCATCGTCCTCGCCCGGGTGGGCATCGCGGCCCTTGCGCTCAACCTCGTCCTGCGCCTGTCGGGCCAACGCCTGCCGCTCGACGGCCGCGTCTGGGCGGCCTTCGCCGTTATGGGCTTTCTCAACAACCTCATCCCATTCAGCCTCATCGTCTGGGGACAGGCGCGCATACCGAGCGGCGTCGCCTCCGTGCTCAACGCCATGACGCCGGTCTTCACCGTCATCGTCGCCCACTTCTTGACCAGCGACGAGAAGCTGACGGGCAACCGGCTGGCCGGCGTCGCGCTCGGCCTTGCAGGCGTTGCCGTGATGATCGGGCCGGCCGCGCTGGCCGGGGCGGGCGCCGACGTGATCGGCGCCTTCGCCGTCCTGCTCGCGGCCCTGTCCTATGCCTTCTCCGGCATCTACGGCCGCCGCTTCCGCGGCTTCGGGCTGAGTCCGCTCGTCGTCGCCACTGGCCAGCTCACGGCGACGACGATGATGATGGCCCCGCTCGCCCTCGTGGTGGAGCAGCCGTGGACGCTGACGGCGCCGGGCCCCGGCCCCGTGGCAGCCATCGCCGCGCTGGCACTCGCCTCCACCGCCCTCGCCTACATCCTCTTCTTCCGCATCCTTACTGCGGCCGGAGCGGTCAACCTGTCGCTGGTGACGCTGCTCATCCCGGTGAGTGCCGTCCTTTTCGGTGCCGCCTTCCTGGGCGAGACTATCGCGATGCGGCAGCTTGCCGGAATGGGGCTCATCGGCCTCGGCCTGCTGGCCATCGACGGGCGCCTCTTTGCCGCCATGAGGCGGTCCCCTGCGTGAAAGGGCGGGAAGGAAATCCGCACCCATATACGAACGGCGGCTTGCGGGTGCGGCAAGACCTTGGTTATACGGCTAGTCGAAGCTGTCGCCGGAGTCGAGCATCGGCACCGGCCGACGAAATTGGAACGGGCCGTGTCCGCGGCCCGATGACGGGAACCGGCTGATGCGAGGCGCTCTCGGTGGCCCGCGCGTTCTCCTGCGCCGCCTCCGCGAGGTCATGGCGGAGCCGGTCCACGCGCAGGAGAAGCTCGACAGGATCGTCACCCAGATCGCTGCCAACATGGTGGCGGAGGTGTGCTCGGTCTACGTCATGCGCGCCGACGGCGTGCTGGAGCTGTACGCGACCGAGGGCCTGAATCGCGAGGCAGTGCACCTGACGGCCATGCGCGCTGACGAGGGCCTTGTCGGCCTCATTGCCCGCGAGGCCGAGCCGCTGGCCCTCTCCGACGCCCAGTCGCACCCCGCCTTCAGCTACCGCCCGGAGACAGGCGAAGAGATCTACCACGCCTTCCTCGGCGTGCCGATCCTGCGGGCGGGCAACACGCTCGGCGTGCTCGTGGTGCAGAACCGGGCCCACCGTGTCTACAGCGAGGAAGAGATCGAGGCGCTGCAGACGACGGCGATGGTGCTTGCCGAGCTGATCGCCTCGGGCGAGCTGCAGGCCATCGCGCCGCCCGGCGCGGACATCGCCATCCGCCGGCCGCTGCATCAGCGCGGCGTGAGCCTCGCCGACGGTGTCGGTCTCGGCCACGTGGTGCTGCACGAGCCGCGCGTCGTGGTGAAGAACCTCATCGCCGAGGACGTGCAGCGGGAGGTGCAGCGCCTCGAGGATGCCATTGCCGCCATGCGCGCGGCCATCGACAAGCTCATCGAGCGCGGCGACGTCGCGCACCACGGCGAGCATCGCGACGTGCTCGAGACGGTGCGCATGTTCGCCAACGACCAGGGCTGGCTGCGCCGCATCCGTGAGGCGGTGCTGACCGGCCTCACGGCCGAGGCAGCCGTTGAGCGCGTGCAGTCGGACACGCGCGCCCGCCTCCTGCGCCAGACCGACCCCTATCTGCGCGAGCGCCTGCACGATCTCGACGATCTCGCCAACCGGCTGCTGCACACACTGGCCGGCACCGAGCTGGCGACGAGGCGAGAGGATCTGCCGGAAAACGCCATCCTCGTTGCCCGCTCCATGGGGCCGGCGGCGCTCCTCGACTACGACAGGTCACGCCTCAGAGGCGTCATCCTGGAGGAAGGCGGGCCGACAAGCCACATCGCCATCGTCGCCAGGGCGCTCGGCATCCCTGCCGTCGGCGAGGTCGAGAACATTACGAGCCTCGTCGAGCAGGGTGACCCCATCATCGTCGACGGCGGCGCAGGCGAGGTGCAGATCCGGCCAGCGCCGGACGTCGAGGCCGCCTATGCGGAGAAGGCGCGGCTGCGCGCCCGCCGGCAGGAACAGTACCGCCGCCTGCGGGATTTGCCGAGCCGCACGCGCGACGGCGTCACGATCGACCTGCACATCAACGCCGGCCTCCTCGTCGACATGTCGCACCTGGCGGAGACGAACGCGGCCGGCATCGGGCTGTTCCGCACCGAGATCCAGTTCATGGTGGCCCAGCGCCTGCCGACGACTGGCGAGCAGTACGCCCTCTATGCAAGCGTGCTCGAGGCGGCGCGGGGCCTGCCCGTCACCTTCCGCACGCTCGATATCGGCGGCGACAAGGTGCTGCCCTACATGGAAAAGGTGGAGGAGGAGAACCCGGCGCTCGGGTGGCGGGCCATCCGCATCGGCCTCGACAGGCCGGGGCTGCTGCGCTCGCAGGTGCGCGCGCTGCTGCGCGCCGGCGCGGGACACCACCTCAGGATCATGTTCCCGATGGTCGCGACCGTCGAGGAATTCGAAAGCGCCAAGGCCATCGTGGCGCGCGAGGAGGCGCATCTTGCCCGCCACGGCCACCCGCCGCCGGCCTCGCTGTCGCTCGGCGTCATGGTGGAGGTGCCCTCGCTTCTCTTCCACCTCGACGAGATCGCCAGGCGGGTCGACTTCATGTCGGTCGGCTCCAACGACCTGCTGCAGTTCCTCTTTGCCGCCGACCGCGAGAACCGCCAGGTTGCCGGACGGTTCGACCCGCTGAGCCGGCCCGCGCTGCGTGCGCTGAGGCTCATCGCCGAGCGCGCCGAAGCCGTGGGCTGCCCCGTCACCCTCTGCGGCGAGATCGGCGGACGGCCGCTGGAAGCCATGGCGCTCATCGGGCTCGGCTACCGGCGCCTGTCGATGTCGCCTTCCGCGCTCGGGCCCGTGAAGGCAATGGTGCTCAAGCTCGATGCCGGCGCCATCACGGCCGAGATGGAGCGTCTGCTCGCGCAAGACGGCGAACTGTCCGTGCGCAACGCGCTCCAGCGATTCGCCGAGGCCAACGACATCCCGTTGTAGCGACGCTGTCGCTCATCCCGGTTCCATGGCGGCCGGCCGAGCGACGGCCGCCCCATCGCACTGCCGCATTCCAGAAGAGCCATGTCCGAGAACACCTTCACACCGCCGCGCGAGCGGCTCGACGCCATCAGGGCGCGGCGTGACATCGTCTCCGCGACGCTGGCGGCCGGCGCCGGGGCGGACGATTTCGTGGCCCTGTCGCGCGAGCTGTCGGAGCTCGATCCGGTCGTCGCGGCCATCGACGCCTTCGAGGGCGCGCAAAAGAACCTCGACGAGATCACGGCCCTCCTCGACGACCCCGCCACGGATGCCGAGATGCGCGCCCTTGCGGAGGAGGAGCTGCCCCAGGCCCGCAAGGCGGTGGACGAGGCGGCACATGCCCTCAAGCTGATGCTGCTGCCGAAGGACGAGGCCGACGAGAAAAGCGCCATCCTCGAGATCCGAGCCGGCACCGGCGGCGATGAGGCGGCCCTCTTCGCGGGTGATCTCTTCCGCATGTACAGTCGCTACGCCGACCTCAAGGGCTGGAGCGTCGAGATCCTGTCACAGAGCGAGGGCACCGTCGGCGGCTACAAGGAAATCATCGCCCAGGTGAAGGGCCGTGGCGTCTTCGCCCGGCTCAAGTTCGAATCCGGGGTGCACCGCGTGCAGCGTGTGCCGGAGACGGAGGCCTCGGGCCGCATCCACACCTCCGCCGCCACCGTCGCCGTGCTGCCGGAGGCGGGGGAGGTCGACTTCGCCCTCGACGAGAACGACCTCAGGATCGACACCATGCGTGCCGGAGGCGCCGGCGGCCAGCACGTCAACAAGACGGAATCGGCCGTGCGCATCACGCACCTGCCGACCGGCATCGTCGTCGTCGTGCAGGACGAGCGCTCCCAGCACCGCAACCGCGCCAAGGCCATGGCGCTGCTGCGCTCCCGCCTCTACGATGCCGAGCGCCAGCGCAAGGATGCCGAACGCGCGGCCGACAGGCGGGCGCAGGTCGGCTCCGGCGACCGCTCGGAGCGCATCCGCACCTACAACTTCCCCCAGGGGCGCGTCACCGACCACCGCATCGGCCTCACCCTCTACAAGCTCGACGAGGTGATGATGGGCACGGCCCTCGACGAGGTGATCGACGCCCTCGTCACCGAGCACCAGGCGGCGCAGCTCGCCGCGCAGGAGAGGTGATCCGACCGTCGTGCCCAGCGCTGCCCCGCCCCTGACGCCCTCGACGACGCGCGCCGACGCCCTGCGGCAATTGCGCGCGGCCCTTGCCGCGGCCGGCATCGACAGCCCCGCGCTCGACGCGCGCCTGCTCCTGCTCGCGGCACTCGACATCAGCAGCGCCGAACTCGCCGGCCTGCCCGAGGCGCCGCTCGGCGAGGAGGGTGCGTCACGCCTTGCGGGCTTCGCGGCCCGGCGGCTCGCCCGCGAGCCGGTGGCCCGCATTCTCGGCGAGCGGGAGTTCTGGGGCCTTCCCTTCCGGCTGTCCCCCGCGACGCTTGAGCCGAGGCCGGACACCGAAACGCTCGTCGAGGCCGTGCTGAAGACGCTCCGGACGCGCGGCCACGCCGACCGGCCGCTCACCATCGTCGACGTGGGCACCGGCACAGGCTGCATCCTCGCTGCGCTGCTGCACGAGCTGCCCCAGGCGACAGGCCTCGGCATAGACCGCGCCCCGGAAGCGGCGCGGACGGCCCGCGACAACGCCGGACGCCTCGGCCTTGCCGCGCGTGCGCATTTCATCGTCGGCGACTGGTCAACGGCCGTTGCCGGGCCGGTCGACGTACTCGTCTCGAACCCGCCCTACATCGAAAGCGACCTTATCCGGACGCTCGCGCCGGAGGTGCGGCGATACGATCCGCTCCTTGCCCTCGACGGCGGCCCCGACGGGCTCGATGCCTATCGCGCCCTGGCTGCGGACGCGCGGCGCCTGCTCGCCCCCGGCGGCCTTGCGGCGCTCGAGGTGGGCGAAGGGCAGGCCGATGCCGTTGCGGGCCTCCTCGCCGGCCTCGGCCCAGTCTCCATCCATCCCGATCTTGCCGGCATCGACCGTGTCGTCCTCGTTGAGGCCCGCGGCTGAACCTGCGGCAACACACTCGCCGGCCGGACACAAAAAACGCTTGGCGCGCACGGTTAAAGCCGCTAGTGTCCCGGCAGGAATCGCGCTCCACGACAAATGATCTGGCTTCAAGCCCGGTCGAGGTTGCGACAGCAAGCCTCCGGGTCGGCGCGAACATCAAGTCTTCGGAGTGCCGGGATGCGTCTGCACCTGGCATGAAGCGTCGGACGGCGAGGCGACGCCGGGTCGGCGCGGCCGGGGAAGTATCCGGAGAGCTCGATCGCCCTCGGATCATTGCCGCTGTTACATGACGTTCTCGGCTGACAAGCCCTTTTCGGTTCGGCACGCGATCCGAACCAACCGGCTCGCTCAATGCCTCTCGGCGGTTTCCGTTCGGGACGGCTCGCGGCGCCGGAATGTCATGCGGTTCAGGAAGCCTCAAAGAGACACTAGATGAGACCAGGTCAGAACAGGCGTATGCGGGGACGCAACCGCAAGGGGCCCAACCCGCTGACGAGAAGCTACGAGTCCAACGGTCCGGATGTGAAGGTGCGAGGCACCGCCCAGCACATAGCTGAGAAATACACCCAGCTGGCGCGCGACGCCCAGGCTTCCGGCGATCCGGTCGCGGCCGAGAATTACTTCCAGCACGCGGAACATTATTTCCGCATCATCGCCGCGGCGCAGGCGCAGCTTCAACAGAACTACGGCGGTTTCCAGCGCTCCTTCGACGACGAACGCGACGACCTCGATCTCGACGAGACCAACGGTAACGGTTTCGGCTACGGCCAGCAGCCCGCCGTGCACGAGCTGGGCGCGCCCCAGCCGGACGTCCGCGGCGAGGCCTTCGCCGACGAGGAGGGCGAGAGCAGGGGCGAGCGGCCGCAGCGCCTCGAGCAGCGCGGCCAGCGGGGCGACCGCCAGATGCGTGCGGAGCGCGGCGAGCGTCATGAGCGCAACGAGCGCCAGGAGCGCCAGGAACGCCAGGAGCGCAGTGAGCGGCGCGAGCGCGGCCCGCGTCCGGCCTATGTGAACGGCAACGCCGGTGGCGAGGACCGCCGCGCCGGGAGCGAGGACAAGGCCGACCTGCCAGCCTTCCTGACCACGCCCGTGCGCACAACCGTCGCCGCGGCCGAAGCCGAAGAGGCGCCCGCCCCGGCCAGCGAACCGGCGGCCGCCGAGGACACCGCGCCCCGGCGTACGCGCCGGCGCAAGGCCGCTCCGGCGGAGGAGGCTGTCGGTGAGGGCGCCGAGGCGAGCGCGCCGGCGGATGAGAAGCCCGCGCGCACCCGCCGGACCCGCGCCCGCAAGGCGGCGGACGACAAGCTGCCGGCTGGCGAATAAGCCGCGACATTGCAAGGACTTCAAGGAAGGCGGGCGCAGGCCCGCCTTTCGCGTTTCGGCGTCGCTGCGGCGGTCCTGAAAAAAGAGCTGCGGCCATCCGGGCTCTGCCCCTTGATGTGGCCGACGCGCAACACCTACATGATTGATGCGGCTCAATGACCTGGGCCGCAGCCGTGCCAAGGATCGCCGCAACGGGGTCTGAGGCTGGCACTTCATTGAATGGGGGACGCCTTCCCGGGCATCATCTGGCGGGCGGCGTGGCCTCGAGGAGGTATTGATGAACGTCGACAAGTACACGGACCGCTCCAAGGGCTTCCTGCAGTCCGCGCAGTCCCTCGCCCTGCGCGAGGGCCACCAGCAGTTCTCACCCGAGCATCTCCTGAAAGTGCTGCTCGACGATCCCGAAGGGCTCGCGGCCGGTCTCATCGACCGCGCCGGCGGTCGCTCGCGCGAGGCGCGGCAGCTGGCGGAGCAGGCGCTCGCCAAGCTGCCGAAGGTGGAGGGCGGCTCCGGCCAGCTCTATCTGACGCCGGGCCTCGCCCGCGTATTCGACACGGCCGAGAAGGCGGCGGAGAAGGCCGGCGACAGCTTCGTTACGGCCGAGCGGCTGCTCCTCGCCCTTGCGATCGAGAAGGAGACGGAGGCCGGCAAGGCGCTCGCCAAAGCGGGCGTGACGCCGCAGAGCCTCAACGCCGCCATCGAGGCCCTGCGCCAGGGCCGCAAGGCGGACACCGCCTCGGCCGAGGAAGGCTACGACGCCCTCAGGAAATATGCTCGCGACCTCACCCAGGCGGCGCGCGAGGGCAAGCTCGACCCGGTCATCGGTCGTGACGAGGAGATCCGGCGCACCATCCAGGTTCTGTCGCGGCGCACCAAGAACAACCCCGTCCTCATTGGCGAACCCGGCGTCGGCAAGACGGCCATCGTCGAGGGCCTCGCGCTGCGCATCGTCGACGGCGACGTGCCCGAGAGCCTCAAGGACAAGCGTCTGCTCGCGCTCGACATGGGCGCGCTGATCGCCGGCGCGAAATATCGTGGCGAGTTCGAGGAGCGGCTGAAGGCCGTGCTGCAGGAGGTGCAGGCGGCCGAGGGCGGCATCGTGCTGTTCATCGACGAGATGCACACCCTTGTCGGTGCCGGCAAGGCGGACGGGGCGATGGACGCCTCAAACCTGCTGAAGCCTGCCCTCGCCCGCGGCGAGCTGCACTGCGTCGGCGCAACCACGCTCGACGAGTACCGCAAGCACGTGGAGAAGGACGCGGCGCTCGCCCGGCGCTTCCAGCCCGTCTTCGTCTCTGAGCCCACAGTCGAGGACACGGTCTCGATCCTGCGTGGTCTCAAGGAGAAATACGAACAGCACCACGGCGTGCGCATCCAGGACGCGGCGCTCGTTGCGGCTGCGACCCTCTCGAACCGCTACATCACCGACCGCTTCCTGCCCGACAAGGCCATTGACCTCGTCGACGAGGCAGCGGCGCGCCTGCGCATGCAGGTCGACTCCAAGCCCGAGGAGCTCGACCTGCTCGACCGCGAGATCGTGCGTCTCAAGATCGAGGCCGAGGCCCTGAAGAAGGAGAGCGACGCCGCCTCCAAGGACCGCCTCGTGCGGCTCGAGAAGGAGCTGGCGGAACTCGAGGAGCGCTCGGCGGCCCTCACCGCCGTCTGGCAGGCAGAGAAGGACAAGCTCGGCCGTGCCGCGGAACTCAAGAAGAAACTCGACGAGGCCCGCAACGAACTCGCCATCGCCCAGCGCAAGGGCGAATACCAGCGCGCTGGCGAGCTCGCCTACGGCATCATTCCGCAGCTCGAGCGGGAGCTGGCCGAGACCGAGGCCAAGGCCGACGGCAAAACCGACGGCGCCGGCGTGGTGCAGGAGGCAGTAACCCCCGACAACATCGCCCAGGTGGTGTCCCGCTGGACCGGCGTGCCCGTCGACAAGATGCTGGAGGGCGAGAAAGAGAAGCTCCTCAAGATGGAGGAGGAGCTGTCGCGCCGTGTTGTCGGCCAGACCGAGGCCGTGGAAGCGGTCTCGACGGCGGTTCGCCGTGCCCGCGCCGGCCTGCAGGATCCGAACCGGCCCATCGGCTCGTTCATGTTCCTCGGCCCCACCGGCGTCGGCAAGACGGAGCTGACCAAGGCGCTCGCCGCCTTCCTGTTCGACGACGAGACCGCGATGGTGCGCCTCGACATGTCGGAATACATGGAGAAGCACTCGGTCGCGCGGCTCATCGGCGCTCCGCCCGGCTATGTCGGCTACGAGGAGGGCGGTGCGCTGACCGAGGCAGTGCGCCGGCGGCCCTACCAGGTCGTGCTCTTCGACGAGATCGAGAAGGCGCATCCGGACGTGTTCAACGTGCTCCTGCAGGTGCTCGACGACGGGCGCCTGACGGACGGCCAGGGCCGTACGGTCGACTTCCGCAACACGCTCATCATCATGACCTCCAACCTCGGTGCCGAGTACCTCGTCTCCCAGAAGGCCGGCGAGGATACGGAAGCCGTGCGTGAGGAGGTGATGGGGGTGGTCAGGGCCCACTTCCGGCCGGAGTTCCTCAACCGCGTGGACGAGATCATCCTCTTCCACCGTCTGCGGCCGGAGCAGATGGGTGCCATCGTCGACATCCAGCTCGGACGCCTCGCCCGCCTGCTGGAGGACCGCAAGATCACGCTCGCCCTCGACGACGCAGCGCGCGAGTGGCTCGCGACCAAGGGCTACGACCCCGCCTATGGGGCGCGGCCCCTGAAGCGCGTGATCCAGAAGAACGTGCAGGATCCGCTGGCCGAGATGATCCTCGCCGGCAAGGTGAAGGACGGCGAGACCGTGCGGGTGACGGCGGGTCCCAACGGTCTCGTCATCGGCGACACGCCGGTGGTGCGCGAGCGCCGGCCGGCGGGTGTGCCCCTGAACTGATCAGGCGGAGCCGCGGCCTGTGCCGCGGCTCGCCCCTTCACGCCGTACACGAGTACTCGAACAGGTGCGACGCCTCCGCCGGGGGCTGCCGGGGCTCGACGGCCGCCGCGTCGGGCGCCGGTGCCTCGATGGCGCGCGCAGGAGCGCCTCCCAACGCGGTTTCGAGCCGACGGGACACCGCATCCTTCGCATGCTTCGCCGCGATGGCGACCCCCTTCAGCGCCGCGGCATTGCCATAGATGCCGGACACCGGCACCCTCACGGCGAGGGCCACGCTCCTTCCCGCCAGGTCTCCCCCGTACCGGGAAGCGCCCCAACTCTCGACTCTCCCCTTCACACCGGCTCTTGTCACGCCCACAAGGCTCATGCCCCCGATGAGGACCCCGCCAAACGCGACGTTTTCGGCCAACCGGGGCAACGGCCCGCCCTCCCCCCTGCAGAACGCCTTGACGTCAGCGATCGCGGCGTTCGCGGTGTCCAAGGGCAGCCGAACAACCTTGCGCCCGACATTGAGCGCAACATCACGCGTGGACGATGCTTTCAGCTGATCATAAGCCGCCTCCCAGTCACGCCTGGCGAAAAGCCACAGGGGACCACGCCTGCCACCGCGGTACTCGACACAGTAGCGGAAGCATTCCCAGGCGGCGCCGCCCGACAGCCGCAGGACGCTGTTGAGAACCAGGTCGCATTTGGCGGCGAAGAGGGCAGACGTTAATGCCTCAACGGCAGCTGCTACGGGGATCAGCATCGCGTTGCGCACAGGTGACACCTGGTTTACCAGGAAGCGGCTCCAGAATGCCTCGCAGAGTCCCGGTTCCATGCGTTCCAGCGCCGCAGCCGCCGGTTCAACCAGCTTGTCCGCCTTCGGCGCCAGATAGTACCGGTCGCCTGCGTCTGGCGGCGTGAGGCCCGCGGCGAGCGCATAGCAGCCCACGACATCGGCCCCATGCTCGAAAGCCGCGGCCTGCGCCGCGACGCTGGCTGCCTCGCCCAGCGGATTGCCCCGCGTTTCCGACTGGGCGAAGAAGTGCGGCGTGAAGTCGCCCACGGCCCCGGCCGTCATGGAGGGCAGCGCATTGGCCGCACCACAGGCAAGAGCCGCCCAGAGGTCGCGGACCATGGCTTTCTCAACCAGGCCCCTGATATCCTCCAGCCGCTCGCCTTTCTCCACGAGGCGGCGGCCGACCTCGTCAAGATGAGGCAGAAGGGCAGCGCGAATCTCTTCAGCAAGCCCTGTCGGGATGAAGGAATTCAGCCACGAGGTGATCGCCATTTCCTCGGGGATGTCGACCGCGACACTCGCGGCGGCGGACGCTTCCCGCGTGGCGGCCGTACTGTCGACTGCGGGCGGATCGCCGATTTCGATGACCACCGAATGATCGGCACGGTATCGCACGCGCGCGCCCGGCAAATCGAGCGGAACTTCGACCAGCTCGGTCTCTGCAGCAGGGCGGGCCGATCCGGCTTGCACCGCATCCCGGAACCGGGCCGCCGCCGATGTATCGCACGCACCAGGGGAACGGAACAGATTATTATTGTCGACTACACCTAAGCCCATCGCTTAAAGCCTTCGAAAATTGTTACGCAACATAACGCGCGTCTATAGATAACCATGAAAATTGATAATGCAGTCATATATTATAATAAAACATGACAAATATGACTTGCCGACATTCGGCCTGTCCATCGGCGATGGCACGCCGCGCAGCTGTCGCTTTTACTTTCTGCGTGCCTGGCCGATATCAAGCAACACTGCTCATGGGTTCCCGGGGTCTTGCGCGGTCCCCCTCGCCCAAGGATCTGCTGGCCCTTCCTCAGTTGTCGGCCAGCGGATGCAGGTCGCGCACCATGGCCTTCAGGCGCTCGTCCAGCACGTGGGTGTAGATCTGCGTCGTGGCAATGTCGGCGTGGCCGAGCAGCTCCTGCACGATGCGCAGGTCCGCCC
>Ga0207874_1003728_pt1 | contig 12214 bp, 14 predicted proteins | sample HigsolmetaAR201D_FD_184833 | JGI IMG/M metagenome (GOLD analysis project Ga0207874, IMG submission 184833) | Ionic liquid and high solid enriched microbial communities from the Joint BioEnergy Institute, USA - AR20-1-D (SPAdes) (version 2) ... | reverse complement strand
GGCGAAGATCATCAACTCGCACCCCGGCGTCAGCCACAACTACCTGCGCACGCACGAGTTCAACATGTGGTTCACGATCGCCGTGCCGCCCGATTCGGAGCTTGGCCTGCAGGGCACGCTCGACGTCCTCCAGCGGCTGACGGGCGCCGAGTCGATCCGTCAGCTCCCGACCCTCCGGCTGTTCAAGATCAACATGAACCTGGAGATGGAGAAGGGCACCGAGGCGCTCGCCGCCGCGGTCGATGCCTCGCCCCCGCGCGAGCTCGAGCCACAGCCCTACGATGAGCGCGATGTCGCCGTGATCCGGGCGCTGCAGGGGCCGATGGCCGTCACGGAGAGGCCCTACGACGAGGCCGCCGGCGAGGTCGGGATGAGCACCGAGGCCTTCCTCGAGCACCTCTCGGGCATGGTCGAGCGCAAGCTCCTGCGCCGCGTCGCGGCGATCCTCTACCACCGCCGCGCGGGCTTCTCCGCCAACGGCATGGGCGTGTGGCGCGTGCCCGAGGACAAGATCATCGAGGTCGGCTCGCGGATGGCAGCCGTCCGCGGGATCTCGCACTGCTACCAGCGGCCGACCTACCCCGACTGGCCGTACTCCGTCTTCACGATGGCCCACGGCCGCTCGAAGGAAGAGTGCGACGCGATCCTGCAGTCGATCGCCGACGAGCACGACCTGCACGGCGAGGACCGGGCGACCCTCTACTCCTCGACCGAGTTCAAGAAGATCCGCCTGCACTACTTCACGGACGACTACGCCCAATGGGAGCGTGAGCACGCTTAACGCGTCGAAAGGGCTCTACGCCCAGGCGGTGGGAGTGCTTCCCGGCGGGGTGAACTCGCCCGTGCGGGCGATGCGCTCGATCGGGCGCGAGTACCCGATCTTCATCGAGCGCGGCGAGGGCTGCGAGTTGATCGACGCCGACGGCAACCGCTACGTCGACTGGGTCTGCTCGTGGGGGCCGTTGATCCTCGGCCACGCGCATCCCGCTGTCGTCGAGGCGGTCACCGAGGCCGCCCGGCGCGGCACGAGCTACGGGGCGCCGACGGCCGCGGAGGTCGAGCTCGGGCGCGAGATCACCGAGCGGATCGGCTCGGTCGAGATGGTGCGGCTCGTCAACTCGGGCACGGAGGCGACGATGAGCGCCCTGCGCCTCGCACGCGCCGCCACCGGGCGCGACAAGGTGCTCAAGTTCGCCGGCGCCTACCACGGCCACGTCGACGGGCTCCTCGCCGAGGCGGGCTCCGGCCTGGCGACGAACGCGATCCCCGCGAGCCCGGGCGTCTCGGCCGCGCAGGCGGCGGACACCGTGATCATCCCCTGGAACGACCGCGAGGCCCTGGACCGGGCCCTGGCCGAGCACGAGCTGGCGGCGATCATCGCGGAGCCCATTCCGGCGAACATGGGCATCGTCGAGGCCGAGCCCGGCTTCCTCGAGGGGCTGCGGGCGGGGGCCGATGCGAACGGGGCCCTGCTGATCCTCGATGAGGTGATCTCGGGCTTCCGCGTCGCCCGCGGGGGCGCCCAGGAGCAGTACGGCGTCGACGCCGACCTGACCGTGATGGGGAAGGTGATCGGCGGCGGGCTTCCCGCGGCGGCCTACGGCGGCAGGCGCGAGCTGATGGAGCGCGTGGCGCCGGCGGGCGACGTCTACCAGGCCGGGACCCTGTCCGGCAACCCGCTCGCGACCGCGGCGGGGCTCGCGACCCTGCGCCAGCTGGACGCCGCCGCCTACGCCCGGATCGGGGAGCTCACGGACCGGCTCGCGGACGGCCTGCGCGAAGCGGCGTCCGGGCGGCCGGTGCAGGTCGTTTCGGTCCCGGGCCTCGTCACGCCGTTCTTCAGCGCCGAGCCCGTGCGGGACTTCGCCGGGGCCGCCGCGTGCGACCACGACGCCTACGGGACCTTCTGCCGCGCGCTCCTGGATCGCGGGATCTACCCGCCGGCCTCGCAGTACGAGGCCTGGTTCGTCTCCCTGGCCCACGACGATGCGGCGATCGAGCGGACTGTGTCCGCGGCGGCCGAGGCGTTCGCCGAAGCGCTCTGACTCTAAGCTCGCGCGCCGTGAACCCCGAGAACGCACTCGACGCGTTGAGCGACGCGCTGCGGGCGGAGAACTCCGTCGTCTCCGCGGAGGTCGTCGCGCCCGCGCCCGGCACGGAGCCGGCGTTGGGGCTCGTCGCGGCCGCCGGCCCTCGCGCGGCGGACGCCCCCGCGGAGTACGCGCTGATCGTCGAGTCCGTACGGGAGGGCTATCTCCTGCACTACGGCGAGCCGCGGATCGTGAACGGCGACGACCGCGACCTCGCCCTGCTGGCCGGCGACTACCTGTACGCCCTCGGGCTCGAGCGGCTGGCCGCGCGCGCCGACCTCGAGGCGATCGCGGAGCTGTGTGAGCTGATCGCGATGGCCGCCCAGGTCCACGACGGAGCGCGGGTTTCGGATCGGGTGGCGGCCGAGTCCGCCGCCCTCTGGCTCGCCGCCGCGGCGGCCATCGGGGCCGGCACTTCCCCCGCTCACGATGAGGCAAAATCCGCCTTGCGAGCGGGCGATCCAGGCGCTGCGGAGCGGCTCTGGGAGGCCGCTCAGGCCATCGCCGAAAAGGGCGGGTTTGGGGTGGCGCTTCGCGTTGCCGCTCAAGCAATAGACTTCGCGGCCGACTCACCTTCCTCACGTGGCTGAAGAGGTAGAAAAGAAGACCCCGGGCCAGGTCCCGGACAAGCCCAAGCCTGCGGGCTGGTACGAGGGCGAGACGATGACCCGCCGGGCGGTGTTCGCCCTGGGCGGTCAGGCCTTCGGTGCCGGCGCCGTGACCTTGGTGGCGCTCCCGGTCGTCGGCTTCGCCGTCGCGCCGATCTTCGATCGGCCCGAGGAGATCTGGGAGGGCGTGGGCACCGTGGACGACTTCTCGCCGGACACGTACCGCCAGGCGGTCAAGACCGAGGTTCCGGGCGTCGGCGACTCCGGCAAGACCACCGTGTACATCCGCCAGGGCAATCCGGACATCAACCCGGACGAAAGCCCCGACGAGTACATCGCGATCTCGAGCCGCTGCGCGCACCTCGGGTGCCCGGTCCGCTTCTTCCCGAGCGCCGGCAACTTCATCTGCCCGTGCCACGGCGGCGTCTACGACTTCGAGGGCAAGGTGACCGGTGGCCCGCCCGTGCGGCCGCTCGACCGCTTCCAGACCCGCGTAGTGGGCAACACGGTCGAGGTCGGCCCGCGCTACAGCGTCACCAACTCGCTCAAGCCGGTCCGCGCCCGCGACCCGGGCGAGTTCACGGGCGGCATCTGGGAGTACCTCTACCCGCCGCGTCCGACGACCGCGGCCCCGCCTAAGTAATGCCGAAGCTGATTCCACAAGCCCTGCGCAAGCCGCCGAAGCCCGGCGAGCGTCGCAACGGTGCCGGCGTCAACGGCGACGCTTCGGCCCGCGACGTCGTGCTGGACAAGACCAAGGAAGGCACGATCGACGTCGTCGGCTGGGTCGACGAGCGCACGGGTGCCTCGCCTTTCCTCACGGGCCTGCTCTTCCGCAAGGTCCCGAAGGGCACGAACTGGTTCTACACGCTGGGCTCGGCCACCCTGTTCGCCTTCGCGATGCAGGCTCTCACCGGCGTGTTCCTCGCCATGTACTACGTGCCGTCGACGACCGAGGCCTACAACTCGATCACGCACGTCACGAACGACGTCTTCCTCGGCGAGTTCGTCCGCGGCCTGCACAAGTGGGGCGCGACGCTGATGATCATCCTGATCTTCCTCCACATGGGGAGGACGTTCTTCTTCGGCGCCTACAAGTACCCGCGCGAGCTCAACTGGGTAATCGGGGTCGTGCTGCTGATCCTGACCCTGGTCATGGGCCTCACGGGCTACCTGCTGCCGTTCGACCAGCGCTCCTACTGGGCGACGATCGTGGCGATGAACATCACCGCGTCGGGCCCGGTGCTCGGCCCGTACCTCGCGGACTTCCTCCGCGCCGGCGCCGAGTTCACGGAGACGACCCTGCCGCGCTTCTACGCGGTACACATGCTCCTCGTGCCTGGGGCGATCATCGCCCTGATCGGTGCGCACCTGTACCTCGTGGTCAAGCTCGGCACTACCGCGCCGCCGTGGCAGAAGGTCGAGACCCAGCCCAAGTCCCTGCGTGAGGAGCAGGTCGGATGAACGCGCGCGAGAAGGAGCAGTACCTCCGCGAATACGAGGTCCTGAAGAAGAAGGGCAAGCCCTTCTTCCCCTACGCCGTCGGCAAGGACGCGGTGATGATGTTCATCGTCGCGTGCGTCCTCGTGACGATGTCGCTCGTCCTCGGCGCCGAGCAGGGCCCGAAGGCGGACCCGACGACGACGACCTACGTGCCGCGGCCCGAGTGGTACTTCTTCTTCCTGTTCGAGCTCCTGCGCGTGATCAAGCCGCCGGAGCTGGTGCCGGTGGCCACGGTCGGCATCCCGACGGTCTGCATGGTGCTGCTGCTCCTGCTGCCGTTCTACGACCGCAACCCGGAGCGGCGCCCCGAGCGGCGCCCGGTCGCGACGACCGTCGCCGTCATGGTCATCGTCGCGATGGCTTACCTGACCTACCTCGGCGCGACGGCCGGCTCGCCGACGGAGATCGAGGAGTCGCACATCCCGCCGGGCACGGAGAAGGGCGCGGAGGTCGTGGCCCAGTCCGGCTGCCTCGGCTGCCACAAGATCGGGGAGAACGGCAACACGCTCGGTCCCGAGCTGACGGAGATCGGGGCGAAGCTGCCCGCCACGGGCATCGAGCGCACGATCCAGGTCGGCCCGAGCATCATGCCGGAGTACGACCTCCCGGAGGACAAGCTCCAAGAGGCCGTCAAGTTCCTCTCCGCGCTCCAGTAGGCGCGTAGTTCTGAGCGTCGCCGCCGACAGATCGCCGGAACAGGAGGCGTTCGCCGGGCAGATCCGCGGCATGTTCGACCGCATCGCCGGCGTCTACGACCTGATGAACTCGGCGATGACGGCGGGCCTGCACCATCGCTGGCGTGAGCGCGCCGCCGACCGGGCCGAGCTCGAGCCGGGGGAGACCGCGCTCGACGTCTGCTGCGGCACCGGCGACCTGGCGTTCGAGCTCGCCAAGCGGGTGCGCAGCGAGGGCCGGGTGATCGGCTCGGACTTCAGCGAGCGGATGCTCGACCTCGCGCGGGACAAGGCGGCCGAGCGCGGGATCCCCCAGGTGCGCTTCGAGTGGGCCGACGCCCTCGACCTGCCCTACGACGACGAGAGCTTCGACGCGGTCACGGTCGGGTTCGGCGTGCGCAACCTCGCCGACCTGCCGCTCGGTGTCTCCGAGATGACGCGGGTGCTGAAGCCCGGCGGCCGCCTCGTGATCCTGGAGATCACCCAGCCGCGCCGGCCGCCGCTCTCGACCTTCTTCTCGCTTTGGTTCGACCGGCTGGTGCCCGTGCTCGGCACCCTGGCCGGCGACCGCGAGGCGTACACGTACCTGCCCGAGTCGGTGAAGCGCTTCCCGCCGCCCGAGGGCCTCGCCGCGATCATGGCCGACGCGGGGCTCACGGGCATCCGGTACACGATCCTCGCCGGCGGGATCATCGCGATCCACTCGGGCGCGCGGGGCTAGCGGGATTCGTGGGCCGCTCATCCGTCCCACCGCCCGTCACCCAGGTGATGGACGCCGCCAAGGGGTGGCTGCCGCAGCGCATGGCATCGGTCGAGGAGCGGCTCGCCTCGCGCCTCGGCGATCACGGTGAGGTGCTCGCGGCCGAGGCCGGCGCGACCCTCGCGGCGGGGGGCAAGCGCCTGCGCCCGATGCTCGTGCTGCTGTGCGCGGGGCCGCAGGCGGGCGAGGGCGCGATCTCGGCCGCGACTGCGATCGAGCTCGTCCACATGGCGACCCTGGTCCACGATGACGTCCTCGATGCCGCGCCGCTTCGCCGGGGCCGGCCGACAGTGGTCGCGCGCGCCGGCCGGGACACCGCCACCGCGGTGGGCGACCTGCTGCTCTCGCGGGCCTTCGCCGAGCTCGCGCGCGAGGTCCCGGGCGCCGAGCGGCGCGTCTCGCTGCTCGCGGCCGCGGCGGTCTCGCTGGCGCGCGGCGAGCTGGCCCAGCGGCGCGACGAGTTCGACCTGGGGATCTCCGCCGAGCGCTACCTCGAGCGCTGCCGGCTGAAGACCGCGGCGCTGTTCGAGTGCGCGTGCGTGATCGGCGGGGAGACCGACGACCCGGTCCTCGCCGGGTTCGGCCGGGAGATCGGCCTGGCCTTCCAGCTCCTCGACGACGTGCTCGACGTGGCCGGGCCGCCGGAGCGCACCGGCAAGGCGCGCGGGACCGACCTGCTCGACGGCACCGTGACGCTGCCGTTGATCCTGGCCCGCGAGCGCGATGACGAGCTGCGCGCGGTCGACCTGCGCGCCCTCGACGAGGCGACGGCCGCCGACGTCTGCGACCGCATCGCCGCGACCGGCGTCCTGGACGAGGTCCGCGCGGACGCCCGCGAGCGCGTGGAGGCGGCAAAGCGCTCGCTCGACGCCGTCGATCTCGACGAGGAGCGCCGCGACCTGCTGCGCCTCGTGGCCGACGGAGTCGTCGAACGGTACGCCTGACGCCGCGCGGGTAGGAAAGGGCCGTGCGCGCACTCGCCCTGATCGCGGTCCTCGGCCTCGCGCTCGCGCTCAGCGCGACCGACGGCGCGCCCGCAAGGCATCCGCAGGAGCCGACGACCGCGGCAGAGCCGGTGGTGCCCGAGGAGGGCGAGGGCTTGGCAAGCGCCGGCTCCGACGACCCGGCGCTCTATGGGGAGTCCGGTTCGGCGGTCGCAACCGCGTGCGACATCGTCACCCGCCGGGCGGTGGAGCGGACGGTGGATGCCGCGGCCGGCACGGACGTCGGCCCCCTCGAGCGCACGCCGAACGTCTCGCTCGACCTGTCCTTCTGCGAGTACCGCGAGACGGAGGGCTCGGACGACATCTTCGTGCGCATCGGCCTCGACACGGCCACGCGCACGGTGCGGCGCTACTACAACCGGATCACGGAGGCCCGCCAGCTCCCGAACATCTTCGACCCGAGCGAGGAGAACCGGCCGAAGCTCGTCTTCGGCGTGGGGGACGACGGCACCTACGGCGGTGCGGGCGCCTTCTGGATTCCCGCATCCCTGGATCTGACCGCGATCCACGACCGGCGGATCGTCCGGGTCCACTTCTACGTGCCCGGGGTCGCCGACCGGGAGGCGAAGCGCTCGGCCGCGGAGCTCGCGAAGCGGGCCTTCGCCGGGTACGCGCGGGCAGAGCGAGCCGCGGGCTAGAAGTCCTCGGGCAGGATGTGCCCGGCGTGGAGGGCGGCGGCGAACCGCTCGACCTGGTCCTCCATGTTCGCGCGGACGAGCATGGACAGATCTTCGAGGACCTGCTCGGTGCCGCGGTCGAGTTCCTCGTCGAAGCGGTCGACCGTGGCCTGGTCATAGACCCCCTCGGAGACCGCCTCGCAATCGGGACAGCGGAGGCTCACGCGCCAGCGGCGATCCTCGGTGAGGTCCCAATCGAGGGGGTAGACGAGCTCGGAGCCGCATGCGGCGCATACGTGGAGCTCGGTGGACTTGGCTGGGCTGGTGGTGCGCTCGGGAGAGGCGAAGCTCGAGGCGTCGAGGCGGGAACGCTTGAAGCTCTCTGCGGTCTTGCGGTCGGACATCTTGTCTGGCTCATCGACCGGATCCCGGACTTCCTTTAGGGGACCGCCCGGATTTCCGCCGGGTGCTGGCCCCCATGCCCTGTTGTGCCCGGAAATTGCCGCTATTTGCCGGGAGCGCGGCCCCGGACACGTGTCCGCCTTCGCCATGATCCTTGGGACATGCCGGAAACGGGCACCGAGGAGAGGACGGGAGAACGGGACCTCACGTCGCTGCGGCGCGTCTTCGCCTCCCAGCACCTGCGCGAGGCGATCGAGCGCGAGTGGATCACCTCCGGCGAGTACCGGATCCGCCCGGAGGCCGTACAGCCCGCGAGCCTCGACCTCCACCTGGGGGACCATGCGCTCGCCCTACGCTGCTCGTTCCTCCCCGATACGGAGACGACGGTGGACGACAAGGTCGCCGACCTCGCCTTCGAGCGCTTCGACCTGCGCGACGGCGCGACGCTCGAGCGCGACCGCCCGTACCTGATCCCGCTGCGCGAGGAACTGAATCTCCCGCCCGAGATCCGCGCGCGAACGAACCCGAAGAGCTCGACCGGCCGCCTCGACGTGTTCACGCGGGTGATCACGGACCGCAACAACCGCTTCGACGAGATCCCGGCGGGGTACCGCGGCCGCCTCTACCTGGAGGTCGTGCCGCGCTCGTACGCGATCCGGGTCCAGGCGGGGCTCGCGCTGAACCAGCTGCGGCTGGCGGGCGGCGACTCGCGCCTCGGCGACGACGACCTCGCCGCGCTCCACCAGCAGTTCCCGCTGCTTTACCTCGACTCGCACCCCCTGCGGGAGTCCGAGCTGGCGATCGCGGACGGCCTGTTCTTGAGCGTCGACCTCGCTGCGGGCCCGGCGGACCGCGTCGTCGGCTACAGGGCGAAGAAGAACAGCCTCCCGATCGACCTCTCGAAGATCCGCCACTACCGCTGGAGCGACTTCTGGGAGCCGGTCTATCCTGAGCAGGGTTCGCGGATCGTGCTCGAGCCGGAGATCTTCTACCTCCTGCTTTCGGCGGAGGGCGTATGCATCCCGCCCGAGTACGCGGCGGAGATGATGGCCTACGACCCCACCGCCGGCGAGCTGCGCACCCACTACGCGGGCTTCTTCGACCCCGGATTCGGCTTCGACGCCCGCGGGGACCGCCACGGCTCCCGGGCGGCCCTCGAGGTCCGCGCGCGCGACGTGCCGTTCATGGTCGAGCACCGCCAACCGATCTGCAAGCTCGGCTTCGAGCGGCTCGCGGCGCCCCCCGACGTCCTCTACGGGCGTGACCTGGGCTCGAACTACCAGGGTCAGGTCACGATGCTCTCGAAGCACTTCAAGGAGCAGACCGCTTCTGCAGCGTCCGAACCGGGCGATTGAGGCCGCCCAGGCGCCCCGGGCTACTGCGAGTAGCATGTGAGGCGCATGGATTTCTCCATTTGGCAGATCGCAATCGTCCTGGTAATCGCTTTGCTCGTGTTCGGGCCCAAGCGGCTTCCGGAGCTCGGCGCGTCGCTGGGCCGCGGGATCCGCGAGTTCAAGGACTCGGTCAGCGGCAAGGACGACGACGAGGAACGCACGCAGCGCGCGAAGCTCGAGGCGCATGCCGCTGCACCGCAGCCCGACGCCGCCGAGGAGCCGGTCGAGGGCGAGGTCGTCGAGAACCGGACTTGATGAACGCGTCCGCGTTGCGCGGGCGCCGGTGACGACGTGGCGCGCCTAAGGCCCGTCGATTACGACGAACGCATGACGCTCGTCGAGCATCTCGACGAGCTGCGCACGCGGATCATCATCTGCCTCGTTGCCCTGGGCGTCGCGTTCGGCCTCTGCATGTGGCAGTCGGATCTGCTGTTCGACATCGCCAAGGCGCCGCTCGACGGCCGCGACCTGGCCACCTTCTCGCCGACGGAGCCGTTCTTCACCAGCGTCGAGCTCGCCGGATACGGCGCGACGATCCTGGCCCTGCCGCTGATCTTCTACCAGCTCTACGCGTTCGTCCTGCCGGCCTTCTCGCCGCACGAGCGCACCGCCCTGCGGCCCTTCCTGATCGCGATTCCGATCCTGTTCGTCTCCGGCGTCGCCTTCGCCTACTTCGTCGTGATGCCGATCGCGATCAAGTTCCTGCTCGAGTTCAACGAGGACCAGTTCGACACGTTCGTCCGGGCCCGCGAGTACCTGAGCTTCTTCGGCCTGACGATGCTCGCGATGGCCCTGCTCTTCCAGATCCCGATCGCGATGCTCTCGCTCACGCGCCTCGAGATCGTCGACGCCAGCTTCTTCGCGCGCAACCGCCGCTACGCGATCTTCATCATCTCCGTCGTCGCCGCCGCCCTGCCCGGGGGCGACCCCGTCAGCATGCTGCTGATCATGCTCCCGCTGGTGCTCCTGTACGAGGGCAGCATCCACGTCGCCAAGCGCTTCGGCCGCCCGCCCAAGCGGGCCTTCCATCCCGAGCCGAATCCCGGCGAGGCCGGCTGACCGCACTGGCAAGCGGATTCGATCCTCTAGCCTTCTCGCCCCCGATGCTCTTCGATCTTCAGAGCGGCAAGCGCAAGCGCGTGATCCAGGTCGTCTACGCGATCCTCGCCCTGCTCATGGGCGGCAGCCTCGTGCTGTTCGGCGTGGGCTCGGACGCCCCGGGCGGCCTGCTCGATGCCGTGGGTCTCGGGTCGAACAGCTCCGGCGGTGACTCGGGCTACGAGCAGCAGATCGAGGACGCCGAGGCCAAGCTCCAGACGAACCCGAACGACCCGGAGGCGCTGCTGGAGCTCGTCCGTTACCAGTCGCTCGCCGCGAACACGAGGATCGAGCGCGACCCGAACACGGGGCAGGTGTCCGGCATCCCGGCCGAGGCGAGATCGGAGCTCGAGGCGGCGGCGGACGCCTGGCGCCGCTACCTGGACACGAAGCCGAAGGAGCCCGACGCCGGCGCGGCGCTGCAGGTCGTCGGCACCTTCATCCTCCTCGGCGACGCCGAGGGCGCCGCGAGGGCGCAGCGGATCGTGGCCGAGCAGCGTGACACGGCGGAGGCCTGGGGCAACCTCGCCTACTACCTCTATGCCGACTTCTCGTTCAAGCAGGCCGACGAGGCGGCCGCGCGCGCGGTCGAGCTCGCCGATCCGTCCGAGCGCAAGCGCACCGAGCGCCAGTTCGCCCAGATCGCCGAGCAGGCCCGCAAGGAGAAGAAGCGCCTCGACAAGCAGCGCAAGGAAGGCGGCGCGGAGCAGGGCGAGCAGCAGCTCACGGATCCGTTCGGCGCACTCGGCGGCAGCGACGCCGTGACGCCTCCGATCACGCCCACGCCCTGACCCCGGCCGTCCTGATCGCGCGCCGCCTCCCGCCCGCCGGGCTGGAGCGCCTGGGTGACGCGGTCACGGTGCGGGAGGGCGGACTCGACGCGACCCGCGAGCGCCTGCTCGAGCTGGCGCCCGGCGTGCGCGCGATCGTCGCCGACCCGACCGTGCCCGTTGACGGCGAACTGCTCGACGCCGCCGGCGAGGAGCTCGCCGTGGTCGCGAACTTCGCGGTCGGCTACGACAACGTCGACCTCGAGGCGTGCCGCGAGCGCGGGGTCATCGTCACGAACACGCCCGGCGTGCTCACGAACGCAACCGCGGAGCTCGCGCTGGCGCTGACCACCGCGGCCGCAAGGCGCCTGGGGGAGACCGAGCGCGCCCTGCGGGCCGGCGAGTGGCGCGGCTGGGACCCGGGAGCGTGGCTCGGCACCGAGCTCTCCGGCGCCACCTTTGCCGTCATCGGCATGGGCCGCATCGGCCGCCGCTACGCCGAGCTCGTGCGTCCCCTCGCCGGCCGGCTCGTCTACGTGGCCCGCTCCCCGAAGCCCGAAGCCGAGCGCGACCTCGGCGCGGAGCGCCTCGATCTTGCCGAGGCGCTCGCGGCGGCAGACGTGGTGAGCCTCCACGCCCCCGGCGGGCCCGAGACCCGGCACCTCATCGGGGCGGTCGAGCTCGAGCGCATGAAGCCAACCGCGATCCTCGTGAACACGGCGCGCGGCTCGCTCGTCGATTCGGATGCGCTCGCGGACGCACTGGCCGCCGGCCGGATCGCCGCCGCCGGCCTCGACGTCTACGAGAACGAGCCCGAGGTTCCGGCCTCCCTGCTCGCCGCACCCAACTGCGTCCTCGCCCCCCACGTCGGCTCGGCGACGACGAAGGCGCGCAACGCGATGGCGGTCTCGGTGGCGGAAAACGTGCTCGCCGTGCTCACCGGAACCGAGCCGCCGAACCGGGTCGCCTGAGCGCTCCGCAAGACGCCGAGAACGAATCGAGTCTCGCTAGGATTTCGGCGGGCCGTTAGCTCAGCTGGTAGAGCAGGAGACTCTTAATCTCAAGGTCGCAGGTTCGAGCCCTGCACGGCCCACTTCGGAAACCCGCCCGTCAAGCCAAGTCAGCGCGGGCGGGTTGGTCTCCCGGGGACCGGCATGTCCCCAATGTGTCCCGAAACCTCCCGAGAGGGCGGCCAAAACCGACCCCCCATTGGTTCCTCCTTGGCCCCGCTCTGGCGAACCGGCGCACCCTTGATCGAAGGCCGACCCTTGGCTTAGGAGAACAGGGGTAGCTG
>Ga0207874_1003725_pt1 | contig 12222 bp, 9 predicted proteins | sample HigsolmetaAR201D_FD_184833 | JGI IMG/M metagenome (GOLD analysis project Ga0207874, IMG submission 184833) | Ionic liquid and high solid enriched microbial communities from the Joint BioEnergy Institute, USA - AR20-1-D (SPAdes) (version 2) ... | reverse complement strand
GCCGAACTTCCGCTCGATCCGCCGCTGAACGAAATCCCAGGCGGTGGTGAGCAGCAGGTAGTAGATGGCGGCCACGGCGAAGAGCTCGAGCACCATGAACTTCTCCTGGATCAGCACCTGCGTGCGGCGGAGCAGCTCTTCCATGGAGATGACCGACGTGACCGAGGTCGTCTTGAGCAGGCCGTTTACCGAGTTGCCGAGCGGCGGAATGATGATCTTGAAGGCCTGCGGCGCCACGATATGACGCATGATCTGATGCTCGGTCATGCCGAGGGCGCGGGCGGCGCGCGACTGGCCTTCGGGTACCGCCTCGATGCCCGCGCGGATTATCTCGGCGAGATAGGCCGCCTCGTTCAGCGCCAGGCCAAGAAGCGCGGCCTCGACCACCGAGAAGCGGATGCCGAGCTGCGGCAAAGCCGTGTAGATGACGATCAGCTGCACCAGGAGCGGCGTGCCCCGGAAAAGCCAGACGTAGAACCAGGCGATCCCGCGCAGCGGTACAAGCTTTGAGCGCCGCATGAGCGCGATGACGAAGCCGAGGATCAGGCCAGCGACCAGCGACACGGCGGTCAGCCAGATCGTGGTGAAGACGCCGCCGAGGATGAACGGGTTGAAGAGATAGTCAAAGAAGCCGGACCAGCTCCAGATCGACATGGGTCAGCCTTTCAATCCGGGGGTGTAGGCGACGCCGGCCAGGCGGCGCCGCGGTCAGGGGCGTGCGCCTGCCGGGATCAGCGGCCCGGACCCTTCACCGAATAGTCCGTTTCCGGCATTGGAACGCCGTAGCTGTCGAACAGGGCAGCGAGTGAACCGTCCGCCTTCATCTCCTTGAGAATTTCCGATACGGCGTCGGCAAGCGCAGGACTCTTCATCGCGAAGGCAACCGGGGCCGGATAGAGGCCGCTTACCGCACGGCGGAAGTCACCGCGGGCGTCGTATTCCTTGGCGACGGCATCGATCGACACCACACCGTCGACCTGGCCGGCGCGCAGGGCCTGATAGGCGAGCGCGAAATTGTCGAAGGTCTGGATGACGAGACCCTCCTTGCCGGCAGCCTTGAGTTCCTCGTCAAGCAGGCGGGTCTTGGTTTCCTCGAAGCCCCCGATCTCCACGCCGATGCGCAGGCCGGCGAGATCCTCCTTGGTCTTCACGGCCTCATTGCCGGAAGCCACGGAGACGCTGATTGCCTGGTCCTCGTAGGGGATCATATGCATCATGCCCGCGCGCTCTTCGGTGAAGAAGATGCCGGTGTTGATCATGTCCCAGCGGCCGGCGCTGAGGCCGGGGATCATCGCAGAGAACTCGATGCGGACGTATTCCGGCGTCAGGCAAAGCCGCTTGGCGATCTCCGTGCCGAGCTCGACGCGCATACCCTTCAGCTCGCCCGCCGAGTCGACATACTGCAGCGGAGGCAGCGTCGGGTTCGTGGACATGACGAGCACGCCGGGCTTGATCAGCTCGGAATCGGCAACCTTCGGCGTGCAGTCCCCGGCAAGAACGGCAACGGTGGATGCGAGCAGGACTGCGGCGGCGGAAGAAACCTTGCGAAGCAACATGAAACCCTCTGGACTGGTTGTTTTCGGCGAACGCTTGTCTCGTTCGCATAATTTTGGTATACCACTTCTATACACTCGGCGACGATGCGTTGCAAGCGCTTTTCGCTGACCTCGCGAAACAGGTGAAAAATCGGAAGAGCCGGCGTGAAGCTGCTAGTATGTCGCCAGAACGTTCCTGCGGACCTGGTCCAGATGAATCGTCATCGCTTCGCGCGCCGCCTGCGGATCACGGGCGGCGAGGGCCCTCAGGATCGCCTGATGGTCTTCGAGGCCCGGCTTGCGCTGGGCAAGCTTGCGCTGGCGCTCGAAGATCGTCGTATAACGGCGCATCCGGACGATCGTCTCCGCCATGAAGGGATTGCCGCTTGCCGCGCCGATGCTATCGTGGAGCGCGTCATCGAAGGCCCAGACAACGGCCGGCTCGGGGTCAGGGTCGGCATCCAGAGCTTCGAGCATTTCCGCGAGCCGCTTGACTTCGGCGGCGTCGATCGCCTCGGCCGCCAGCGCCGCAGCCGTCGGCTCGAGAAGCATTCGCACCGAGATTGCGTTCAGGTAATCCGTGAGGGTGATGATGCGGACCGTCAGCACCCCCTTGTCGTTGCGAATCAGGAGCCCCTGGCCCTCCAGGCGCCCGAGCGCATCGCGCATCGGCGACCGCGAGACACCGAGGCGTTCGGCCAGACGCCTTTCCTGGACCACGGTGCCGCCGGCAAGCCTGGCCGCAAGAATTTCCTCGAGAAGCGCGTCGTAGGTCTCGTCGGCGAGGCTCTTGTTGGCGGCGGCACTTTCAACCATAGCTTTGTGTTCCTCTCACAATTCCCCCGCGTTGCTATGAACGATGGAGTGACCCGTGAAAAGTCCCCCGGACAGGAACGCAGCCGCAGGAGGAACGGAAGAAGGGAGACATGGGCGTGAGCATTTCTGAAACCAGAGCCGACAGCGGCAAGCCTTTGCGGCACGGCGACAAGCTCGCCGCTCAGGCCTATCGGGCGGTGTCCGACATGATCCGGCGGCGGCGGCTTGCCGCGGGACACGTCATTGTCGAGGCCCGCCTGGCCGAGCTTCTGGGCGTGTCGCGCACGCCGCTCCGGGAAGCGCTCCAGCGCCTGGAGGGCGAAGGCCTCGTCCGCAAGGGAGACGGACGGAACTATGTCGTGCGCCATGTCGACATCGGCGAATACATCCAGAGCCTGAAGCTGCGCCTGCTGATCGAGCCGCACGCGGCGGTGCAGTCCATGCCCTTCATCCCGGCGCGCAAGCTCATCGAGGTGCGCCGCGAGACGGAAGAGCTGATGAACTCGACCAGCTACCATATCGACGTTCACTGGGACGCGGATGACCATCTGCACAACCTGATCATCGACTATTGCGATAATCAGGTGATGGCGGAAGTGCTCCGCAACCTTCGCGCGACCACCCGCCTGTTCGAGATAGACCAGCTGCAGGACAGGCTGAAGCCCGACGCCAAGGAGCATCTGGAAATCATCGACGCTCTGGAGCGCGCTGATGCCGACGCCTGCTTCAAGGCCGTCGCCAACCATATCGAAAGTTTGATTGCCTTCGCCCGGCTGCATATCGGCATTGCCGAGTGATCCGGGCCTTGTCAGTTGCCCGGATACCCCCTCCAAACCGCGACCGGCACCCGCGCTGCGTCAGGACCAGCAGCAGGCGCCGGCGCTGGGCCACTGAGGAACTCATGCTCGCCGCTCCTGACTGATCGCCGCGACAACGTCTTGCGTCCCACGGAGATCAAGGCTCGACGGGAGCGTCCAGCTCCAATTCTGGGGGGCCGCTCCGCGTTGCGCGAGGTGTCATCCGGGCTGCTTGGCAGCCGGGAGGCCACCTGCTCTGACATGGCTCGCGGCCGCCAGCCGGATCGGGCCGCCTTCGGGTAGCCAGATGCAAAGGAGCGCGGTGCTTCGCGACATGACCTCGCCTACTCTGCGGCCAGCCGCTGCCCAGGTGAAGACGTCAGCTCGCTTCTCGAGCTTTCCGGCAAAATTTCGAGGATCGCGTTATAGACCCGCTCGCAGCACCGGCCGTCCCGGAACGCGAAGAACGACTCCCGCCGCTGCGCATAGACCGGATCCTCCTGACCCTCCAGCACCTTCTGGATGGCGTCCAGGACCTGGTCCCCGGTTTCGACGACCGGCCCGAAGCCGTGCTCGCGATAATCGAAGTAGCCACGCGTGTAGCCGTGATTTCCGGCGAAAAACTCGTCACGGTCAAACTGGAAATACACTATTGGGCGATCAAGGTATGCGCATTCGAAGGCAACGGAGGAATAGTCCGTCACCATCAATGCAGCCTCAGCAAATGTCTCCTGAATGGAAGGGGGCAAGCGGGGATCGCGGCAGCGGATGTATGCAGGCAGATCAAACTGTTTCAGGTACATCGCCATGTTCGGGTGAGGGCAGAAAACAATCTCCTTGCCGTGGTATTCCGCCAGCTGGCGAAGACGGTCGCTGACAAGCAGGTCTCTCCAGGCCCGCGCATATTGGGTCCTGATAAAGTCAGCCATCGGCTCCCGCTTCATTCCGGCGCCAGTGGTTTCGCCCACCAGATACCGGCGCCATGTCGGCATGATGAGAATGGTGTCCCGCTTCTGCGGGCGGCTTAGAAGCCTGTCATGGCGTGGGAGGCCGGTTAGCTTTGTCTCCCGCTCACTGAAAAGATAATTGCTGCTGGTGTTTGCAATTGAATTGTACTCATCAGGCGCTGCCGTAACAAAGAGTCGAATAGGCTTGGCGTTGAGCCAGTTCGATAGATCATCCTTTATCACACCATGCTGCAGGAAGACATACTTGTAGCGTGCCAAATCCTGGATCCATTCCTTGGCAACTGGCCAAAGAATGAAATGATCGATATGGGAGGAAGCAAGTATCTCAGCGTTCACAAGCGCAGCGATATGGTCTTTGCTCCCGAACGGGAGAAGCTTGAACCCCTCGGCATCGAGTCGTTGCCAATCGGGGGAATCCTCTCGCAAAACGAAAAAGGCTCTATCAGCGTTTCCGCTCATTAATAAATAGCGGTACAAGTGTTCCGCATTATCATCCGCCGCATCGTCACGATCCATTAACACCCAACAATTTGCGAAGCGCTTCCGTGCAAATTCCGACGTTGCGTAATCCCGAAGATTCCTCGCATCTGTGGGCAAGTTCGGTGAGGGATTTGGGACAAGTGCCCTAACTGCGCTCCTGACCGGAACCCTATCTCCCAAGGTACGACTCCCCCTTCGCAGCCTAACTGGACGATGGTTAATCGTCGCGCGCACTTCAGCGTCAGGCGTCACGCGTATCCAGAAGCGATGTTCTGAAAAGAATGGCTTATTCAGAAACGTAGAAACGCTCCTGCTGCAATATAGATGCTCCGCGGGTTTCCCATCTACAAACACTGTCACATCAGCACCGGTATCGCCACCGCTGTAATAAGAAAACTGAATAATCTGTTGCTGCGGATCATATTGCTGAAGATACAGGTAGTCGTTTACCCTATCTTCCTTCTTATACCACCACAGCAAGCCGGCTTTGTACCCTTCGTGCAATCCTCCGAAATTCATCGTGCGGATCGTTTCCGCATCGAGCTTAGAGAACACCTCCGATACGAGTAACAGGAATTGGGACCGCTGTTCGTCGGTCAAGAAATCGGCGCGGCTCGAGTGATTTATCAGATATCGGAAACGCCACCCCAAAGAGTACAGAGCAACACGCTGGACGTAACGAGGTAGACTGCCGAGCTTATTGGCGACAGAATCAATGAGACCAAGATATCCGAACTTGATCTGATCATAGTACCATTCAGGCCGGCTCTTCGAGCCGTCAAGCAATGATGTTCCCGCCTCACGTTTGCGATAGATGTACGCAGGTTTAGGCTGTGCGATAATCAGTCGGTCTGGGAATGCTGCTATCAGCCTGTTGACAAAATGTGCATCCTCGAACCCAGGTCGGATAGCGGGATCAAACCTCAGACCAGAATCTTCGATCGACTTACGATGAAAGAAATTTGACGCTGTATTTAAAAGAATATAGTCACCAAGGTTGCTTGTATCTATCTCACGCCTCCGATTGTACTGAGACGCAAGCGGATGAATATTCCTAATCACGCCGTCACTTTCGCGGAAAACGTGAAGCGGTCTCGCGATAATTAGAACTGGACGCTCATGACGCGACTTAATCTCCCTATTCAGCGCATGCAACCATTTGCGGTCCAAGATGTCGTCCGGATCAGGAAACGAGACCCACTCGCCCGTCGCATGATCGAGCCCTGTGTTGCGCGCTGCAGCTGCCCCCCGGTTCTCCTGACGGATATACTTGATCGTCTTCGGAAAACGTCTCGCCCAGGCCTGGGCGATTTCGCCCGACCGGTCGGTTGAACCATCATCGACGATGATGACTTCGAGATTGCGCAAGCCGGTCGTCTGCGACGTGACCGAAGCCAGGAACTCCTCGATATATTGCTCGACATTATAGGTCGGAACGATCAGCGAGACCTTCTCGACGAGTGGCGGATGGATCTTGAAAGGAGAACGGTAGCCCCGCTTTTCAAACTTCTGCTCGAAAGAACGGATCGCCTTCCGCAGAGACTTCAGTTTCTTCGACAGTCTCTTCGACAAACCGGTCTTCTTCAACAAGATACGTCCCCTTACCTACCGATGGCGGTTCAACACACTTCAACTCCGGGCCCGGAAACCGGATCCCCGCGGTCATTAACAAATTCACCCAGGGCGGTAAATGGATGGTTTTCGGGGCAAGCTTTCCAGGTTAAGAATTTCTGGTCAAAGAAAAATAATAGTGAAATCCCGTACTAAACTTGTTGAATTTGCGGCTGAAATCCTGCCGGCGAAGGCAATGCGCACGCGCGATGCCGGGTCAGTTCTCAAGGCGCCCAATCTGCCTCATGCGCTGATCAGGCGCACTTACTCCCGAAGACCAGCCAGCCCGCACCGTCATCACCGATAGGTCATTCCGCCTCAACCTTGTGGACCACCACGGGTGCCCCGCCGCGGGCGAGTTCGCGTGACCTGACATAGTCAAGCTGATCCATCCACAGGAGAACGGTATTGGGCAGGAAGTCCTGAAGCTTGTCAGCCATCACCGACCGGAACGCCTCGAGGTCATTCAGCCTGAACCGATCGAGGCTTTGCGCGCAGCCGAAGAGGCCATGCTCGTTGCGGATCATGTCGAGCTGGTTCGGCCCCACGAGGCTGGGCTTGAGATAGACTTCCTGGCGCCGGCGCAGCTCGACATTGCTTTCCCGGAAGGCGGCATGAACCGGAAGTCCCGCCGGCAGGAACTGGTCCAGAGTGCGGAACTTGGGCTTCAGCTGCCGGCGCACGGCCTGGGGGTGGCGTTCAAAGAATTCCCTGAAGACCGAGCGCCGCATCAGGTGCGGCGTATGACCCACTTCGACATAATCCGCCAGATTGAACAGCCGCGCGGCGTGCATCTGGGCGGTCTTGAAATGCGCCGGCGGCACGCGGCCCTTCAGAAAACACTTGATCTTTTTCAGGCGGTACTTGAGCAGGCGAGGCCAGACGGAGCGCGGCCTTCCGTAGACGACCATGCGTCCGGAAGCGTCCATGAAATCGTCGGGAGACACGGGTGCGTTCAGGAACACGTCGTCGTTGAAATACAGGAACGCTTCCGACAGGCCCGGAATACGCCAGAGCATCAGCTCTATCGAGAGGGAATTGAATGTGGGAAGAAATTCCTCATACCCTTCAAAGATCGTCCGGTGGTCGACGATCCTGATCTTGCCGGCTTCGCAGAGACCGCACTTGACGAAATCCTGAATATGGCTCGGCACCTGATTGTCCGCCACGACATAGATGTAGCGGACGAAAGGAGCATACTTCAGGATCGAAGCAATGCAGTAGTAGATCTCGCCAAGATTGGAAAACCGCGTTTCCTCAGTGCCGTTGCTGGGTCTGTCCGGGTGGTGCCCCGACATCAGCAGCGCTTCCCTGCGCTTCTTGATGTGCTGGGGGTTGCTGCCGTCCACCCAGGTGACTACCGCGTCTATGGCCCCCAACTCCGCGCCTCGTCCAGCACTCCACTGCGTCAACCCAACAAAGATCTGCGACCGTCACAGACATTGTGAAAGGCGCAAAGAACCCTTCCTCAGGCAATACGATCAGACCAAGAAACATGTTGAGCGGAATCGTCTCCGTTTCCGCGACTCCGTTCATTTTGAATATGTTATACACGCTACATGGTTCGTCAAGCCGGAGCCACGCTGGCGGCACGGCCACGCGCTGAACATGTTCGGCAGTAGCCTGGGCGGGGAATGTTCGCGGCTGCCGGCGCGATCGGCAGCACAATGGCGCGTCCGCCACGGACGACCTCCGTTGCAGCCTCTCGCAAGTTCACGCATTCACCAGCCCAAGATGAGGAAAGCCCCTTCGATGACTCCCAGGTTCTCTGCTCCGAGCTTGCCTCCACGCAGTCATGCGCCGGTACGGCCGATCCCCGCGGCGCGGGCGCACTCCAGCCCCACCGGCGGAGGATCGATCGAACAGACTTCCTGGCCTGTCCGCCCGTCAGCGCAGCAACCCTGTTCAGGGACGCAACATGCAGGCGGAGACGCCGCCAAACGTTCAACCAATCGAATGCCTGTTCGGAGCAACATTTCAGTGGACAATCCTCCTCGGAGCGTCTCAGCCCGCGGCGGACCAGCACACCGTTTCCCGGCAAACGTGGTTACCGATCGCATGTACGTGGAGAATGCCAGTCACCCTGCCGGGCTGCAGCGACTCACGCTCTACCGCTAGCGACTTCCGCCAATTGTCTTTTTTTGTTCTGGACGGCACCGAGGCTTGCCAGGATACGCACCACCCCACCAAGTGCGCTGCGCCTGTTCCATACGCCCGACGCGACCAAGAGGTCCCGGTGACCACCAGCCTGTTCGCCGCCCGGCGTGATTAAGCGGCTAACTGCCGCAGGCCCTTGGCGGGACCGTTTGTCAAAACTATAAGACAGCCGTCAGTTTAAAATGATTCTAAAATACCTCCCATACCAAGAAGGAGAAAACAAACATGTTGGGTGTTGGGAAAAAGTTTCCTGACTTCAAGCTGACCGGTGTCGTCTCTTCCGACCCCAAGACCGCTTTCCAGACCATTGACCAGAATACCTACGCCGGCAAGTGGCTGGTCGTCTTCTTCTGGCCGAAGGATTTCACCTTCGTCTGTCCGACTGAGATCGCCGGTTTTGCCAAGCTGGATGGCGAGTTCAAGGACCGCGATGCGCAGATCCTCGGCGTCAGCGTGGACAGCGAGTTCGTGCACCTGGCGTGGCGTAACAGCCATGACGACCTGAAGGACCTCCCCTTCCCGATGCTTGCCGACCTGAAGCGCGAGCTGACCACCGCGCTCGACATTCTCGATCCGGAAGAGGGCGTGGCCCAGCGCGCCGCCTACATCGTCGATCCGCAGGGCATCATCCGCTTTGCCTACGTGACCGACCTCAACGTCGGCCGCAATCCTGCCGAGGTGCTTCGCGTCCTCGACGCGCTGCAGACGGACGAGCTCTGCCCCTGCAACTGGCAGAAGGGCCAGGAGACCCTGAAGGTCGCCTAATCCCCACAGGCCGAATACCTCTTGCCGTCGCGAGCGACAGCTGCCGCCCGCGACGGTGCTTCTGCCGATCAACTGCAAGCGCAGATCCCATTCCTCCCCGCGCAATTCTTGAGACGGGACGTTCCAACAATGACCATGCTCGATACCATCCGTGGCGCGCTGCCGGACTACGCGCGCGACCTGAAACTCAATCTCGGTACGGTACTTACAACCGACGGAGCGCCGGGGCTGACCGAACAGCAGATCTGGTCGGTCGCGCTCGCCTCCGCGATCGCCGCACGCAACACGGCGCTCGCCCGCGACATTGAGGCCGCTGCCGGCGACAAGCTGGATGCCGCCCACATCAACGCCGCGCGGGCCGCAGCGGCAATCATGGGCATGAACAACATCTACTACCGCTTCCTCCATCTCGTGGAGGACGAGGAATACAAGCAGATTCCGGCTCGCCTGCGCATGAACATCATTGCCAACCCTGGCGTTGACAAGGCGACCTTCGAACTGCTGTCGCTGGCCGTGTCGGCCATCAACGGCTGCGGCATGTGCGTCGCCTCCCATGAGCGTGCGCTGCGCCAGCATGGTGTCACCCGCGAGGCGGTCCAGAGCTCCGTGCGCATTGCGGCCGTCATCCACGCGGTCGCGGGCGTCCTCGAATACGAGCAGAGCGGCGCCGCGGCCTGAGCAGCCCCCGGCCGGCAAGGGCTCATCGATTATCCTCCCCTCCTCCGGGGGAATGCAGCAATGTGGCCGCAATCGCCCGCCGATTGCGGCCACAGCATTTTCCGGCCCCGGACCCGTAAAACCCGGACGTCTTGCCACAGCCGCGTGCGGTTGAAATCCGAGCCACACAAAAGCCACCACCGTGATCGAAGAGGGCCCCGACAGCAATCGCGAGCGGCTGGTCGGGCGGGGCAGCAAAGCCCATGCAAAACCTGGCTGTCCACCTGAGTCACAACTTTTTCGCCAACGATTCCTGCCACTTGCGCCACGCGACCATTTCGGGAGGGGCCTTTGCGTGCCTTCACCGCAAAAAATCGTTGACAAGCAGGCTTCTTGCTCGATTATTGATATATATCTCAAAAATTAGGACGGGATGAGCATGCAAAACCTTCCGCGAGTCACTTACTCGAACATCGGTGCGGACTTTACGCCGCTGCACGCCTACCTCGACGAGGCCATTCCAGCCTTTGAACGGGATGTTCTCGGTAAGAGCTGGGAGAGCCCCTTTGCCACTGGCGCAAAGAAGAAGCTTTTCAGCCCGATCGACCCGTCCCTGGTCCTGGGCGAGTTCCCGGTCTCCACGGCCGATGACGTGAAGGCGGCCGTCGCCTCCGCCCGCAAGGCAGCAAAGCGCTGGAACAAGGCCAGCCTCGAGGAGCGCCTGGCTTTCGCCGAGCGCTGGCGCGGGGTTCTGTCGGAAGACAAGTACAAGCTCGGCATCGCCTCGCTGTTCGAGGTGGGCAAGTCGCGGATCGAAGCCATCGGCGAAGCCGAGGAATCCGTCGACATGCTGACGTTTTACCCGAACGAACTGAAGCGCAACGACGGCTACCGCCGCCAGATGATCGAGATGGTACCGAACGAGACGGCCATCTCCGTCCAGCGTCCCTACGGCGTGTTCGCCGTGATCGCTCCGTTCAACTTCCCGGTTGCCCTGTCGATCGGCATGATCACCGGCGCTCTGATCACCGGCAACGCCGTGGTCTACAAGCCTTCGCCGGAGTGCGCCCTGACCGGTCTCTTCATCGCCGAGACGCTGAAGAAGGCTGGCCTACCGGATGGTGTCTTCAACGTCGTTCTCGGCGGCGCCGATGTTGGCGAAGCCCTGACCAAGGATCCCGGCATTGACGGCGTGGCCTTCACCGGCTCCCACAAGACGGGCATGTCGATCTTCCGCCACATGGCGACGCTCCCCTACATGCGTCCAGTTCTCGCGGAAATGGGCGGCAAGAACCCGGCCTATGTCACCAAGAACGCCGACATCGTCCGCGCTGCTCAGGGCGTGGTCCGTTCCGCCTTCGGTCTTCAGGGCCAGAAGTGCTCGGCATGCTCGGTCGTGTACGTCGACAACGCCGTAAAGGAGCAGTTCATCGAGGCCTTCAAGGAATTCGCCTCGAAGCTGGTCGTCGGCGACCCGCGCCGCAAGGATGTCTTCATGGGTCCGGTCTACAATGACGCTGCCGCCGCCCGCTTCACCGCGGCCGTGGAGCAGGCCCGCGCCGGAGGCAAGATCCACTTCGGTGGCGAGAAGGTCGAGGGCCTGAACGGCAACTACTTCGTCGGCGCCCTGGCTGAGATGTTCGCTCCGTCGAACCTCACCAAGGAAGAGCTCTTCGTCCCGTTCGTCGTGCTGCGCGGCTTCGACCGTCTCGAGGACGCGATCGCCGAAGGAAACGACGTCAACTACGGCCTTTCAGCCGGCATCTTCAGCCAGGATCGGGCCGAGATCGACTACTTCCTCGAAAACGCCGAAGCCGGCGTGCTCTACGCGAACCGTGCCTCCGGCGCGACGACCGGCGCATGGCCGGGCGGTCAGCCCTTCTGCGGTTGGAAGGGCACGGGTCTCACCGGCAAAGGCGGCCTCGGTACCTGGTATCTGCCGCAGTTCATGCGCGAGCAGAGCCACACCATCATGACCGTCTAACGTTCCCCACCCGTTCGGACCCCGGCCGCACGGGTGTGGAGGAGGCTGTCCCCAGCCTCCTCCTCCTTCTCCCCTCCCCCTCTCATCATTTGTCGCTCACCATGACGCACTATCCAGAAACCTTTGAAACCTCCCGCCGCCTCTACGAGCGCGCCTGCAAGGTGATGCCCGGCGGAAACACCCGGACCACGGTCTACATCAACCCGTTCCCGATCTATGTCACCCGGGGCGAAGGTTGCCGCGTTTGGGACGTCGACGGTCAGGTATTCTACGACTGCATCAACAACTTCACGGCGATGATCCACGGCTATGCCCAGCCGGAAATGAACGCGGCCGTGACCGACCAGCTGGCACTGGGCACCGCCTTCGGTGCGCCGACGCTTTCGGAAATCGAACTGGCCGAACTGCTCATCGAGCGCCTGCCGGCCATGGATCAGATCCGCTTCGCCAAT
>Ga0207874_1003722_pt1 | contig 12232 bp, 9 predicted proteins | sample HigsolmetaAR201D_FD_184833 | JGI IMG/M metagenome (GOLD analysis project Ga0207874, IMG submission 184833) | Ionic liquid and high solid enriched microbial communities from the Joint BioEnergy Institute, USA - AR20-1-D (SPAdes) (version 2) ... | reverse complement strand
CCGCGCATCCAGCACCGCGACGTGCGATTGCAGCAGAACATCGGGAACAATCGTTTTCTTGACCAGATCCGGACGTTCCTGCTTCACCCGCGGTTCCTCGTTCGGGCCAATGTAGGCGTACGGCCAGCCGTAGAAGCCGTTGGGCTGGACGCGCGTGAAGTAATCCGGAACCAGATCGTCTCCCAGCGAGTCCCGCTCCTGAACAGCGGCCCAAAGAGTGTCCGTTCCCGGGTACCAGGCCAGTCCGACGGGATTGCGTAAGCCGGAGGCGAAGATCTCATGACCGGTCCCATCGGGGTTGAAGCGGTTGATCGCAGCTCTCATCGGATGATCGCCCGTGACCACGTCCGCCTTCGATCCGATCGCCAGATACATCTTCTGCCCCTTGCGGTCGAACAGGACCGTCCGTGTCCAATGGCCCTGGCCGAAGTCCTTCATGGACACCACTTCCTCGCCCGGCCCCACGCTCATCGTCTTTGCGTTGTATTTGTACCGCTTAAGGGAGGTGGTCTCCGCCACGTAGAGGTAATCCTTCCAGAAGGCGAGACCGTATGGACGATCGAGCCCTTCGAGCAGGCGCTTCCGCTCCTCAGCCTTGTAGTCCCCGTCCTTATCGATCAGGACGTAGACGCTCCCATTGGGCACACTGTCGCTGATCAGCACTTCATTGTTCGGTCCGAGCGCCATGTACCGGGGCTTTTGAAAGTCCGCCGCGTACTCGTCCACAGTGAAGCCGGCTGGAACCTGGAGCTGCGCGCCATCGGGGCGGCTGATAATCTGAGGGGCGTTCCGCGCCGAGGGCGTATGGTACGGCTTGGGAAGGGGCAGCGGTTGCTGCTGACCCGGCAAAAGAAGGCTGCCAGCGAGGATGGCTGCGGCAGCGGCGGTTCGTCTGATCCTGCTCATGATTGGTTAACCTAGACAGTTCAGTTTATATGAAGAAGTCCTTTACGCCGTAAGACTCTTTGCCGATTTTCGATCACGGCAGGCTAGTGGCAGCCCCGGCAGGTGAACTTCCGGCCGTGACATACAGCGCACGAGGCTTTGTCGAGATTCGCCTTTCCGGAGCTATGCAATTCCAACCACTCGGGCGTATGACTGGCTGGCTCAAGCCGCTCGCCTGGCTGATGGCAGGTTTCACAGCTGAACGGCGGGTCGATCTTGTTATGGCAAACCAGGCAGTCTGCCATGACGGGAAATGCGTCCTTCGAAACGGCGGTCGATTCTTCCAGTCCGCGATGACAGCCGGTGCAGGCGTCGTTGGCGTTGTGATGGCGGACATCGAGATGCTTTCGAATGTCGCCGGGATCTGAAAGGTAGGCCTTGGAGTCGATGGCCGCCGCGATGATGGCGGCGATGTTGCCCATCTTCACATGCCTGCTATGATCGAACTTCGCCACCCGCTTCTGCTCTGGCTGCTTGATGGTGACTTCCTGATGACACCCCTGACAAGCCTTGGCCGTCGGTAGATTGTTATCAGAGACCTGAGTGCTTGACGTGACGGTCGAGTGACAGGCGACGCACTGCAGCTTGAGTTGCAGATGCAGCTTATGCGAGAACGGCCGCGACTCGGCTGCCGCGGCCGCTGCTGCAAATGAGATCAGGAGAACGACGAAGCGGGTCACTTCTTGTAGCTGATCCGCCAGATCTTGTTGCCGCCGTCATCCGACACCAGCATGCTTCCGTCCGGAAGCTGCAACAATCCCACAGGGCGGCCCCACACCTGACGGTTTGTCGGCGAGATCATCCAACCTGTGAGGAAGTTGCGTACCGGCCCGCTCGGCTTGCCATTCTTAAACGGAATGAAGACGACGGAATAGCCAACCCGTTCGGACCGGTTCCAGGAACCATGGAGCGCAAGGAACGCACCGCCCTGATACTCCGCTGGAAATTGCTTGCCGGTATAAAACTTTGCGTCAAGAACGGCGACGTGAGCCTGCAATGGCACGTCCGGAACGATCGTCTTGGCCACCAGGTCCGGACGCTGGCCCTTCAGCCTCGGATCTTCGTTGGGGCCGATATAGGCATACGGCCAGCCATAAAAGCCCCCCTGCTTGATGCTGGTGAAGTAATCCGGGACAAGGTCATCCCCAAGGCCGTCACGCTCCTGAACGGCTGCCCACAAGGTGTTCGTTCCGGGATACCACGCCATACCGATGGGATTTCGGGTACCCGACGCATAGATCTCGTGACCGCTGCCATCCGGGTTAAAGCGGTTAATCGCCGCCCGCATCGGCGGTTCGCCGGGATCGACGTTGGAGCGGGAACCGATTCCGAGATACATCTTCTCTCCCTTCGGATCGAAGAGGATTGAGCGGGTCCAGTGCCCCTGCCCGAAATCCTTCAGAGAGACCACCTCTTCGCCCTTTCCCACCGTCATCGTGCTCGGATTGTACTTGTAGCGCTTCACCGAGGTCGTCTCGGCGACGTACAGATAATCCTTCCAGAAAGCCAGGCCGTAGGGGCGGTCAAGTCCGTCAATCAGGACCTTCCGGTCGTCCGGCTTATTGTCCTTGTTCTTGTCGATAAGGACGAAGACGCTGCCATTCGTTGTGCTGTCGCTGACAAGGATTTCGTTACTCGGGCCGAGGAGCATGAAGCGGGGTCGCTGGAAATCCGTTGCATACTCCTCGATGGCGAATCCGGCGGGAAGCTGGAGCTGCGCCCCATCAGGCCGGCCGATCACTTGCGGCGGGTTGCGCGCCGAAGGGGTGTGATAGGGAGGAGGAAGCTGTTTTGGCGCCTGCTGGGCGTTCAGAAGGACTCCGCCGTAACAAACCGTGGCAGCAATTGCCGAAAGGATTCTGATGCGTCTCATGTGGTTGCCTCAGATCCCTCAGTTTACCGGATGAAGATGGCGTTGGGAGAGGTCCTTCTGAACGCGTACTTATTTGGCGTTACCGGCCAGGTCCGAAATAGACGACAAATCCAGCCAGGAGGGTGTTCTGGGAGAGCGCACTCCCGGGTTCATTGCCGCGATCAAAGAAGGGCCGGTCGGACCAATCGCGGCGGTACTCAAGCCGGGACAGCAATCCCGCGGACCACTTGTATTCGGCGGTTAACGTGAATTCTTTGAGCTTCTGAGGCGTACCTGTGATGAAGCCGTCGACATCGTTGTACAACTCGAGCCTCGGACTGATGGAGATGTGCTCAGTCAAAGCAAAACGCGCTGCACCCGCTATGCCGTAGAAGGTATCCCTGCCTCCGCCAATCCGCGTGTCTGCGCCATAGTCGAAATTCAAATAGAAATTCGCCCGGTCGTGCGGCGTGAGGAACAGCACGGTATCAAAAAAGTGCCTCCTTCCTTCGTTCGTATCCGTCTTCTCCGGGCCCACATAATAATTGTTTGACCAGCTAAATTTCGAGGTACTAATCGAACTAGTAAGACCGATTGTCTTTCCGCTATTGTTATCCTCTACGTTGTTCCATCCATTCACTATCTGCACACCCGCAGACACATACTTATTAACTGGCACGGAAGTCCTTAGTCCAAAATGGTAGTAGGGACCGTTCGTGAACAGCAGAGATCGCGAGTAGTTCCAGTTTAAATGCGTCTCTGTCGGCTCCGCCCCCGCGCTCGTCACGAACTTACCGAAATCCACCTGCAAGCCTCCGAGGTTTTGAGGTCTGAAAGACATGTACGCCTGCATGATGTTGCGGAACACAGGAGTCGAAAGCGGTTCGGTGGCGTGAAAAAGCTCAAAGGTCCGTCCGAAGCCGAGATCAACACGGAAGCCTACAGGGTCGGCGGCGTGCTCGGCTGACAGCTTGAGCATGTTGAGCTCGAATTGATTTGCACGCACATCAAAATTTCTTATGACATTGTTACGCGTCGCAGGGTGATTGAAGTTGAGGCTGTAATAGCCGTCGATGAGCCCGCTAAAGTCGATCGGGCCTGCCGACCACTCCGGCTTATTATCCTGTCCAGAGACGAGCTGGGCAGACAACAGAATAAACGACAATTGAACAGAGATTGAAAACCTCATTGAAAATCTCCAATAGGATCGGGGTTGATTTCAGTCGGACGGGGACTCGTTTGGAATGAGGACGATTCTATATCCTGCCCGGAGGGAGTTACCAATAGAAAATTTGGATCGTGCAGATAGAAAGGCTTTAGCGCAAAAACTCAATTTTTCATGCATGATAGTCATTAACCTGCCTTTGGATTCAAACCACCGTCCGGGCAGGAATCAATTCACGTCGTGGTGAAGTTTCTGCGGCATGAGTAGAGCGCTTCGGAACGAGCTCCCCGTCAGAGGTCTTTTCGCTTGCAAAGTCGGCAGCACGAGGTGAACCGCAACAGGAAGGCGTAGCCACGGTGGAACAGTCGATTGAGGAGATTACTGTATGGTTTGCAAGCTATCTCTGGCCACGCTGCTGGTGACCGGCGCCCTTTTCGCACAAGCGCCCGGAGACGTGGAAAAGCGGCTGGCCGCATTGGAAGAGGCTGCGGCAAGCGCGCAATCAGCGGGTGATAACGCGTGGATGCTGGCTAGTGCCGCGCTTGTACTGATGATGACCGGTCCTGGCCTTGCACTGTTCTATGGAGGCCTCGTCCGAAGGAAAAACATTTTGTCCACGATGATGCAGAGCTTTGCACTCATGGCATGGGCCTCCGTCCTGTGGGCTGTCGTGGGATATAGCCTTGCATTCGGAGAGGGAACCGCGTTCATTGGCGACTTTCGGTATGTCCTGCTGAGCGGCGTTGGCATGGAGCCGAACAGCGACTACGCAGGCACGATTCCACAACTGACCTTCATGGCGTTCCAGATGATGTTCGCCATCATCACGCCCGCGCTGATCTCGGGCGCCTTTGCCGAACGCATGAAATTCAGCGCGATGATGCTCTTTACCACGCTGTGGCTGTTCTTCGTTTACCTCCCGATGGCGCACATGGTGTGGGGCAAGGGCGGACTGCTCAACGCTTTCTCAGGCGGAGCAATTCCCTGCTTCGACTTTGCTGGCGGCACAGTGGTTCACATCACGTCCGGCGTCTCCGCTCTGGTCTGTGCCATCTACCTCGGAAAGCGACTCGGATATCCTCAAGAGCCGATCAAGCCTCACAGCGTCGTACTCAGCGTCGTAGGAGCCTGCCTGCTCTGGGTCGGCTGGTTCGGCTTTAACGCGGGTAGCGCGCTCGGAGCCTCGGGCCTGGCTTCAAATGCCTTCGTAGTGACGCAGGTCGGCGCGGCGGCTGCTGCCCTGAGCTGGATGCTCGTGGAGTGGATGCGCAGCGGTAAGCCGAGCGCTCTCGGCGGCATCTCGGGCGCTGTAGCCGGTCTCGTCGCTGTCACACCCGCGGCCGGCTTCGTTCTGCCGAAGCATGGAATCCTGATTGGCCTGATCGCCGGTGCGTTCTGCTACTACATGGTCGCCGTCGTGAAGCATAAGCTGGGATACGACGACTCGCTCGACGCCTTCGGCGTGCACGGCGCGGGCGGCACTCTAGGCGCCATCCTCACGGGCGTCTTCGCCACCAACGTAGTGAACGACGGTTTGAAAGATGGGGCAGGCAATCTTTTGCCGCTCGGCTTGATCGACGGCAACGCCGGCCAGGTCCTCAACCAGCTCTGGGGCACTCTTCTGTCGTGGGCCATTGCAATTGTCGGCACGCTGATCATCCTGAAAGTCTGTGACGTGATCGTCGGGCTGCGAGTGAGCAAGGATGAGGAAATCCAGGGTCTCGATCTCAGCTTGCACGGTGAAGAAGGATATAACTTCGAGGCCTAGGAAAGGGGATCCCAATGAAGAAGATTGAAGCGATTATTCAGCCATTCAAGGTTGAAGAAGTGAAGGAAGCGCTGAAAGGAATCGGCATCGACGGCATGACCGTGATCGACGTGCGGGGCCACGGCCGCCAGAAGGGACACAAGGAGATCTACCGAGGCCAGGAGTACGAAGTAGATCTGCTGCCCAAGTCGAAGATCGAGATGGTAGTCCCCGACAACCGGGCAGACGAAGTGGTCCGCACCTTGATCAACGCAGCGCAAACAGGAAAGATCGGCGACGGCAAGATCTTCATTTCCGACGTCGCCGAGGCGATCCGCATCCGGAACTATGAGCGGGGCGAAGCAGCCCTGTAACAGCGAAGAACTAGAGCGGCTTCGCGAAGCTTTCCTCGCAACGGGCGCGGCACGTCCAGTCCTCGAAGGGCGCGCCGCGCTCGTTGACCGGTTAGTCCGCGACGTTTTCCTTCAGTCGGTCAAGCCAAGCTTCCCCGGCGAAATTGCGCTGCTAGCCGTCGGCGGCTATGGACGCCGGGAATTGTTCCCCCATTCGGATGTCGATCTGCTGCTGCTCGTCGATCGCGCAGCGCAAACGGAAGAGGCTCGTGAGGTGCTCTCCAATTTCTTCCGCATTTTGTGGGATAGCAAGCTGCGGATCAGCCACTCGCTCCGCACGCCGCAGGAGTGTAGCGAGCTTCATGAACAAAACATCGAACTAAACATTAGCCTTCTCGACCGCCGTTTCCTAGCCGGAGACGCCTCTCTCTTTGAACGCCTGGAGGCGCGGATGCCATCCTTCGTGAAATCGCACCGAGCCTCGCTGGAACGCTACCTGGTTCGGATGGCTCGTTCCCGCCACGGCAAATTCCAGAACTCCATCTACCACATGGAGCCGCAATTGAAGGAGGCGCCTGGAGGCATTCGCGACCTCCAGCTTGTCTCCTGGCTGAGCACAACGAATTCCCTGCCCGAGGACCTGTACCCTGCCCGTGACTTCCTGTACGCCGTCCGCTGCCGCCTTCACTACGCCATGCAGCGTGACGCGAACGTGCTCTCGTTCGACCTCCAGGAAGACATGGCGGAACAAGGGTTCTTGGGGCTGCGGGATCCGGAGACCCTGATGCGGACCTATTTCCGGCACGCCCGCTCAGTGCACGCCGCGGCATTGCGCCGCATGGAAGCCATCGAGAGCGCGTCGAGCGGCTTGCTGTCCCAGTTTCGCGACTGGCGCAGCCGCCTTTCCAACTCCGAGTTCACCGTGCTTCAGGAGAGGGTCTACCTCCGGTCGCATCACGTCCTGGAATCGGATCCGGACGTTGCCCTCCGGCTTTTCGAATTCCTCGCACGGCATGGCTTACGCCTGTCGACAGAGGCTGAGCGGCGGATCGGAGAAGCCCTCCTTTCCTTGGCCGCCCATTTCTCAAAACCACGCAACATCTGGCCGCAGTTGCGGACCGCGCTCGCGCTGCCGCATGCCGCCCTTGCGCTCCGGGCATTTGCGGACACGGGCTTGCTGCGCGCGATTCTGCCGGAATGGGAGGCCATTGACTGCCTCGTAGTGCGCGACTTCTACCACCGGTACACAGTCGACGAGCACACCTTGGTTGCGATCCAGAACCTGTCTGATTTGCGGGAGGCAAAGGATCGCGCACGCCAGCGGTTCCGGGAACTGCTGGAAGAGACGGAAGATCAGGGCTTGCTGCGGTTCGCGCTGCTTCTCCACGACATCGGCAAGGGTGCGCGAACCGGCTCCCACGCGATCGAGTCTGTCCGGCTTGCCGACGCCATCATGAGCCGCATCGGCGTCCCCGACGCGGAGCAAAAGACCATCCGTTTTCTCATCGAACGGCACCTCGAGCTGTCCTCGCTCATGACAACCCGCGATCTTGAGGACAGCGCGACCGGTCTCTATCTATCCCGGCGTGTCGAGACCATCGAACAGTTAAAGCTGCTCACGCTCCTGACCTACGCCGACGTGAGCGCCGTCAATCCCTCCGCGATGACGCCATGGCGGCTGGAGCAATTATGGCGCGTTTTCCGCCTAGGACGGCGGGCGCTCACACGAGCCCTCGAAGATGATCGAATTGCAGGGCCGGACCTCGAGCTTGATTCCGATTTCCTCACAGGATTGCCAACGCGATATTTGCGGACGCGGTCAAAGGAAGAAATCGAATCGGATCTGAAGCTTTATCAGCGCTGCCGCGCGGTGGGAGTCGCCATCGATCTGCAGCGCTCCGAGGCGTTTTGGCGGTTGACGCTAGCCGCGCCCGACCGCCCCGGCCTGTTCGCATCCGCCGCCGGGGTACTCGCCGCCTTCGGAATGAACATCCTGAAAGCGGAGGCTTTCGGAAATCGCGCCGGGATCGCCCTGGATACATTTGTATTCTCAGATCCCTCCAGAACACTCGAACTGAATCCGGGCGAGGTATCGGCGCTGCGCTCGACCATGGAGCAGGCGGCCCAAGGCTTGGTAGACATTGCCAGGCTGCTCACGAGAAGGCCGCTGCCCGTACGACCGAGCCGCGGCTCCCGAATCTCTCCCTCCGTTTCCATCTACAACGACGAGTCCGAAACCGCGACGCTGGTCGAGGTCGTTGCCGAAGACCGGCCGGGTCTGCTCTATCAACTGGCGTCTACCCTCTCAGACGAAGGCTACAACATCGACGTGGTGCTCATTGATACAGAAGCGCACAAGGCGCTGGACGTCTTCTACGTTACTGCCGGCGGATCCAAAGTTGCGTCCGGCGATCACGAGAGGCTGCGGCAAAGACTCATGGAAGTCTGCTCGCCCTGAATTTTTACGATCGTCACAGTGACCTTCCCCACACAAGCCCCGCCGAGAATACTATAGAGAATCATGTCTAAACAGCAGAACGGCAATCGCCGATCGTTTTTCCTTGTTGGGATCTATGGCCTATGGGGGTTAATCACGGGGGCCCTAGCAATCCCGGCATCGCTGTACCTACTGTTGCCTCCTCGCCTCCGGAGGCAAAGTCAGTGGGTTGAGGTTGGGGATATATCCAATTTGAAGCCGGACACGCCCGAAGAGATGATCTTCAAGCGGAGCCGGGTCGATGGCTGGAAGGTCGTCACTGAGAGGACCAGCGCCTGGGTTGTAAAGACCGGCAGCGGAGAAATCTTTGCTCTCGCGCCCGGATGCACGCACCTCGGCTGCGCCTATCACTGGAATAGCCAGCAAAAGGAGTTCGTCTGTCCCTGCCACACCTCTGCCTTCTCAATTGACGGCAAGGTTCTGACCGGACCTGCCCCTCGTCCGCTGGATCGGTACGAAGTGAAGGTGGAGGGCACGAAGCTGTTGGTTGGCGAGATTCGGACGGCATAAGACCATGTTCCGGAAGATCGTTGATTGGCTAGAAGAGCGTACAGGAGTTGAAAGCACAATCCGCCATTTCCTGTACGAAGAGATTCCAGCTTCAAGCGGCTGGCATCAGGTATTCGGGAGCGTCGCTCTTTTCCTGTTTCTCGTGCAGGCCTTCACGGGGATCCTGCTCGCCTTTAACTTTGCGCCTACCCCGGGAGAGTCGTACAACAGCCTCAAGTTCATCATTACGGAACTCACGGGCGGAAGGCTGATTCGCGGGCTCCACCACTGGGGCGCCAGCATGATGATTGTCGTCGTCGTGCTGCACATGATCCAGGTTTTCCTATGGGGCGCCTATAAGAAGCCTCGAGAAGTGACGTGGATGTTGGGCGTAGTTCTCCTTCTCCTGACGCTCACCTACGGACTTACGGGTTACCTTCTGCCTTGGGACAACCGGGCTTACTGGGGCACGGTTGTGGCGACACAGATCGCGTCAAAGGCTCCGATTGTCGGACAGTACATGGCCCGGCTTATGGGCGCGGACGGCGGAGGCATCGGAGTGATCACGTTTACCCGCTTCTACGCGCTTCACGTACTGCTGTTGCCGCCGATCACTCTGATGCTCATCGGGATCCACGTCTTTCTGGTGCGTAAGCACGGCGTTGCTCCGGTGCCAGAGGATTTTGGCCGCCCGAAGAAGAAGTTTTATCCCGAGCAGGTTTTTAAGGATACCGTTGCGATCTTCGCAGCGTTCGCAATCCTGTTCACAATGGCCGTCGCCGTCCAAGTGCCACTCGGGCGTCTGGCCGATCCGACCGACAGCAGCTACATCCCCCGTCCGGATTGGTATTTCCTCTTCCTGTTCCAACTGCTGAAGTTCTTCGAGGGACCGCTTGAAGTTGTCGGCAGCGTGGTTCTGCCGGGCCTCGCCGTACTCACGCTGTTCCTTATTCCGTTCATCGACCGGGGCAAGGCGATGCGCGTCACGCAGCGGACCACGGCTATAGGCGTTGTCGCTTTGGCTGCGATCGGGTGGACAGGACTGACAGTGGCTGCGGTCATGACCACGCCGCATCAGCAGGAATCAGCCTTCGTGGAAGGACCCGGCGCCTGGCAACTCCTGGCTCCCGAAGAGCTGGCGAGCGTTGGCTTCATCCGGAAGGAAAACTGCTCGAGCTGTCACACAATGGGTGAGTCCGAGGCGAAAGCCGGACCCGACCTAGTCAAGACGCCGACGCAAAAGAGCGCGGAGTGGATGATCGCCCATTTCAAGAACCCAAGCGGGGAAGGCGGCGATTCAGCGAAGCCCTCAGTCTCGTTGTCCAACGCCCAAATGAAGACGCTTGCTGCGTTCCTCCAGAAGGTGGACGTGGAGAAGGTCGAGGCGTACCGTGCCGCCCCTGCATTCGCGGTTGAGGGCGCAATGCTCTACGAGCAGCATCGCTGCGGAATGTGCCACGTCCTCAACGGGTCCGGCACCAATATGGGGCCACGTCTGAACGGCTTGGCCAGCCGCCGGGACCGCGAGTGGGTAGAGGGACACTTCGCCGATCCTCAAAAGTATTCGCCCGGAACCACGATGCCTGTCTATAAGCTTCCGTCCAAGGATCTGGACCGGCTCACGTCCTATCTGATGGAGATTCCGTAGAAGCTTGGTCAGGACCTGAAGAGCCCAAGGAGATTCGGCATCCTTGGGCTCATCCTTGCTTCCTTGATCTTGTCGCCGTCGAAGACAAAGGTGATTCTGCTCGGAAGCGACTTCAGCCGCGTGTTGGCAAGGCGGTCCGATGTCACTACGACATCCGCGACCACCCTTTCTCTTTCCGCCTTCAGCGATTCGACTCTCACGGACATGTTGGCCTCGAACCGCGACTGATGCCAGGCTCTGATTGAGTCCAACCCGTCGTGTCTCGAGTCCCGGCCTTCCACCGTGGAGCCGTTCGTGAAGAACGCCATGCACGCTTCCAGATCGCGCGCCTCGATCGCCGCAAGATAGCCCTTTGCCAGGGCTTCCAAATCCGTGGAATTTGTCATCGAACCTATCTTGCCTCAGGCGGGCTGGTGCCGCTACTCGATCGTGACGGTTACGACATTCGCTTGCCGCCCGTCGAGAGTGAGGACGATGTCCACGGAACCTCGGCCCGCGAGCTCTCGCGGAAGAGGGCCGATGTTTACCTGGTCGAGCCCAAGATACTCCCCGTTCGGAGCGATTTCAGTGACCGGTGTGGCAATGCCGCCGACTGTCGCGGAAGCAGTCGAAGGATCCGCTCCGCGCAGGCCCGTGCCGTAGAGACTAAGGTAGACATCGCCATTCGCCAGGCTGATGGGCCGAGCCGCCCTCGTCTCCGGATCGAATACGAGTTCCCGAGTCTGATTTCCATCAGCTTCGTTCCGAACCCACTCCGCCGCAGCCACGCCCGATCCGGTTCCATTCGCTGCATACAGCGCAGGCGAGCTGCGTTGGATTTCAATTGAGCCCGCGGCAAGCACTTCATTGGTAGAAATCTGCTGGACTTTCACTGTTGCGGTCCCGGCTGCTGAATCGGGCGGCACCAGGAAGTTCACCTGGTTGGGAGACACAAAGAAGAGCGAAGCCCCCCGGGTGACGCCCGCGCTGTCGGTAACCGAGACGTAAACCCCGCCGAGCTCGGTGGGAAGCGGAAGTTCCTCGGCTGCCACCGTCGTCAGCGTGAGGCCTTCGCCAAAGGCGGAGCCAATCTGGTTCGGAGCCAGCGGAGCATTGCCGTCGAAGCTTGCGGAAGGCACCGCCGCGACAGGCGTTTCGCGGAAATACTGCTGGAACAAGACGCCGCCGGCGAAAAGGGCCGGCCGCTCCTGCTGCTTCAGGTAGCGATCAAGGAAGTCAAAACTGTACGAATTGATGACTCGGACCCTGGGGACGTTCTTGACACAGTCCGCCACGGGCTGGCCCTGGCATGAAACGTTCGACCAGGCGAAGTGTCCAGCGTTGCGCACGATGCCGAAGAATTTAGGACGATTGGAAAGCTGATAGATACTGCCCTGCGAGTCGCTACCAGTTAGGCTCGGAGTAACAAAGTTGTCCCCCAAAACCGGGGAAACCTCGCCGCTCTGATACATGAGAGGGACCCTGACCGCTGAAATCCGGTTGTTATATCGGTACGCGTGGAGATAGGGCGATAGAAGCAACGCTACCTTGATGCGC
>Ga0207874_1003715_pt1 | contig 12245 bp, 8 predicted proteins | sample HigsolmetaAR201D_FD_184833 | JGI IMG/M metagenome (GOLD analysis project Ga0207874, IMG submission 184833) | Ionic liquid and high solid enriched microbial communities from the Joint BioEnergy Institute, USA - AR20-1-D (SPAdes) (version 2) ... | reverse complement strand
AAGACCCACCTCCGGCGCATCCGCCACTGCAGGATCGTCAGCGCGCCCACGATGACGAACAGCAGCAGCGACAGCGTCGCGCCATAACCGAAGTGATGGAACTGGAACGCCTGTTGGTAGAAGTAGTAGACGAGCACGGTCGTCGCGTTCCCGGGACCGCCCTGGGTGAGCACGGCGATCTGGGCGAACACCTGCAGTGAGCCAATGACCGTGATGATCGAGGTGAGCAGGATGGTCGGGCTGATGAGCGGAACCGTGATGCGCCAGAACTGCCGCCACCGCCCGGCTCCGTCCACCTCGGCCGCCTCGTAGATCTCGCTCGGCACGCCCTGGAGGGCGGCGAGGAACAGCACCATGTTCAGGCCGACGTTCTTGAAGACCTGGACCATGATGACCGACCACATCGCCGTCCCCTCGCCCCGTAGCCAGTTCGGCCCGTCGATGCCGACCAGCCGCAGCAGGGCGTTGATGCCGCCGTTGTCCTGCAACAGGAAGCCCCACACGATCGTCCAGGCGACCAGCGAGACCACGACCGGCGAGAAGAACAGCGTGCGGAACACGATGGTGCCGCGCAGACGCTGGTTGAGCAGCACCGCGAGCAGCAGCGCGAGGCTCAGGTTGAACACCACCAGGCCGATCGAGAACACCGCGGTGGCGCGGAGCACCCCCGGCAGGCTCTGGTCCTCCAGCAGCGCCTGGTAGTTCTCGCCGCCGACGTAGGTGAACGTGCCGGCGAGCACGTTCCACTCGTGCAGGCTGTACCAGACCACGAGCACGAGCGGGACGACCACGAAGACGGCGGTGCCGAGCAGCTGCGGGCTGATGAACAGGTATCCAGCCAGATGGTCCCGGCGGCGGCTGGTCCAGAAGCGGCGCCGCCCCGGGGTGGGCCGGGACGCGGCCCGACCCACCCTGGTCTGCGTGCTGGTCGTGGACATACGACGGTGAACTTCCTCAGTCGGCCAGCAAGGGCTGAATCCGCGAGCAGACGTCGGCCAGCACCGACGCCACGTCCGCGTCCGGCGTCCACAGCGGATCGAGCGCGGCCCGGACCTCCTGGGCGAGCTCGGCTGCCCCGGCGTGGCTGGGCTTCACGACCCCGGTGCTGATGCCGTCGATGACGACGGTCTGCAGCTGCTCGGGGGTCAGCTTCGGGTTGGTCTTCGCCAGCGTCTCCGCGTTCAGCAACGACTGGCGGGGCGGCGGGAAGAACTGCGCGAGCTTGGCGGAGTTCTCCGGGTTGGTGAAGAACGCCAGGAAGTCGACCGCCACGTCGGCGTGGGCGCTCTGCTTCAGCACGCCGAGGCCGGCCTGACCGATGACCGCGTACTGGCCGGCCGGCCCGGCCGGCAGCGGCACCAGGTCCCAGGCGAAGCTGTCGTCGAGCAGGGAGGCGCGCGAGATCTGGGTGACCGTCATGGCCGCCTCACCGGCGAAGAAGTCCGCGGTCGTGCCCGGGCCGGGCAGCGCCTGCTTGACGAAGATGGCCTCGTGCAGGGTCGTCATGGCCTCGACCATCTCGGGGTCGGTGAAGCCGCAGCGGCTCCCGTCCTCGCTCCAGGCCTTCGCGCCCCAGCCACCGAAAAAGGTCGACAGGTTGTCCCAGTTGCGGTACTCGAAGTCGCGGATGACCAGGCCAGTCTTGCCGGTGGCCGCGTGCACGGCCGCCGCGGCCTCGATCACGCGGTCCCAGGTCCACTCGCCGGCGGCGACGAGCTCCGCCGCGGTGGGCTGGCCGGCCGCGGCCAGGAGGTCGTTGTTCACGAACATCCCGAACGGCGACGTCGAGAACGGGTACGCGTACAGCTCGCCCTCGTGCTGCCACAGGCGCAGCGGGGCCTCGGCCAGGTCGTCGTACTCGTAACCGTCCATACTGGACAGCTTGGCCGACAGCGGCACCAGGGCTCCGGAGGTGACGAAGTCGGGCGCGGAGTTCTCGAAGATCCAGGCCAGGTCGGGGGCGTTGCCCCCCGCGATCTGCGTGGTCAGCGCCGTGGTGTACGTGTCGAACGGCAGCGGGTCGAAGGTGATGGACGCGACGTTCGGGTGGGCCGCGATGTACTCGTCGGCGATCTCCTTGAACAGGGCCAGGTGCGCCTCGTTCGCGGTCCAGACGGTCATGCGGAGGCTGATCGGGCCGTTCGATGTATCATTGCCGTTGCCGCAAGCGGACAGGGCGAGCGCACCAGCGAGCGCCGCAGCGGCACCCGCCCATACCTTTCGTTTCATGGATGTGCTCCTCGGTCGGGTTCACTAGTAACCCGCGATCTCGGGCCAGCGCAGGGGAACGCCGGCAGCCGTGATGCGGTCCTGGAAGTCGGCCAGCAGACGTGGGGTGTTGCGGACCGCGCGCGGAGACTCGCCCCGCGCCAGACAGAAGTCGGCGAGCAGACCGGCGACCTCGCCGATGTTCCACTCGACCGGGTGCAGCCGGTAGCACCCGTTGGTGATGTGGGTGGTTCCGATGTTCTTGGCGGCGGGAATGAGGTTCTCGACCCGCCGGGGAATGAGCGCCCCGAGCGGAATCTCGAACGGACAGCAGGCGACGTCGATGTAGTTGTCCCCACCCGTGGACGGGTGCAGGTCGATGCGGTACATGCCGATGCCGACTGAGTCGGGGTACTTGACCGCGCCGTGGGAGCCGCGGACGGCCAGGGACACGTCCTGCTCGACGACCGTGTACTCGGCCCGGATCCGGCGCGACTCCCGGATGTACGGCGCCTGGGCCAGACCGTCGCGGCCGCCCGTGATGTCGCCCCGCAGCCGCAACCCGGGGTATCCGGTGCCGCCATCGGGGCGCGGCGCCTCGGTCTGGAGCCAGTACAGCACCGAGAACGACAGCTCGCGCGCCCGCTTCAGGTGGACCTGGGCGTCCGGCACGTCGATGATCGGCCCTTCGAAGTAGTCGATCATCGGCCAGTTGACCAGCGTGATGTCGCTCGGGTAGGCGCCCTCGACGAAGTTGCGGCGGGCGGCGATCCGCCGGAACGTCCAGAGGTTCCCGTCCCCCGGGTTGACGCGCTGGTCGGCGTTGACCGACAACGGGTCGTCGTCGGGGTTGGGGGTGAAGCTACGCTCGACGATCTCGAGGGTGCGCGGGTTGGGTGAGCGCCAGGACAGCAGCCGGTCGCCCCAGAACCCGGGCTTGTACTCGCGCCAGAAGTCGTAGCTGGCCGGCTTGTCGATGGTATGGTCACCGTCGACGTGGTCGATGGCGAAGCACACCGAGATGGCCTGCATGTTCAGCGGCTGGGCCTCCTCGGGCGCGCTCGGCTCGCCGGTCTCCTTGCGCGACTCGAAGCCGGTGACGTACTCCGTGCCGGTCAGCGGCAGCAGCTCCCCGGTCTCGGTGGCGTCGAGGATGTACGGCGCGGTGATGGCGATCTCCTCGTCGCCGTCCCGGTGGCGCACGGTCACGCCGAGCACGCGATCGCCGTCGGTGTCCGCCGCCACCGGGCGGTAGGGCTGCAGTACGGTGAGCCGCCCGCTGCCCCGGTAGGGGGCGAGCATGGCCTCGATGACCGCGAGCGAGACGCGCGGCTCATGGCACAGCCGGCTGACCCAGCCCGCCCCCGGATTGAGCTCGACCCACGCCCGGGAACGCTCGGTCAGGGGATAGTAGCGACGGTAGTAGTCCCGGATTCCGTTGCGGAGAGCCCGGTAGCTGGCGGTCGCTCCGAACTGCTCGATCCAGGTGTGCTCGTCCGGCGGCACGGCCTGGCTGGTGAGCTGACCGCCGAGCCAGTCGTACTCCTCGGTCAGGATGACGGTCCGGCCGGCTCGGGCGGCGGCGAGGGCGGCCGCCACGCCGCCGAGGCCGCCGCCGACGACGAGTACCTCCGCACGCAGGTGCTTCACGTGGTTCCTTCCGATGGGGACACCCCGCCGCTAGTCGCGGGCAGGGACTTCGGGGGCGCCGAGGGTGCTCCCCTCGACCAGTTCGCAGGGCAGCAGGATCTGAGGGACAGGCTCCGGTGGGGAGTCGATCCGGGCGGCGAGGATCTCCACGGCCCGCCGACCCATCTCCTCCCGCGGAATGCGGAAGCTGGTGAACTGGGTCGGGCTCGACACCGGAGTGGTCGGCTCGCCCAGCGTCACAATGGACAGTCCACCCGGGACGGACAGGCCGCGCTCCCGGGCCAGCTCGTGCAGGGCGACGGCAGTCGGCGTGTCCTCGACGAAGAGCACCGTGATGCGCTCGGCCAACGCCGCGTCGAGCACCGCGGCCGCCCGAGCCATCGCCGACCCGGCCGTCTCGGCCCGGGTCGACGCGGGGCCGTCCGCCGGCTGACGAGGCACCCGGCTCCGCCGCTGACCGCTGGCCGCACGCCCAGCCCGGCGTCGCGGGGCCACGTCGGTGGGCTCGAAGACCCGGGCGTACTCGGCGTCGCCCGCGTGGTCCACGAAGCCCCGTCGGCGGTCGCGGGTGGACTCCACGTCCCCGGGCTGGCCCAGGTAGCCGAGCCGCCGATGTCCCCGCGCCAAGGCCAGCCGCACCAGCTCCCCGACCGCGCTGGTGTAGTCCGCCCCGACGTACGGGACCGGCCCGCCCGCGTCGTCACGGCGGCCGATGGCGACGTAGCGGTACCCCTCCTCGTTGAGCCGTCGCAGCTCGCCGGCATCGATCTCCCGACCGAGCAGGATGCAGCCGTCGGCGAGCCGCAACCGGTTGTCCTGGTGGAAGATGCGCCGTCGCCCGTCGATCACCGGGGCGCTGGTGAACAGCAGCAGGTCGCAGCCGATCCGCTCCGCGGCCTCCTCGATGCCGAGCAGAAACGGATAGAAAAAGTCCCAACTTCCGCTGGGGAACGCCGGCTCATAGGTGAACACGCCGAAGATGCGGTTGAACCGGGCGGCCAGGCGTCGCGCGACCGGGTCGGCCACGTACCCCGTCTCCCGGATCACCCGCAGCACCCGTTCCCGGGTCTCCGGGGAGATCCGGACGTCCCCCTCGGCCCGGTTGTTGAGCACGAGCGAGACCGTCGGCTGGCTCACGCCGGCCAACCGGGCGATGTCTCGCTGCGTCAGGCGCCGAGGGGGCGACGGCATCCGCTGTTCCCTTACTAATACGTATTGGCGTTTGGTTGTAGGGAAGTGTGGCCACGCCACCCTGGCTTGTCAAGAGGTTGCGAGCGGGTTTCCGGAACGCTACGTTGGCTGACTAATACGCATAAGCGCTGCGCCCCCCAGCCGCCCCCACCCTGACCGCGGCGCGGCCCGCGGGCGGTCGACCGCGTGCGTCCGCCGCACCGCGGCCATTCACCATGGCCGCCGCGCGGTGGACCGGAGCCCAAGTCGCCCAATCCGCGCAGCGATCGGGAACAGGCCCGGCCCGTCGGACCGTCCACAGTGGCGCGTCGGGTGGTCGCTGTCCCCGGCTTCGTCGCTGTCCCCGGCTCCGTCGTCGTCTCCGGCTCCGTCGTCGTCCCCGGCGCCGTCGCTGTCCACAGCTCCGTGGTTGTCCACGGCTCCATCGCGATCGCTGCTTCCGCGCTCGCGGTAGACGCGCCGGCGCGGGCCGCCGAGCGCGAACTCATCGCACCACAATCATCCACAGTGGTCACTGCCGGACGCCCGGCGTCCGTGGTCGGCGAGTCGCCGGGTCTTGTGGCGCGGCGCCGGGGCGGTTTAGCTTAGAGGCTATCCAGTTGCTAATACGTATTAGCAGATCCGCCCCCATCGGCCAACCCCCGAAGGAGCGCTTCGCATGAACCTCACCTGGCGACGGGGCGCCGTCCTCACGGTGGCGGCCGGGGTCGTCGCGGCCGGGCTCGTCACGCCGGCCACCGCCGCCTCCGCCGAACCGTTCCCCCAGTTCATCTTCCAAGGGGTGATCACCGACAAGGCGTCGATGATCTACAACCCGACGAACGAGTTCATCTTCCCCAGCATCTTCCACGCGGGCGCATATCTCGACGAACCGCTCGGCGAGTGGTACCTGTACCTCGCCCCGCACGACCCGCCGGGCGGCATCATGCTCATGTACGCCGACTCGCTCGACGGGCCGTGGACGGAGTACCCGGGCAACCCGATCATCGCCCGCAGCTGGTCGCCGCACTACAGCGTCTCCCACGTCTCGTCGCCCGACGCGATCTGGAACGAACAGGCCGGGAAGGTATTTCTGTACTTCCATGGCGAGAACTCGGAGACGCGCTTCGCCACCAGCTCCGACGGCATCCACTTCGAGTACGGCGGCATCGCGGTATCGAACAGCATGGGTGGACCCGGGGTGACCGAGACCAGCTACGCCCGGGTCTTCGAGCATCCCGACCCCGCCTCCGGCTACCGCTACGGCATGATCTACATGGCCAACTACACCGACAACCACCGGCGGCTGCGGTACGCCGAGTCGGTGGACGGCATGACCTGGGACGTGCGGCCCGACCCGATCGCCGAGCCGGAGACCGGCGACAACGGAAACCTGTCGGGCGGCAACCTGTGGCAGTGGGGCGATCAGCTCTACGTCATCTACCACAACAGCGCCGGCAACATCATGGCGCGCGCCGTCGACCCGACGCTGACCGAGATCGGCCCGGCGCAACGGCTGCACTCGTCCAGCGGCGTCGGCCCCGACACCGGTCGCGTCGCCGCCCCTGAGATCGTCACGCAGGGCGAGTACACGTACCTCTTCTACGAGTCCGGCGACCGACTCGGGGCGACGATCGCCTACGCCAAGGCGGGTCCGGGGGTCGAGTTCCCCGGCGGCGGTGAGCCGACCCCGGGTACCTGGCCGGTGGACCCGGACAACCCGGTCTTCGACACGTGCGCCGCGCCCGGCTCCGACGAGTTCGAGGGCGACACGCTCGCCGACGTGTGGGACCGGACCGTCCGGGCCGAGTCGGCCCGCCACCGGGTCGGCGACGGGGTGCTGACCATCCCGACCTACGAGGGCGGCGTGGCCGCGGCGTCGCTGCTGCAGCAGGAGCTTCCGGACGGCCCGTGGCAGGTAACGACGAAGGTACATATCGAAGCAACGCAACGCTTCCAGCAGGCCGGCCTGCTGCTGTACGCCAGCGACACCGTCTACGGCAAGTTCGACCTCGGCCGCGCGACCCCGGGCCTGACCCTCGAGGTCGTCCAGCACGTCAACGGGTCCAACCGGCAGGACACCGCGGCGCCCGCGGTCCCCGGCGCCACCGACGTCTGGCTGCGCCTGACCAGCGACGGCGTCTCGGTCCAGCCCAGCGTGTCCTACGACGGGCGGACGTTCACCAACTACGGGCGAGCATTCGACCTCGCGCACGGCTTCACCCACGTCGGCCCGTACGCCTTCCGCGGCGCGCTCGGCGCTCCCGAGATCGAGGCGACCTTCGACTGGTTCCGGTGGTCGCCGACGCCGGAGGAGTACGCGCAGTGCCTGGCCAACCAGCTCCCGGCCGACAACGAGACCGCTCCGCCCGCCACCGCCATCCTCAGCCACACCAGCGGCTGGGCGTACGGCCTGGCCGACGGAAACTACGAGGTCCGGATGAACCTCTGGTGGGGCACGAACGCCACCCTGTTCCGCCTCTACGAGAACGACCAGCTCATCGCGACCGTGCCCCTGACCCCCGACACGCCGCACGGGCAGCAGGCCAGCGTTCCCATCACCGGTCGGCCCAACGGGACCTACACCTACCGCGGGGAGCTCGTCAACTCGCGGGGCACCACCCCGACGGCGCCGATCACCGTCCACGTGACCGACGCCGAGCCCGCCACCCCGGTGCTCTCCCACGACGACTGGGACGGGGACGGGACCTTCACCCTCACCGCCAACCTGTGGTGGGGCACGAACGCCGACTCCTGGCGGCTGCTGCGCGACGGTGAGCCGGTCGCCGCCGGCGAGCTGACGCCGGCCACGCCGTCGCCGCAGCGGGTCGAGATCCCGATCACGGGGCTCACCGGCGAGCACACCTTCGTCATCGAGTTCAGCAACCACGCCGGGACCACGGCGTCGCGTCCCCTCACGATCGCGCGTCCGTAAGGGTCCGGCCCGGACAGGGCGTCCGGCCCCAGACCGCCGGGGCCGCGTCGGGCCTCCCCGGCGCGGCCCCGCCGGCCCGGCCGTTCCTGGGTTCAGGTCCGGCAACCTTTCGTGGATCTAGGACTTGGGGTGGTGGTTGAAGATCGACTCGCCACCCTGAGCCCTAGATGTCGTGTCCACGGAGGTTGGTGACGCGGCTGATGGGTGGTTTGCCACCGAGTGCGGTGTGGGGCCGGTGGTGATTGTAGATGTGTAGCCAGGCGGGGAAGGCGCGCTGGCGTGCGGTTTCGCTGCTGTAGGGGCGGGCGTAGGCCCACTCGACGAGCATGGTGCGGTGGTACCGTTCGACCTTGCCGTTGGTCTGGGGCCGGTAGGGCCGGGTTCGCTTGTGTGCGATCCCGGCGGCGGCCATGGTGCGACTCCAGATCCGTGAGCGGTAGCAGGAGCCGTTGTCGGTGAGCACGCGGCGCACGGCGATGCCGTGGCTGGCGAAGAAGGCTTGGGCGCGTTGCCAGAACGCGGCCGCGGTCGGGCCCTGTTCGTCGGGCAGGATTTCGCTGTAGGCCAGCCGGGAATGGTCGTCAACGGCGCTGTGGATAAAGCCGTAGCCACGCGCTGAAGGGGCGCTTGTGGCCCGGTTGCGCCGACCGGCGGTGCGGCCTTGGGTGCGCCAGCCGCCGCCGTCGGGGATGCGGCCCAGCTTCTTCACGTCGACGTGCACCAGGTCGCCGGGGTTGGGGTGCTCGTAGCGGCGGGGCTTCTCCTTGCGGATCGGCTCGCCGGTAGCGAGATCGACGTGGGCCAGCTTCGGCACACCGTGGCGGACCAGCACTTTGTGCACTGTCGAGGCGGGCATGCCGAGCCGGCCGGCGATCGCGGCCGGCCCCAGACCCTTGCGGCGACGCAGATGCAGGATCTTCCGCTCGGTCTTTCGGCGGGTCTGGTTCGGGCTACGGTGCGGCCGGCTCGAGCGGTCGACCATTCCGGCCGGCCCGAGCTGGCGGTACCGATCGGCCCAGCGCTTGGCGGTGGTTGGGCTCACTTGGAACCGCTCCGCGGCACGACGGAGTGTCCAGCCGTCGTTGACGACACACTGAGCAAGCTTCAAACGGCCGCGTTCGGTCAGGGTTGCGTTAGCGTGGGGCACGTGACCTCCGGGTGGGGGTGTGGTGACTTTCAGCAGCTCCACACTCACCCGGAGGTCTTCGCTTCTAGTGGATCTTCACAGTCGTGTCCCTGTCACCAACCTCCGTGGGCAGTACACCTAGATCAACGGGAAAGGTTGAGAGGATGAGCGGGTGATCGCGAACGTCCTGGCCACTCGGTACGCCTCGCCGGAGATGACCGCCATCTGGTCACCGGAGGAGAAGATCCGCACCGAGCGTCGCCTGTGGCTGGCGGTGCTGCGGGCGCAGCGCGACCTCGGCGTCGACGTTCCGGACGGGGTCATCGAGGCGTACGAGCGGGTGCTCGACCACGTGGACCTCGCCAGCATCGCGGCGCGGGAGCGCGTCACCCGCCACGACGTGAAGGCGCGCATCGAGGAGTTCGCCGCGCTCGCCGGGCACGAGCATGTCCACAAGGGAATGACGTCCCGCGACCTCACCGAGAACGTCGAGCAGCTGCAGGTGCGGGCCAGCCTGATGCTGATCCGGGACCGGATGGTCGCGGCCCTGGCTCGCCTGGCCGCCCGGGCCGCCCAGTACGAGAACCTGGTGATGGTCGGCCGCTCGCACAACGTGCCGGCGCAGGCCACGACCCTGGGCAAACGCTTCGCCACCGTGGCCGAGGAGCTGCTGATCGCCTACGAACGGGTGAGCCAGCTCATCGACCGCTATCCGTTGCGGGGCATCAAGGGGCCGGTCGGCACGGCCGCCGACCAGCTCGACCTGCTCGGCGACCCGGCGAAGGTCGCGGCGCTGGAGGAGGCGGTGGCCCGGCACCTCGGGTTCGACCGGGTGCTGACCAGCGTCGGCCAGGTCTACCCCCGTTCCCTGGACCTGGACGCGATCTCGGCTCTCGTGCAGGCCGCGGCCGGGCCCTCGTCGCTGGCCGTGACGATCCGGCTCATGGCCGGCCAGGAGCTCGTGACCGAGGGGTTCGCGCCCGGGCAGGTCGGCTCCTCGGCGATGCCGCACAAGATGAACACCCGCTCCTGTGAGCGCATCAACGGCCTGGCGGTCGTGCTGCGCGGGTACCAGTCGATGGTCGCCGAGCTGGCCGGGGCGCAGTGGAACGAGGGTGACGTCTCCTGCTCGGTGGTCCGGCGGGTGGCGCTGCCCGACGCGTTCTTCGCCGCCGACGGGCTGTTCCTGACGCTGCTGACCGTGCTGGATGAGTTCGGCGCCTACCCGGCGGTGATCGCCCGCGAGCTGGACCGGTACCTGCCGTTCCTCGCCACCACCAAGGTTCTGGTCGCGGCGGTGCGCCGGGGCGTCGGCCGGGAGACGGCCCACGAGGTGATCAAGGAGCACGCGGTCGCGGTGGCGCTGGCCATGCGGGAGAAGGGGGTCGCCACCAACGACCTGCTCGACCGGCTGGCCGCCGACGAGCGGCTGCGCCTGACCCGGGCCGATCTGGACGAGCTGGTCAGCGACGTCACGGCCTTCACCGGGCTGGCGAGCGCGCAGGTCCACGCGGTGGCTGATCGCGTGGCCGCCGTCGTGGCGGCCCACCCGGAGGCCGCGGCCTACGTTCCCCTACCGATCCTGTGACCGGCCGTTCCCCCACCGATCCTGTGACCGGCCGTTCCCCCACCGATCCTGTGACCGGCCGTTCCCCCACCGATCCTGTGACCGGCCGTTCCCCGACCGGTCCTGCGACCGGCGGCCGGTCCCGAAAGCCACCGCCCGGACGGGACTGAGCGCCGGGAAGGGACCACGGGCAGAAAGGGATCACGGGTCGGAGGAGGGATCACCGATCGTCGGGAGCGGGCTGCGCGTGCGCGGCGTGCGGCCGGCCAGCCGTGGCCCGGGCGACGCGTACCGACGGCGCCAGCGGCACCGAAACGGCGCTGAACGGCCGCAGCCCACGAAGAGCGACAAGGGCGACGATGCCCGCCAAACACGGGCGATGACCGCGAAACCCGACGTTGGGCGCCAAGCCGACGACCGGACCGTCGTCCGCCGGGGGTCGGTCGGGCGGGTCGGCGAATCGTGACGCGAGTCACCTGTGAGTGGGCTGACACGTAGCGTGACGGAGCGCTCCGAGGTTGATGGGCGGTGATCCCATCGGCCCCCCGGCCCGGTAGGCTGGGCACCGCCCCAGTCCTGCTCAGCACAGTCAGGAGCACACCCGTGGCTCGCGTCGTGGTCGATGTCATGCTGAAGCCGGAGATCCTGGACCCGCAGGGCCAAGCGGTCGCGAGCGCCCTCCCGCGGTTCGGTGTCACCGGTGTCACCTCGGTGCGGGTCGGCAAGCGGATCGAGATCGAGTTCGCCGGTACGCCCGACCTGGAGCAGGCGCGGCTCATCGCCGACAAGCTGCTCGCCAACCCGGTGATCGAGACCTACACCGTCCGGCTCGAAGACGAGGCCGACGGCGCCCGGTCGCAGGCCACCACCGCCGGGGCCGCCGCATGAGCGTCGTCGTCGGGGTGGTGACCTTCCCCGGGTCGCTGGACGACCGTGACGCGATGCGGGCCGTTCGCCGGTGTGGCGGCACGGCGATCCGGCTCTGGCACGCCGACGACTCCCTGTATGGGGTCGACGCGGTGATCCTGCCGGGCGGCTTCTCGTACGGCGACTACCTACGGTGCGGGGCGATCGCCCGGTTCGCGCCGGTGATGGAGGCGGTCGCTGACGCGGCCCGCGGGGGCATGCCCGTGCTGGGCATCTGCAACGGCTTCCAGATCCTCTGTGAGGCCCACCTGCTTCCGGGCGCCCTGGTGCGCAACGAGCACCTGCACTTCCGGACCCGCGACCAGCGACTGCGGATCGAGTCGGTCTCCTCGGCGTGGACCAACGCGTTCACTCCTGGCCAGGAGATCGTGATCCCGGTCAAGAACGGCGAGGGCCGGTACGTGGCCGACGCCAAGACTCTCGACGCACTGGAGGCCGAGAACCGGGTGATCGCCCGCTACGTGGACGGCAACCCCAACGGCTCCCTGCGGGACATCGCCGGGATCCGCAACGAGGCCGGCAACGTCGTTGGCCTCATGCCTCACCCGGAACACGCGATCGAGGCGCTGACCGGCCCGTCGCTGGACGGCCAGGGCTTCTTCCACTCGCTGTTCCGACACCTGGCGGGCGCGGGCGCAGCGGCGGCCCGATGAGCACACCGG
>Ga0207874_1003708_pt1 | contig 12268 bp, 12 predicted proteins | sample HigsolmetaAR201D_FD_184833 | JGI IMG/M metagenome (GOLD analysis project Ga0207874, IMG submission 184833) | Ionic liquid and high solid enriched microbial communities from the Joint BioEnergy Institute, USA - AR20-1-D (SPAdes) (version 2) ... | reverse complement strand
CCGTCGCTTCCGCCTGCATGAGATGCTGCCGCGACTGGCCACCGCCATGCTGCGCTGCAAGCCTTGCCCCGAGCCGGTCTTGCGCGCTGCGAGCAATTTTCATGGCTGAGGGTCGGGGCTAATCAGGAAGGCAAATGTCTCGAATTGGGCGCAAATCCCTATTTCACCACCATGCTGCTGAAGCGATTCACCGAGCTGGATTTAAGTCTCGCCAACTACTTCGGGCATGAAAATAACGGGGAATATACGCAGGTGGTCGACTATTTTGACCTGGACGGCGAGAAGAAATCCGAAAGTTTCAAGTTCCAGCACTTCAATATCGAAAATGATCGATTCCCCGATCAAGACGGAGAGTTTGATCTGGTCATCTTTGCCGAAATCATCGAGCATCTGCTAAATGACCCCTGCAAGGTTTTGCGCGAAATCAAGCGGGTGCTCAAACCAAACGGTACATTGATCCTGACAACACCGAACGTCGCGCGACTGGAGAACGTAACACGGTTAATCAGTGGTGCCAATATCTACGACCCTTATAGCGGTTACGGGCCCTATGGCCGCCACAACCGAGAATTCAACCGCCACGAGCTGGATCAGCTACTGCGCTTCGAAGGCTACGAGCCAATGGTTTGCTTTACGGCTGATGTCCATGCCAATAATTCTCAGGCATTCTGTTCAGTAGAAAAAATAGTCGATTTGCTGAGGTTCCGAGAGCATGACCTGGGGCAATACATCTTCATCAAGGCCACTGCCATGCCGGGGGTGCATAGTTTGAAGAGACCCGGCTGGCTGTATCGCAGCTACCCGGAAGGAGAATTGGCTTGATGCATTGCCGCCTGCGCAGATTTCATGAAATCAGGATTGAATACTTCGAAGCCGCCGATGCCCAAGGCTTGGCCGAGTCGATCCAAAACTGGCTCACCTTGTATCGCAAGGGCGAACATCCCAAGTCAGATAACATGCCGTGGCTGACGTGGAGAGAGAGTGCTAACCGGCTGTTAAAGGCTCTCATTCGATCAATCTAAATCGCACTACTTTAGGGAAACCATTATGCGCATCACAAACCGTAAGAGAGTCCTCATTACTGGCGGTGCCGGATTTCTAGGCTCCCATCTTTCCGAACGTTTGCTGAATGAGGGTTGTGACGTTCTCTGTCTCGACAACTTCTACAGTGGAACAAAAGACAATGTCGCTCACCTCATGACCAACCCTCACTTCGAATTGATGCGCCACGACGTAACCTTTCCGCTCTATGTGGAAGTGGACGAAATCTACAACCTGGCCTGTCCGGCCTCGCCTATCCACTACCAATGGGATCCGGTACAAACGACCAAGACCAGCGTGCACGGCGCCATCAATATGTTGGGTTTGGCAAAGCGGACCAAGGCGCGCATTTTTCAGGCCTCGACCAGCGAGGTGTATGGCGACCCCGAAGTGCATCCTCAAAAGGAAAGCTACTGGGGGCGAGTGAATCCAATCGGCGTGCGTTCCTGCTACGACGAAGGCAAGCGTTGCGCTGAAACGCTGTTCTTCGACTACTGGCGTCAGCATGGGCTGGAGATCAAGGTGGTGCGTATCTTCAACACCTATGGACCGCGCATGCACCCCAACGATGGCCGGGTGGTCAGCAACTTCATCGTGCAGGCACTGCGCGGCGAAGACATCACCATATATGGCGACGGCTCGCAAACGCGCAGCTTTTGCTATGTGGATGACCTGATCGAGGGCTTTGTTCGCATGATGGCCAGCCCCAAGGAGGTGACCGGGCCGATCAACATGGGCAATCCAGGCGAATTCACCATCCTTGAACTGGCGGAAAAAGTGCTGAAAATGGTCGGTGGCAAATCGAAGCTGGTTTTCAAACCCCTTCCGCAGGATGACCCCAGGCAGCGGCAGCCGGACATCTCGCTGGCCAAGTCAGTCTTGGGCTGGGAACCGAAGGTTAAACTGGAAGAGGGTTTGGAAAAGACGATCGCCTATTTCAGGGAGTTTCTTGCGCGATGAGCATGAGCGGACACCGGGTGATCATCGTCACCCCCGTCTATGAAGATGTGGAAGCCAGCAGCCGGCTCTTCAAGGAGCTCAAGGCCCAATTCGGCGAAACCGTGTTTGTGGTGGCCGTAGACGATGGCTCGGTCCGCCAGCCGCTGGGTATCGACAGCCTGAAGGCCGCCGAAGTTGAGGGCGCGATTCTCAAACTGCGGCGAAATGTCGGCCATCAGCGGGCGATCGCCATTGGTCTGGGTTACGTATCAGAGCACATCTCACCCGACCAGCGTGTGGTGGTGATGGATTCGGACGGGGAAGATCTTCCCGCCACCATTCCAGCCCTGCTCGAACAACTCGAGTCCGACGCCGTGGATGTCGCGGTTGCCCAACGCAAAAGCCGGGTCGAGACCTTTCGCTTCAAGGCGTTCTACGCGATATACAAGCGCTTTTTCAGCTTGATGACCGGGCGCTCGATCAGCTTCGGCAATTTCATGGCGCTCAAGGCGCACGCTGTCAAGCGGCTGGTGGCGATGCAGGAACTGTCCATTCATGTTGCCGGCGCGGTGCTGGCCTCCAAGCTTCGCACGGGGGTTTGCCCGCTTGATCGCGGTCCGCGTTATGCGGGGCAGTCGAAGATGAACTTCGTGGGCCTTGCGCTACACGGCTTCAAGGCACTGATGGTGTTCGCCGAGGATGTGTTGGTGCGGGTGGGTATCGCCTGCGCACTGATCGCCGTCCTGGCCGTATTGGGCGCGGTGGCCGCGATTGTGCTTAAGGTGCTGGGCTTCTCGACGCCGGGCTGGTTCTCGGTAGCCTTAGGTATCTTGGTACTGATGTTCATGCAGACCGGCGCGCTGGCCTTGATGACGCTGATGCTCACCGGTGTGGTGCGTGGTGGCACCGTCACCACTGCAATTGCCTATCACGAGTTTGTGGAGGCGGTGATACTGAAACAGGAGATTGTGTGTCAGTCATGAAAGCGCACGCACGGGAGGTTGTTCGCTACGGGATTAACGGCTTGGCCGCGACTGCGATTCATTACGGTGTGTTGATCGTCAATCTGAAATTTATCGGGGTGCCTTCTGCTGGTCTTTCAAACCTGATTGCCGCCATATTCGGGATTGGCGCATCATACTTGGGTAGTCGTTATTTCGTATTTGCTTCCACCAATGAGCCAATTTTTACACAAGCCATAAAGTTCGGTAGTTTATATGGTGCGATTGCCTTATTGCATGGCTTGGTGTTGTTGATTTGGACAGACTGGTATGGGCTGGATTATCGGCTTGGATTTCTCATCGCTACAGCGATCCAAGTTTCGCTGAGCTATGTCGGGAATAAGTATCTGGTGTTCAAGGCATGAAAAAATTTGCTCTCAGCCTGATCGCGACCGTGCTGTTTATCGCGATATTAGGCTTGGTGTGTTTCCTGCACATCCGATTCCTTCCGGTTAATGTGGTGTTTTATTCGGCCATTGCGGACGGAGTGATCTCAACAGTCATCGCCGGTGCAGCTCTGTTTACCCTCGGTTTTTTTAATGCTTTGGGCCGATTCGAAAGGTTGCTGTTGGTGGTGATATGGTTGCTAGCCGGCTATGCTTTTGCGATATCAGTGCCTACTGTGATTGATCGCTCTCTTTCCTTTTACATTCTTGAGAAGTTGCAACAGCGTGGCGGGGGGATTCGGCAAGACGCCTTTGAGCAAGTGTTTACACAGGAGTATGTGAAAGAACATCGTTTGGTCGATGTTCGCCTGACCGAGCAACTCGAATCGGGCACCATCCAGATCAAGGATGGTTGTGTATTGCTGACCGAAAAGGGCGAACGCCTGGCGCGATTCAGTCGTTATTTCCGGCAACACTGGTTGCCAAAAAAGCGCTTGCTGATGGGCGAGTATTCGGATGATCTGACGGATCCGTTCAGGAACAGTAATTTGAACGCGGATTATGTTTGCAAGTGATTTTGGGGTGTATCGATGATGCGGGCGCGAGCATTTATTATTTCTGTCGCGATATTCCTTCTCTTTTTTCTTGGGATACCGGTCAATCAGCTCTCGCCCGATCTGCAGACTTTGTTCAGGATGATGCCCGGCGACATTGGGGATGCACGCCTGAATAACTATTTTCTTGAGAACGTATATCAATTTCTACAAGGAAAGAGCGAATCGCTATGGCACCTCGGTTTTTTTTGGCCTTTCCCATTAGTTTTGGGCTTTTCGGATAACCTGTTCGGTTCGGCACCCTTCTACGCAATCTTTAGATATCTTACCGACCAACCCGATACTGCCTTCCAGCTCTGGTTCTTGTTTGGTTACTTAGTTAATTTTGTTGCGGCCTACTATGCCCTGAGCAAGCTGGGAATCAGTTGGCTCTCCTCCTGCGTCGGTGCGGCCATATTTTCCTTCGCGATTCCCGTGACCGCTCATGCAGGTCATGCGCAGCTGCATTACCGTTTTGGCGTGCCGCTGGCGGTTTTGTTTTTCATCCGGTTTCTTGAAATCAAAAACTTGCGCTTGCTTACCCTGTCAGCAAGCTGGCTGGTCTGGCAGTTTTATTGTGGCGTGTATGTTGGATTCTTTGCGGGGTTGCTCATTGCGTCCATCTTTGCGGTTTATATGTTTCAGAACCGCACCAGTTTCAAGACATTTCTTCAGTTTTTTTCTAAAGAAATATCCGAAAGTTGGTCTAGTGGTTCGACTGGTGTCAAGTGGTTGCTGATCTTAACATGGTTCGCGTTACTGATCTTGCTGGTCTTGCTCTTTTACCCGTATCTACAGGTCAGTCGTCTCTACGAAGCAAAGCGGTCATGGGGTGAGATTTCTATCATGCTGCCCAGGCTGCAAAGTTACCTCATTGCAGATCGGTCGTGGTTCTGGTCGAGTCCCGACGCCAAGCTGTTTGCAGCCATACCTATGCGCCACGAGCATCAAATGTTCCCCGGTGCGATTCCGATGCTATTGCTGTTTGCGGCGATCATCTATGGTGCGCGCACGGCCGACGTGGCAGCGCGTTCGTTTGGGCTGATGGTCAGCGCGCTCGGTTTGCTGGTTGTGCTTACCTTGAGCGTAGGTGGTTTCAGCCTTTGGTACTTGTTTCACTGGCTGCCTTTGGCATCGGCGATTCGCGCCATGACGCGGATCGACTTGGTGATGTTGTTGCCTTTGGGGTTTGCCGTGGCCTACTTTCTTGATCGGCTTCGCGAAAAGGGAAACTGGGGGACGCGTCTGATTTGGGTTCTCATCCTTCCAGCCTTGTTTCTGGAGCTACATTCAACCAACCTCCACTCCAGTCAAAAGTCCGAATGGCGGCAGCGACTTGAGGTGAAGCTACAACAAGTGCCGGAGAACACGGCGAGGGACTCGGTATTGTTTTTTTCTGCGCCCGACAATGATGGCTGGTGGTATAAGCCTGAACTGGATGCCATGTGGGCAGCGATGAAGCTTGGTCACAAAACCATGAACGGTTACTCAGGCAATCATCCACCTGGGCCTGCTTATGGAATTCAATATGGAAACGATTGTTCTGCCCTGCCGCAGAGGATATTGGCGTACATCGATTTCGCTGAGCGCAAGCTTGGCCAAAAACCGAACTATCAAGAGTTGATGAGCAAAGTAGTACCAATCGGCTTTCAAAATTGCGATCCATCATGGTGGTCTAATCCACCCCAGATCACTTGGGCAGATCGTGTTTATTCAAGTGATGAGTTTTCGAAGCTATCTTTCGAGGCAGCCAAAATCCTGGAGTTGCAGGGAAATAAGTATTTGACGTTTCGTTTGCACAACGGTGGCGCAATAACTTTATCAGCGCTTTCTCGCGTTAAGCGACCGATTAGGCTTTCATGGCGATATTTGGACGCCGCTTGTCAGCCTCGTACTGGATGGGATACTCGAAAGGATATCCCCTTCGATATACCCGCTCAAGGCGACCTGGAACTGACTCTGCCTCTTGACCCGGCAAGCATGACTGGAAGCTGTGGCATTGAGGTTTCGATCGTTCAAGAGGCTGTGTTTTGGGGGCACGATGTCGGGGTGACCCCTTTACATGTTAGATTTTGACTTACTCTATTCGGAAATAGTATGAGAATCGCTATCGCTGGCACCGGTTACGTCGGCCTGTCCAACGCCATTCTGCTCGCCCAACATCACGAAGTGGTGGCGCTCGACATCGTCCCCGAGAGGGTGGCCATGCTCAACCGCAAGGAGTCGCCGATCGAGGACGCCGAGATCGAGGATTACCTCAAGCACAAGCCGCTCAACTTCCGGGCTACGCTCGACAAAGCAGAGGCCTATCGTGGTGCCGATTTTGTGGTCATCGCCACGCCCACCGACTACGACCCCGAGACCAACTATTTCAACACCCAGTCCATCGAGGCCGTCATCCGCGACGTCATGGCCATCGCGCCCAATGCCGTGATGGTCATCAAGTCCACCGTGCCGGTGGGCTACACGGCCCGCACCCGCGCCGCCCTGGGTACCGACAAGCTCATCTTCTCGCCGGAATTCCTGCGCGAAGGCAAGGCGCTCTACGACAATCTCTACCCCTCGCGCATCATCGTCGGCGAGCGCTCGGCGCGGGCCGAGACCTTCGCCCGGCTGCTTCAGGAAGGCGCGCTCAAGCAGGACATCCCCACACTCTTCACCGACCCCACCGAGGCCGAGGCGATCAAGTTGTTCGCCAATACCTATCTCGCCATGCGCGTGGCCTACTTCAACGAGCTGGACACCTACGCCGCCACGCATGGCCTCGACACGCGCCAGATCATCGACGGCGTCTGCCTCGACCCGCGCATTGGCAATCACTACAACAACCCCAGCTTCGGCTACGGCGGCTATTGCCTGCCCAAGGACACCAAGCAGCTCCTGGCCAACTACAAGGATGTGCCGCAGAACCTCATCCACGCCATCGTCGAGGCCAACACCACGCGCAAGGACTTCATTGCTGACGAGATCCTGCGGAGAAAGCCCAAGGTCGTCGGCGTTTATCGGCTGATCATGAAAGCCGGCTCGGACAACTTCCGCGCCTCCAGCATCCAGGGCATCATGAAACGTATCAAGGCCAAGGGGATTGAGGTGATCGTGTTCGAGCCTGCCCTGAAGGATGATGAGTTCTATAACTCGACAGTCGTTCGGGATCTCGATACCTTCAAGCGCAAGGCCGACATCATCATCGCCAACCGCCGGACTGATGCACTAGCCGACGTTGCAGACAAGGTCTACACCCGCGATCTGTTCGGAAAGGATTGATGGTGTCGGGCGTGGGCTTGAATGCCGTGGGGATGCCCCCCTCTGGGGCATGCCGTCCCGCCAGCGCCGATTTTTTACTTTGAGAAATTCAAAACATGAAAACTGCAATCATCACCGGCATCACCGGCCAGGACGGCGCCTATCTGGCGCAACTTCTGCTCGACAAGGGCTACACGGTCTATGGCACCTATCGCCGTGCCGCGTCCACCAATTTCTGGCGGATCGACGAACTGGGCATCAAGGAGCATCCCAATTTTCATCTGGTCGAGTACGACCTGACGGACTTGGGTGCGACGATTCGTTTGTTGCAGAAGACCGAGGCGACCGAGGTCTACAACTTGGCGGCCCAGAGCTTTGTGGCGGTATCGTTCGACCAGCCGATGACGACGGCGCAGATTACCGGGCTGGGGTCGTTGAATCTTCTGGAGGCGATCCGTATCGTCAATCCGAAGATTCGTTTTTATCAAGCCAGCACCTCCGAGATGTTCGGCAAGGTGCAGGCGATCCCGCAAACCGAGGAAACGCCGTTCTACCCGCGCAGCCCCTACGGGGTGGCGAAGTTGTATGCCCACTGGATGACCATCAACTACCGTGAGAGTTATGGCATCTTCGGTTGCAGCGGCATTCTCTTCAATCACGAAAGCCCGCTTCGGGGGCTTGAGTTCGTCACCCGCAAAATCACCGACGGCGTTGCCAGAATCAAGCTGGGCAAGCTGGACTGCCTCGAACTGGGCAATCTGGATGCCAAGCGTGACTGGGGTTATGCCAAGGATTATGTGGAGGGCATGTGGCGCATGTTGCAGGCGGATGTGCCTGATGTCTATGTGCTGGCGACGGGTCGTACCGAGACGGTGCGGGATTTTGTGCGCATGGCGTTCAAGGCCGCGGGCATCACGGTTGAATTCAAAGGTAGCGCCGCGGACGAGACTGCTGTCGATACCGCCACCGGCAAGACGGTGATGCGCATCAACCCCAAGTTCTACCGCCCGGCTGAGGTGGATCTGCTGATCGGTAACCCTGCCAAAGCCAAGGCCAAGTTGGGTTGGGAGCCCAAGACCACCCTTGAAGAGCTCTGCCAGATGATGGTGGAAGCGGATCTCAAGCGCGTGGCACATGGGGTGTCGTTTTGACTGGGAAATGCATGCGCTGGGCGCGGGGGTGTGAACACCTCCCGCCTGTAGGCGTCCCTCTCTACTAAGGACAGGAGCACGCGTTTGAAGGTTTTGATCACCGGGCTGAATGGCTTTACTGGCCGCTACTTGCATGCCGAGTTGGCCGCCCATGGCCATGATGTGGTGGGTCTGCAATCCGATCTGACCGATGCCACCGGCTTGGCAGAGGAAATGCAGCGGGTGCAACCGGACTGGGTGGCGCATCTGGCGGGCATTGCTTTCGTGGGCCACGGCGAGGCGAACGATTTTTACCGAGTAAACCTAATCGGCACGCGCAATCTGCTTGCTGCTCTAGCAGACTGTGGTAAGCGCCCGGCCTGTGTGTTGCTGGCGAGCAGCGCCAATGTGTACGGTAACAGCACGGCGGGCGTGCTGAGGGAAGATGCGCCGCCCAATCCGGCCAACGATTACGCGGTGAGCAAGCTGGCCATGGAGCACATGGCGCGGCTGTGGCTGGACAGGCTGCCCATCGTGATTGCCCGACCGTTCAACTACACGGGCGTGGGGCAGAGTGAGTCGTTTCTTTTGCCCAAGATCGTGGCGCATTTCAAGCGTCGGGCCGAGATGATCGAACTGGGCAACCTGGATGTCTGGCGGGATTTTTCGGACGTGCGGGCGGTGGTCCAGGCCTACCGGCGTCTACTGGAGACAAGTCCAGCTGGTGAAACCGTTAACGTCTGCTCGGGACGCACCTATTCCCTGCGCGAGGTGCTGACCCTGTGTGAGCGACTCACTGGGCACGTTATGGCCGTGCGGGTGAACCCGGCCTTCGTGCGGGCCAATGAGGTTCGGTCGCTGTGTGGCGACCCATCCCATTTGCGTGCCTTGATCGGAAATTGGGATACCCAGCCACTGGAGGATACCTTGGGCTGGATGCTGGGGAGGTAGTGTCTTGAGGGTGATCTTATCGGTAGATCCCATCAAGTTCCCTTTGACAGGGATTGGCCGTTATACCTATGAGTTGGGCAAAGGCCTGCAGAGGGAGGCGCTAGATAGCCTGAAATTTTTGCGCGGCTATCGTTTGACCAGTGAGTTACCGCAGCCGCGTGATGAAAATCCCATGGCCGGCGCGCCCGCGTGGAAAAGGTTTGCCCAGCGCAACCGTTTGGCCGTGGCGGTGTTTCGTCAGGCGAATTCCTGGTTGAAGGCGCGAGCCCTGAAGGCGTCTGAGGACCATGTGTTTCATGGACCCAACTACTATCTTCCGCCTTTTGGTGGGCGCAGCGTGGTGACCGTGCATGATCTTTCGCATTATGTGTGGACGCAGGGGCATCCCCCCGAACGGGTTCGGTATATGCAGGCCGAGATGGAACTCTCGCTCAAGCGAGCCAGCGCCATCATTACCGATACGGAGTACACGCGACATGAAGTGGCTAAATTTTTTGGCTGGCCCTTGAGCCGCATCTTTGCGGTGCATCTGGCCAGCGGGCCGGAGTTTGCCCCTCGATCACAAGCCGAGTTGGCTGCCGCGTTGCGCAGTTTGGATTTGGAACCCGGTGGCTATTGTCTGTTTACCGGAACGGTGGAGCCTCGTAAAAATCTATCCACCCTGTTGAGCGCCTATGGCAGGTTGCCTGCGGCCACCCGTTTGCGCTGGCCTTTGGTGGTGGCAGGATACTGGGGTTGGAAAAGCGAGGCCCTGCACAAAAGTCTGCAAGCGGCCCAGAGCCAAGGGTGGTTGAAATATCTGGGGTTTGTGCCGCAGCACATCTTGCCCTTGCTGATGGCAGGAGCCCGCCTGTTTGCCTACCCGTCGCATTATGAGGGCTTCGGGTTACCCGTACTGGAAGCCATGGCCAGTGGTGTACCGGTGGTGTGCTCGAATGCATCGACCTTACCCGAGGTGGCGGGCGGTGCTGCGGCCATGCATGCCCCGGATGACGAGGATGCCTTGTTAGCCCTGTTGGCTGCTGGCTTGGAGGATGAGGTCTGGCGTTCTGAAGCGCGTGCAGCGGGGCTAAAGCAGGCCCGGCAATTTTCCTGGACCAAATGTGCACGCGAGACACTGGCTGTGTACCGTGCCGTTTCTGAGGCTTGACCTGCATGAAGGTCTTGCACGTTTACCGCACGTATTTCCCTGATCCTCCTGGGGGGCTGCAGGAAGCCATCAGGCAAATCTGTATTAGCACGCAGGCTTATGGGGTAGAGAACAAGGTGTTCACCTTGTCGCCCAAACCCTGGCCGCGTGTGGTGGACAGACCTGAAGCCAAGGTGGTGCGGTGCCGTTCCTGGGCTGCCCCGGCTTCATGCGACTTGGGGGGGATTGCCGCTTTTAGAAAATTTGCTGAATCGACCAAGTGGGCAGATGTGATTCACTACCATTTTCCCTGGCCGTTCGCGGATCTGCTGCACTTGGTTGTGCGGCACACCGCGCCAGCGGTTATGACCTATCACTCGGATATCGTTCGGCAGCGCTGGCTGGGGCGCATTTATGCTCCACTGATGCAAGGCATGCTGAGAGGTATGCGTGCGATCGTTGCCACGTCCCCTCCTTATGCCCAAACGAGCCCGGTTCTTGCTGCTGTAGCGCATCGTGACCGTGTGCGGGTCATACCACTTGGCATTGATGAGGGCTCTTATCCCCAGCGTGGCGATGATGGTGTGCTGCAACGCCTTGGGGTTGACAAAGGCGAGCCGTTTTTTTTGTTTATTGGTGTTCTGAGGTATTACAAGGGCTTGCCTACCTTGGTGCAAGCATCGGCTCACGTGAAGGCAAAGGTGGTGATTGCCGGTACGGGGCCGGAACATACCGCCTTGCAGGCGCAAGTTCGCCAACTCGGGCTTCAGAACGTGGTTTTCGTAGGCCAGGTGTCGGACGCTGAAAAGGTGGCCCTGCTGCAGCACTGTCGTGCCTTGGTGCTACCTTCTCATCTGCGCTCAGAGGCCTATGGCATGGTGCTGGTCGAGGCCTCGATGTTCGGCAAGCCGATGGTGAGCTGTGAAATTGGTACCGGCACATCTTTCGTCAACCAGCATGAGGAAACGGGTTTTGTGGTGGCGCCCGAATCACCCGAGGCCCTTGCACATGCCATGAATACCCTGTTGGGTGACGTGCCACTGGCAGAAAAATTTGGTCGTTCCGCCAGGCGGCGGTACGAAGCGCTGTTCTCTGGCCACGCATTGGGCAAGGCATACGCACAGCTCTACCAGGATGTACTGAATAAATGACTATGAACGAATCTTTCTTGATTGGTGCGCGTTTCCCCAGAGTGAGCTTTGGCACCAGCGGTGTGCGTGCCTTGGTGGCCGACTTGAGCAAAGAAGCGGTTTTTGCTTATGTATACGCGTTCATGCAGCAGATGCGTGTGGTTCACGCTGTTCGCGAGGGGACTGCGGTTGCCGTGGGTATGGATTTACGACCGAGCAGCCCTTCAATCGCGACTACGGTGTGTGGCGCGTTGCAGGTGCTGGGGTACCGCGCAGAGTTTTTGGGGACATTGCCTACGCCCGCATTGGCACTGCGGTGCCTGAGTGGTGGCATACCCGGCATCATGGTGACAGGCAGCCACATTCCTTTCGACCGCAACGGCATCAAGTTTTACAGCCCGGTGGGCGAAATTCTCAAGGCGGATGAACAGGCGATCGTGTCTTGTTCGATTCCGGGCCATATGCTCGGGAAACTGCCTGCACTGCCGCTGCTGCCCCCTGTGGACGTCACGGCCACGGAAGCCTATGTGCGTCGCTACGTCGATCACTTTGGTGCGGAATCTCTGAAGGGGTTGCGTGTTGGGCTGTACGAGCACAGCGCCGTGGGCCGGGATGTGACCAAATCCGTCCTGGTTCAACTGGGTGCGGAAGTGATTTCTTTGGGTCGCAGCGACGCTTTCGTACCTGTGGATACCGAGGCCGTTGGCGAGGCTGAACTGGCGCAA
>Ga0207874_1003702_pt1 | contig 12282 bp, 12 predicted proteins | sample HigsolmetaAR201D_FD_184833 | JGI IMG/M metagenome (GOLD analysis project Ga0207874, IMG submission 184833) | Ionic liquid and high solid enriched microbial communities from the Joint BioEnergy Institute, USA - AR20-1-D (SPAdes) (version 2) ... | reverse complement strand
GTCTCGGAGACGCCTGCGGGCGTCGCGCCAGGGACAAGCCCCCGCCTTTAGGCGTGGGGTCTATGACCGTAGGACAGGCATGCCGACCATACCCTGCACCGCCACTGTTCGCGATATCGCCAATGCCACTACTATTAATGTGCGCTCTGGCCCCGGCACGCACACCGCCATTCTCACCACCCTGCCAACCGGCGCGTCCGGTCTGATCGTCCTCGACGTGCAACCCGACGAACTGCTGGCAAACGCCGGTGGCAAGGTCTACCAGTGGTTTCAATTGCGATTGCCCGATGGCGCAACAGGCTGGGTGCGCGACGACCTGCTCGATATTCATGGTGAATGCGCGTCGTTTGGCTATAAGGCGCTGCCGTCGCCAACGCCGGCCTTCTCCCTGACGCGTGTCCCTCGCCCGCCGACGCCGGAGCAGGAGCGCGTTCGCAAAGCCGCCTTCAACATCACCGCCAGTTTTGAAGGCGGTAGCTACGACAGCTACCAGAACCACGACACCGGCATTATCAGTTACGGACGCTTTCAGTTCACGCTCCAGTCGGGTAGCCTCTTTTCGGTGGTCGATAAATTCGTAGAAGCCGCGCCCGATCATCCGCTGGCCGAAAAACTGCGCGACCACTACCTCGAACGGCTGCAAAAACGCGATTGGTCGCTGCGCGACGACGATACGCTACGAGAACTGCTCGTCAAGGCCGCTGCGGAAGAAGCCATGCAGCGCGCGCAGGATCAGGTAGCGCATGACGTTTACTGGCGGCGTATCTATGACCTGAGCATCGCTCCGCGCGGCATCGTCACACCGCTGGGGCAGGCGTTCCTGTTCGACACCGGGCTGCATCATGGCATCTTTCACAATCTGCTCTCGCTGGCGGAAACGGCGTTCAATGTGCCGCCCCGATCGCGCCTCGGTCATAACGGCGTCAGCGAGCGGGATTTCATCCGGCAGGTGGCGCTGCTGCGCCGCGACCGGCTGGCGCTGCTGGCGCAATACCGAGGGCTGAACGGGCTGAAACGCCGCGGCGATTTCTGGGTGGATCTGGTGGAAACGGGAGACTGGGCGCTACGCGGAGACGCTCGTGGCGAGGTCGAAACGTATCCGGGCCGCCGCGTGGCCGTGCGAACGCCGTAAGGAGGGTGCGATGTTACCCGTTGTGACCTATAATTAGGGCAAAGTGGGTGAAGGTTTGCAGATAAGCAAAAACGTATCGCTGGAAGAAGCGCTGGCGCTGGCGTTGAAATTACCGCCCAAAGAACGGTTGCAACGGATTGAACAGGTCGCGTCGTCCGCCGAGCGCGAAATGGAGGCGCTCGTACCTGAGGAGGAGCAGTCGCAAGAACACTGGGGACGCAAGTTGCTGAGCTTGCTGGACGAACTGGGGCCGATTGAGATGAAACACCCGGAAATCGAAGACCCGGTGGAGTGGGTCAGGCAAATTCGGCGCGAAGAACGTGAACAGCGGCTCGGTGACTGGAACGAGGAAGAATGACATTTGCCAGCGCAGATACGACCGTCGTGCTTCGCCTGTATCGTCGTTATCCTCCCGCCATCGCCTGGTTTAGCTCGCTCGCTCAACCTCTCGCCATCACTCCTATGAAGTGGCAAACCGCTTTGCAGGCGGCAACTATCAAACTATCAGCAGGGCGTTGTCTTTGAAATCCGGTCGAATCGCGGGCGCTACATATCGCCCATTTCGGTTTATCAGGGTGATGAATCTGAGGAAGAAGTCCTGTTCCCGCCGGGCTCGAAATTCCGCATAGTCGATGTGCGCTATGAAGAACTTGAAACACGTGTCGGCTTACGTGAACGCATACTGATTATCCTGGACGATATAACCGATGACTAAAAGACTTGAAGATCGCCCCATGTACATGACCGCGGCTGATATTCGCTTTATCAGCCCGTGTGCCACTTGCCGGCACAAGCACTTGGGCCGCGCAACCTGCGACGCCTTTCCGGACGGCATCCCTCGCGAAATCCTGAGGGGAGATCACGATCACAAAACGCCGTACCCTGGAGATAACGGCATTCAGTTCGAGAGGCTCTAAGGTTTAGGGCGTCGCTTGCCGCCCCATTGTGGGCGCGGCGGCGCGTCCCTGCCGGTCTCCTGTTTGTACCCAATGGCGGCAAGTTCCAGCAAGGCGGCGGTCCATGATGGCAGGTTACGCGCTCGCTGGTAACCGGCTCCAACAGCCTCTCTATACACACAACCTAAAAGACATGTCACCTATGATTGGCAGCCTTGCCATAAAACCTTACGCCTAAAAGCGGATACGGTGTCTTTTCTCCCGCCTATGCACACACAAAATCGCCGTATCGCTCTGGCGCTGACGCTAATCGCGCTGTTCGCCGGGTTCGCTGTGCGCCTTGCCCTGCACGATTATCACGGGCTGGAAGGCGACGACGGTTTCAGCCTGTCGCTCACGCGCTACCCGTTGGAGGCGCTCATTCCGGGCCTGATGCGGCTTGAGCTGGATATTCACCCGCCGCTGCATTTCGTGCTGCTCAAGGGTTGGATTGCCATGACGGGCGACAGCCTGTTATCGCTGCGGCTGATGAACATCCTGTCCGACCTGCTGGCGGGCGCATTCGCGGCGCGCCTCGCGGGGCGTGCGTTCGGCCGCCGCGCCGGGTTGGTTGCCGCCGCTTTGTGGGCGTTTGCGCCGCTGCTCATCTACAGCACCTATCTCATCCGCATGTACACGCTCTCGGCGCTGTTCGCCGCCGGGGGCGCGGCCTGCACGCTGGAAACCCTGAAAACCGGACGTCTGCGTTGGGCAATCGCGCTCGGCCTGTTCGCGCTGGCCGGGCTGTACACCCACATCGTCGGCGCAGTTGCCGCTGCGACGTTTGGCCTTGCGCTGGTGGCAGGCGGGCTGGCGATGGGCCGCTGGCGAGGCGCAATGGCGGGCCTTGCCGCGCTGGTTATCGCCGGCGTCCTGTTTCTGCCGTTCGCACTGCCGGTGCTCGACGTTTACCGTTCGGGGCGCACGCTCGGCGCGGAGATCAACACCAGCCGTTTCGGCAGTGCACTCGAAATCCCCGGCACGGTGGCGCGGGTATTGCTGCTGCACCGCCCGGAAGCGCCCGGCCTTGTCGTGCTCGTGATCCTGCTGGCGGCTGCGGCGCTGGCGCTGTGGCGATATGATCGTCGTGCCGTGGGGGTAGTTGTGCTGGCATGGGCCGGGCTGCTCGGCATGATGGCGCTGGCGCTGTTCGCCGATCTGTATAAGCCCCGGTATCTCGCGCCGTTCGCGCTGCCGGCGCTGGCGCTGCTGGCAGGCGGTGTTGCCGCGCTACCGCGTCGCGTGCTGCGGGCGGTGGCCCTTTTCGCGCTGGTTGCAGGGGGCATCTGGGGCGTCGTCGCCGATCTCGACCGGGCAACGCGCGATGACTGGATCGCCGCGACGGACTTCGTGCAGGCGCACGAGCGGCCCGGCGACGCGATCATCATTATTCCCGACTGGGGGCAGGAAGCCTTCGCTTATCATTACGAGGGCAACGCACCGGTCACCGGCATCTTCCCGCGCCTCACCGAAGATGTCGATTACGCGCCGATCCTGCAATCGCTGGCCGAAGGGCATGACGGTGTATGGCTGGTGCGCTACCAGCCGGAAGTTGCCGATCCTGAGGGGCTCGCTGAACGCTGGTTCAATGAACGCGCTGCGACGGCCGCGACCGCTTTTCCCGCCGGGATGCGCGTGACCTATTACGACTTTCAGCCGCGACGCGACGCGTTACCGCCGGATGCCCGCCCGCTCGAAGCGCAGTTCGGCGACCGCCTCGCGCTGCGCGGGGTCTATTTGCCTGTGACCTCCGGGCCTGCACGCGACACCCGTCTGCACCCGCCGAGCAACTGGGTACGGGTTGCGCTTTACTGGGAGGCGCTGCAAGCGAACGTTCAGGCGCAGCCCCGCGTGCGCCTGACGGATACGGCCGGACAGGTATACGGCGCGACGCTGGATGAGCCGAACGGCGTGCTTGCGCGTTTCCCGGTGAACAACTGGCAGCCGGGCGATATCTGGCAGGTGAACGAACAGATCAATGTCAACCCGGAGACGCCGCCGGGTGTTTACAACATCGAAGTGATGGCGCTCGATCCGGCAACGGGCGAACCGCTGCCCGCAAGCGGCGCGGACGCCGGCGACTTCTGGGTCATCGCCGGGCAATTCCACATCGAATAGGCGAAGGAGCGAGATTATGGGCGCATCGGAGCATCGACAGAAGGCCGGGCACGGCCCTGTCACCGTCGCTATCGTCACCGTGAGCGACACGCGCACGCCGGAAACCGACGTCAATCGCCAGTACATCGAGCGCCGCATGACCGAACTGGGTCACCGTGTCGCCGCCTACCGTCTGATTAAGGACGAGCCGGAGCAGGTGGCCGCCGTGCTCGACGAACTGGCTGCCATGCCCGGCGTGCAGATCGTCCTCTTCAACGGCGGGACCGGCATCAGCCCGCGCGATACGACCTACGATGTCATCAGTCGCAGGTTGGAAAAGCCATTGCCAGGTTTTGGCGAATTATTCCGCATGCTCAGTTGGGAACAGGTCGGCGCGGCGGCCATGCTCAGCCGGGCGACGGCGGGAACCTATCGCAATACCCTGATCTTCTCGATGCCGGGCAGCCCGAATGCCGTCGAAACCGCGCTGGAAAAGCTCATCCTGCCGGAGATCAACCATCTGGCGTGGGAGATTGTCAGGAAGGGATGATCGTCTGATGCCATCGCTGGCCGAGGGCTGAAGCCGCGCGGCTATTTCCACCCACCGAAGAACGCTCATGTTCAGCAATCGGAACAGCAGGCCGTGTGTATTCGCCGGGGCGCTTTACCCACCGGCGGTGCGGGGAATGCGTCCGGCGTATGGTTAGCAGTCCTACCGGCGTTTTGGCTTCTGCGCCTTGCCCAGCACGACCTTGCCGGTTTGCCCGCTGACGAGCGCCTGTCGCAAATCGCCATCGGCTTCGGTGATCACGCCGAGCCAGACCGGCATCAGCACCAGCCGGAAACTCATTTGAACGACCAGCGTCGATACCCGCACCTCGACATCGTCGCGGTTGGTCTGGCCGTGTTTTTCGCGCATCCGGCGGGTGGCTTCGCTGCGCGCTTCCAGCGAGGCCTGGTCGAAGTCGATATCGTAGAGCGCGGCGGGGTGGCGGGCCAGCAGTTTCGGCTGGTAGGCAACCATCTGACCCATGTCGAAGTCGTTCAGCCCGCGCAGCAGCGTGGCATGCGGTTTGCTCATCGCGGGGACCGGCAAATTGAAGCAGCCATCGCGAAAGGTGGATGTCTGCGGCAGGCGCAGCGAGGCCGGGCCTTTGCCATAGCGGCCCGCTTTCGGCGTGATGGTTTGCGTCACGTCGGCCAGCGCGTCGAAAAGCCAGAACGGCAGATAAACGCCTTCGAGTTCCAGTCGACGCATGGCATTGGTATCGATCAACCCGGCGAGGCGTTCGTCCAGCCGCCTGAGCCGCTTGCGAATGCGCGCTTCCGCCTGCTCCTGCGACACGCGAAACGGCAGTAGCCCGTCGGGTTGCTGGAATGAACCGAGCGCGTCCTGTTGAACCACATGATTGGAATTGCAGAATGGGCAGCGCGTGGACAATGCGGTGGCGGGGATGGTGCGTTCGGCCCCACACCGGTTGCAGTGCAGCAGCCGGCGTCCGATTTTCCAGCGCACGTTGGTCGCCTTGCGCTCCAGCAGCGCCGCCGCCAGCAGGTCGCTGCCATCGGTGGCAGGCTGCGGCGCTTTTTCGGCGCGGTAGCCGCAAAACCGGCACTCCACGTGCCCATCGTTGGGATCGACGGTCAGATCGCCGCCGCACACCGGGCAAATCAGCACGGTCGTCGTCATGCGGACAGGCTCGGCAGCCTGGCGCGTTTCCGCTTCGGCATGGTGGTGCGTTTGCGCCGCCTGCTCCGGCGTCAGGCGGCCATCCAGCACCATCAGGTCGCGTAAGGCGTCGAGATGGTTGGGCAGATGTACCAGCGCATTGGTCAGGTGGCGGCGTTTCGCCTGCGGGTCGTCGGTGAGCCGGGCCAGCCAGTAGTGCGCGTCGACGAAATCGGGCTGCGAATCGAGCGCGCGCAGCAGGGCGGCGCGGGCCTCGGCCAGATCGCCGCGCACGTAGGCATGGTGCGCGGTTTCAAAGGCGGCTCTGGCCCAGGGATTGACGTTGGCCGGCTGCGTGATACGCATTGCTTTCATGGGCGGCTCCGCCTACTGTGTCGTTATCTGCCGATCATACAACGGACGCCGCCGAAAAAAGCTTGAAGCCCCGCCGCCTCACGGCGCGGCGGGCTTTGTCGCCAGATTCCCAATCCAGCGTCGTTAGAGATGAGGGCTTTCCGGCCCCTCGCCGCTGGCTCGCTTTGAATACTCTGCGGGAGCGAAAAAGACGATGATCTTGAGGTCTTCGGTGATGCTGTGGAAGCGGTGGTCGACGCCCGCCGCGACGAAAATCACGCTGCCCGCCTGCACCGGGCGGTCTTCGTCGCCGACGCGGATTTGCCCCCGGCCGCTGGCGACGTAATAGACTTCATCTTCGGTATGCGGCTGCTGGTGATCGACGCCGCCTGCCGGCAGGACGTAGAGGCCAACGCTCAACGCGGGGACGCGCAGAAACTCGTAATAAGGCGAGCCGGAAGCCTGTTGTCTGGCGATCAGGTCGGCGAGTTCAAAGGCTTCCATGAAGTTGCTCCAGTCTAAATTTCCGGCTCGACGTCGGGCAGGGGCAGCGAACGCTTGACGATTTTCGGCGCGTAGGGCTTGATGTCCAGCACCGGCGAACCGTCGAGGGCGTCAAGGCCGCGCACGCGCACGATGTTCCCATCCACGCTCAGCAGCTTGACGGTCGTTGTGCCGATCGCATTGGGCCGGTGGTAGGTGCGGAGGGCGAAAATCCCGACTTCTTCGGCGTCTTCACGTGGCAGACACGGCTGGACCAGATCACGCTCGCGGTCGAACCTGAACTTGTGCAGCACGAACGTCACGACGATATCGGTATAACGGTCAAGTCCGCGCAGGCCGGGCGCGAGCGCCTCATCGACATGAATTTCGGATTCGACTTCGGTCCAGTCCCGGTCTTCATTGTCATCGGCAAATGGCGACCGCACGACGCCGACAGCCTGCAATGTGATGGAGAACGACATCTCTCAATCTCCCTTTACCCGCCTGCGGTCGTGAGCGCTGATAGCAACCAGCTCCAGCCCCACAGGCTCAGCATACCGAGCACGATCGTCAGGAGCAAGTTTTTTGTCTTCCAGGCGACCAGCAGCGCCACCAGACCGGCGACAAGGCGCGTGTTTTCCGGGGCCAGCAGCATACGCTCGCCATCGGGCAGCAGCAATTCCGGCACGACGATGGCTGAAAGGACCGCCGGGGGGACATAGCGCAGCGCCTGAAAGACGCGGTCGGGCAGGTTGATCCGTCCGACCAGCGCCATCACCGGATAGCGCATGGCGAAGGTTACGACCGCCATGCCCAGCACCAGCATGAACTCGTTCATGGCGCGCGCTCCGCTTTTGCCGGTTGCGGCGTTTCGCCCGCGCCGGGGAAAATCTGCGCCAGCATACCGGCTCCCACGCCGGCCAGCGCGGCCACCATCAGCCCAAGCTGGTTGGGCAGGCCGTGGGCCAGCAGCGCGACCGCGCCCGCCACGAGCACGGCGGCCAGCGTGGGGCGGTTACGCACCATCGGCACGATCATGCCGATGAAAGTCACGACCATGGCGAAGTCCAGCCCCCAGCGCGTCGGATCGGGGATGGTCTGCCCGGCGATGATGCCGATCCACGAGCAGAGTTGCCAGTTGGCGTACATCAGCAGCGCGGAACCGAGATAGTAATAATGCTTGTAGGGCGAGGCGTCCTGCTGTTCGTAGCGCTGGATGACGACGACAAAGGTTTCATCGGTCAGCCAGAAACCAAGCGGGGCCAGCCAGCGCTGGGGCAGTCGCTTCACATGGGGAGCGAGCGTCGCTGCGTAGAGGATATGCCGCATGTTAACAACCAGCGTGGTCAGGATAATGATGGCGGCGGGTGCTCCCGTTCCCACCAGATTGGCGGCGATGAACTGCGCCGAGCCGGCATAGACAAATGCCGACATGCCCGCCGCTGCCGCGGGCGACAGGCCATTCGTCACGGCGACCGCGCCGAAAATCATGCCAAATGGAATCGCGCCGATCACAAGCGGGATCGTGGCCTTCATGCCGGCCAGCAACTCGGCGCGTCTTGTGGCCGGGGCTGAACCCGTCAAGACGTTTCCTCCGTCATATCGCCAACAGAGTTCTATTTCGTCCGAACGCAGGGGCGAGGTGCTTTGCGCCCGATGGGCTTTGGCGCTTCCCGCCAAAAGGGATGACCGAGCGTGAAGTCAGGCTCGACCAGAGGTCATCTGATGTCTACTGTTCCATAAAACAGCGCACTTCTCAAGAACCGGAGTCCATTGCCGGGCGGTAAAGCGGCGGCAACGGTAACGGCTTTGTTTTCCCCGGCATCCTGTTCGTTGCTTGCGTTGGTTCGCCTGAATTGAGATACTTTCCGATCCGGTCTGATTGAATCTTGACCCTCTCCGGGCGGTGTGCTAACATGATTGCCATACGGTGAATGTGCCTGTAGCTCAGCGGATAGAGCGTCTGCCTACGGAGCAGAAAGTCGGGGGTTCGAATCCCTCCAGGCACGCAGGACCGAAATAAAACCCGCGTCTCGCGGGTTTTTTGTTTCCTCTCAGTTGTTGCGCCGCGCCTGCCGGAGCCTGTCCTCAACCGGCGCAATCAATTCGCCTACGTCGAAGTCGGTCTGCACCGCGCCAAGCGTCAGCCGCATAAACTGCGCCGCCATGTATTCCGGCGGGTGGCGCAACTGGTTTGATACCCACCAGCGCGTCACTCCCAGAAAGGCCGCGCTCATGAAACTGATGAACAGATCGGGCGGCGTCAGCATGTCCTCGACTCGCCCGCCGGCGCTCGAAAGCCAGCGCATGCCGATGGCCTCGATATGCGCCTGCATCTGTTGCAGATAGGGCGCGAGGCTGCGTTCTTCCAGCATCACCCGGTAAAACTCCGCGTGCCGGGCCACATGCTCGAACAGGAAAACGAACAGCGAATAGATTTCTACTCCGCGCGATGACGGAAGCAGCGGCGGCGCAGTCTCCAGTTCCTGCAGCACATCGTGAATGATCTGTTGCAGCAGGTCTTCCTTGTCGCGATAGTGCAGATAAAACGTCGCCCGGCTCAGGCCCGCCTGATTGGTCAGGTGTTGTACCGTGATCGCCTCGTAACCGCGCACCGGGATCAGCGCCATCATGGCGTCGCGCAGCATCTGGCGGGTGCGAACGACGCGCGGGTCTAGTCGCTGGCGTTTACTGGACATATGGCCTCGCTATGTCAATTACTCGACACGTTCAGCAAAAATTCAATTTAAGTGTGGCTGTTGTGGCTTTATACTTTATGGACAATATGTCTAGAAAGCAACAACCGGAAGGCGGAGGTAACCGGCACTATGGAGCGGGAACTGGAATATCTGAGCGAACGTGAAGCTGCGTCTGAATGCCCCGCCGGGAACGAGCGCCGGGCGACGCCCAGAGACCTGCCGCTTTCACGCGAACGTATCACCATCGACGAAAAGGGCGTCTGGCATATCCACGGCTACGACGAAGCGCGACAAATTCTGCGAAGCGAGCTGGTGAAGCAGGCCGGGTTTATGGCGGAGCGTGTGTTGCACGATGAGGGTTCCCTGCTCAAAAACCCGCCGATTCTCTATCTGGAAGGCGACGAGCATCACCGTATGCGCCGGGAAACCAACCGGTTTTTCACCGCCACCGTCACCGACAGGCAATATCGCGATTTCATGGACGCCTTCAGCGACGAGCTGGTGGAACGGCTGAAGCAGCAGCGGCGCGCCGCGCTGGACGACCTGACGATGGAAATGGCGGTTCGCGTGGCGGCGCAGATCGTTGGGTTGACCGATAGCCTTCTGCCGGGCCTGAAGGGACGGTTGAGCGGCATCCTCGACATGGCGACGCAGTTGAGCGATGACGCGCCGAAAATCCTCAACCTGATCCTGAGCCAGAAGGCGCTGCTGTTGTTCCTGCTGCTGGACGTCAAGCCATCGATTCGCGTCCGGCGCAAGCAGCCGCGGAACGACGTCATTTCCTATCTCATTGGCCGTGGCTACAGCGACATCGAAATTCTGACCGAGTGCGTGGTATATGGCGTGGCGGGCATGGCGACGACGCGCGAATTCATCGCCGTCGCGCTGTGGCACCTGCTGGAACGTCCGCATCTGCGCCAGCGCATGTTGGAAGGCGAGCAGCAGGAACGCTACGCCATTCTGCACGAAATCCTGCGGCTGGAGCCGGTTGTCGGGCATCTCCTGCGGCGAACGACGCAGGACATCGAGATCGACAGCCATGGCCGGACGGTCACGATACCGGCGGGCACGCTGGTGGACCTGAACATCTACGCCGCGAATGCCGATCCCGCCATGGCGGGCGAAAATGCGTTGTCCGTGTGCCCGATGCGCCCGCTGCATTCCGAGCTGGGCAAGGTTCCGGAACCGGTGCTGAGCTTCGGCGATGGGTATCACCGCTGCCCCGGCGCGTTCGTCGCCATTCAGGAAAGCGACATTCTGCTCCGCAAACTGCTGGCGATTGAGACGCTGCGGATCGAGCGCGAGCCGGACATTCGTTTCAGCGACGTCGTCAAGGGCTATGAACTGCGGAATTTCCGCATCGTGGTCGATGAACCGGCGGGCAGACCGGCCTAATCCGCGCCTGCCCGCCGGGCTGTATTTCCACTGCGCCAGCATGACGCCCCCGACGGCGTGGTGGAGATAAGGGTGTGGCCGGTTTCAAGCGGCGATGACCGGTTTCAACCCCAGAAATTCCGCATACCGGCCGGCGGCGGAGGCCAATGCGTCACGCTCGGCGTCGCTGAGGGGGCGGAATGGCACGAACCGGATTTCAACCGCATCTTTTTTCAGCGTGCGGTGCCAGTAGCCAACCACCTCGCCGTTCAGCACCATCGCGCCGCCATAGAGCAGCGTTTTTGCCGGCTCCAGATTTGCCGGATCAAGCTCGACGCTGTGATCCTTATAGGCGATTGTGTATTCGTCGAACGGCGGCAGCAGCAGAGCGATGGGCGGCATGTCCGTAACGGGCGGCATGGACGCGGCGTGATAATAGTGCTTGCCATCGATGACAGTTTCGGCGATCTGGTCCTTCAGCATGGCCAGCCCGGCTTTTGCATCGGCGACTGTCAGGCCCGACCACCACGTAAAGTCCTTGATCTGCGCCGGGCCGTGGCTGGTGAAATAGCGCCGGACCAGCTCGGCCAGTGCCTCGTCGCGTTCCAGCCGGCGGGGGTGTGGCGCGCGCTCGTCGACCAGCATGTAGGTGAACTGCTTGCCGCGCCGGGGGCCGCTGCAGACGACCAGATCCAGTTCCACCCGAAACATGATGTACGCCAGTCGCTGGCCTTTGGCCTCAATGCCAACCTGAGCCAGCACCTCGCTGATCTCATTGCGCGTCAACGAGCGGCCGCCTTCCAGCGCGCGCACAATCGCGTCCCGGCTGCGCGCGTAAACGCCGTCATCCACTTCCAGCCGCCGGTACATGGTCCCATTCTGGCGATGGACACGGGGAGCGGTCAGTTCCTGCATCCAGCGAATGTCCTCTGCCAGAACGAAGTGCCACGTGGGCCGCATGACATGCGTGCGTAGAATCCGCCCGTCTGCGAAGACCTGCTCGACCGCCGCTTCGTTGAAGCCGTTCAGCCGCAGCGCGAGGCCCCACAGCGCGAACGGAAATTCCTGTGCCTGCACCGCGCCCAGCCAGCGCACAACATCTTCCGGGCTGTCGCAGGATTTCATCATAAGTTGCTGGTTCTGCAACCGCTGGTAGGCAATCGCTCGATTGACCACGGGGTTTACCTCCGCCTGTTCCCATAATCTGAGACTAAGAGGATACTCAGGACAAAATAGGCCCTATTTACCACAAAATACAGCGCGAAAGCCCCCAGCTTTAGCTGGGGGGATGAAGCGCTGCCCCCCTCTGAAAACCGAACGCTTGTTTCGTTAGATAGCCTCCTGCTACATAATGGGGTTATGGCTAAGCAACGCGAATTCAAGAGCAACAATAACGTGGTGTATTCGTGCACGTACCACGTTGTTTTCTGCCCGAAGTATCGCCGCAAGGTGCTGGTGAACGGCGTGGATGAACGACTGAAAGCCATCATCCGGCAAGTGGCGGATGAAACACAGAGCGAGGTGCTTGAACTGGAAGTC
>Ga0207874_1003697_pt1 | contig 12299 bp, 10 predicted proteins | sample HigsolmetaAR201D_FD_184833 | JGI IMG/M metagenome (GOLD analysis project Ga0207874, IMG submission 184833) | Ionic liquid and high solid enriched microbial communities from the Joint BioEnergy Institute, USA - AR20-1-D (SPAdes) (version 2) ... | reverse complement strand
CGCCCTGTCCAGCGAGCGCGCGAAGCAGCTCAACCGGCTCCTGTTCCAAACCGAGCGCTTGCTGACTCTCGAGGAAGGGCTGCCCGGCAGGCCGTGGTACAAACACCAGATCACGGCGCCGGGGCTCTATACCGGCTATGGAGCGAAGACCCTGCCGGGCATCCGTGAAGCGGCAGAGGCGGAGCGGTGGGAAGAAGCAAACGCTCAGGCTGCCCGGGTTGTAAAGGTTCTACAGGCTGTGGACAGCCAGATGCGCGCGGCGACGGATCTTCTGCGCTAGCCGTTGCGGGCATATGGCTCCGGATCTCTTGTTTTGAGATCCTTCATTTCCAAGCGGATGGCCAGCTCCGGACGCTTCCGTTCAATCTGCCATATCGCCATACAAGCAAGAAAAGCAACAGTTTAATTCATTCTCATAGTCTCTTCCGCCGGCCAGCCCCTATACTTCCCCTTTAAGCTGGGCTCATCGTACGAGTAGCTAAATCACAACCGGAGAATCCTCTGGAGGATTGGAGCGCAAGTAATCATATATGCACAAACCCATTAAGTACGCCGAAAAGGCCTTGACGGTCGCGGCCAACGCCGCGTGGGTAGTGTTCGACAGACTGAATCAGATCAACCAGAACCCTGGATTCACCCCGAAATGGTCGGATAAACCTCTGCTGAAGTCCTATCAGAAGATGAAGCCGCCGCTTGGCTGGCCTCGCGAGACTGATTCGCTCTGCCCGAAGTGCGTTCCCGAGCTCCGGGCCAAGATCCTCAACGGCGAGATCGACTACAGGGAATTGATGAAGACCGGCGAGAAGCTGGGCCAAATCAAAGCCATGATCATCGAGCGCGACGGGAAGATCCTCATGACGAAGACGTGCGAGAAGCACGGCTACTTTGAAGACGTCATGTCGATCGACCCGGAATTCTTCGCGCATCTCGAAAAAGTTTTCCCCGGTCGCGACATCCGAGCTCACAATGACGAGAAATTGCACAAGCACGGTTCTTCCACGATCACACATGGCCGGGGTTCGGTTTTAACGATCGACCTGACCAATCGCTGCAACATGATGTGCGATCCGTGCTTCATGGACGCAAATCAGGTTGGGTTCGTGCATGAGCTGACGTGGGAGGATATCAAGACGCTGCTGGACAATGCGGTCTCGATCAAGCCGCGCCGGCAGATGTCGGTCCAGTTCTCGGGCGGCGAGCCCACGCTCTCGCCGTACTTCCTCGACGCCGTCCGGTACGCCCGCAAGGTGGGCTACAACAGCGTCCAGGCCGCAACCAACGGAATCGAGTTTGCGAAGAGCCCAGAATTCTGCCGTCAGGCCGCCGAAGCCGGTCTCCGGTATGCCTATCTCCAGTTCGATGGCATCGGCAATGCGGCCAACGCGCATCGCGCAGTCGGCAACCTGTTTGATGTCAAGCTCCGCGCCATCGAGAACCTATACACCAACGGAGTCGATATCGTTCCGGTCATCACGATCGTCAACGGCATTAATAATGAGCAGGTTGGGCGCGTCATTCAGTTCGCGCTCGACAACCCGAAGCGGATTCCGTTCCTGAGCTTCCAGCCTGTCTCGTTCACCGGCCGCGACGAAAACGTTACGGACGAACGGCGTCACGCACAGCGCTATACGCTGAGCCACCTCGCCCACGACGTGAAGAAGCAGACGGGCCTCGGCGAGCCGGCACGCGACTGGTTCCCGATCTCGTTCATCAGCACCTTCTCCGACTGGAGCGACCTTGTTCACGGGCCGCAGGCAGAGTGGGGACAGTTGAGCTGCGGATGCCATCCGAACTGCGGCGTCGGCATGGCCGTGATGGTGGACAAGGAAACCAAGGAAGCCAAACCGGTGACGGCATTCCTCAACGCCGACCGGCTGGCAAGGGACGTGGCCCGCATCAACGACGCGGCTCGCGGAAAGTGGCTCTCCATCATTGGGATGGCGCTGGCCACCATGCGGAACTACGATCCGTTCCAGTCCCCCACCCACTTCAAGCTGATTGATCTGCTGAAGAAGTTCGACAAGACCTTCGGGGCCACGGGCAGGAACTACGGGCGCGTGGATGCTGGCCGGACCATGGCCGATATCGAAAAGCGCCGACAGGATCGCTGGAACTTCCTCTTCATCGCCGGCATGTGGTTCCAGGACCTGTTCAACTACGACTTCCGCCGCACCGAGCAGTGCATCATTCCGTACGCGACGCAGGAAGGCGAAATCAGCTTCTGTGCGTACAACACCGGTATCGGCTGGCGCAACATCATCGAAAAGATGCACATGACCGCCACGCTCACCAAGTGGTACGAGAAGCACGGCCGTCATGAGATTTACGCAGGCGGCAAGAAGGTCGGCTTGAGAAGCACACAGCACTCGATGGTCCTTCGCGAGGAGATTATTACGACCGAGACGCAGAAGGATCTCGACAGGCTCGGTATCGCCAAGAACGCACGCGAGGAGAAACTCCGCGCACGCGCCGAGCGGCTCAAGCAGCAGGAAGAGAACGCCCGCATGGCGAAGCTATACCGACAGTATGTGCTGAAGGAGCCGCCCGGGCCGGAGCTCGTCCAGATCTCCGGTATCAATCCTGCCCCCAAGACGGAGAAGAAGCAGGAAGAAGTTGGATCGTTTGGCGACTAGAGCCATTGGTCCAACCCGTATGAAAAGACCGGCCGCCGGGATTCCAAGTCCCGGCGGTTTTGTTTTTATGAGAGTCGCCTTCCGGCTCAAACACATGTGCTAGGATTTCGGGTTCGGAGAGTCACTCGTGAATCGTCGCACCTTCCTCCAGTCACTCATCGGAAGCTCTGCAGCTCTTGCCGCCTCTGCAGAAGCAAAGCCGCTGCCCATTGGAATTAACACCTACTGCCTGCGCTCACTTCGCTGGGACGACGCCACGCTGCTGCGATACTCTGCGGATCTGAAGCTCGACGCCATATTCCTTCAGGATTCACTTGATCCTCAAGTTATGGACCCTGCTCACTGGAAGGAGGTCCGGCAGCTCGCCCAGCAGCTTGGTTTGCATCTGGAGACTGGAGGAGGCGGCATCTTTCCCAAGACTCCCGACGCCTTTGGCGCCTCGGTCGCAAACTTGAGGAAGCAAATCGAGCGTGCGGCGGCGATGGGTTCGCCGATTGTGCGCTGCGTCATGGCGTCGGACCGCGCTTCCCTTCCCCCCGGTCCCGTCGAGAAGCACATGGAGACCCTGGTGCGGTTGCTGCGCGAGGTCCGGTCGCAGGTAATGGATGCGGGCCTTAAGATCGCCATGGAGGTACACAAGGACCTGCAGGCTTGGGAATACAGGCAGGTGGTTGAGGAGGCGGGCAAAGAGTTCGTCGGGATTTATCTCGATACAGGAAACCCTGTTTTTGTTCTAGAGCATCCCATGACGACGGTCGAGACGCTCGGGCCTTACGCGGTAACGGTCCATCTGCGCGATTCAGTCCTATACGAGACAAAGCGCGGCGTAGCCGTCCAGTGGGTTCCGCTGGGAGAAGGCATCATCGACTTCCACGCCATTCTCGCCAAGGTCCGCGAGCTGTGCCCGCACGTCCATGTCTACATCAAGCCGATCACAGGACGGCCGGCACAGGAACTGCCGTACCTCGAGCCGGATTTCTGGAAGCTCTATCCGAAGGCCCGGAGTAGCGACCTGGCGCGCTTCCTCTCGCTCGCCAAATCAGGGCATCCTTACGAGAGACCGATGGTTGTTGAGGACCTTCCGGGGCGCCCCATTCCGGAGTACCTGCTGCCGGCGATCCAGCATCAGCAGCGGAAACACCTCGAACAGAGCGTCGATTACGCCCGGAAGAACCTCAATCTGGGTGTCCGCTGGAGGGCGAACTCCTAGCGGACGCCCTCCAAACCTATTTAAGCCTTTCGATTCGTTTTTCGACCTCGGCCCGGTTGGCCGCGTTATCCTTCGCGAGGTACTCTTCAAGCTGCGCCCGAGCTTCCGCCCGCTGGCCCCGCCGCTCCATGATTTCAGCAACGAACAGCCGCGCCTTCGGGATCTCAGTGGCGGCGGTTTGCAGGTTGTGCAGGGCTTCATCGGAATAGATCCGCTGGGCAACCAGAGCGAGGCCCAGGATGTACCGCGCTTTGGTCGAGCTTGCATCGAGGTCAACGGCGCGACGGGCCGATACGACCGCTTCCGGGAGCCTTCCGAGTGAGTAAAGGGCGACGGCGGCGTTCACTGTAGCCAGCGCAGATCCGCTGTCCAGCCGGAGCGCGGTTTCGAATTCAACGAGCGCCTTTTCGTAATCGTTCTTCTGCAGGTATCGAACGCCGAGATTGTTATGCGCCTCCATGTAATCGGGGTCGATCTCGATTGCCTTCTTCAGATGCTCAATCGATTTTTCCATGTCGCCTTTCTCGGAGGCGTCCGCGGCCTTGCGAAATTCCTTCTGCGCCTTCGAGGGCACTTTATGCTGCAGTCGCGCCAGGGAAACCGTGCCGGTAATGGGCCTCTCCCGTTTCTCCATGCCTCCCAGGCGGACGAACAGAGGTCCGGAAGGAACATTCACAAGCTCCTGATGCAGAACGTCTCCAAACTGATTCAAGACCCGGAGAAAGTAGCTTCCGGGCGGCACGCCTCGTATCTCGAACTGGCCCGTCGACGATACATCGACACGGCGGCCACGCCCGATGCCCTGGTTTGATAGCTCGATCTGAAGATTGTCGAGCCCAACGCATCCTCCGCAAGCGATTTCACCGCTTAGGAAGTTGCCTCCGCTTACTTCAAAGCCTCGCTCACCGATGGGAGGGCCGCCACCAAGAATTGGATATTGGGCATGGCCTGGATTTGCCAGAGCCGCTGCCAGGAGGGACATCACAGCAGCTGACCGAAGCTGCATAGCGGACAAGCGAAGGGTCACACGGCACCTCGAAAATGTTTCTTAGTTTCTTGTTGCTTGTTCGTTTTTTCGGAGGCTTCAGCGCTGAAGTCCTGCCATCCGCTCTGGCGCAGGCAATTGCACGTACGTCGCCAACGCCGCAGGTAGAAACGGAGGAGTAAGTGACCCGGCGAGATGCGAATCACTTAGGGATTCTTAGAAAGCGACCAATGCAAAAATTACTTGGAAATACCTGCACCTCGGCCCCACAAATGTCGGCATAATTTTTAAATTCTTTCTATGTGGCGCACATTGAATCGCGCTAAGCGGAGCAGCGGGCTGAGAGGACTCCAACGGCTGTATTCGGAAGTCTCGCGAACCAGGAGTGAATACGCGGTCGAGGTATACTGTAAGGAGGAGCCCCGGCACCTTGTCGATCCGTAGATTCTTCCGTCTTTCAGCCCATGTACAAATGCTCCCCGTGTTAGAAAGCGGGGAGGAGACGCTGGTCGGCGGCCAGGCTGTCATGGAAGGCGTGATGATGAGGACGCCGCACAGCTATTGCGTCGCGGTCCGCAGGCCGGACGGCACGATTGTCACGGAGGAGAGCCCGCTGCCGCGTCTGTCGGAGAAGTACCCCGTCTTCAGGTACCCGGTGCTGCGCGGCGTGGGGACCTTGGGCCAGGCGATGTGGCTGGGGATCAAAGCTTTGCGCTTTTCCGCCAACCAGGCGATCGCTGAAGGGCAGCGAGAGGAAGGGCCGAAGCAGCAGGCCGAGCTGTCATCCTGGGTAATGGGTTTGAATTTAGCCTTCTCCTTCGCCTTTTTCGTCTTCCTCTATAAGTTCGTCCCGTTGTACCTGACTACCCTGCTCGAGCACAGATTTCCGGCAATTTCCGGTCGCATCGCGTTCAATCTGACCGACGGCCTCATCCGGATTGCGCTCTTTCTGGGCTTCCTGTACATGGTCTCCAGATGGAAGGATATCCGCAGGGTTTTTGAGTATCACGGAGCGGAACACAGAGTTGTTTTTAACTATGAATCAGGGAAGCCGGTGAGCATCGAGAATGCGCAGATGTTTCAAACATTCCATCCTCGCTGCGGCACCAGCTTTCTTCTGGTCGTGATGCTGATTTCCATGGCGGTGTATGCGCTCCTGCCGTTCGATGGCTTTGCTGCGAAATTCGCCGCTCGCATCGTGCTCTTGCCGGTAATCGCGGGACTCAGCTATGAGATGATCCGCTTTGCAGCGCGACGAAGAGGAGGATTGATGGCCGCCCTGACCGCGCCCGGGCTTTGGCTTCAGCGCATCACCACACAGCCTCCCTCCGATGACCAGACAGCGGTGGCGATTCGCGCACTCCAAGGCGCGATGGAACTCGAAAAGCAGCAGGGCGGCCCCCTGGTGATCGCATAACGGTTCGTATCAATGCAATACACGCAGAAACTCGATGAAATAGAGTCGCGCTTCGAGGAGTTGACGCGTATGATGGCGGACCCCGCCATCATCAACGATTCAGAGGCTTACCGGAAGACCGCAAAAGCTCAAAGCGAGCTGTCTGAAATTGTTTCGAAGTACCGCGAATGGAAGCAGGTGCATCGCAATCTCGAAGACAGCCGCCAGATGCTCGAAGAAAGCGACGCGGAGCTCCGCCAGATGGCGCTCGAGGAGGTGGAGCGTCTCGAGCCGAAGCTTGCAGAGATTGAGAACGAACTGAAGATTCTCCTTCTCCCCAAAGATCCGAACGACGAGCGCGACGTCGTGCTGGAAATCCGCGCTGGCGCGGGCGGCGATGAGGCGAGCCTGTTCGCTGCGGAAATGTTCCGGATGTATTCGCGCTATGCCGAGGAACAGGGCTGGAGAGTGGAAATCACATCGGCCAGCGAATCTGCCGCCGGCGGCATGAAGGAGATCCTGGCCCTCGTCAGCGGGAACAAGGTCTACAGCAAGTTGAAGTACGAGAGCGGCGTGCACCGTGTTCAACGCGTCCCGGTCACCGAGCAGCAGGGCCGCATTCACACCTCCACCGTCACCGTAGCCGTGCTGCCGGAAGCCGACGAAGTGGATGTTCAGATCGACGCCAAGGATATTCGGATTGACACGTTCTGCTCCTCGGGCCCGGGCGGGCAATCCGTTAACACGACCTATTCCGCTGTCCGCATCACGCACCTGCCGACAGGGCTGGTCGTTTCCTGTCAGGACGAGAAGTCGCAGATCAAGAACCGTGCGAAAGCCATGCGCGTCCTCAGATCCCGCTTGTACGAGATGGAGTTGGAAAAGCAGCGGGCGCAGATTGGAGCGGACCGCAAGAGCATGGTCGGAACCGGAGACCGCAGCGAGAAGATCCGAACCTACAACTTCAAGGAGAACCGCGTTACCGATCACCGCATCGGCCTTACCATCCACCAACTCGACCAGGTGATGGAGGGACATCTCGATCCGCTGATCGACGCATTGATCACCTATTACCAAACTGAAAAGCTTCGCCAGCAGTCAGAAGCGGGAGCCGGCCACGATGACGCTAGAAGCCGCACTCCGGCAGGGGTCCAAGCTACTTGAGGAAGCGGGAGTTCAAGCGCCTCGGCTGACGGCCGAGGTGCTGCTCAGCCACGCCATTGGCCGCGACCGTGTCTATCTCTACACCCATCCCGGGCAGGAGCTGGAGCGGATCCCGTGGATCCACTACGGGCGCTACCTGCATGAGCGGATGGGCGGCAAGCCCACGCAGTACATCACCCGCAAGCAGGAGTTTTACGGCAGGGACTTCCGCGTCACGCCCGATGTCCTGATTCCCCGCCCCGAAACGGAACATCTCGTAGAGACAGCGTTGCAACTGGCTCCCGGCGCACGGAGCATTCTGGATGTAGGGTGCGGATCCGGGGCAATCGCGATCACACTTCAACTCGAGACCGGCGCCAGAGTCGTCGCTACTGATATTTCCCATTCGGCGCTGCTTGTAGCAGAGTCCAACGCCAGGCGCCTCGGAGCGTCCGTCGAGTTCATCGAATGCGACGTCTCATCGGCCATCGCTTCGGAGGCTGTCGACCTCCTGGTATCCAACCCTCCTTACATTCCTCAAAGCGAGGAGCCGTATCTGCCTCGTGAGGTGCGGGACTTCGAACCTCACAAAGCCTTATTCGGCGGCCCGACCGGGCTGGAGATTTACGCGCGGCTGATCGACGACGCAAAGCGAGTCGTGCGTCCAGGTGGATGGCTGATGGTGGAGCTGGGCTTTAAACTCGAAGCGGGCGTGCGCGGGCTGCTGAGCGCCTGCTGGGAAGAGATCCAGGTTGTGCCGGACCTTGCCGGTATCCCGCGCGTGCTTGCGGCGCGCAAAGCTGCCGCATAGCATTTTCTATGAGGACCATCTTCCACGTAGACATGGACGCCTTCTTCGTCTCCGTGGAAGAGTTGTTCGATCCTTCCCTCAAGGGCAAACCGGTTATCGTCGGCGGCCAGCGCGACCAGCGAGGGGTCGTTTCCGCTGCCTCCTATGCCGCGCGAAAATACGGCGTCCACTCCGCCATGCCGTTGCGCACCGCGGCGCAGCTCTGTCCCCACGCGATCTTCGTGGACGGGCATCCGGAGCGATACCGCGAATACTCGCGCAAGGTGTTTGACCTCCTGAACCGCTTCTCCCCGCTCGTAGAAATGGCGTCCATCGACGAAGCCTATCTCGACCTGACCAACTCCGAAAGGCTGCACGGTCCTCCATTGCTGACCGCCCACCGGCTTCATGAGGCAATGAAACGCGAGACCTCGCTGAACTGCTCCATCGGGATTGCAACGTCGCGGCTTGTGGCGAAAGTGGCCTCCGATCAGGCCAAGCCGAATGGAATTCTTTGGGTGCTGCCCGGACAGGAAGCAGCGTTTCTGGCGCCACTCGACGTACGGAAGATTCCGGGAGTCGGCAAGGTCTTTGAGAAGAATTTGCACGAGCTTGGCATTCGCAAAGTAGGCGACCTCCGGAAACTCGACCAGTCCTTTCTAGCAGAGCGGATCGGGAAGTGGGGCCTCGCTCTAGCCGGCAAAGCCCGCGGCCTCGATGCGGGAGGATGGTTTGATAGCGAGGTCGGCCGCTATGAAGAACCAAAGTCGATCAGCCATGAACATACCTTCGGCGAGGATTCGGCGGATCAGAACCTGCTGGAAGCAACGATTGCGCGGTTAGCGGAAAAAGTCGGCAGCCGCCTGCGCGATCATGGCCTCCACGCGCGGACGATTCAGTTGAAGCTTCGATACTCGGATTTCACTACAATAACCCGCGCCCATACGCTGGACCATGCGACGCAGATCGACACCGAAATTCTGAGCTGCGCGCGCGACCTGTTCCGGAAGAACTGGAAGAAAGGGTTGAAGGTACGCCTGCTTGGCGTACACGCGTCGGGGTTCGAGCATCATGAAGGCCAGCTGAACCTGCTCGACGAAGACCGCAAGATGCGGTGGCGCAAGGCGTTCACCGCCGTGGATAAGATTCGCGAGAAATTCGGCGAGAAAAGCGTTTTACTCGCGAGCGGCTTGCCGGGCGATTTCCAGGAACGAGTCCACGAAAATCCGGCCGGACTGCCGGGACACGAACCTCGGAAGAAGAATTAGGAAGGGGGGCAAACGCCCCCGGATTACTGGTAGTTGACGATCGAGGCAAACGACGCTGCTTCGAGGCTTGCTCCTCCCACAAGCACTCCGTCAATTTCGGATTCGGCCATTAGCCCTTTGATATTTTCCGGCTTCACGCTTCCTCCATAGAGGATGCGAACATTGCTTGCCGCATCAGCGCCAAATTTGGCACGCACCTGTTCGCGAATCACCCGGTGCGCATCGGCAGCGATCTGAGGCGTCGCCGTCTTGCCGGTTCCGATGGCCCATACGGGCTCGTAGGCGATGACGATCTTCGCAAACTGGTCGGGCGTGAGCCCGGCGATGCCGCCCGCGAACTGTTCGGACAGCACGGCTTCTGTCCGTCCTCCCTCGCGCTCCTCCAGTTTCTCTCCAACGCAGATGATGGGATTCAGACCCGCCTCAAGCGCAGCCTGCGTGCGCTTCAAGACAGTTTCATCGGTCTCACCAAAGTACTGGCGCCGTTCACTGTGGCCGATGATGACCCACTTGCAGCCGACAGCAGCGAGCATCGGACCGGAGACCTCCCCTGTATATGCGCCTTCTTTGGCCCAGAACAGATTCTGCCCGCCGATTTCGATACGGGAACCGCTGACCGCCTGTACGGCCGTGCTCAGGTTGACGAACGGAGGGCAGATCACAATGTCGCAGTGATGGGCCGAGGAGACGAGCGGAATGAACTTTTCAAAGAAGGCCGACGTTTCCGAAGGCGTCTTATACATCTTCCAGTTGCCGGCCATAAGCGGTCTTCGAGTCATATGAGTGCGAGAGAGAATAGCTCCTTTTTCCGGGATGAACTTTAAATTCTAACGCAGAGTGGACGTCAGACGATCTGGTTGAGAAAGCTTTCGCCGCGAGCCAGACGAAGACCGTAGATCTCCGCTACGGTTTGGCCGATATCGGAAAGCGTAGGCCGAAGACCGAGACACACGCCTTTACGCGCCCTCCGACCGTAGACGAGAAGTGGGGCATACTCTCGGCTGTGATCCGTGGAGGCTGTCGTAGGGTCGCATCCGTGATCCGCTGTGAGAATTAGCAGGTCGTCCTCTCGGAGCTTCTCCAAAAGCGATGGAAGCCACCGGTCGACAGCCTCGAGCGCGCGCGCGTACCCCTCGACGTCGTTGCGATGCCCGTACAACTGATCGAAGTCTACGAGATTCACGAAGATCAGGCCGGACTCGACCAAGTCGAGTGCAGCCAGAGTTTTTTCCATCCCTTCTTCGTTTGTCTTGGTCTTCTCGTAGTCGCGAATGCCCCGCCCGAGGTAGATGTCGAAAACCTTTCCGACGGCGAAGACCATCACGTCCCGGTCGTCCAACTGATCGAGAAGCATCCCCTTCGGAGGAGGTACGGCGTAGTCCTTGCGGTTCCCCGTCCTCGTGAAAGAGCCCGGCGAGCCAACGAAAGGCCGCGCGATCACCCGTCCGACTTCGTGCGGTCCGCGCAAGATTTCACGCGCGATTTCGCACATCCTGTACAATTCCCACAGCGGGATGACCTCTTCATGCGCCGCGATCTGAAAGACGCTGTCGGCTGAGGTGTACACGATGGGCGAGCCCGTCCGCATATGTTCCTCGCCGAGCTCTTTGATGATCTCCGTACCTGAAGCTGGACGGTTTCCTAAAGCGGAACGGCCAACTCGCCGTTCGAACTCATCGATGACCTCAGGGGGAAATCCGTTGGGATAAACGGGAAATGGCTTCTCCAGGTGGATGCCCACCATTTCCCAATGCCCGGTTGTCGTGTCCTTTCCGGGCGATGCCAGGGCGCAGCGGCCATAGCAGGCCTGCGGTTCGGATGCGGGCTCGAGATTTGCGAGGGGTTTGATGTTCGCAAGCCCGAGGCTGACAAGATGAGGAAGGTGCAACGGCCGAAGCCGCGCTATGTTGCCGAGCGTATCGCTTCCTTCATCGCCATATTCAGCCGCGTCCGGCAGTGCGCCAATGCCGACGCTGTCCAGTACGATCCAAACAACACGCGAGAAGCGAGAGTCACTCACCCAGAGCCTCTTTGATGCGTTCTGAAAGCATATCAACGAACCGTTCCGGCACAAAGCCGTTGAAGCGGCTGGCAATCTCGCCTTCCCGGTTGAAGATGACGGTAGTCGGAATAGAATTCACGCGAAGAAGATTCGCCAGCCCGTCGTCAAACCAAATGGCCTTGTTCCACTGCTGGTTCTTCACGAAGGGAGCGACCACGCTGCGATCTTCGTCGGTGTTGATCGCCAGGAAAACTACGTCGTCCCGGTCGCTGAATCGCTTCTTCACCTCTTCGTAGAGCGGATACTGCGCCCGGCAGGGCCCGCACCACGTAGCCCAGAAATCGAGCACAACCACTTTGCCCTTTAGAGAAGGCATCCGGAGCTTTTGGCCGTCCAGCCCGGTGAGCGTGAACTCCATAGGCTCCGTTACTTCGAAGTTCGGGAACAGGCGGCGGAGCACCTCCTTCCGTTCCCCGGCGCGACGAAGATTGCGGTCGTACGCCTCCAGGATCAGGTCCCCGAGACCTTTCTCACTGCCGTGAAGCTGGGTGTAAAGAGCGCCCATCTGGGTTCTGATCTGCGCCCTCACGGCTTCGCTTTCGCGAGCATCGGGCAGCGTGAAAGCGTCGGCGAGATAATGCAGCGCCTCCGCTTCGTTCTTCGCCGCAATCAGCCAACGCGCAGCTTCCCGCGCCGACTCCACCGTCGGGAAGAAGTCAAAGCTCCTTTTCGCCAGATCGGCGCCCGCAGCGGCATCGCCCAGGATTCCGGTGGCACGCGCCTTGTAGAAAAGTGCGCGGCCCAGGCTCCGGTCCATATCCCGGCGGAACATCGCGCGGTCCCGATCGCTCTGAATCGCCTTCTTCTGAGCC
>Ga0207874_1003694_pt1 | contig 12307 bp, 4 predicted proteins | sample HigsolmetaAR201D_FD_184833 | JGI IMG/M metagenome (GOLD analysis project Ga0207874, IMG submission 184833) | Ionic liquid and high solid enriched microbial communities from the Joint BioEnergy Institute, USA - AR20-1-D (SPAdes) (version 2) ... | reverse complement strand
CGAAGCCCGGCTCCAGGCTCATGCCGAGCACGCCGTCCTCGGAGTTCGAGTGGTCGGCGCGGGTCGGGATGACGGCCACGGTGGTCTGGTTGTTGGCCGGGCCCTCCGGGTCGTGCATCTTGATGTAGCCCTCGGAGTTGTAGTTCGGCCAACCGCCCTGCGAGCCGATCTCGGTCCAGTAGACCTTGCCGTCCGGAGCCACGTCGATCGCGATCGCGTTGTTGGCGTTCGAGACCAGGACGGTGCGCGTGAAGTTCGACCAGATCGTGCCGCCGCAGTCGGACTTGCGGCCCTCGCCCGAGGCCCAGCGGATCGCGCCGACGAGGTGCTTGACGACGTTGTTGTCGCCGCCGTTCTCGGTGTAGTTGGCGCCGAAGTGGCCGATGCCGGTCACGAACGTGCGGCCGTCGTCATAAGACTTCGGGTTGCCCGTCCCGTCCTCGACGTTGTCGCCGTCGTAGGACTTGCACCAGGAGATCGGGTGGTCCTGGCCCATGGCGTTGCCGCCGGGGTTGTAGGTGCGCTCGTCGAGCGTGGCGACGACGTGGTGCGTGCCGCGGACGTTGCGGGCGTAGTTGTAGTGCTCGTCGCCGAGCTTCCAGACGTCGGGAAGCTGGCGGTTCGCCAGGTGGTGCTGGTCGACGGACTGGACGTCGGCGCGGTTGTTGATGTCGGTGGCCGCGTGGCCCGGCATCGTCGTGCCGACGACGGAGTTCTGGTTGCCGTCCCACCAGTTCCAGGTGGACTGGCCGGCGCCCATGTCGGTGGCGTTGTGGTTGGCGACGATGCCGCCACCGTTGCGGACGTAGTTGATGATCGCGTTCCGCTGGTCGGCGTTGAAGAGCTGCCCCGGCTGGCCGCCGGTGCCCGACCAGTAGTCGGAGACGTTGAAGAAGACGATCGCGTCGTACTGGGAGAGGTTCTCCGCGGTGAAGATCCGCGGGTTCTTGTCGGGGTTCTGGCACTGGCCCGAGCCGGTCCCGCGGCCGTTGCAGTCCTCCCAGTCGACCTCGAAGCCGATGTCCTCGAGGGCGTCCTGGAGCACCGGGCGGCCCTGGTTGATCGCCTCGGTGTGGCGGTAGCCGGTCGTCCCGGTGTAGATCAGGACCTTCTTGCCCTCGCCCTGGGCGTGCGCGGGAGCGGGCGCGGTCGCCGCGGCCGCGACCAGCATCGCGAACGCCAAGAACAGCGCCGCGCAGAGCGCGACCGGCGCCGCGATGCGCCCGGGCTGCGACGCGAGCCGCGCGGCGGCCCCTGCCGGCGAGCCGCCGGGGATGCCTGCGGGTCCCTGCGCGCCACGGATGGCGCCCCGGTCACAACCTTCGAACTTCGCAACCAGATCGCGCACCGCTGCACGCAGCACGGCAGCAGCGCGCGGCTGACTCCTCCGCCTCATGTATGCCTTTTTTCTCCTGGTCCGGGTGGCCGCCGTCCCTCCCAGGGGCGACCACCGATGTCCGCCTTTTGTGGCGCAGCACCTTAGCTCATTTGATTTGCGCGCGCAAACAATGCGCGCGGGCGGCGCTGGGCGGGCGTGACGGCGGCCTCAGCGGCGCCGGGTCAGCAGCTCGGGACGCGTACCGGGTCGAGCACCCGCATCACCTTGCAGCGCATCTTGTTCACCTTGCGCTGCGAGATCGCGGCGGAGTACATCGCGCTGTCGCGGCCGCCGAGGGCGTCGCGCAGGGCGGCCTCGACCTTGTCCGCGCCGTTCGCGCCGCTTCGCGAGGCGGCGCGCATGAGCTCGTAGTCCTCGCGCCCGTCCCTGATGCGCTTGAGGCGCATCGACTCGATCGGGATGTCGTGCTCGCCGCCGATCGCGGGCGAGCCGCGGAAGCCCTTCGGGGCGCCGGGGTAGAACAGCGTGCCGTCGCCGTTGCCGCCCCAGCGGTACTGGTCCTTCCACGCGGTCCGCAGCGCCAGCGAGACGTTGTGGTAGAGCTCGCCGTCGAGGCGGTAGTAGTGGGCGATCCAGCCCATCGCCCGCGTGAGCGGGGCCGGCTGGTGATCGCGTAGGCGGGCCAGCCGTCGAAGTACGGGGCCTGGAACTCGTCGCAGCTGAACTGCGGGCAGGCGGTGTAGGCCCACATCTCCTTGCGCGGGCTGGAGCCGAGGAAGTCGTTGTAGGCGGGGCGCTGGTTGCCGGTCTGGGGGTTGCCCGGCCGGTTGGCGAGGTAGTTGACGAGCGGGGCGATCAGGTCGATGTCGCGCTCGACGGCGACCAGCTTCTCGCGCTCCGCCTGGCGCGCGTTCTGGATCCACGCGGTGACCAGGGTCTTGGACTCGGGGAAGCGCTGGCGGGCGAGCGCGGAGTTGTCGCGGCAGTCGGCCCAGTCGTTCCAGTACTCGGGCTGGCTCTGCAGCGTCGGGTCGTCGCAGACGTAGGAGATGAAGCGGTCGGCGAAGCCGTGGTTGTTCGCCAGCCGGCGCCACTCGGCGAGGCAGCCGTTGCCGGCGACGATGCACTGCCACATGGCGACCACCGAGGTGAGCCGCGCGCCTCGCAGGCGCGGGGGCGCGGTGCCGGCGATGCCGCCCGCGTCGTCGCCGTCGATCAGCGGGAGGACGTACTCGCGGAACTTGGCCGGGTCGGGCGGCTGGTCGAACCCGCCGGGGACGAGGTTCGGGATCGTCACGCGGTTCTCGAGCGCGGCGCGCGTGTAGAGGTAGGCGAGGCGCCAGTTGCGGTCGGCCTCCTGGTAGCACCAGTCGACCGCCCAGTGGGCGCGGCACGGGACGTAGCCCGGGGGCGTGTTGAGGAACGCGCTGCGCAGGCTGCTGGTCGACGGCATCGTGTGGTCGATCACGATGACCTTGATCGGGACGCGGCCGACCAGGCCCCTTGCGGAGCCGACCTTGACGGCCCCCTTGTAGGTGCCCGGCGGGAGGCCGCGGTCGACGAAGACGTCGCCCCAGACGAGCCGCGACCCGCCGCGTTTGATCAACATCGGGAACGCGGCGCGGTCCTCGTGGTAGTAGGGGTCGATCTCGGGGATCAGCGCGTCGGGCCACAGGCCCTGGGCGCCCTGGCGCGAGGAGCGGGGCTTGCCCGCGGAGGCCTTGACCTGGTAGGTCGCGGCGCGGTAGAGCGTCACGTCGTCCTCGTCGATCTGCGCGCCGTGCGGCCCCTTGAGCGGGCCGGCCAGGCTCACGCGGACGCGCTTGAGCTTGCGCTTGGCCTGGATGCGGAGCTGGAACGACTCGAACTCGTTGCGCGCGGCGATCAGCCGGATCCGCTTCTGGGCCTTGCCGCCCTTGACGGACTTGGGCCGCACCGTGGTCGTCGAGCCGTAGGCGCGGACCCGGCCGGCCTTGCGGCCCGCATTCCTGGCCTTCCTGGCCTTGGCGGTCGCGCCGGCCACGATCGCCGAGTTCTCCGCAGCCTCGAAGCCGACATCGGCAGGCGCGGTTTCCTGCGCCCCAGCGGTGGGCGCGCAGGCGTAAAGGCAATAAATAACGCGGCCCCAAGGGCCGCGACGGTGAATCGGGCTAGGCTCGCGGCGAACGAAAGCTGGCCGCCAAGCACGCGCCCGAGCGGGTACTCAGTCACGTGGCACTCCCTTGCCCCGCCGGGGCCGCCACTAACGCGCCGCCGCTCTCCGATCCAACACCGCACACGCCCGGGCCATCGGCTCCGGCCCGTCTTGCCCGTTAACGAAATGCCGTAGAAGTCAGCGTTCGTCCTACGGGAAACCAAGTACTCCCTCCGTGCGGCGCGAAACGTACCCACGGCCCCCGGGGGACGCGCCGGTTCCCCCCGCCCCGCCCATCCCCACCCAACGGCCCGCTTCAGCCCACCCCCACCGGGCCGCCCCATCCCCCCAACCGCACGTTCAGCCCTGGTCGTCGTTTTTCGAACACCAGGGCTGAACGTCCGGCCGGGCCCGCGGGACGTTCAGCCGTGGTCGCCGTTTTTCGACGACCAGGGCTGAACGTCAATGGGAGGCCTAGGAGTCGAGGAGGTTGCGCCGCTCGCCGAGCGTCCCCGTGAGGTTGGCCATCGCGCTCGCTGACTGGGCGACGATGTCGTCCCAGACGAGCGGGAACACGATGATCCCCCGGCTCGCGAGATAGGCGGTGCGGCGCCGATCGTGGATGAAGCGCTCTGGGGTGGAGTGGTAGCGGTAGCCGTCGATCTCGACGGCGACCCGCTCGCGGCGGAAGTAGAAGTCCACGCGGTAGGGGCCGATCGGGTAGTCGCTCTCGTCGGGCACGATCCCGTGCTTCTTCATGAGCTCGAGCGCCCGCCGCTCCGCTTCGGAGCGGGTGATCCCGGGCCCGCGCTCGCGCGCGAGGTGAGCGCGGAGGCGCCCCGCCCCTGGCCGCCGACGATGGAACCGGATGGTCGTGTCGAGCTCCTCCATCGTCACGAGGCCTTGAACGCGGGCCTCGTTGAGCGCCGGCGCGAGCACGCGGGGACCGTAGGCGCCCATGAGGTCGAGGAGGGTGAGGGCGGGGGAAGTGACGGCCAGGCCGTCAACCACGCGGCGCTCCTGCGGGAGCATCTGGCGGATGAAGGACACGCGCACACCCGGGAACGATGACCGGTAGCGCCCCTCCACGGTTACGTGGATGAGCGCCGTCTTCGGCACCGGGAACTCCCAGAGCTCCGCCGCCGTGAGGCGGCTCAGGTAGGCATCTGGCGCGCACGCGATCAGCGCCGCTGCGTGACGGGCGCGCGGCGAGCGGACCGAATCGGCGACGAGGTAGACCCCGTCGTGCACGGGTTCGAGGTGGCCCTTCGCGCGGAGGCGCTGCACGGTCGATGGGCTTATCCCCGCGGCCATGAGGTCCGTCCGTCCGATCGCCCCGTGGAGCGCGGCCGCTCGTAGGGCGCGGGCAACATGCGGTCTCGGCAGGCTCACGTCCGTGTTAGGGCCGAGGGGGCCGGTTCTCTCCCCCTCCTCCCACCCACCCCACCAACGTTCAGCCCTGGGAGTCGAAAAACGAAGACCACGGCTGAACGTCCCGCTGGCTCCGCCGGACCTTCAGCCCTGGTGTTCGAAAAACGACGACTAGGGCTGAACGTGTGGTTGGGGGCTTGGGCGGTTGGGCGGGTCAGGCCGCGGCCCTCGCGCCGGCCCCGGGGCGGCCCCGGCCCTCGCCCCGGCCCCGCCCCCGCCGAACGGGTGCCACCAGTTGCGCTCGCCCAGCAGCATCGCCAGCGAGGGGACGAGCAGCGCGCGCACGAGGAACGTGTCGGCGAGCAGGCCGAGCGCGACCACGAAGCCGACCTGGAAGAGCGACTCGAGCTCGAGCGCCATCAGCACCCCGAAGGTCGCGGCGAGGATCAGGCCGGCGCTCGTGATCACGCCGCCGGTGCGGGCGAGCGCGCCGGTCACGGCGGCGCGGTTGTCGGCGCCCCGGTCGCGCTCCTCGCGGATCCGCGCGAGCAGGAACACGTTGTAGTCCACGCCGAGCGCGACGAGGAAGATGAACGCGAACAGCGCGAGCATCGGGTCGCTGCCCGGTTGGTCCATGAGGTGCGTGAAGACCAGCGACGACGCGCCCAGCGCGAAGGCGAACGAGAGGACCACGGTCGCGATCACGTAGAGCGGCATCACCACCGAGCGCAGGAGCAGGGCGAGGATCGCGAAGACCAAGACCAGCGTGATCGGCACGATCAGCCAGGTGTCGCGGTGGATCGCCTGCCGGGTGTCGTACGCCTCCGCGACCTGGCCGCCGACGAGCGCCACCCCCTCGGCGTTGTCCCGCACGAGCCGGCGCAGGCCGGGGATCGAGTCCGTCGCCTCGTCCGAGAACGGGTCGATGTTCAGGTAGGCCTCGATCAGCCCCAGGCTGTTGTCGGGCCCGCCCTCCTCGATCACCTTGATCGCGTCCTCGGAGCGGGCCATCACGTACGCCTCCCCGACCACCGTGTCGGCGCCCTCGTTGAGCTTCGCGGTCACGTCCTCGGCCGACTTGAAGTCGGTGATCACCCGTACCGGCGCCGCCCGCCCGAGCCCGAAGTGCTCCTGCACCACCTTCTCGCCCTCGACCGACTCCGGCGAGCTGCGGAACTGCTCGGTGAAGTCCAGGGGCTCGCGGCCGCCGACGTTGCCGAGCGCGCCGAGCGCGAGCACGACGACGACGGCGATCGCGACCGGCGCCGGGCGGCGCGCGACGAGGTCGGCGGTGCGCCGCCAGAAGCGCGACGGCTGCGGCGGCTCCTTCTGCACGCGCGGCGCCGAGGGCCAGAACGCCCGCCGCCCCGCGGCCACCAGGACCGCGGGCAGCAACGTGAGCCCGGCCGCCACCATCACGGCCACGCCCAGCGCCAGCAGCGGCCCCATCTCCCGGGTCGCGTTGAAGTCCGCGACCGCGAGGATCGCCATCGCGGCCACCACGATCGCGCCCGCGGAGAGGATCGCCGGGCCGGTGCGCTCGGCGGCCGCGGCCATCGCCCGCTCGACGCTCTCCGTGCGGCGCAGCTCGTCCCGGAACCTGGCGACGATCAGCAGGCAGTAGTCGGTGCCCGCGCCGAACATCAGCACGATCAGGATCGCCGTCGTCTGCCCGCTCACCGACGTGACGCCGGCCTCGACCAGCCCGTAGATCAGGCCCGCCGCGACCAAGTAGGCGAGGCTCACGACCAGGATCGGCACGAACGCGACCAGCGGCGAGCGGTAGATCAGAAGCAGCAGCGCGAGCAGCACCACGACGGTGACGATCAGCAGCGTCTCGTCGATGCCCTTGACCGCCTCGCTGCGGTCGGCCTCGTAGCCGACCTCGCCGGTGACCCAGGCGCGCAGGCCGTTCTCGCCCTCGGGCCCCGGGACGATCTCGCGGATCGTCGCGGCGGCGGCCTCGGCGACCTGCGTGCTGTCGTAGGTCATGAGGGCCGAGGCCAGCGTCACCTCGCCGTCGGGCGAGTTCAAGAGGCCCGGGCCGGGGCTCAGGTCCAGGATGTCCTGCTCGCCGCACGCGATCCCGTACGCGTGCCCCACCATCTTGAGGCTCGGGATCTTCGCCGAGCTGCAGATCGCGAAGGCGTCCTGGTCGATCCGGGTCCGGTCCTCGCCGGTCAGCCCGCCCTCCCGGTAGTAGGCGATCACCGCCCCCATCTCGGCCCCGGCGCGGAAGCGCTCGTCTAGGACCTTGTCGAACTCAAGCGACTCCGAGCCGCGCACCATGAAGGTATCGCTCTCGTCGGCGGCCTCCTCCTGGAGCGCGGGCTGCAGCGGCGCGAGCGCGAGGGCGAGGATCACCCACGCGCCGATGACCAGCCAGCGCGCGCGCCGCCCGGCGACGAACGCCGAGAGGCGGGCGAGCGGCCGGGATGCCCGGCTGGGGCTGGCCATCCGAAGCCGGAGGGGCGGCTAGAGGCCGCCCCCCACGCCTTCGATGAAGTCGACCACGTCGTCTTCCGTGTAGACGTAGATCGCCTTGAGGTTGACCTCGATCGGCACGGGCTGGCCCTCGCCGTCGGCCACCGAGACGTAGATCTCGCAGCCGTACTGGGCGGCGTGCTCGCGCGCCTCATCGATCGGCATGCCGATCAGCTCCGCCGTGTCGAAGGAGTTCTCGGCGGGCTCGAACTTCTCGACCCCGGCCTCCTTGCCGGCGCGCTTCATCGGGCAGTACAGCTTGGTCAGGTCCTCGGCGACCGGCTCAGGCTCGTCGTCTCCCCCGCAGCCGGCCGCGATGAGCGCTGCGCCTGCCAGCACGACGGCCAGCGTCTTCCCGCCTTGGATACGCAGCCTCTCAATCGTCGTTCCCATCCGCTCCTCCAACCAAGTCGAACGGCCCGGAAGGTTAGTCCACAGCGGGCCTCGGCAGCGGTGCGGAAACCGGCAGGCTAATGCGGCCCCGCCGACCTAAGTCCGGGCGTTCGGCGCCTCGCGGCCGATCCCCGCACCGGCTGCCGCGCCGGCCGGGCGTCCCGCCTGGACCTTTCAGACTCGTGAAATGGTCAAACACGCGGGCCTTGTTCGATCACGCACGCGTTTATATGGTTCGAACAAACATAAGGGACCGCTTTCGCCCAAGAGGAGGAGAGGTTGATGCGGATTCCGGTTCGCTTGAAGTCGGGCGCAATGCGCCTGCTCGCGGCTGGAGTAATCAGCTCGGCGCTTGCGCTTCTGGCAGCGCCACCGGCACCGGCCCAGCAGCCCGACGCGAAGGTGCTCATCTACACGGGCACGGTCGCGCACCGTCACGCGGCGGCGATCAACCAGGGCATCGGGCCGATCCAGAACGCGCTCGACGAGGCCAACATCGCCTACGACTGGGAGGACTGCGACGGCTACGGGACGGCGCCGGGTCAGTGTCACCACCCCGACAAGAACCCGCGCATCTTCACCGACGAGAACCTCGCCCAGTACGACGCGATCTTCCTGTTCAACGCCGGCGGCAACGAGCCGGGTCCGCTCTTCGACGAGGAGCAGCGCGCCGCGATCAGGCGCTTCGTGAACGACGGCGGCGGGATCGCGGCCAACCACCTCGCCACCGACATGGGCGCCGGCCAGGTGTCCTGGGGCTGGTGGGACGGCGTGGGCAACAGCGCGCTGGGCACGACGATGCCCGGCCACCCGCCGTCGCCGCAGACCGCGACGATGTTCGTGACGGACCGGAACCACCCGTCGACCAAGGACCTCCCCGAGTCCTTCGAGCACTCGGACGAGCACTACCACTTCACGCGGAGCGTCCGGGGCACCCACCACGTCCTCATCACCCTGGATGAGACGGACATCGACTACCCCGCCGGCTCCAACCTCCCGATGGGCTACGACCACCCGGTCTCCTGGTGCCGCCTCTACGACGGCGGGCGCATCTGGGCGACCGCCATGGGGCACTACCCCGAGAACTACACGGAGAACGGCGGCGACAACTTCCTGATCAAGCACCTCGTCGGCGGCGTGCGCTGGGCTGCGGGCGTCGCCGGCAGCGAGGGCGACTGCGGCGGGACGGTCTGGTCGAACTTCCGCCGCGTGACGCTCTCGACCAACGTGCAGGGCCCCATCGGCCTCGACGTCGCCGAGGACGGCCGCGTCTTCTGGACGGAGATCGGCCCGCAGGGCCTGCAGTCCTTCGGCCGCCTCAAGATGTGGGATCCCGACACGGGCGAGACCACGCTCGTGGCGCAGATCCCGACCCGGGCCGACGCGCTCAGCACCTCCGAGGACGGCGTGCTGGGCATGGTCCTCGACCCGGACTTCGAGGAGAACAACCGCCTCTACGTCTACTACTCGCCGCGCGGCGAGGGCGAGGGCTGGCCGATGACGGGCACCGGGCACGCGCTCGGTTACAACCTGCTCTCGCGCTTCACCCTCAACGAGGAGGGCACCCAGGTCGTCGACGAGCAGCCGATCCTCAAGGTGCCGAAGGTGAAGGTCGCCCCAGACGGCGACGGGATCGGCAACCCCGGCTCGCCGAACTGGCCCGCCCACTCCGGCGGCGCCGGGCTCGAGTTCGACGCCGAGGGCAACCTCTACCTGGGCGTCGGCGACGACGTGAACCCGTACGGCGAGGGCCAGAACGGCTACGCGCCGATGGACGAGCGCTTCGAGCACCGCTACGACGCGCGCAACACCTCGGCGAACACCAACGACCTGCGCGGCAAGATCCTGCGGATCAAGCCGCTCGACGAGATCCCCGACGGGGCGGAGCCCGGCGTCGGGACCACCTACACGATCCCCGAGGGGAACATGTTCGAGCCCGGCACGCCGAACACGAAGCCCGAGATCTACGCGATGGGCTTCCGGCAGCCGTTCACGCTCGACTCCGACCCCGCCAACCCCGGCACGATCGTCGTCGGCGAGTACGGGCCGGACGCGGGGCAGGGCAACCCGCAGCGCGGGCCGGCCGGCGTGGTGGAGTGGAACCACATCACCGGGCCGGGCTTCTACGGCTGGCCGTTCTGCACGGGCGACAACTCGCCCTCGAACACCTACGCGCGCTACGAGTACGCGACCGGCACCCCGGGCCCGTTCTACGACTGCCAGGCGGACTCGGTGCCGAACGAGTCGCCGCACAACACCGGCCTCGAGGAGCTCCCGAAGCCGATCCCCGCTGACCTGTGGTTCCGCAACGGCGGCGGGCACCCGGCCTCGTTCAACCTCGGCCCCTCGTCCGGCGAGCCGAACTCGGGCGCCATCTACCGCTACGACCCGGACAACCCGTCGGAGCGGAAGTGGCCCGCCTACTACGACGGCTCGTGGCTGGTGCTCGACCGCGCGCACAGCTGGTGGCGCGAGGTGCGGATGAAGGAGGACGCCAGCGGCCCGCTGCGCGTCAACGACTTCTTCCAGCCGAACCAGTTCGGGACCCCGACCCACAACTTCGCCATCCCGGTCGAGTTCGGGCCCGACGGCGCCCTGTACCTCGGCCTGTGGACCGGCGGCTGCTGCCGCACCCTCTCGGAGCAGCAGGGCCGCATCGTGCGGATCGACTACGTCGGCGACCAGGCCGACCAGACGCCGCCCGAGGTCCAGGCGAACGTCGACGGCACCAAGAACGACGCGGGCGCGTACATCGACCGCGCGACCGTGCGGTTCAGCGCGAGCGACGACGTGGCCGGGGTCCGGGAGATCGAGTACCGCGTGAACGGCGGCGACTGGGAGGCGCTCGACAACGAGAACTTCTCCGAGCCGTTCCGCGCCTCGGTCAACTTCGAGGAGGCCGGGAGCTACACGGTCGAGTACCGCGCGACCGACCGCTCCGGCAACACCTCGGAGACGAGCTCGGTGAAGTTCCGCGTCGCGGACGGCTCGAGCTGCACCTACGGGCTCTCCGACGAGTTCCGCGGCCCGGAGATCGATGAGCGCTGGACCGTCCGCGTCGACTCGCCGCAGCACGAGGCGCGGATCGAGAACGGCCAGCTCATCCTCCCGGTCCTCGACGAGGTCGACGGCGACCGGACGGGCCCGCTGGCGTTCGTCGGCCAGCAGGTGCCGGACGGCGAGTGGTCGGTGACCACGCGCGTCACGATCGACCACCAGACCAACTGGCAGCAGGCTGGCCTGATGCTCTGGCAGAGCGACGCGAACTTCATCAAGGTCGGCTTCACGACCGACGGGCCGAGCAAGGCCCAGCGGCGCTTCGAGGTCACGGCGGACGACCCGAACAACGTCCGGCACTTCTCGACGTCGCTCAACGTCGGCGCCGACTTCCCGAACACGGCCTGGATCCGGATGTACCGCGAGGGCGATTTGGTGAAGGCCGAGGTCGCGGCCGACTCGAACGGCCAGCCTGGCCAGTGGCAGAAGCTCCCCGGCGAGCGCGCGGTGAAGGGCAACGATCCCGACAACGGCGCGGTCATCAACCCGCCGCGTGAGGGCCCGGGCGTGCTGGTCGGCCCGTACGCGGGCGGCCACCTCGACGGGCCGTGGAACCTCGAGGCCGCGTTCGACTTCGTCCGCTTCGCGGGCGACACGGTCGACTGCCCGCCCGACACCGAGCCGCCGACCACCTCGGCGGAGCTCAACGGCGCCGATCCGGCGCCCAGCTACGACGGTGACGTGAGCGTCCGGCTCAGCGCCACCGACGGCCTCGACGCGAGCGCGTCCGGCGTCGCCGAGACCGAGTACCGGATCGACGGCGGCGATTGGCAGACCGCGTCGAACGACGAGGGCGACGACCCGTTCGTGACCGAGTTCGAGGTCTCCGGCACCGGCGAGCACACCGTCGAGTTCCGCTCGACCGACGGCGCCGGCAACACCGAGGAGACGCGGTCGGTGACGTTCGAGATCGACGGCGACGAGCCGGGCCCCGGCCCGGAGGACACCACGCCGCCCGAGACCACGGCGACGCTCGACCCGCCCCAGCCCGGCCCCGGCGGCACCTACGACGGCCCGGTCACGGTCAGCCTCCAGGCGACCGACCCGGCCGGTGGTGACGGCGGCGCCGAGCCGCAGATCCACGAGGTCGGCGCGGTCGGGTTCAACTGGGATCCGAGCGAGCTCGAGATCAACCAGGGCGACTCGGTGCGCTGGGATTGGACCGAGGGCGGCGCGCACGACCTGTGCCTCGGCCCGCTCACCCCGGTGGACGAGATCGAGAACATCCCGACGCAGTGCGCCGAGGGGTTCGAGCTGCTGGCCAGCAACGTGGTCCTGCCCGACAGCCCGGCGTACGGCACCGAGGCGACGCGCACGTTCGACCAGGCGGGCGCGTGGACCTTCTACTGCTCGGTCCACTTCCCGACCATGTCGGGCACGATCGAGGTCAAGCCGGCGTCTCCGGGCGCCGAGCCCTCCGGCGTCGCCTACACCGAGTACCGCATCGACGGCGGCGACTGGGTGGTCTCCGAGAACACCGAGGGCGAGGACCCGTTCGTGACCGAGTTCACGGTCTCCGAGCCGGGCGC
>Ga0207874_1003691_pt1 | contig 12317 bp, 2 predicted proteins | sample HigsolmetaAR201D_FD_184833 | JGI IMG/M metagenome (GOLD analysis project Ga0207874, IMG submission 184833) | Ionic liquid and high solid enriched microbial communities from the Joint BioEnergy Institute, USA - AR20-1-D (SPAdes) (version 2) ... | reverse complement strand
GTTGCCGTCGCGATCCGCGCCCTGGACACGTCACCGTCGGGCACCTGGGACGACGTCACCGACGACAGACTGCGCAGCACCGACGCCCGCTACGCCCGGACCCGCGGTCGGCTGCACACGACTTCCGCGGGCTGCGACCGCAAGAACTGCACGTGGGCCTCGCTGTGCCCCCTCATGCAACAGCTCGAAGACCTCGACAAGAAGCCCGGCGTTGTGTCGGTGAATCACGCCCTGATCGCCAGCTGGATCAGACTCCAGCAGAAGGGTATGCCCGCCCCGGGGGATGTTCTTGCTGAGGGCCGCGCCGACCTGGTGTTCGACGAGGCGCACGCCCTCGAGGATTCGCTGACCGCCGCCTGGACCGAACAGATCGACGCGCTCGAGCTGGAGATCCTCGTCAACAGCCTCGCCCCACGATCCCGCCTGATCCGGGACATCCGCAAACGCGCAGCCGGCAGCGGGGAAACAGCGGAGGCGATCGCGGCGATCAACACAGCTTCCGAGCAGGTCCGCGCAACCGGTGCCGAACTCACCGAGGCGGTCACCACCTACCTCCACGAGTACGCCGGCCGATCGAACGGTGTCGTCCTGCAGTCCGGGGTCGTCGACAACCGACCGGAGTTCCGAGCACTCCGGCAGGCCGCCTCCGCCGTCCGCTACTGGTTGATCCAGCTCGCGAAAGCCGTCAACTCGCTTCGCAACTCGCTCTCCGGGATCCAGGGCGTCCGCTCCGCCCTGCAGCGCCTTCGCGGGTACTCCGAACGTCTCGACGACGCCATCGACCTCCTCGAAACCGTCGGCCCCCTCCCGGACAGCCATCGCTGGGTGTATCGGCTCACCGCCGAGGAGGACGACCCGGCGGCCTGGACCTACGAACGCCTACCCATCCACATCTTCCCGGAGTTCAAGCGATACGTCGTTGACCGCACCCACTCCACGGTGCTCTGCTCGGCAACCCTCACGGTCGAGCACCGCTTCAACTACCTGGCATCCCGTCTGGGCATCCACATCGAAGACGACCCCGAGGACGACGACGACTTCCGGGGCCTGCGCCTGCACTCGCCGTTCGACTACCAGAGCCAGTCCATCCTCATCCTCACCAACCACCTGCCGGTCCCGGTCCCGGTGAACGAACGCGAGTTCTGCGAGGAGATGGCGGCGGACCAGGTGGGGTTCCTCTCGTTGTCCGGCGGGAAAGCACTCACCTTGTTCGCGTCACGCAAGCGCATGGAGGCGGTCGCCGCGCAGGTCCGGACGAGATCGACCGAACTCGCCGCCCGCGGCGTCGAGCTCCTCGTCCAGGGCGAGCTCGGCCGCTCCCAGATCCTGCACCGCTTCCGCACCGAGCCCGGCACGGTGCTCTACGGATTGAAGTCGTACTGGGAGGGTTTCGACGCACCGGGCGAAACCCTGTCCTACCTGTTCATCGAGAAGCCGCCGTACCCCCACCCCGATGATCCGCTGGTTTCCGCCCGCCAACGCGCGATCACCGACCGGGGCGGAGACCCCTTCCGCGACTATGTGCTGCCGATGACGGCCATGTTGTTCACACAGGGATTTGGCCGGCTCATCCGATCCGAACAGGACCGCGGTGCTGCGTTTGTCTGCGACCGCCGCCTGCACTCCCCTACATATGCACAGCGCGTCATCCTGAATTCGTTGCCCGGCCCCGTAATTCACGAGGCGACCGACCGCGACGACGCATGGACCCGAGCCATCGAGTTCGTCACCGGTGAGCCACCCAAGCTGGCCGACGCGATCTCCTTCGGACGCGACGATGTGTCCGAACTCCTCGAGCAGCTCCGGCTCGTCGAAGGCGAGGACCCTACGCCCAAACTCACCGAGGCCGCCGAGAAGCTCTTCGGGATCACCGACCTCCATCCCAGACAGCTCGAGGTCATGCGCGCCATGATCGAAGGCAAAGACGTCGTCGCGGTGCTGCCCACCGGCTTCGGGAAGTCGGTGTGCTTCCAACTGCCCGCCCTGCTCGCAGGGCAGGACCGCGCCACCGTGGTGGTCTCCCCGCTCGTCGCGCTGATCAACGATCAGGTGAACGATCTGCGGGGCCGACGCGGCATCCGCCAGGTGCACGGCATCACCGGGGCGACATCTCGGGTCGTGCAGACCGAGATTCTTCGCGACACGGCGGACGGCAAAGTCCGCCTACTCTATGTCTCACCCGAGCGGTTGGCCCGCGACCCGGTCCTGCGCGGCGCGCTGCGGCGCCAGCAACTCAACCGTGTCGTCGTCGACGAGGCCCACTGCGTCTCGGTGTGGGGGCATGACTTCCGCCCGGAGTTCCGCCAGGTCTCGGCATCGGTGGCCGCCTTCGAAACCCGGCCACCGCGGGCCGGGCTCACCGCGACAGCCACTCCCGAGGTCGAATCGGACATCACCCATGCCCTCGAGATGCGGGACCCGGCGACGATCCGGGAACCGAGTGACCGACCCAACCTGCGTTTCCGGGTGATCCGGCGGACCAACGAGCGTGAGCGGGCGCGGGAACTCCTGCGCTTCGTCACCTGGGCCGCCGACCGGCCCGGGATCGTCTACGTCTCCAAACGTGCCCTGGCCGAAGAGATCGCCGCACTGTTGCGGCGAGCCGGCCACGCCGCCCGGGCCTACCACGCCGGAATGGTGCCCGAGCAGCGCGAAGCCGTCCAGGAGGACTTCGACTCCGACATCACGCGGATCATCGTCGCCACAAAGGCATTCGGCATGGGCATCAACAAACCCAACATCGGCTGGGTGGTGCACTACGACCTGCCGGACTCGCTGGACGGATACGCGCAGGAGTCCGGCCGCGCGGCACGCGCCCGCGACCTCACCGGCGAATGCGTGCTGCTGTATACGGATGCCGATATCGCCCGCCGGTATCGGCTGATCGACGCGCACAGCACGAAAACCGACGCCGACATCACGCAACAGCTACTGACCAAGCTCTGGGCGTGCCCGGAACGCGGTGAGTATCGCGTCTTCGATATCGACGAGATGGCCGACGCGCTGGGCATCGACGACGACGAGCTCAACGTGCATCTCGCCCAGCTCGAACGCGTCGGTGCGATCAAGCAGGGCCTCGACTGCTCCGCCCGCGGCACCGTTGAGGTCGGATTCCGTGAACCCGAGGACGAGTCCGAGCGCCGCCTGTTTCGGGAGCTCTTCTACAAGGACCACCGCGCGCGCCCCAATGTGCGGATTCAGCTCGATTTCCAGCAGCTCAAGGACGAGCGCGGCTACGACCCCGATGAACTGGAGCGGCTGCTCATCAGCTGGTCGCTGGACCGGCTCATCACCTTCTCCAGCTCCCGCCGGCTGCGGCGTGTGCTGCTGTTGACGCGCACCGCCTCCCGTGAAGCCCTGGAAGGTGAGTCGGCTCGCTGGAAGCTGTGGCAGAAGCGGAGGCTGCAAGCAATGGTCGACTACGCCACCGACAACTCCCGGTGCCGACGCGTGGTCATCGCGAACCACTTCGGCGACACCGTGGCCGACTGCGAGAGTCGCGACGTCGAACCGTGCGATGTCTGCAGCGGTGAACCCGCTCCGTGGTGGGCTCTGCCCGACCACACGGTCCCCGACCCGGAGTTGCTGATCAACGCCGAGCTCATCGCACTCCAGGCCATCGGATGGGCCTCGGCGTTCCGACGCGGGGCTTACGGCGAGACCAGCCTGAGGGCAGCCGTGCTGGGGCTTGAGTCGCTCGGGGACAACCGCCCACTGGGTTCCGGCGTGCTCAGCTGCCCGCAGTTCGGTGCGCTCCGCCACGTCCGCAACGGCGAGAAACGTTGGAACGAGGCGGTGGAGAATCTCATCGCGAAAGGACTGGTCGAGCGCCGGACCGTCGTGCGTGAAAGCACGCAGACACCGTACCGGTCCCTCGCCCTCACCGCGCTCGGTGCGCAGACCCTCGGCATCACGGAGCAGCATTGATCGAGAAACCGCTTACCGAACACCTTCTCGAGTCGGGCGAGGTCGTGCTCACCGAACGGGAAGGCACACTGCTCGCCCTGCCCGAACACAGCACAACCGTCGAGTTGGAACTCGAGGGAGAAACGTTCACCGCCCAATGGCATGGCCGCGGTCGCCATCTCAGCGGCGAGTTCCTGGCGGAACGCCTCCAGGACTACGGTCAGGTCGGCGGCCTCCTGCGCCTGTCTCCGGTCAACGGCCTCTATCGCCTACAGCTGCTGCCGCCCGGTTCGCGAAGTAGACTCGATGTCGCGCCACCGCCTCCACCGCCACCTCCTCAACCCCGAAAAGAGGCGAAGGCCAAGCGCCGTCGCGCCACGGTGGACCGTCAGTTCCACGCCGATTCCGACTACGACTGGGGCGGGAACTCGACGCCGACAATCGGCTTTCTCACCGAAGCGCGCGAGTTGCTTTCCGACCAGCTGAAAGCGGCGGGGTTCGACGTCCGAGAACTCGTCGAGTTGCGCCTGCAGGGCGAGGAGCTGGCCACCCTCGACGACTTCGAGGAGCTCCTGTCGGTCGACGTGTCGAACGTCGACAGGATGCCGCATCAGGAAGCCGTCGCACGTCATGCCCTGTCGCGCCTACGCGGTCGCGCAATTCTCGCCGACGAGGTCGGCCTCGGCAAGACGATCGAGGCTGGTCTTGCCGTCAAGGAACTCACGCTACGCGGGCTGGCCAGGCGCGTGCTCATCCTCTGCCCGGCGCCGCTGCGCGAACAGTGGCGCGAGGAGATGGGGCACAAATTCGACCTTCATTTCGAGGTCGCGACCCGCGGACCGGAGATCGGCCGGCAGGACAAGTTGATCACGAGCCTGCATCTCGCTCGCAGCAACGCTGACAAACTCACCAAGAAGCCCTGGGACATCGTCATTCTCGACGAGGCACATCGTGCGGCCGGCGCCGGTTCCCACAGGACCCGCGACCTGATCACGCGCCTGACTACCGCGTGCCGGTACGCGTTCTTTCTCACCGCCACGCCGGTGCAGAACGATCTGCTCGAGCTCTACCGCCTCGTCGAGCTGCTCCGACCCGGGACGTTCACCTCCGCGAGAGACTTCAAGCGGCAGTTCATGTCGCCCTACGACCCCCGGACCCCGGTCGATCCCGCGGGGCTACGCCGCCTTATCAGCAGCGTGATGGTCCGCACCACGCGAGCGCAGGCCGGCGTCGATCGCGTGGTGCGGCGCGCTGTCAACGAGGCCATCACTCTCGGTAGTCGGGAGCAGGAACTCTACGCGCTGGCAACCGAACTGCTGCGCAAGGTGATGTGCGATCCAGGTGACGCGATGCGCCGGCGCAGTCTGGCGCTCCGCCTGACCGCCAGCCCGTTCTCGATGGGCACAACCGCACTTCGCATGGCAGAGCGTCATCCCGATCCGCGAGTCCGTGAGGTGCTCCGCGAGGTCGGTCACCTCGGCATGGACATCAAGACCTCCGCCCGTGAGGACCGCGCCGTCGAGATCACCCGCGATTGGCTGAAGGAGCACGGTCGGGTGCTGATCTTCACCCAGCACACCGACACCGTCACCGCCCTGCTGCGGCGTTTCGAGCTCGAAGGGCTGTCTGCGCGGTCGTTCCACGGAACGATGGCGGCGACCGAGCGGGCGAAGACCATCGCGGCCTTCCGCTCCGGCGATGCCCCGATCATGATCTCGACCGACGCCGGCGCCGAAGGGCAGAACCTACAGTTCTGCAACTGCGTCCTCAACTACGACCTGCCCTGGAATCCGATGCGCGTCGAGCAGCGGATCGGCCGCGTGGACCGGTTGACCCAACCCAAGGACGAGGTATTCGTCGCCAACCTGTATGCCCACAACACGATCGACGAAAAGGTCTTCTGGCTGCTCGCCGAGAAGCTGCGGATGTTCGAGTTGCTGTTCGGCCAGGTGACCACCATCCTCGGCGAGCTCGACGAGTCGAAGTCGGCCAGCTTCGAATCCCGGGTCATGCAGGCACTGTTCGCCGAGAACGATGCGAAGATGAACGCACTGCTCGATCAGCTCGGCACCGAACTGGCTCAGGCGCGGGAGAAGGCCTCCGAGCTGATCGCAGCCGACCGGGACGTCAGCAAGTGGATGGCCGGGGCGTTCGACCACCGCAAGGAGCTCACCAAGGCCGGCAGCATCGAGCTCGCACCCGAAGTGGCTCAGCGTGCGCGAATGCGGCAACGACGCGTCCAGACATGGGTTCGAAATGTGCTGAGAGCGCTCGACGCGCGGATCATCCACGACACCGGTGATGGAGATGGAGCATTCATCACCGCGGAGTTCGGAGAGGAGTTCGCCCAGGAGCTGGGTGGTCGCACCACGATGCACCTGGCCTTCGACCGATTCGGGCTGGAGCATCACCCGGAGGCCGAGTTGTGCGCGGTCGGCTCCCCGGTTTTCGACGAGTTGCTCGGGCTGCTGCGGGTGCGCGGCGATATGCACGCCACCGTCCCGGTGATTCCCGACGACATCGGTCCCACCCCCTACCGGCACTCGGGTTCCATCCGGCTGGTGCGCCGCCGACTGGTCCCGTCCGGATCGTGGAGCGGTCAGGCGACCTTCCGCGCGACGGTCGGCGAGGCCGAGACGACCGATCACCTCATCACGGCGGACATCAACACCCACCGCAAGCAGCGGCTGCCCCGTCGCCCCCTCGAGGACGGCGAGCCGCTCCCGTCGGCCTTCGGATCGGCACATAAGGTGATCGCCCAGTTCGAGCGTGCTGCGGTCCCCCAGCTCGAGAAGCTCCGACGTGACCGCCTCGACGAGGTCGAGCGGCAGCAGGCGCTCGAACTCGAACGCGTCACCAGTGGCTACCGCGCACAGATCGCCGAAAGCAGCGGTGACGAACTCGTACGGTTGCAGCGTGCGCTGCGGACCGAGGAACGGCGCCTCACCCGGCGACCCGATATCCGTGCCCGAGCGAAGATCCTGGCGGTGACGCTGGACGAGGACGACTGGCTCGTCGAGGAGACCTGGGCCGGGCCAAGCGGCGACGAAACCACCCTCACTTACGAATGGGGGGTGGAACCACCGCGCATCGAAAGCGCCGTTTCAGGTCGCCCCATCGACATCCTGGCGCTGTGCTCGGACATGCACTGGGCCGACGAGTCCGAGGTGAACCGCTGCGGTTCGTGCGAGCGCTGGTTGTGTGCCGCCTGCGGTGATGACGCGAACTTCGCGCCGTGCGCGGTCTGCGGTGATTCGTGCTGCGGCGGCTGTCGTCAGCAGAACGGTGGACTGTGCCGGACCTGCGCGGCGCCGCAGCGAGCACCCGAGCTCGATGACGAGTTTTTCGTTGCCTGGAAGCTAGGACAGGACACCGTCCTGCGGGTCGGCGAGCGGGTGGCCGAACTCGTGCGAACAGATGGTTCGCCACCGACAGTTCTGGTCGGCCGGAATGACCGGAACGATCCCCGCATGGGCCGCCTGCGGGCCTACGCGCGCCGGCACGGGCTGCCCATGGACTGCGGGTTGGTCAAGCGTGACCTGACGCTTCGGGACGACACACCGGACACGGCCCGCCTCCGTCTGCACACCGCCCGCACGGTCGCGGTGGAACTGTCCGTCGACGCGTCGGTGGACGGCACGCTGGACCTCGATGTCACCGATGATCTTCCGTCCGCACCCGAGGTGCCGGTTTCCTCCGAGGACGACTACGCACTCGGCGAGATGCTGGCGCGGTTGCGACGCGAGGCCCCGCCGCCGCGGCGGCCGGCGGTCGTCGTGACCCACCGTGCGCACTTCGTCGACCTCTATCTCGAGGCGGACCGGCTGGTGCGCGAAGAGCACGTGGTAACCGACGACCGGACGTTGACCCTGACCGACATCCGCTGCGCCGAGCTGCGGTGGCTCGAGCCGTCGCTCGACCGCCCTCTCGTCGCCGAGGGCAGGCTCGACGATTTCCACGTCACCGTGGAACGACGCAACGAGGCGTTGGTCGTCAACGCACAGCTGGGCACTGCCGTACTTGGCGACTGGATCGCCTGCCCGGACGGCACGACGGCTGCCGAACAGCTGAGTTGCTACGAGTACCTGAACGCGCTCGGCACCCCGGGTGGACGGCTCGGGCAGCAGACCGGTTCGGTCGAAGCGATCGTCGCGGATTTCCCAGCACCGTCGGAGTGCACCGTCGAAAGCCGACAGATCCGCGTTGTCGCGGACACTGTCCCGGTGACCGGCGCAGCCGATATCGTCAGAGCGGACACCGAATCGCTGGCGGCGCTCGGTATCTCCCCCAGCCTCGGTGCCTGCTCGGCGACACCGCTGCCGGATCGGTTGGCGAGCGACCTGCTCCGCCGCGCCACCCGGTCCTTCACCGCAGCGATCCGTACCGGGCTCGAGGTGACGGAGACCTGGCGCGGGCACGGCACCGCGACCCATGTGTACCGGACCTTCGACGGTCACCCGCTGCCTCCGGAACTCGACGACATCAACGTTCGGCGAGAGGATTTCGGAGTCTGCCGGGACGGTCACTTCTACGCGGCGGGAACAGCGGACCAGTGCGCGGCATGTCATACGTGGGCGTGCGGCGCCTGCGACCCCATCGAGCACCGAGCGTCGTTGGAGTGTCCCGGCTGCGGACATGCGGTGTGCCGCCGTTGCGTCGCAGCCGCCCACTCCGTGCCGGACGCGCGATGCCTCCTGTGCGGTGACCATGCCTGCCCCGAGTGCGGCCGCGACCCCGGGATCGCCGCGTGCCCGATGTGCGACCGGGCCATGTGCGGCTCATGCCGAGTCGGCGACATCTGTCCCGCGTGCAGCCGACTCGCCCCCGCCACCGACGACGAACGCCGGTCCCTGCCGGACGATCTCGCCATCGAGGGGGCGACACTGCTCCTCGCCTCCGACGACGACGCCACGGTCGTGCTTATCGATCGCGGCGGCGCTCGCGAACAGGCCATCGTCCGCGACGGCGCGATCGCCCGGTGGGTGGCGTTCGAGCGCCCGCGGATCGACAGTCGGTATCGATTGCGGCTGGCGGCCGGCCGGACACTGAACACCCAGGTGGTCCCGACGATCGACCCGCTCGGCCCGGAACCACCCCGCCCCGCGGCCCGGATACCGGTCCGCTCGGAGCGCAGCTTCCGTCCCGCATGGTCCGCTGCGCCCCTCGGCGTGAGCGGCCGGGGCAACCAGGGTCGGCCGACTCCGGACGACGACCTGGCGGCCGCTGTCGCCGCGGAGTTTCCACCACTGCCCTCGTGCCCCGAGCCCGTGCTGGACACTCCCGCCGCGCTGCGGCCGGTGCTGGCGACACTCGATCAGCCTTCACCAACCCCGCTGGTGATCCGTTGGGACCGTGTGGGTTCGGACATCGCGGTCGTCCCGGCCGGCATCAGTGTGGTGACCATCGACGGATCGGCGGAACGCGAGACGATCGCCGAGTGGCAGAATCCGGATCGCCCGGTGGAATGGGTGTCACAGAGTTGGAATCCCGTTCCCACGGTCCGCAAGATCGCCGTGGTCGACGACGTCGAGGCGGTGCTCGTGAGCATGGGCGCACTGGTCGCGCTCGGTCTACACACGTCGACCGGCACGGATTGGTACGTGGTCGCGGCATCGACACACGCGCCCGAGGCGACGCTGTTGTCACGGTCGATGGGGCTTCCCGACGCGGACGCGCTGGGTCGATTCACCGACCCGCGGCGGATTCGACTCTCGGCCGTCGAGAATGCGACAGTCACCCACTGCGACGTCGTCCCCCGGGGCGAACTCGTGGCCGGCCCGGCACGAACCGACCAGGACACTCCGTCGGCGCTGGCGGCATGGCTCCCCGACGCCAGGCCGGTGGTGCCGCCATTGGCGGTCCTGCCCGACGGATTGCGGACCGCGTTGCGCAAGGTTGTCTCCCCCGCGCCGCGGCAGACGCTCGACATCGGTGCTTCCGTGGTTCAGACCCTAACGGTCCAGAACGGGCACGAGTGGCGCTACGAGGTGGTCCTGGCCCCGGGCGAGACCGACGCCCGGCGCGTCGATCACCTGACCAGGCAGCGGTTGGACCGCGGTTCCATCGACCGCGAAGGGCACTTCGGCACCGAGCACGACACCTGCGGATACTGCGGCCAGTTCTGCTGCGCCGCCTGCGTCGACGGCATGGTCACATGCGACTGCTGTGGCACCCGGCTCTGCAACCGATGTGTCTGGGAGCCGTCCGCCGGGACGAAGCTCTGTCCCGCCTGCTCGACGTTGCGGACACCGACCCGGCGGGAGGCCCGCGAGCACGGGCGGCTCCTGTTCACCCGCGGCATGCTCATCGGCGTCGACCCGCAGCACACCGTCGTCGTCGAGCGGTCGAGATCCCGGTGGGAATTGCACGTCGCGGACGGGAAGAAGGTGCTCGCGAACCCGTCGGTCCTCCGGTATCTCGACCAGCGCCTCAAGGAGGCGGACGGGTAGCGCCCGCTATCGTGGTGACAATCACCCCACCCAACCCGAGGTGCACCGAGATGGACGGATCGACCACCCGCCGCGTCCCGGCGAGCGACGGGGTGGAACTCGCGGTCTACGAGGACGGCGACCGCGACCGGCCCACGGTGCTGCTGGTGCACGGTTACCCCGACGACCACACGGTCTGGGAGCCGCTGATCCCGCACCTGGCCGAGCGCTTCCACGTGGTGGCCTACGACGTGCGCGGCACCGGCGCCTCCGGCGAGCCGGCCGGACGCGAGGGCTACCGGCTGGCGCAGTTGTGCGACGACCTCGCCGCGGTCATCGCCGCGACCAGCCCCGACGCACCGGTCCACCTCGTCGCGCACGACTGGGGGTCGGTGCAGAGCTGGGGCGCGGTGACCGACCGTGCCTTCGCAACCAGGCTCGCCTCGTTCACCTCGATCTCCGGCCCGAGCTTCGACATGGCCGGGCTGTGGGTGCGCAACGGGTTTCGCCATCCGGTCGCGACGCTGCGGCAGGTGCTGGCCTCGTGGTACATCTTCGCCTTCCAGCTGCCGCGGCTGCCGGAGTGGCTGGTGCACCGCGGGGTGCTGCAGGCGATGGTCGCCCGCTCGGAGCGCACCGGCGCCCCGCCCGGCCGCCACCGGGTGCGCCGCAGCCGCCGCGACGCGATCAACGGAATCGAGCTGTACCGGGCCAACATCCACCGGCTGTTCGCTCCGCGCCGCCCGGATCCGGCGGTGTGCCCGGTGCTGGTGCTCGCGCCCACCCGCGACCCGCACGTCACCGCCCCGCTGGCGCTGGAGGCACCGGTGCCGTTCGTGCCGGACCTGACCGCCCGCACCGTGCCGGGCAACCACTGGGTGGTGGCGCAGGACCCGGCGCTGATCGCCAGGCTCGTCACCGGGTTCGTCGATCTCCTGCCGGCCGCCCGCTGACGGCTACCGCTGGTTCACCAGCCAGCCGCGGTGGCGCATCGCCGCCTTGCGCGCCGCCCGGGCGATCCCGGCGTCGGGCAGGTGCCGGCCCAGGGTGTCGAGCACCTCGGCGGTCTCGGCCGCCGGGCAGCGCCACATCTGCTCGAGCAGCTCGAGCATGTCCGCGGCGCTGCGGTCGGCGACGAACAACCGGCACAGCTGCGCGGGGTCGTCCAGGGCGGCGCCGAGGATGTCGACGAGCACCCCGATGTGCACGAAACCGCCCACCGTCTCGGTGTCGGCCAGGCCGTGCTGGATCAGCCACAGCGCGGCGTGCCCGCCGGCCGGGCTGTCGAGCAGCTGCCGCACCATCGGGGCGCTGGCCTGCGGGTCGAGGTGTTCCAGCGCGACGAACCCGCCGATCCGGTGCGCGGCGGTCCGGGCCTCGCCGATGGCGGTCACGAGCGCCTCGGTCCGCTCGGCCGGGGTCCGGTCGGGCTGCCAGGCGGCGATGACCTCGGCGTGCCGGTCCTCCGCCACCGACACGAGCGCCTCGATGAGCGCGGCGCCGTCGGCGGCGGCGAGGTCGTCGACGGTGCGCAGCACGTACCCGGCGTCGGGCACGAACTCCGCGACGATCTCGCGGCCCAGGGCGGTGAGCCGCACCTGCCCACCGACCCAGACCGAGCAGCCCCGGTCCTGCAGTTTGACCACCCGGTCGTCCCAGGCGACCACGCCCGTGGTCCGCAGCGTGTCGAAGATCCGGCTCACCCGCTCCTCGACGAGGTCGGCGAGGTCGAACGGCTGCCGGACGTGGCCGAGTTGCCGGTCGCTCGCTGCGAGGGCGATCTCGACGATCCGGTCGTAGTCGGCCTGGGTGTCCTGCGCCAGCAGCGGGGCCAGCCAGTGCACCACGCCCTCGTCGAGCAGCCCGTCGAGTTCGTCGACGAAGGGGTGCTCCGCCCGGCCCCGGCAGCCGAGCACGCCGATGGCGAGCACCGTGTGGGCCAGCCGCCGGGCCCGGCGCGCCGCCGGCTCCCGGTCCCAGGCG
>Ga0207874_1003690_pt1 | contig 12320 bp, 9 predicted proteins | sample HigsolmetaAR201D_FD_184833 | JGI IMG/M metagenome (GOLD analysis project Ga0207874, IMG submission 184833) | Ionic liquid and high solid enriched microbial communities from the Joint BioEnergy Institute, USA - AR20-1-D (SPAdes) (version 2) ... | reverse complement strand
GACACCTGGGACCCCACTGCCCGCCTGCTGGTCGCCAACGAAGTCGGCGGCCGCCGGCCCTGGCATGGCCGCGTGGCTGAGCTGCACCTGGCCGATCGCGCCTTTGACGCGGATCAGATTGCCGCGCTGCTCAACGGCGCGGATATCGTCGACATCGCCGGCGACGATCTGCTGGCGTCATACGTCCTGCACGGCCCGCGGGATTACGAAGACGCCACCGAGCGTCAGCCGCCGCTGGCGTGGGTCCATGAGCAGAACGTCCTGCCCGACGGCACGCCCGTCTTCAAGCACGCCCGATATCTCGCGACGCCCCAGCCGCCGCGCGAACTTGTGCGCGCGATCCGCGATGCCAACGCGTTTACCCTCGTCACGACGATCGCCACCAACGACCCGGATCAGTTCAACGACGTGCGGATCATCTCGCTGTCGAACAGCGAGACAGACCGGAACCTCACGCTCGCGCAGGACGGGCCGAATCTCAACATCCGCCTCCGCAACGGCGTCACCGGGTTCAACGGTCGCCGGCCGCAGTTGCTGCTGCGGAATGTGTTTGTCGATCAAGAACCCCACCGGCTGATCGTGACCTGCGATCACGGGACGGTTCGGGCGTATGTGGACGACATCTCGCAAGCCGGGGAGGTGCGTTTCACGCCGCCGCTGGCTGTGGTGTGGCGGACGTTCCCCCGGCCCACGTGGGCCTATCCGATGCAGGGCGCGTCAGCCGGCGTGCACACGTGGCTGCTGTATGTGCTGGCGTTCGTGCCGCTGGGAGTCCTAGCGGCGGTGCAGAGCACGCTGATCCGCCATCGCTACCGGCCATGGCTGTTCACGGCTGCGGTGGTGCTGCCGCCTGCGGCGCTGCAGTTGCTCTTCTGGATCGGCTATGACTGGCGGCCGGACATCCTGCCGGCCATCGGGACGTTCATCCTGTCGGCGGCCAGCGGCACGGTCGCCCTCATTCGCCTGAAAACCTGGCGGCGTCAGGTGACGGGGGTGTGAGTGGATGAATAGCCACGATGGCGCGTAAGGCACGCTATTGCGTGCCGAAATCGCCCGCGCAGCATCCGCGGCAGGCAATAGCCTGCCCTACACGTCGGCGAAGCTCCAAGTTCCGACCACCAAGTTCCAAGGAAGTTCCAAACACAAAAAAACCAAATACGAAACACCAAAAAAACAAGGCAATCGAGTTGCCGCAAGTGACAAGTGACCGATGACAAATCAAGCGAGCGCAGCGAGCTTGTCCAGCACCTGCTGCTCATGGCCATCGGGTTTGACGCTGCGGAAGACGTGCTCGATCTTGCCATCGCGGCCGATGATGAAGGTCGTTCGCACCACGCCCATCGACGTCTTGCCGAAGCGGACCTTCTCCTGCCAAACGCCGTAGGCTTCGCAGATTGCGTGATCGGGATCAGCCAGCAGCGGGAAGTTGAGGTGATACTTCTCCGCGAACTTCGTCACGTCCTCAACGGGGTCCGGGCTGACGCCCAGGACGGCGACGTCCTGCTTGTGGTAGTCCGCGATGCGATCGCGGAAGCCGCAGGCTTCGGTCGTGCAGCCGGGGGTGTCGGCACGGGGGTAGAAGTACAGCACCACCCGCTGCTTGTTGCGAAACTGCTTCAGGCTGTAGGTCTTCCCATCGCTGGCTTGAAGGGAAAAATCCGGGGCAACCGTACCGACGGACAGGATCTCATCTGCCATCCCAATCTCCTTCCACAAGCGGGACTCGAATCAGCCCCAATCAAAGGGCCAAACGCCCCGGAAGTCAATTCACACCCAGCCGCTGATCTGCCTCCCAGCGGGGGCTCAGATCGCCTCTAACACTCGCTTTCGCCTGCGCTTACCAGCAGCCTGAACCGAAATTACAGCCGACAGGGCTCAGGTTCCGATAACTGAGGAGAGGTGGACGGTCTGCACGCCGACCGCCGATGGAGAGAACATCATGCTCACGCAAACGCGTCCCGATTCAGCCCAGTCGTTCACGCTGAAGTTCGATCCTGACTCTCAGGAGCGTCGCCGGGGCCTTCGCATCCGCCAGACGCGGCCGGTGAAGGTCTTCATTCCGTCGGCTGCCCGTTTTGTTGGCGGCCAGACGCAGGACATCAGCTCGACGGGCCTGCGGCTGGAGCTGCCGCGGTCGGCACCGCTGCGCCAGGGCGGGCTGCTGAATGTGCATGTCGGCCTCGACGGCACGGGCTCGACGCTGGCCTACCGCCGCCAGATGCTCCCCGCGCGGATCATTTGGGTCGATCGCGAAGACTCGACCAAGCTGATCGCGGGCGTGGAGCTTCTCGCCTCCGTCGCCGCCGGGCTGGATGCAGCCTGACGCCGGCTATCCCGCGAATACTTCGGAACCACAGGTGAACACGGATTAACACAGATGAGTCACTGCGCTCATCTGTGTCCCCTCTCGTTGGCCGTTGGCGGTTGGCCGTTGGCAATCGCGGCGAAGCTCCAAATCCCAAACAACCAAACACAAAACACCCAACAACAAGGCGATCGAGCTGCCGCAGGTCACCGGCAACCCGTCACAAATCCGCAATCCGAAATCCCAGATCACCCAGGTGTAACAATCGCCTCGCTGCTGCCGGAGGCGAAGAGCTGCCGCTCGTAGAGCTGGCGGTAGACGGGGCAGGTGGCCAGCAGTTCCTCATGCCGGCCCTGGCCGACGATCTGGCCACGCTCGATCACCACGATCGTGTCAGCCGACAGGATCGTGCTGAAGCGGTGCGCGATCACGAACGTCGTCCGCTCGTGCATGAGCTGCTCGATCGCCTGCTGGATGAGATGCTCGGACTCGGCATCGATCTGGCTGGTCGCCTCGTCGAGGATCATGATCGGCGTCTGACGGTAGATCGCGCGGGCGATGCAGATGCGCTGCTTCTGCCCGCCCGAGAGCTGCGCACCATGCTCGCCGAGCAGCGTGTCGTAGCCGTCGGACTTCTCCATGATGAACTCATGGGCGAAGGCCTGCTTCGCCGCCGCGATGACGCGATCGCGGTCGGGCCGCGCCTCGCCATAGGCGATGTTCTGTTCGATCGTGCCGGGGAAGATGACCGAATCCTGCGTGACGATGCCGATCTGGCTTCGCACGCTGCGGAGCGTCGCATCGCGCAGATCGACGCCGTCGATCATGACGCGCCCCTGCTGCGGATCGTAGAACCGCGGCAGCAGCGCCAGCAGCGTCGTCTTGCCCGAGCCGTTGCGCCCGACGACGGCGACGCTCGTGCCCTTCTTCACCGTCAGATCGATGTTGGACAGTGCCGGCGATGACGCGCCGGGGTAGGTGAACGTGACGTTCTCGAAGGTGATCTCCCGCTGGATCGGCGGGAGCTTGATCGGCAGAGATTGCGGATCCGTGGTGGATGCGGGGTTGCGGCCGCCCACCGCCGGCTGCCCGCTGCCCACTTCCACCACCGCCCGCACGCTGCGGCGCCGTTCGATCGGCACAGCCAGCATCTCGAAGATGCGTGCCGCGGCTGCGTTCGATTTTTGCAGCGTGTTGTTGACCTTGGTGACCTTGCGCAGTGAGTCGGCCATGCCCGCCAGGCAGGCCATCACCATGATGAAATGCCCCGGATCGAGCGTGCCGGCTTTGAGCACCAGCCACGCCGCATAGATCATGATCGCGCCGACCATCAGGAGCATGAGCGTCTCGATGATCGGCGAGCTCATCGCGTCGATCCGGCTGAGCTTGACCTGCTGGCGGACGACATCGCGCATGACGCGCTTGTAACGGCGGCGCTCGTAGGCTTCGGCTGAGGCGCCTTTGACCACGCGGATGCCGATCAGCGAGCCTTCAAGCTGCCCCAGCACGGTTGCCGAGCTCTGCAGCATCTTGCGGCTGGCGCGCCGCATCTTCTTGCCGAACTGATGGATCAGCACCACCATCGCCGGCGCGAAGATGACGATAAACAGCGTCAACCGCCATGAGAAAAACAGCGCCAGCCCAAAGCTCATGGCCGCCTTGATCGGCTCCTGCACCGCCTTGCCGAGGATGGCCTTGAAGCCGTCCTGAAGCTGACCGGCATCCTGGATGAGGCGGCTGGTAACGTCGCTGGTCCCCTTCAGGCTGAAAAAGCCCAGCGGCATGTGCAGGACATGGTCATACAGGTGACGGCGGATGTCCTCCACCGCGAGGATGGCAGCCTTCTCGCCCCAATACTCCTGGAAAAACCGCACGAAGTTGCCAAACGTCGCCAGCCCCGCCAGCACGGCAAACACGACCGCGATCGACCAGACCGGATCGCGCGGCAGGGAATACGCCAGCCGATGGCCGACACCCAGATGCCACGGCAAAGCGTCGAGTGTCACAGCCACTTGCCTCTCGGGCGCAAGCGCGAGCGTAACCGGGCCCTGAAGGATGGCCAGCTCCTGCAGGATGCCCTGCCCGCCCCCGGGGGGCTGTTCCGCCTGCGCGGCGATGATCTCATCCCCCGCTCGCAGGCCCGCCAATGCAGCCTTGCCACCCGGCTTGACCTGCACAATTCGGACGGCTTCTTCCTCCGCCAGGCGCACATCCAGCCGTGCCTCGATGACCTGCCGGTCCATCCACGCCTGCACGCTGTCGCCGTAGATCAGCACGCGCAGGATCGGCAGCATGGCCGACAGGCCCGACGTGAACGCCGCCCCCACGACAAACGCGCAAACAATCGACACCACCACCAGCCGCCGATGCGGATAGAGATAGGTCGCGGCCCGCCAGAAGTCTGCGGTGGATTTGGATTTACGGCGGGTCTCTTCACTCATGGGCGGAACGTCACTCTGTCGATAACCTTGTTATCGGACGCCAAAGACCTTTTATTGTACAGGTTCCGATGACTTTCTTCACTGAAAGGAGCCGGGCAATCTGAGAACGACCGTCGCCTCCCCATGGCGCAGGCCAAGCGCCTGCGTCCGCCTGATCGTCGCGGGCTGGCCGCCCGTGCCACAAGGCGCCAGGCCCCTCGTTCTCCTGTCCTGATCCCCCATGCCGCCACCCATTCCTCTTTCCCAGCCGGATATCACCAGCGTCGAGATCGACGCCGTCAATGAGGTTCTGCACTCTTCGACCCTCTCGATCGGACCGAAAATCGAGGCTTTCGAACGCGCCTGCGCGAACATCGCAGGCAGGCGGCATGGGATCGGCGTCAACTCCGGTACCAGCGGCTTGCACCTGGCGCTGCTGGCAGCCGGTGTGAAACCCGGCGACGAGGTGATCACCACCCCCTTCAGCTTCGTCGCCAGCGCCAACTGCATTCTCTACGTCGGCGCCACGCCCGTCTTCGTCGACATCGACCCGCAAACCCTCAACATCGACATCGACAAGGTCGAAGCCGCCATCACCCCCCGCACCAAGGCCATCGTCGCGGTCGAGGTCTTCGGCCATCCCGGCGGAATGATCGAGCTCGAGCAGATCGCCCAGCGGCATGAGCTGATCCTCATCGAGGATTCATGCGAAGGCTTCGGCGGCCGCACCAAGGACCGTGCGCTGGGCAGCTTCGGGCGGGCCAGCGTCTTTGCGTTCTATCCCAACAAGCAGATCACGACCGGCGAAGGCGGCATGATCGTCACCGATGACGACGTGCTGGCGGACACCTGTCGCGCCCTGCGCAACCAGGGGCGCGAGGGCATGGCGTGGCTGGCGCATCAGCGGCTGGGCTACAACTATCGCATGAGCGAGATCCAGGCGGCGCTGGGGCTGGCGCAGACATCGCGCCTCGAGGAGATCCTCGAGTCCCGTCGGCGCGTGGCGCATCTGTACATGGATTGCCTGATGACCAACCGCTACCTGGTCCTGCCGACACTTGATGACGACCACCTGATGAGCTGGTTCGTCTTCGTGGTGCGTCTCAATGACCTGTTTGTACCGGGCGATCGCGACCAGATCATGGCGCGCCTGCGCGCCGAAGGCATCGGCTGCAACAACTACTTCCCCCCCATCCACCTTCAGCCGTACATGGTCGAGCGGTTCGGCTTCCAGCGGGGCAGCTTCCCGGTGTGCGAGTACATCGCCTGCCGCACGCTCGCGTTGCCGTTCTTCACGCGCATGACGGAGTCCCAGGTCCTGCGCGTCTGCAAGACACTGGAACGCGTGCTCGAACAGCAACTGATGAGCCGGTCGGACAGGTTCTAGGGTTGGTGTTTGGTGTCTTGTTGTTTTGTGTTTGGCTGCTGACTGCAGACCGGCGACTGCCAACTCTAACTGCAGACTGCCGACCGCAGACCGCAGACTAATCCGCCGCCTGCTGCCTGCTGCCTGCCGCCCTAGAACGGCGGCGGTTCGCCGCGCTTCCACCAATCGGCGTCGGCGCCGCGGTCGTGGCTGGAGGTGGGATCGTCCACGTCGCGGTATTCCTGCTCGACATCCGCCTGGAACTCCTCGTGCTCGCGCACGATGGTCGCCAGCAGCGAGCCGAAGACCGTGCTGACACTCCGCAGCACGTCGGCATCCTGATCGGTGAACGGCTTGTCGTCGTCGCGGAACAGCGTGATGACAGCCAGCGAATCGGCCATGTACGTGCAGTTGGCCGACAGGATCGACTGCCCTTCCAACATCGCCAGTTCCTCACGCGTGAGCATGTCCTCGGCTTCAGCCGCGCCGAAGTGCACCAGGCCCTTGCGCAGCGTCAGCGGCACAATCCCCTGGCGCATCGCGTCCGTCAGCTTGCGATCGCCGGCGATCGTGTACTTCATGTACGCGCCGAGCTGGAAATCGCTCACATCAGCCGCCAGCCAGATCGCGATGTTGGCGTAGCCCATCTCGCGCAGCAGCCAGTCCATCGTGTGGCAGAGCATCTGCTCGAGATCGCCAGCCTTCTCCAGATGGCGGCGGAAGCCTTCCTGCGTGCGGACGGTGTCGAACTGCTTGGACAGCTCGCCGTACGCCGTGATCAGATCGTTGCACAGCAGATCGACCTTGCGGCTGACGACCTTGCGCGCCTCGTTGAGGCGACGGACGGCGTCGCGGAGGCGATCGAGGCGCTTTTCCTTGCGGGCCAGATGCGCCTGCCGCTGCAGCGCCTTGCGGACGCGCTCGATCAGATGGCTGATGTCGAACGGTTTGGGGACAAAGTCGAGCGCGCCGGCGCGGATCGCGGAGATCGCGCCTTCGATCGTCGGTGCGCCGGTGATGACGATGGCGGACGCTTCCGGCTGGCGTTCGCGCAGCAGCGGCAGCAGGCTCATGCCGTCGCCGTCGGGCAGGTGGATGTCAGCCACCATCAGCTCGATGCGGTCGTTTTCGAGGATGCGGCGGGCTTCGCGCAAATCGCGCGCACACACCAGGCGGCACTTGACCTGCCGACCGACCGTGTCGCTGATCAGTTCGAAGAGCGTGGGCTCATCGTCGACGATCAGCACGCGGGGTGTCAGCACGTTGAGGGACGGCGTCTTGGTTGCGACTGGGGACATACTCACTTCCCTATTGCCTGTCGTGCAGCCTGGCGTCTGCTGCAAAACCGGTCCGCTGAATCGGACCCTTCGATGCTGGATGACCGGTCCGCCGAGGCGGACCCCACAGACGCTCCGCGCGAGTTACGTTGCCGCCTTCCGTTGCGGCACGACGATCGTCGCCGTCTCATTCGGCGCTGCCGGCAGCAGCAGCAGGACTCGTGTCCCGTGATCGACCCGGCTTTCCAGGCGAATCGATCCGCCGCTGGACTCGACCCACCGCAGGGCTTTGGCCAATCCCATGCCCCGGCGGCGGCCGGCTTTCAGATTGCTGAAGAACGGATCAAACGCGTGCTTGATCGTCTTCTCGTCCATTCCCACGCCGTTGTCGGTGATCGTCACCGCGACGCGGCAGGAATACGGATCGAAGGCGGCATGCACTTCGACCTGCCCCTGCGTCGGGTCGGTCGCCAGAACAGCGTTGAGCAGGATCTCGGCCAGTGCCGAGGAGATCTGCTCGGCATCGACGTTCACCGGCGGAATATCACCGACGGCGATCTCGATGCGCCTGTCTTTTACATCGGTCTGTTGGCGGACCTCATGAAGCGCACGATCGACAAGATCCGCAAGATCGGCAGGAGCCGGCTTGGGCGGCTGCGGTTTCGCATAGTGCATCAGTTCGGTGATGATGTCACTGATGCGATGGGTCTGCTCGTAGATCAGTTTGGCGGACTGCTTGAGCTTGGGATCATCAAGCTGCGACGCCAGCAACTGCGAGCGGCCGCTGATGACCGCCAGCGGGTTATTCATCTCATGCGCGGCGCCGGCAGCCATCTCGCCGATGCTGATGAGCATCTTCGACCGCAGGATTTCGTTCTGGGCGTTGTGAAGCTGGCGGTTGGCTTCGGCGAGCTGCTCCGCGAGCGTGCGGGCTTCTTCGCGGATCTGCGCGGTCCGCAAGGCAAGGCTCCAGCCGGAGGCGATGGCTGTCAGCTCCTGCACCTGCGTGCTGAGGCGCTGGGCTTCGCCCGCAGGCGCGCCCCAGACGATCCCCCCGATGCACTGGCCGTCGGCTTCCAGGCAGATCCAGTACCGCTGCTCATGGCTGAGCCGCGGGCTGATGGCTGAGACGATCCATTCCATCTCATCGCCTGCAGCCAGCACCGGGCCGTCGCCCTCGGGTTTGCAGGGACGATTGGGGCAATCGACCAGCGTGTTCTCGAACACGCAGCCGGTCTCGTCGAACAACAGCGCCTCGGCAAATGCCTGCCCCGGCGGCAGCGAGAACGCGCACAGCGTTTTCACATCCAGCACACCCACAGCCGTCTGCCCGACGGCTTGCAGGACGGTCTGCGGCGGCGCGTCGGGACGCAGTTCGGACTGAAAACCCGACAACGCATCGAAGAATTTCGCGCGAATGGCCAGCCGGCGGTTCTTGGACGCCAGTTGCTCGGTGACGCGCCCCAGCTCGCGGTTGGCGCGGCTGAGCGCCTGCTGATACAGATCGTTGCTGCTGGCGCGACCCAGACCCAGCGCCTGCGCACGCGGTTCGATGCGGGCAACCAGATTCTGCAGGACCTGCTTGATGTGGTCCTCGGTGAGGCCCACCGCATCCAGCAGCACCTGTCGCGGCACGGTGAAGGTGTAGTTGCCGCTGTAGCCGAGATGCTGCTCGCGCACGAGCATGTCGGCCAGCGTCACGAGATTGACCATGCGCGGATTCTTGACCGTCGCCGGCAATGCCTGCGGCAACTGGCCATGCAGCCAGATGGAATCACGGATAGCGGGAGGAAGCTGCCACCGCTCAGCCAGCCGCTTGCCGACGACCATGTGGTCCAGGCCGATGACCTTCCGCTCGACGTCGGCGATGTTGCCGCGGAGCATCTCCACGGCTTCGACGACGCGATCGAAGCTCTTGGGCAGCACCGCATCCAGCGCGACCTTGCCCAGATCATGCAGCAAGCCGCAGACGAAGGCCTGCGACGGCTCGATCCCCGCATCCTTGCGGTAGATCTCGGCCAGCGTTTCAGCCATCAACTCTGCGCAGCAGGCGACGGCGATGGAGTGTTTCCAGAAATCGTCGCGGACGAAGTGGCAGAACTTCCGCTGAGGCCCCGTACCGAAGGTTTCGAAGACCGACACCGCCAGCACGGCGCTGCGGACGGCTGCGAATCCAAGCAGCACGACGGCGCGATCGACGCTGTTGACCTCGCCGCGGACGCCCATGTCCGGCCGATGCACCAGGTGCAGGATCCGGGCGGTGAGCGAGACGTCCGACTCGATCAGCTTGACCACATCCCGCGCCGAGGACTGATCATTCCCCGTCACCTCCAGCACCTGCATCGCCACAGCCGGCAACGTCGGCAACTGCTCGAGCTGCTGAAGGATCAGCTCTGTGCGTTTGGCGTCGAGATGGTCGGGGGCGGCTTGCATGGTCGTAGTCTGCAGTCTGCAGTCAGCAGTCTGCAGTTAATGCTCCCTCAACGATCGAAGTAGTCCATTGATAAGCCGGCCGACCTCTCCTGCCAGCTCCAGCAGGGGCTCTGTCTGTTGCTCATCAGCCAAGTGCAAACGGTGGGCAAGGTACAATTGAGTTTCGACTTCCTGCAGTGAGCCATGCGCGATTCGGAGGAACTGGATGAACTCATTGTCATTGCCCCTCCCTTCGCCCTCGGCAATGTTCGATGCGATGGAGACGGCTGCACGGCGAAGTTGCGAGACCAGTCCGAATCGTTCGTTGTCTGGGAACGATCGCGTGAGGTCATAGATGCCCGTCGCCAGGTCCATGGCCTTCTGCCAGGCGGTGAGGCGGCGGTAATTCCGTGCGGCCATCGATCCTCCACTGCAGACTGCTGACTGCAGACCGCAGACTGGCGTCACACTCCCAGCAATTGCCCAATCCTCTCAATCAGCTTCTCAATATTGAACGGCTTCTTCACGAACTCATCGGCGCCGGCTTTGAGCAGGTCGTTGATCTCGTCCTGGTTGACCACGCCGGAGACGATGATGATTTTTGTCTTCTGGAAGTTGGGGTTCTGGCGGATCGTCTTGCAGACCACGTTGCCGTTGATGTCCGGCAGCATGTAGTCGAGGATGATCAGGTCCGGAGCGAACTCATGCGTGAGGATGCCCGCGTCGTAGCCGGTCGAAGCCGTCTTCACCTCGAACCGACCGTCGCGGTTGAGCACATCCACGAACAGCTCCACGATCTCAGGATCGTCATCGACGACCAGAACGCGGCTCTTGCCGCTTTCGAGGCTGTCCGGCGGGATGCCGTTATCCTTCATGAAGGCGATGAGGGCTTCGCGGGGGATGCGGCGGAAACGGCTTCCGGGGACGCGGAAACCCTTCAGCCGCCCGGAGTCGAAACAACGGATGATCGTCTGCTGAGAAACCTTGCAGATCTCTGCGGCTTCGCCGGTGGTGAATACCGTCTTCATGTCCGATAACTCCCATTCCACGCTTGGGGGTCGATGCCGTGCCTGTTTGCACGGCTTGTATAACGGATGGGACCGCCGGCAAAGGATTGGCGATCTTATCCATCTTTCCTAATTTATACATCGGCCCCAAGAGTTGACAACTTGAACCGGGCATGCCGGTTGAGGGGTTTGGGGTATCCGGCTGCCAGCAGCAGTCGGCTGTCGGGAGTTGAGACAGTGGGGAACGGCAGAAGTTGGCAGGCGGCAGGCGGCGGATGGCAAGCGTTGGCAGTTGGCGATAGTAAGGCCATCCCCTTACGAACTCACAGCGCGCAGGACCGCTACTTGAGATTTGGAACTTGTCTGTTTGTAACTTCTTTGGAACTTAGAGGTTGGACCTTGGAGCTTCCCACCCAGACAGCGTCCACATCCCACGCCGCCCCCAGCCAACCGCCAACTGCAAACTGCAGTCTGCCAACTACTTATTGAGCACCAACCACCCCACCACGCACACCGCTGCCAGGGCGCTGATCGACAGGAAGATCGCCACAGCCAGCATGGTTGTGAAACGCGTGTTCTGCTTGAGCAGGATCCGCTCGAGCTGGCCGTCGCGGGCGTTGATGTTGTCCCGCACCTGCTGGAGCACCTGGGCGCTGCTGGCTGACGTCGTGCTGACCGACTGCATCGCCGCCCCGACGCTGCCGAGGGTTTCGCTGATCCGCTGATCGTGGCGGGACAGGTCTTCCATGCGCTCGCGCAGCTCGTCGAGCGTCCTCTGGTCGGCTGCATGGGCCTGGCTGAGGCGATCGAGGATCTCCGCCAGCTTGGCCTGCTGGCTGTTGGCAGCCGCGACCTGCTGATGGATCGCCTTGAGCGTCTCAGCCTGAACGCGGTTGCTCTCCGGAAGGGTCTCCAGCGCCGCCGGCAGATGGGACAGGTACTGCAGCAGCTCGTCCTGCCGGTCGGTCTGCCGCTCGAGGTTGTCCCGGACGGTCTGGAGCAGGTCGGTCAGGGCGTCAAACCCGTTCTGGAGGTTCTGGATCGCCTGATCGCGGCGGGCCCACGGACGAAGGAACGTCCCGCGGCGCGTCTGGACGCGCTGCAGACCCGTCTGGTCACTGGCTTCCAACGGAAGGTCGCTGCTGGAATGTCGGCGGAAGAACCGTGCAAGCCGTCCGAGCAATGTCGCGTCGTCCACGAAGCGCCTCCTTCCGTGCGTCAACAATCCAAACGGGCCAGGCCGGCATCGAGTCGCACGCTTCCCAATCCGGCTCCGAGCGGTCGGTATGCAGTGCAAAGCACTCTACCATCCGAAGGGGAATGGGCAAAGAGGGCATTGTGTTTCGTGCTCGGTGCTTGGTGTTTTGTGCTTGGTTCCTTTGGTGTTTTGGTGTTTGGAGCTTCTTTGGAGCTTGGTGGTTGGAGCGGTCCGGCACGCAATAGCGTGCCCTATCCATGAAAGGCACTCTCCTGTCAACGACAATATCTCCCCCGGCGAAGGCAACGCCTTCGTTTGGTGGCTGGGGGATTACC
>Ga0207874_1003689_pt1 | contig 12320 bp, 11 predicted proteins | sample HigsolmetaAR201D_FD_184833 | JGI IMG/M metagenome (GOLD analysis project Ga0207874, IMG submission 184833) | Ionic liquid and high solid enriched microbial communities from the Joint BioEnergy Institute, USA - AR20-1-D (SPAdes) (version 2) ... | reverse complement strand
TAACTTGCGCTCCTGACGAGGCGACTGGCACACCAATTGCTCAAGGCTTCGTGCCGGCCCTGGGCCGCTGATCTCGAGTTCACACAGTTAGGAGCATCAAATGCTGAAGCAAGTACAAAAGGGTTTCACCCTGATCGAGTTGATGATCGTGGTCGCGATCATCGGCATCCTTGCGGCGATCGCGATTCCTGCGTACCAGGACTACACGATCCGCGCGCAAGTCACCGAAGGCTTGAACCTGGCGTCAGACCTGAAGGCTGCCATCGGTGAGTTGTACGCAGACCGCGGCACCGGCGACGCCATCGACAGCGGAAATCTCGGCATTCCCGCAGCCTCGTACAAGACCGGTAAGTACGTGACACAGATCGAAGTGGAAAATGGCACGATCGAGATTACGTACGGCAACTCCGCGAACACCAAGATCTCGGGTCGCATGCTTACCCTGGTCCCGAGGACCAACGAAAACCAAGACGTCATCTGGACGTGCGGTGGTGCGGGCACCAACATTCCCGACAAGTATCTGCCGGCTTCGTGCCGCGGCAACACGTCGGTCACGAACGGCTTGACTGAGTCTCAAGGTAACGATTAGGCCTGACACGCGATCAGGCAAAGCCGAAGGCCCCTCGTTCGAGGGGCCTTCTTTTTTGTGTGCGCATCCGTGATCCGGCGCAAGAAAGACGTCGCCGTGTTTTACATAGAATGCTTGGAATGCACTGGAAGGCGGCACAACATCAAGCAGCGCTCAGCGAGAGAGCATTAAGCCCGTCACTGAACGGGCTGTTGGCGCTTGCGGCAGCCGGGCTGTATCTGCTGCTGCACCCTTATTTGGGCATCACCCATGACGCACGCCTTTACAGCCTTCAGGCGTTGAATCATCTACGCCCCGACCTCTACGGTAACGACATCTTTCTTCATCATGGTTCGCAGGACGAATACACGTTCTTCACCCCGCTCTATGCCGCTGTCGTTTCCTGGCTCGGGATCGAGCCAGCCGCCGCGTTTCTGACCTTCCTGTCGCAAGCCGCATTTCTGCTGAGTGCGTTCTTGCTGGCACGTCACCTACACGCAACTCGCCAGGCACTATTCGCACTGTGCCTACTGCTCCTGCTACCCGACCACTACGGCCCAGCGAGAATCTTCTCTTTCTTGGAAGAGTTCATCACTCCACGTCAACTGGCCGAGGCTCTTGTGCTCTTCGGGATCACGGCTTGGCTGCGGAGGTCACGCAAACTGGCTGTCGTGTTCGTGGCGTGCGCAATGCTGACACATCCCATCATGGGCCTGGCCGGTGCGGCACTGTTCGCGAGCGACGCCTCCTTGCCTCACTGGCGCAAAGTCTTGCCAGCGATACTCGCAATTCCCTTGTTAGCGATACTGGCGGGAAAAGCTGGATTGATTCCCGCTCACTTCCGGATCGATGAGGAATGGCTCGCAATCGTTCTTGGCCGCGCCGAGTACTTGAGCCTGCTGCACTGGTCGAGCGATGACTGGGGGCGAGCGGTTACGGTTCTCGCGACACTCGCGATCGCCGCCAAGTCATTGCGAGGCGAGATGCACCGATTGGCGATCGCAATGCTCTTGTCGACGGGCACATTGATGTTGTTTGCCTTCGTCGGGGCGGATCTCCTGCGTATCAGTTTGATCATGCAGGCGCAGCCATGGCGTGCACTTTGGCTCGCGACTGTGATCGCCATTCTGCTCATTCCAGCATTGGCTATCGAATGTTGGCGCGAGAAGGGATTGCGTCGATGCGGCCTGCTATTGCTGGCAGCTGCTTGGCTAGTACCCGCCGAGAACATCGCGTTGCTGATCGCGCCTCTGGCGATAGTCGCAGTGGCTGCAAGCAGCAGCAAGCTCGAAGAACGGCACTTGCATCTGCTTTTGTGGGGCTCCTGGTTGGTGCTCGGGTTGGTCTCGTTCACTGCCGTAGCAGTAGCCGCGCTTGCACTGCACGCAGGAATATACAATGTCAGCGTATCCCCACCGCTGGACTTCCTTCGAGTCGCTAGCAGCACAGGCGTCCTGATGCTGGCGGGATTGTTGTCTTTGTGGCTGCTCGCGAAAAGCATCAACACGCAAGCGAGAGTCGCATTGAATGTCGTACTGGCGTCTCTCGTAGTCGCGACGGCAGTTCCTACCGTCCGTACATGGCTTGCGGTTCAGTACGGCGACAGTCTCAAAGCCGCTTTCAGCGATTGGCGCGCTCGTATTCCTCCGGGCAGCGATGTCATGTGGGCAGCCGACCCAACAACCGGCGCCGACGGCGCCGTCATCACGTGGCTGCTGCTCGAACGGCCTAGCTATGTCTCGCGAATTCAGGCGACAACATCGCTGTTCTCTCGGCAGGCCGCGCTCGAGATTCGGCGTCGTACGGAGTCTGTGATCAAACTGCTGCCCGATCTCCAGTCCCTCTATCCGAGGAACGCGACGATAGAGCTGCCGAAGCCCCTACTGCTGTCGCGGGTGTGCCAATCCACTTCGGTGAGATACATCGTCGCGAGAGCTTCATTCGTCGATGCGACACCCGTCCCAGCACCGCCAAGAGTCCGTCCACCGTTCAACAACCTCAAACTCTACATTTGCCCGTGAAAAAAACAGCCATCATCGCCGGAGCCGGCCCTGCCGGCCTTACCGCCGCGCTCGAACTTCTGCGGCGGACGAACGTGCACCCGATCGTCGTCGAAGCCGACTCCCAGGTCGGCGGGATTTCGAAAACGATCAACTATCGCGGCAACCGCATGGATCTCGGCGGCCATCGATTCTTCTCGAAATCCGACTGGGTGATGGATTGGTGGCAAAGGATCCTACCGGTAGAAGCCGGCACGGATCCGCAGTCGTTGACTTATCACGGCCGCAGCCACGCATTCGTACCAACGAGTTCCTCGACGGACTCGAACAAGGTTCTCATGGTGCGGCCGCGACTGTCGCGCATCTTCTACCGCCGCAAGTTCTTCGACTATCCGCTGAAGCTTTCGCGAAAGACGCTCGCCAACCTCGGTGCTCTGTACACGGCACAAATCGGCGCGAGCTACATTTGGGCGCGTATCGCACCGCGCAAACCTCAACGAACCTTGGAGGACTTCCTCTACAACCGGTTCGGCGCCAAGCTCTATCGCACCTTTTTCAAGGATTATACGGAGAAGGTCTGGGGTGTCCCGTGCGATCAGATCTCCGCAGAATGGGGTGCACAACGAATCAAGGGACTGTCGATCTCGCGCGCGGTAATTCACGCATTGCGCCGGCCCTTCCAGAAGGAAGGCACTGCGCAAAAGGAAGTGGAAACAAGTCTGATCGAGCGCTTCCTCTATCCGAAGTTCGGTCCTGGTCAGATGTGGGAAGAGGTCGCAAATCAGGTGGAGCAACATGGCGGCGAAGTGCTGCTTCGCCACCGCGTTGTAGACATACAGCGCAAGGGAGAACGCATTGAATCTGTCAGCGTGAGAGACGAACAAAGTGGCGCGGTGCGGATAATCCCGTGCGATTTCATGCTTTCGTCTATGCCGATCTGCGAGCTCGCCGCTCAATTGAAGGCGCAGGACGCAGAGATTGGAAGGATTGCCCGCTCACTACCCTATCGCGACTTTATGACTGCGGGTCTGTTGGTCAAACGCATGCGTCCCACCCGCAGCGCTGGCGCGCTGACTGCCAACGGAATGCCTGCCGATAACTGGATCTATATTCAAGAGCCTGATGTAAAGCTTGGCCGTCTTCAAATATTCAACAATTGGAGCCCTGCACTCGTCGCCGATCCGAATACGATTTGGCTAGGACTGGAATACTTCTGCAACGAAGGTGACGATCTCTGGTCGATGCAGGATCCGGCCTTCCTGGACTTTGCCGCTCGAGAACTCGAGAAGATCGGACTGATCGATCGCGCCGACGTCCTCGATGGCACTGTAGTACGCGTGCCGAAGGCTTATCCCGCGTATTTCGGCGAATATCGACACATGGATCGCGTGCGCAAGTGGCTCGATACGTTCCCGAATCTTTTTCCGATCGGCCGAAACGGCATGCACTGCTACAACAACCAGGATCATTCGATGCTGGCGGCGAAGGCAGCCGTGGATTGCATCGCCGAGGGCAGCACCGACAAGAGCGCGCTCTGGGCAGTTAACGCCGAAGAGGAATATCACGAGATCAAGAACGGCTGATTCAGGGAACCAAGGGATGCGAGAACAACCGTCATTGCGGACGTTGCCCGTGATGTTGCTGCTGATCACGGGATTGTATTTGCTGCTGCATCCATATCAGGGGCTCATCCACGATTCGCGCTTGTACACGTTGCAAGCGCTCAACCATCTGCACCCCGAACTCTACGGCAACGATGTGTTCCTCAAGTACGGCTCGCAGGACAATTACACGCTGTTCACGCCGCTTTACGCAGCTTTGATACCGCTGCTCGGCGTCGAACATGCGGCTAGCCTTATCACGTTTGTATCCGTTCTTGCATTGCTGCTCTCGGCTTGGAGCCTGGCGCGCACGTTGATGCCAGCTCCATACGCCTGGCTAGGCCTGGGCATATTGGTCATCGTTCCGACCTACTACGGACTCGGGATCTTTTTCGCCGTCCTGGAAGGTTTCGTTACGCCGCGCTTGCTGGCGCAAGCTCTCGTACTGTTCTCGACAACGGCCTGGATGAGAGAGCGGCGCTGCTTATCTGCCGCACTATTGCTAGCGGGACTCTTGCTCCACCCAATCATGGCGTTTCCCGCAATTATCCTGCTCGTGCTCCTGCACTGCGACTTGAGTTCAGTACGCAAGTTGTGGCCGCTGGCGCCGATCGGCGTATTGGCGACGGCAGCTGCGCTTGCTGGCTGGGTGCCACTCAGTCGTTGGCAATTCGACGCCGCGTGGTGGCCAATGGTTGACCGCGCCGACCATCTGCTCCTGACCGACTGGACGTTAGACGACTGGTCCCGTACCGCAACGCTCTTCACTACCTTGGGCATCGCTGCAATCCGCTTTCGCGGAGTGCCCCAGCGCCTTGTTCTTGGCTTGCTGATTGCTTGCGTTTCGACGCTGTTACTCGCTTGGATAGGTGGCGATCTCCTCAAGATCGCGCTCATCGTACAAGGTCAGGCATGGCGTTCGTTATGGCTCGCAACGGCCATCTCCGCCCTGATACTTCCTTGGGCGGTTGCAACGTGCTGGCGCGGCCAGATGATGGATAGGTGCGCAGCTTTGTTGCTCATCACCGCCTGGGTTCTCGGACCCACGAGCCTCGCTCTTTGGTTCTCGATTCCGGCCGTGATCGCGATAGCGTGCAGCGGACTGCGAATACCCGAGCGATATGCCCGGCATGGGATGCTTGGCGCTGGAATACTGCTCGTAGTCACGATTTTGTGCGTGGCTTGGCTCTCTTGGAGTGAGCTGGCCAGCATGAACGCTGGAGCCGGCACACGAACATGGTTCGAGACATTGCGCTCTATCTGTGCAGACGGGCTGCTGCCGGCTGCCGTCCTCATCGGCGTCTGGTACGTAGCCACGAAACCCGCGTCGCGCACGGCAACGGGCGCGCTTACGCTGGCGCTCGTCGTATCCGTGGCGCTCATCGCCAGCGAAGCCATCAAGCCGTGGCTCATGCAGCGCTATCCACGCCAAGCGTACGCAGCATTCGATGCATGGCGTACGCTGATCCCTCCGGGGAGCGACGTCTTATGGGCGACGCAGTTCGCGGGTGGGAGCGACCCTATGGCAGTATGGCTACTGCTGGAGCGGCCGAGCTACTACTCGTCTGTGCAGGCCAATAGCGGACTCTTCTCGAGAGCAGCCGCAATAGAGTTGCAACGGCGCGGCAAGGCGATTCCGCTGTCGCTGCCGACAGAGATGCCGGTCAACATCGTCTTCGCAGGGAAAGCAGGCGAAGCGCCTTCATGCAGCGACATTCCCGTGCGCTTCATTGTCACTAGCGTTCCCATTGATGGTGCACAGCTCGTTGCCGCACCGGCATCTCTTCCACCGCCTTTCGACGAACTGCAGCTTCGTATTTGCCCCGAGCCCCAAGATCCGACTCGCGAGGTACTCCTGTCTCAAGGGCTCTCGCGTCTGCCGGACACCGATGAATCCGCCGACGTCGAGTAGCGGCTCAACCTTCGATCGGGAGCGATCGCAGCATGACGAAATTGATCATCCAGATCCCATGCTTCAATGAAGCGGAAACGCTCCCGCTGACACTCGCCTCTTTGCCGCACCGAATCGACGGAATCGATACGATCGAGGTTCTCGTGATCGACGACGGCAGTAGTGACGGCACTGCCGACGTCGCCAGACAGCTGGGCGTTGACCATATCGTTCGCCATCGACGCAATCGCGGGCTTGCCGCCGCCTTTCAGAGCGGGCTCGATGCAGCTCTCGCGGCGGGCGCCGACATCATCGTCAACATCGACGCTGACGGTCAGTATGCAGGCGAGGATATCGCCAGACTCGTTGCTCCCTTGATTGCGCAGGAAGCCGACATCGTGATTGGCGACCGCGGGGTTGCGAACAGCGTTCACTTCGGTCCGACCAAACGATTCTTGCAGCGGGTCGGGAGTGCCGTCGTCCGTCAAATGGCGCGAACGCAAATCAGCGACGCGGTCAGCGGCTTTCGCGCCATGAGCCGTATGGCAGCACAAAGCATCACGATCACTACCGAATTCAGCTATACGACCGACATGCTAATTCAGGCCGGGCGCAAGCGTCTGAAGATCGTCAGCGTGCCGGTTAGCACCAACTTCACTAAGCGACCTTCGCGATTATTCAGATCGATCCCTGAATTCATCTGGCGTCAGCTTGTGACCATGGCGCGTGTGTATGCCACTTACAACCCGCTGCGGACATTTCTATTGATCGGCTCGCTGCTGGCGATCGCAGGGCTCGTACCAATCGTGCGCTTCCTCATCTTCTACTTCCAAGGCGAGGGCGACGGCCACGTGCAATCGCTTGTATTGGGGGGCGTCCTGGTCGTGGTAGGTGTGCTGGGCGGTTTGATGGGCATTCTCGCCGATTTGATCGGCGCAAACCGCAAACTTCTCGAGGCAATCCTGCTGGAGCTGCGACAAATGCAGGATCGATCGCCTGCTCATCACGAGACGATTAACGATGACGATGTCGACGATGGCAAACCACGGAAAATCGAGCAAATGAGGATGAGATGAGCTCGATGGGCCACGTGGCATCCATAACTGTTGCAGGGCGACGCCTTGATAGCGCTTACGTGCTCACGGCGGCCATTGCGATCGTCGTGCTGATGCAGCTCGAATTGGTCTTCTCGAAGAGTATCAACTGGGACGAGTTCTTCCATTTCAGCAGCATACATCGCCACCTCCAGGGGCGCCCCGTGCAATGGCTGCAAGTTCCTTTCGTATGGCTGTTTTCCTGGGTACCTTCGCTTCCTGGCGATAACATCACTCATATTCAGCTCATTCGCCTTCTCACTTTGCCGTTCGAGCTGGTAACGATCGGAGCGATCGTGGCCGCGGCGCGGAGATTCGCCGGCGTCGAGGCAGCCCTCCTTTGTGGGCTCCTCTACGTGAGCGGCGGTTACGTCTTCTTGCATGCATTCGCCCTCCGCGCCGACATGATTGCAGCATGCCTCTTGACTGTTGCCCTTTGGATCGCGCTCTGCCGACCCGTTCGCACTCTCGAAGTGACTGCTGTCATTGCGCTATTGATACTGGCGTTCGTATCGACGATCAAAAGCGTCCTCTATGCGCCCGCCTTCCTTGGCGTCGCGTTCGCACGCACCGAAAAGCCGTTGCATCGCTGGATCTTGGTGGGAGTAACTGCGTTCGTCCTGGCAGCCGGCGCGCTGCTGCTATGGTGCGCGCCACAATTGCCGGCGGATGGCTTGAGTGGTTTGCTGCGCGACGTCGGAATGCTGGGACGAAATGCAGCGGAGAGGATGTTTTCTGCTGGGCTGTTCCCTCAGCCGGAATGGTTTCGAGGACAACTTTTCAGGGCGCCGGTGCTTTCTGTCGCCGTCGTCCTTACTTTTCTATTCGTGGTTTTCAAACGCGACGATACGCCCAGAGAGCGCGCCTTGCTGCTTTGCTTGCTGCTGCCGCTGTGCACGGTCGCCTTTTATCGCAACGCCTTCCCCTACCATTTCGCGTTCATCCTACCGCCGGCCGTGATCGCCACTGCAGCCGTGGCTGGTCCGCTGCTACAGCGGTTTGGACCGATTCTGCCGGCCCTATTGGTTGCCATTCCGGGGCTGATGTCGCTGGCCGAGGACAGAAGCGTGATCGAGCGACAACGCCTCATTCAGATCGGCCTGAACGAAATATTTCCAACTCCAGTCACGTACATCGACGACTGTGGAATCCTGGGCAATTTTCCGCGCGCCGTTCACCACTATACGAGCGGCTGGGCATTGGCGAACTATCGACGCCTGGGACAACCCACTTACTCCATGGCAATGCAGTCGGAGCCAGTGCCTCTCGTCCTGCGCGACGAAAGCATCCTCGGCAGCGTGTGTTTCGACTTCCTGCATCGTAGGGCGCTGCTGCCAGAGGACGACCGAGCGATCCGCGAGAACTATATCCAGCATTGGGGCAAGGCATTCGTAGCCGGCAAGCAAATTGCACCGGGAAACGAAGATCAGATTTTTGAGATCGCCGTTCCGGGCACTTACACCGTCGAAGGCGGATCGATCGTCATCGATGGCCGCACTTACCAGGAAGGAAACGTGATCGAGCTTTCGCGCGGAACACACATGGCAACCGGGAACAGACCTACCAAGGTAACTTTACGATGGGGAAATCATCTTCATCGTCCTGAATACCCTTGGCCAAAAGGACTGCTCTTCAGTGACTTCTGAGCGGTAGCACAGCGACGATCGCGGACCGGGCGTCCCAATGTTGGCTGAAAAGAATTCCGCTTCCAAGGCGAACTTCAAACGCATCTTATTTCTAACTTCTAGCGCACCGAAATTTCCTGGTGACTCGACTGCTCCGTTCATTCTCAATATGGCGCGCGACCTGCGCGATCTCGGATGGGAAGTTGATATCCTGGCACCACACGCAACAGGCCTGCGAGAAAAGGAAGAGATCGACGGAGTGACCATCCACCGCTTCCGGTACATGTGGCCTGCACGGTGGCAAAAGCTGTGCTATGGGGGAGGCGCTGCAATCAATCTTCGCCGAAACCGGCTCAACGTTCTCGCTGTTCCGATGTTCGCGGCGGCTGCCTTCCTAGCAGCTGCCGCTTTAGTGATGCGCAGCCGCCCTGCCGTCATTCACTCGCATTGGGTGATTCCGCAAGGCGTCATCGGGCAGCTCTTGGCGTCGGCGATGGGCGTTCCGCACATCATATCAGTCCATGGTGCCGACATCTTCGGATTTCGCGGCCAACCCTGGCGTGCGATAAAGGCGTGGGCTCTGCGCGCATGTAGCCACGTAATCGCCAACAGCACGTCGACGAGGGCCGAGGTAGAGGCGCTAGGCCGCTCGAACGCACTCTCGGTCATCCCCACCGGGGCCGCGAAGCCGGCTGCACAGAGTAGCTCTCTTCGAAGGGAAACGTTTGCTGGTGCACACGAAAAAATCGCAGTATTCGTCGGTCGCCTCATCGAGGAGAAAGGCGCAAGATTTCTAATCGAAGCGCTACCGCTGATCTTGACCCACGAACACGTGAAGCTCCTGATCGTGGGTGACGGCCCGCAGCGTGCCGAGTTGGAGAAATTCGCCCAAGATCTTGGCGTCGGCAGCAACATTGTCTTCGTTGGCGCAGTTCCCCAACCGAGAGTCTACGACTACTTGGCATTGGCGGATGTATTCGTCGGTCCGTCGATCGAGATACCTGGCGAATGGACCGAAGCTCAAGGCAACACATTCGTCGAGGCCCTGCTTGCGCGCGTTCCAGTAGTCGCAAGTCGGATCGGAGGCATTCCAGATGCGATCATCCATGAGCGCACGGGCCTACTGATCGATCAGAGAGCACCCGAGCAAATTGCTCAAGCCGTGCTGCGAATCCTTTCCGACGATGAACTGGCCAGCAGACTACGAGACGCTGGCTATCAGCATGCGATACGCAACTTCTCGCGCTTTGCGAGTGCCCAAAAGCTCGACTCCATCTACAAGAATGTCCTCGAGAGGTTGGCCTGAAGTCGACAGACAACGCTTCCGCGCTGTTACAGATCGTTCACGCCGTTGCTTCTATCCAAATGCGCGCAGCAAAGAGTCCTCCAACCAAGGGCAACTTTGACAACGGATGAATCCATTTCAAGACGTTGTAATGCGGAATGAAGTGCACAGTGATGGCGTCGCGCGCGAAACCGGATCTTACGAGCAACTCCACCATCTGATTTGCGTTGCGCACGGCAACATGCTCCGGAAACGCGGGTAGGATTCCTAGTCGTCGCGCCTGCTCCATGAAGAAATCGAGATTCGGAGTGTGTACATACAGCTTTCCGCCGACGCGAAGCGATGTACGGATCCCCGAATAGATTTCGACCGCTAGGTCATCATGTACGTGCTCCAAGAAGTCCAGAGTAGCCGCAACATCAAATTGCCGCTGATTCCTTGCACAGAAATCGCGAATGTCACAGCAATGAAATCTATAGCGCTGGCGATCATCGCGTTTGGCCCACTCATTGGCGGCTCTTATGAAGTCCGGTGAGAAATCGACTCCGTCATATGTTGCAAAATTGTCGCCAATCGCGTGCAGCAACATACCGGTGCCGCAGCCAAAATCCGCGATGCGCGAAGAAGGGGTCAAATGCATGCGAGGAACGAGGTTGCGTACGCGGTCAATCGGTTTTCTCTTATACCGCTCGACGTACTCTCCGCTGTGAAGCTCGAGACTTCTCTGATCCACGCTGCGCGTATCTTTCAGCACGAATCCCTCCTTGAGGCGGTTTCTTGAGCTGCGCCGCGTAGCGACTGGATACCCGAAAACTGCGCAACCAACACTGCAATCGCGCAACCAGCAACACAGAACAATCGATCGATCCCCGTCGCAAGAAACGCGACGCCTGGAGCATGTTCGCTGAGCGTGGCGAGTAGCGCAGCCGTAGCTTCGCTAACTCCGAGTCCCGCCGGAGCAATCATCGAGGCAGAGCCTAGGAGGACTGCAAAAACGTACGGAAAGGTTTCCGAAAATTCGATCGAAGCTCCCAGTGCTGCAAACGCAAACTGTAGACGCAGTCCCGTGAGCACGATACCAGCACACCGGTGCACGAGCGTCTGGACCGCAATAGCAATTCCGGCCACAAGCCACAACCAGCCGACGACTCCAGCGGCGCCGAGCATGCCTGCGACAAGCAATACCCACCCGAGCCGATGCGCATGCATAGCGAGCACGGCTCCGGCGCCGATGGAGGCTAGCGCTATCCAGAGCACGGCCGTGAGCACGACGAGCGCAGAACTCTTGGCTATCGTGCCGCCAGCACTCACGAGGGCGCCGGCTCGGACCACGGCGCCTCCAGGGAGAGGCAACATTTCTGCCAGATATGCGTAAGCCGAAATGACGGTCGACCTGCCGAGCGGGATCGATAGGCCGGCGCTGCGAGCCAAGAGCACGAGACCCATGCCCCCGTAGAGCAACGAGAGCACGACGAGGCACGCCAGAGCTACGAGCTGGGCGTACCGTAACTCGCCTACAGAAATCCCTAGAGCCCGAATCGACCAGTATCCGCCTCCGCAGAACACCAGCAAGGCGACAGCGAACATTGCGAGCCGAACGCTTCTGCTATGGGTCCAGGAGCGGAGTCTCGAGCGAAAGGAGCCGCTTTCGATGAGTTCCGAGAGCCTCACTCGGAGCTGTTTCATGGGGGGTACTCAGGGCCTCTTAGGGGCAGAACTGTCCCGTCCCAGAGACGCAGTGCTACATCCCCATCGGGCGTTTCCCCAGTTATCCGGATGCATTCGGCAAGGGTGCAATCGACATAATATTGCAGTCAGCATACCCCCTTGGCCGACCGTGCCTCGCTGCTGGCATCACACTTCGCGCATGTCGACCGGCATCTCGGAATGCGGATGGGCGGACTACGCCTTATACGGTGCCCGTGTTGAGTCTGATCCGTACCTGGAAGGAGCGTGATGTGCTGTCGGAAGCAGGGTTCTCGGTGGCGCCCCTGTTCGGCGGGGTGCTGCGCACGTGGTTTGGATCGGTTTGGTCAGCGAGGGGGCGCTACTCGCAGTTTGTGTGATATCTATCCCCTTCCGTGGCCAGGAAGTACGCAAGAATTCGTACCGATTTGACAATGTTAACCTGTCCTAGGACGGGCCGGCTCGTCTGCACCGGTAAGTTAAGAGTACATGGCTGATCCAATTCCTCTCGCTCAACAGCGGCTTGCCCTCCAAGGCCTGCCCCTGCGCTTGATCCAGGACGGGCTCCTG
>Ga0207874_1003683_pt1 | contig 12329 bp, 10 predicted proteins | sample HigsolmetaAR201D_FD_184833 | JGI IMG/M metagenome (GOLD analysis project Ga0207874, IMG submission 184833) | Ionic liquid and high solid enriched microbial communities from the Joint BioEnergy Institute, USA - AR20-1-D (SPAdes) (version 2) ... | reverse complement strand
GCCCGGTGGTTCGGGCTGGACTGGAAGACGGTCAAAGCGATCGACTTGCGGCATCTGGAGCGCTCGCTGGGCCCGCCGAACCTGGACGGCGTGCGGCTGCTGGCCGACCGAGGCTACGACGCGCAGACCAACCGGGAGTTGCTGCAGGCCCACGGGCTGCGGGACGGCATCGCGCGGCGTGCGAAGCCCGGGCAGGAGCGGCGCGTGCGACTGGACGCGCGCAACAAGGCGATCAACCGCGTACGCGCCAGAGGCGAACATGTGTTCGCCGGCCTCGAGCAGTTGGGCGGCAAGTGCGTGCGGGCGATGACGCTGGCGAGAAACGAACTGGCGATCCTGCTGAAGTGCGCGGCGTACAACGCCAAGCGGCTGGTCTGGCTGGTGCGCCATGACCCGTGCGGGTGTGCGCGATGAAGGGAGAGGTGCGCCCGCTGCAGCCTGCAAACGCAGTTTTGCAGGGCCTCGGGCGCCCGCCAAGGCTGCGATGACGGGGCCTGAGCGGCACCGAGAACCCCGAACTGAACGACGCGAGCGCCCTCATGCCGGTTCAGCCTTCGGAAATGGGGTTATGCGAAGTGCCCTGTGGGGTCGATCCCCGCTCACGCGGGGCAGACCACGTGTCATGTGGGCAGCCTCGGCGCGGGTGAGGTCGATCCCCGCTCACGCGGGGCAGACTCAGCCGGGTAACGCCAACGCGCCGCCACCGCGGGTCGATCCCCGCTCACGCGGGGCAGACTCGAAATGCGAACCGTCACCGGGCATCGGTTCAGGTCGATCCCCGCTCACGCGGGGCAGACTGCAGCACCTCCGACACCACGGACTGCGACTGGGGTCGATCCCCGCTCACGCGGGGCAGACCGTCTGCTGGCGCAGGCCGAGCGGCTCAACAAGGGTCGATCCCCGCTCACGCGGGGCAGACGTTACGCCTCCGGGGTCGCTTCGACGACCGATGGGTCGATCCCCGCTCACGCGGGGCAGACCTGCGAATTCCGGGGCTGGCGATATTGCCATTGGGTCGATCCCCGCTCACGCGGGGCAGACACGTTCCGCCGCTTCCGACATGAGCGCGTAGCGGGTCGATCCCCGCTCACGCGGGGCAGACGCTTGCCGAAGAAGGTCACCCGGTGCCACTGGGGGTCGATCCCCGCTCACGCAGGGCAGACGTGGCTAAGCAGCCCCTGACGCCGGAGACCGCGGGTCGATCCCCGCTCGCGCGGGGCAGACTGCGCGCCGCAATCATCGAAGCGGACGCCGAGGGGTCGATCCCCGCTCGCGCGGGGCAGACCCGTGGTGCCGGCCGGCACGCCGGTGATGGCGGGGTCGATCCCCGCTCGCGCGGGGCAGACATCATGTGGCTCGCGTCGCAGGAGTGAACGAAGGGTCGATCCCCGCTCGCGCGGGGCAGACTGGCAGAGGGCAAGGTTCGCCCGCCTTCGCGCAGGTCGATCCCCGCTCGCGCGGGGCAGACATGCAGAATCCGAAGTACACGGGCGCTGTGAAAGGTCGATCCCCGCTCGCGCGGGGCAGACAGCGCGATGTCCCACGCGCCCTCGATCGTGTAGGGTCGATCCCCGCTCGCGCGGGGCAGACCTCTCGTGACACGCGATGCACAGGACCTGGCAGGGTCGATCCCCGCTCGCGCGGGGCAGACGGCGGCAACTGGGCCGCAGCACCAGCTACACCGGGTCGATCCCCGCTCGCGCGGGGCAGACTGGCCGTTCGCGTTCTTCCAGTACGGCGCGCCGGGTCGATCCCCGCTCGCGCGGGGCAGACCGCCCTGCGCTTGCGCACGTAGTGCCCGGCAGGGGTCGATCCCCGCTCGCGCGGGGCAGACTACACGTAAATCCGCGCAGAGGCGCTGGGCATAGGTCGATCCCCGCTCGCGCGGGGCAGACGTGCAGGACCTTTCTAACGTACTCCCTTGCCAGGGTCGATCCCCGCTCGCGCGGGGCAGACACCTGGAGCCAGATTTTGGGCGATTTCGTCAAAGGTCGATCCCCGCTCGCGCGGGGCAGACACGTACCCGCTGTACTCGGGACTCTTCGCATATGGTCGATCCCCGCTCGCGCGGGGCAGACCCACGCAGCATCACCGACCCGACTTTTTTCCAAGGTCGATCCCCGCTCGCGCGGGGCAGACATCTCGACGGGCGACTCGGCGTCGCGGATCGTGGGTCGATCCCCGCTCGCGCGGGGCAGACGCCCATGAGCTGCCGCCGTACCCCGAGGCCGAGGGTCGATCCCCGCTCGCGCGGGGCAGACAGGAACACGATCACGTCCGCGTCCTGCTCGATGGGTCGATCCCCGCTCGCGCGGGGCAGACTCGCGCGCGCGCGTGACTCCGGCGAATGCATAGGGTCGATCCCCGCTCGCGCGGGGCAGACAGGAACACGATCACGTCCGCGTCCTGCTCGATGGGTCGATCCCCGCTCGCGCGGGGCAGACCGGGCCAGCTCATCGCGCAGGAACGCATCGGCAGGTCGATCCCCGCTCGCGCGGGGCAGACCGCGTGACCATCGAGCCCTACGACACAGCGGTGGGTCGATCCCCGCTCGCGCGGGGCAGACCTCCTGACCCGACAGCAAGGCAAGGAAGCTGGAGGTCGATCCCCGCTCGCGCGGGGCAGACTGACTACCAACACAGACCCGGTGCGGGCGTTGAGGTCGATCCCCGCTCGCGCGGGGCAGACTCCTTATCCACCTTGAACTCCACCACCTGCCCGGGTCGATCCCCGCTCGCGCGGGGCAGACCTCGCCGCGGAGGCGCTGGATTTCCCAGCCCAGGGTCGATCCCCGCTCGCGCGGGGCAGACCGGCTGCCAGCCATGCGCAGGCCAAGGCGCTGAGGTCGATCCCCGCTCGCGCGGGGCAGACTGCCGCAGCAGCGCATCCGCCTCGTCGGCGGACGGTCGATCCCCGCTCGCGCGGGGCAGACGCAGAATCTCGCTTGCTCCGCATCCGCGACTGGGGTCGATCCCCGCTCGCGCGGGGCAGACCACTCCCAGACCTCCACTAGCTCCACCGATCCGGGTCGATCCCCGCTCGCGCGGGGCAGACCTTCTCGATACCGCGATGTTCATTCCGGCTGAAGGTCGATCCCCGCTCGCGCGGGGCAGACCACCTCGCGGCCAACCCGAGGGCGACCCTTGAAGGTCGATCCCCGCTCGCGCGGGGCAGACTCCAGCCAGCCGGCGATGCGAGGGTATGCCTCGGGTCGATCCCCGCTCGCGCGGGGCAGACGTATACGGAACCAGATCACCAGAGAACGCCCGAGGTCGATCCCCGCTCGCGCGGGGCAGACAACACCGGATCGGATTCTGTCAGGTGCAGCCAGGGTCGATCCCCGCTCGCGCGGGGCAGACTCGCCGCCCTCGCCCAGCAGCCCGCGGCCTGTGGGTCGATCCCCGCTCGCGCGGGGCAGACCCAATCGGCGCAGGGCCGAATACGAGGTGTGCGGGTCGATCCCCGCTCGCGCGGGGCAGACGCGAGTTCATCGCCGCGGTCAAGGCGATGGAAGGGTCGATCCCCGCTCGCGCGGGGCAGACTTCCGCCGAGCCGTCGACAAGAAGGCGGCCGAGGGTCGATCCCCGCTCGCGCGGGGCAGACCGCGTCCGGGCCTGCGTCGCGGTCCTGGAGGAAGGTCGATCCCCGCTCGCGCGGGGCAGACCCTAGGTTCGTTTGAACTCCGCCGCCCTGCCAGGGTCGATCCCCGCTCGCGCGGGGCAGACTCTGCAGTCTAACCCCTTGACTGCAAAAGAGAAACCGAATTGTTAAGGAGCTCCGACCGGGGGCGGTCGGCGGGCGAGGACGAGGCCGTCGACATTCACGAAGTCGATGGGCGGGCTGCCGAGCGTGCGCACGGCTTGGCCGCCCGGGACGTCTCGTTCCTGCCAGATCATGATGAGCGACGCGTCCCGCTCGTTGGGGAACCAGTCTTTCAGCACGTCCCAAACACGGTCTCGCACGGCAGGCGAGATGCGCGGCGCGCTGTAGACGCCCGGGGCCAGCTCCAGCATGGCGGAGGCGAGGAAGCCGCGCACGCGGGAGGAGACGTTACGCGTAACCACCACGGTCATCGACATCGAACAGCTCCTTGATGCGGTCGATCATGCGGGGAATGAGTTTCTCTTGCCGGAACAGCTTGGCGGCGCGGCGTCGCACCTCGCGCTCCAGGTGGTCGGCCTCGCCCTCGCGCAGGGCGCGCACCGCACCGAATGCCAAGGGCAGGGTGAGGTCCACGCGATACAGGTCGGCGATGTCGAGCGTGAAGGCGTTGCTCGAATCCTCGTGAATGAACCCGAGCGGCGGCAGGGCGCCTACGGCGGCCACCGCCAGGTCAGCCGCCGCTTCCACAAAGGTAGCGGCGTGATTGAGTGCTTGGTTGGGCAGATCGGCGGCGTTCGGGTTCTGACGGTCGTACCGGCGTCCGTGCCACTCGATGCCGAAGCGCTGCGCGACGAGCTTGTAGCTCTCCTTGATCCGCGCGCCTTCGATGCCGCGCAGGGTTTCGATGTCGCGGTGCGGCAGCACGCGGCCGAAGCGCCAGGCATACAAGCGCCGTGCAGTGTCGAGCCGGCGCTTGGGGTCGGCCCAGCGCTCGGCGTGGGCGCGCGCCACGTCGGAGCGCCCTTGCCCCAAGGGCGGCGCGGTGTAGCTCTTGACGCCGCCTTCGCCCACGGCGGCGATCAACACGCCGTGGCGCGCATAGCCGCAGCACGTCCTGGGTGATGCTCGTGCCGGGGCCGAGCAGAATCATCGAGACGGCCTGATATGGGATGGCGTAGTCCCCCGCGTCGAGCGTCTCGCTGCGCGCCGCGACGAAGCGCAGCGTGCCGTCCTCGACCGAGAGCTTGCCGTACTCCAGCCACAGCAGGCCGTGGCGGTCCGCATGCGGGATGCGCGAGGCGGCCAGGCCCAGCCGCCCATGCAGGAGGCCGGGGCCGTTGCTCATCGCGGCGGCGCCACCAACACCATGCCGAAGCCGAAGGCGCGATGGCGGCCGATGCCGCGGCAGAGCCGTTCGGCGAACTGCTCGCCGTCCTGCACCACGGCATTCGCGCCAAAAAGGGCCTGCGGCCGTTCGACGACCAGCAACCGGTTGTGGCCGTTGCGCGCGCGGCGCAGCAGTCGCGTGCGTGAGGCCATGCCCAGCAACTCCACCTCTTCGAGTTGCACCGCCCCGTTCCATTGGCTGGCAAACCATTGCCGGTACACCTCGCCGCGCGGCGGGGCATCGGCGCCCAGACGGTCGAGGGTGCGCAGGTAGAGATCCTTCTCCTCATCCCCTTTGCGCGAGACAGGGCAGGCAAGCACCTCCAGATGCAGCCGTTGACCGGCGCGCCAGGCCGGCGGCATGGGTTTGCTGAAAACGCCCGCGGGGTCGAGGGTCGCCCAAGCCTGAGGCGAGGCGAAGGCCTGTGCCCGTTCGAGCAACTCGGCGGCGGAGTGTGCCGAGTACCCGAGCACCTCGTGGCGCCGCTCGAAGTATCGAAACGGCTTGGGAGCGGCTTCGCCAAACAGGGCAGCGAACCAGGCATGCAGCGTGTAGCCCAGCCCGTCTTCTTCCTGCGTGATGCCTTGCTCGGCGGCGAATCGAAGCAGCCGGGGCGCCACGACGGGGATGCGTACCAAGTGCAAGCCGCTCATCGCCCAACCTCCAGATAGCCCACGGCGTAACGCTCGCTGCCGCGATGGATGTTCTGCTCCCAATCGCGCAGGTCGTAGCGTTCCTCCCACTGCGCGGCATCCCCTTCATCACGAGGCCACAGGGCCGGGATACGCGACGGACGGCGGCGGGGCGCTACATCGGCCAAGGGCTCAGCCGCGAGGGCCGCCTTGACGCCGACCGCCTCGCGCCGGCCGATGAGCAAGGGCGCGGCCGGTAAACACGGCTTGCGGCCGATGAAGAGCGGGCGCGCCGGGGCGCGCAGCGCGGTCTCCAGCGCGTCGAGCGTCGGCTCGCCGTCCCCGTCCAGCGCCATCGCGACGGTGGCAACGCCGTTGGCCCAGTGGTCGCGCCAGCGCTGGTGCGTGCCCGTGGCTGCGGTGCCGCCCTTGCGGTCCTCGCGGCGACCCCGGGTGGTCCAGCCGGTGTCGAGCATGAAGTCCTGGCCGAGGTCCACGGTCTGGTATTCCGTCAAGGGCTCGGGCTCCGCATCCCACCGCGCCGCAAAACGCAGGCGCGCTTGCAGGCCCTGCAAAAGGTCCGTGTCCCGGTGATCCCAGCCCAGCGCGTTGCCCAGCAGCCCGACCAGCATGGATTTGGCCGGGAAGCGCCAGATCGGGTTCAACTGGTCCACCACCACGGCGCCGAAGCTCATCAACGGCGCATCCAGACGAAGCAGCAGGCATTCCATGGGTCAGGCCCACAGCGCATCGAGCGCGGCCCGCACGGCGTTCTCGACCGGCTGCGCCGCCAAGGGCGAGGACAGCGACAAGGTGGTGGCGAGCTGGCGCTGCGAGTTCGCGCCGTACATGGCGTCGAGCTTGCCCAGGTACGCGAGCATCCGCTCGGCGGCCTGCTGTCGCACATCGCCCTTCGCGGGGACGGCCTCGAGGAAGGCATTGGCCAGCGACCGCGGTTGCGCCGTGCCCGCCTCCAGCAGCAGGAGGTCCGCCCAGGCATAGGGCGCGGTGCTGCCCTTCTTGGCCCCCGGGCTTTGCTGGACGATGCTGCGCACCAGCGCCCCCAGCACGCGGGCCGGCGTGGCCGAATCCTGCTGGCGCCACTCCTTGGCCTCGCAGCCGGTCAGGTTGGAGACGAGCAGCGGCACATCGACCGCGACATAGCCGTAGTACACGCCCGCGCCAAGTTCGGACTGATTGGCGTGCGCCGCGCCGGTCTCGTCGTCGCGGTTGAGGTCGTCGACGACGGTGAAGTAGTCCATCTCGGTATTGGACGCGTGCACGGTGAAGGCATGGGCCACATGCACCGGCGCATCCACGCGGGCCAGCAGGTCGGACGTGACCATGCGGCCAAAGAGAGCAGCCGTCAGCCCGGCAGCGGCCTTGCTCATGGCGGCCAGGTTCTGTTTCTCGTCCTTGGACTTCAGCCGCTCCGCCAGGGCTTTGGCCGGGTCGGCCTCGCGGCTGGCGTCCACCAGCATCTGCACGAAGTAGTCGGCCTCACGCAGGCCGAACAGCACGGGCTGGTTCAGATCGCCGCCCTCCTTGACGCCACCATCGATCACGGCCTTGGCCAGCGGCTCGATCAGCGCGGAGGCCAGAGCCTCGCTCACGCCCGCCGCCACCGCGCGGGGCAGCACCGTGCGCGTGAAGAACGAACGCGTGCGTAGCCCATCCGGCAGATCAGGTAGCTGACGCGTGAGGTCTTCCCGCCAATGGCGCTTCAAGCACTGCGACGACACCCGCAGCCGAGTGGCGTTTCCGAACGGGATGCGCTTGGCCAAGCCCGCATCGTCGCGGTTGAGCAGGCTGGCAGGGTAGGCGGTCAGGGTGTGGATCTGCAGGAACATCGGTGTCACTCCTTGGCGTTGTCTCGCGGCTGATGGCGGTAGAAGGCTTGGGCAATGCGTCGGCACACGCGTTCGCGCGCTGGTGCGTCGGTGGTCAACAGGAAGGTGGCGGCGTCGAGCCAATCGAAGCTTTCGTTCTTGGCGGCGAGAAAGCGCACCATGCTCATGAACAGCTCGACGCGCAGATCGTCCGGTGCGCCGAGCAGCCGCTCCAGGCGCGCTTCCGCAAAGCCAGACTCTGCGAGTGCCCGGCCCAGCGGGCGTTCTTTGCGATGCGACGAGGCGCCGAGGGTGGCCAAGCCCCAGGCCAGCGCCATCCATGTCGGAGCTTGGGCCTCGGAAGGAAGAGCGTCGCCCACGTGGCGCAGCCACAGCCGATAGAACGCGAGCGGCATCGGTTGATCCGGCGACCAGCGTTTGAGCGCGGCCCGGTCACCTGTGGGGTAGTGAGGGTGACCGATCACGCCGGCCACGCGGCCGACGGTGGCGGCGAGCGACGATTCGCCCGCTTGGGGTTCGGCAGAGAGCGTCATGCGGTGAGCTCCTCGTTGGTTTCGATGTGTTGGGCGGACACGGAAGTCGGCACGGACAGGCCCTTTTTGCGCAGCACGCCGGCGAAAGCGCGGTGCGCCTCGGTGATGGCGCGGTAGCGGCGGTTGGAAGGGAGTGGCAGACGCGTGTGGGCCTCCTCGAGCAGCTCGCGCGCTTGCTGCACCAGCGCGTGCTGCCAACCTTGCCGGACGGCCTCGCGGTTTTCGTCCACCGCCCGCCACAGCGTGGGGAAGTAACTGGCCTCCCAGCGTTTGCCGAAGTCGGCGCGGGTGCGGTCCACCCAGCGCTTCACGGCGTCGCGGTCGAAGTCCGCGGTTTCCGGCCCGCCTTCCGCAAACACGGTCAAGGCCGTGCGCAGGGCCGCCATGACGCCGCTGGCATCGGTCAACAAGGACTGCGCGAAATGCGCAAGTGTGTCGCGACTGGCCGCCGAAAACAGCGCCATGCGCGCTTTGGGCGGCACGGGCAGTTCGACACGATGAAAACCTTCCGTCGTGCCTTGGCCGCGGACAAGCACGCTGGCGACAAACCAACCGGGCTCATCCCCGGGGCGGGGCCTTTGCAGCGCGGTGAGCTCGAAGCCTTGCTCGAAGAGCAGATCGGTGAGGCGGTCGGGCGTGAAACCCGCGGCAGGCAGGGTCAGCGCCGAGCGGCCCTTCTTCTTGTCTTCGGTGTTGAGCGGAATCCACGGATCACCGACGTCGCCGCTTTCAAGGTTCTTCGGCCCGATTTGTCGCGCCTTGCTGGTGGCGCCCAGCGCGATCACTGCGCCGTCGGGCGTGCGGTACAGGCGCACCGGCCGTGTTGCCTCGATGAACCAGGGCTCGAGGTCGTGCAGCCTGTGCTGGTGGCCCTCCCGGTTCCAACAAGTGAGCCAGGTGAGGACGGTGCCTCGCGCGCTGAAGCCGTAGGCGGCCAGGGTCGATTCGCGCAGGCTGCGCAAGGCGCTCACCTCGTCAATGAACCGACGAGAAGGGCGCAGGCTTTGCGTCCACGCAACGATGGAGCGGCTGCCAGTGCCGCTATTCATGCGGACAATGCCGTAGTTTCCAGACCCGTTGTAGCCACTCGTCGTCTGATAGAGCAGCAGCGCGTAGAGCCACGCCTGCGCCTCTTGCGCATCGACGCGGCTCATCTTGACGTCGTGGTTCTTGGAGGTGATGAGGACGTCGAGCTCGTCGGGCGTGCGGGCTTTGGGCTGGTAGCTCCACACACCGCGCTTCTGTTCCGCGCCGTAGTCCTTGGCCTCGGCCTCCCAACTCGACCACGGGTGTTGCAGGAACGCGGGCTTCGTGACGTCTTCCACTACCAGGCTCCAGGCCGTCTCCTGGCCGTCGGCCAAGTCCAGCAGCCCGTCGTGCCAGTAGGCAGGATCGGTGGGCAGCTCTTCGGTGGGGCGGCGCGCCTGGATGCTGGCCGCCACTTGCACGAGGAACACATGCCAGGGGTCGGCCTGGTGCGCCCGCAAGCCCGTGTAGCCGTCGACGGCTCCTTGCGCCAGCAGGGCATACAGCGTCGGCAGGCTCACATGGCGCTCGCTCTCGGGGGTACGCACGCCGATGAGTTCGTCTGTCAGCAGGTCATGCATCGTCCTTCTCCAGGCCGAAACGGGTGTAGCGGAAGGCACGGTCGCCGAGCACGAACCGGAATCCCTCCGCATTGGGCTCGGCAGTCACGGTGTCTGGCAGTGGGGCGTCGGGCAGCCAATGCGCCGGGATCTGCACGCGCTCGACAGGGATGCCGAACGCCGAGCGGCAGGGCGTCGTCAGCGGCACGTCGAAAGTCGGGGTGCCTAGGCGGGTGACCACCTTCTCGGACTTGTCGCTGTAATGCAGATCGCCGAAGGGCTCTTCCTTGAGCACGGCACCGACGGCCGCGCGCAGCTCGGCCAGGCGGGCACCTTCCAGCCAAGCGCAGTGCGGGCCCCATTCAGGCGGAAGTTCTGCCCAAGCCTCGGGGTGGGTCGTGCGCTCGATGAGGGCGCGGCTGTCCTCGGGCAGGACGATGGCGGCACGCGCGCTCAACTCCTCCAGCGTGCGCTGCAGGACACGCCCATCGTCGTAGACGCTGCCCAGGCCCGCGGGGCCCCGCAGAGTGCCGTCGCTGCGCAGGAAGCCCGCGAGTGGGGCGTGCGGCACCCGCACGCAGACGCGCGGCGTGGCGAAGGGCTCGGGCCGCGCCTTGCGCTCGTGGCGATGCAGCCGGCCGAAGCGCTGCACCAGCACGTCCATCGGCGCGAGGTCGGTGACGAGCCAGTCGGCGTCGATATCGAGGCTCTGTTCGAGCGTCTGCGTGCCAATGAGCAGCAAGGGCCCATGCGGGGAATGCTTGCCCAGCGCGCTCGTCACGTGCGCGTCGAGACGCTCGCGGTCCTCCCGCGCGAAGCGGCCATGGTGCGGGCAGCGGATGCCGTCGAGCGCGAACAGTGCGGGAAGCAGCGAAGGCGCAGCCGAAGCAAGATGGGCTTCCACCTGCCGCAGCAAGGCATTGGCTCTGGCCACGGTGTTGCAGACGACGAGCACCCGGGCGCCGTGCCGCAGTGCCTCCACGAGTTCCGGCACCAAGGGGTCGTTATCGGTGAGCGTGGGGCTGAGCGTCACCTCGACGCGCCGGGCGGGTCGCGAGGCGGGAATGGCAAGGGGGCCGGCCTGCGTGCTGAGGGCGGGGTAAGGGCCTTGCAGCGCCTGCGCCAACGGCAGCACAGGGCGCTGGAAGAAGGGCGCGGCAGCCGACTCGCCCAGCGTCGCAGACAGCAGCAAGGCCCAGCCTCCCCGACGCAGATGCCCGTCGAGCAGCGCACGCAGCACCTCCCGCATGTAGGTGTCGGAGGCGTGCACTTCGTCCACCACGAGCAGGTGCCGGTCCAGGCACACCGAGCGCAGCAGGCTGTGCTTGACCTGCAAGGCCGACAGCACCGCCTGGTCGATGGTGCCCACGGCGATGGGCGCGGCCAGGAAGCGTTTGGGCCGCTCCGCGGACCATAGTTGCTCGCGCCGGGCATCGCGGACGCTGTCGTCCCACAAGGTGCCCGCGGGGTTGGGGAGCACCGGCGTGCCATCGGCCTTCACATAGCCAGGAGCGGCCAGCAGCACGGGGCTGGGGCGGGCGTGGGGCTCGAAGGCCGCGTCGACGGCCTTGCGCACACGCTCGTACAGCTCGCGCGCCGCCACCCGCGTTGGGAGCGCGAAGTAGAGGCCATCCACCACGCCCGCGGCATACAGCCGGAAGAACCACGCCAGCGCCGCCTCGGTCTTGCCGGAGCCTGTGTCCGACTCGATGAGCAGCAGGCGGTGGCTCTCTTCGACCGCCAGTTCTTGGGCCAACTGTTTCTGCAACGGCGACGGATCGAACCCGAACGTCGCGAGAAAGCCTTTGGACTGCCGAGACGGAGGCGGCGCCAAGCCGATGGCCCGCAGGGCGCGGGCGGCGGCGTCACGGGCGAGTGCTGCGCGGTCTTCGTCGGGCGAGGCGCGGTACGGAAAGAACTGCGTGTCCGAGCCGATCCAGTCGGCCAACATCACCAGGCCCGCGAAGCGATGCTGAAGGGCCGGCGTGGCAACGAGCGGCGCTCCATCGGGTTGGAAGGCTGCAGGGAAGGCTTGGCGTACCGCCTGCGCGAGCGCGACCAGTGCGCCCATCGGATCGTAGCCGTGGGCGGGTTTCCAATAGCGCACCGCGCGGGCAGCCCCCGACGCCTGGTAATCATTGCCGGACACCGGCCGGCCGTGGTGGGAGATGGCCGCGAGCAGCATCGCCATGGCCGCTTCACCGCCGCCACCGAACCAGCCGCACAGGTCGGCCAGCAACTCGCGCCACGTCGCCGGCCACTGCTGTTCCAGCTCACTGAGCAGCGTCAGGGCCTCCAGCACGTGGCCGGCGGTGTCGCGGGCATGCGGGTCGGCCTTGGCTTGGAAGCCCCAGTTGCACTTGCCCAGGTCGTGAAGGAAGGCAATGACGGCCAACCGGTCTTTGAGTCTTTGGTCCAGCTCACCGAGCCGCGCCACGTTCTCGATGTCGAGCAGGGCGCGGAAGACCAGGGCCACATCCAAACAGTGATCGACGAGTGGGTGACGCTTGCCGTCCGGCCCACACTTGCCCCAACAACTCCGGTCCATCGATGTCCTCCGCCCCTCGATTTCCTTGGTTCTTCTCCCAACTGAGGGGAGAGAGGCGCACGGCCGACCCGGCAGAATTGTTGTTCTCGAGGCAACAAAACGGGGCCGGCCGTGGCCGAAGTGGATTGTATGTCCCAGCTGGGTGGCTGGAAGGGTTATCGCGTATGGGATTGGCGTCAGGAGGATCGGG
>Ga0207874_1003681_pt1 | contig 12330 bp, 19 predicted proteins | sample HigsolmetaAR201D_FD_184833 | JGI IMG/M metagenome (GOLD analysis project Ga0207874, IMG submission 184833) | Ionic liquid and high solid enriched microbial communities from the Joint BioEnergy Institute, USA - AR20-1-D (SPAdes) (version 2) ... | reverse complement strand
CCGGTAGCCCCGATCTGTGCGGCCAGCTTGTCGCCGAGCGCCTCCTTCTCCAGGCCGGCCGTAACCCCGGTGCCGATGGCGGCGCCCGCCCCAGCACCCAGGGCGGCGCCGGCGGCGGCGATCTTCGCCGAGTGCTGCTCGAAGAAGGAATCGACCCGGCTCAAGCCCTGGCGGACCCGGTCGGCGTCCACGCCGATCTTCACCACGAGGTCAGCGAGAGTCGCCATCGGCCGTCCCCTTCGTGCGATCGACGCCGCCGAACATGCGGTTCAGTTGGCGGACAACAGCAAGTTGGTCGCGCCAGGACTGGGGTTTGCGGTCCCACTTGAGGAGGAAGTCCCGCAGCTTGGCCCGGCGGCCCTTCTTGCCGGCCAGAGAGTTGGCGATGACGGTGGAGATCAGCGCCGCCTGGATATCGCCGCGCTCACCCCCGAGCGGGCCGGTGATCCGCTCATACGCCATCCACTCGGTGAGCTCAGCCGAGGGCATGCGGGCCAGCAGCTCGGAGACCGGCATGCCCAAATGGGCCGCTAGGCGGAAGTAGAACCGGCGCTCTGGCCGGTCACGGAGTTTTTTGCCGCCTCCTCCACGGCGTCCTCGTTCATGCCGGACAGGCGCCGGGCCACGTCGAACAGGCGATCCAGGACCGCCCCGCTCTTGGTGCCCAAGGCCTTGGCGTCATCGTCGGAGAACAGGCGCTTGCCCTGCTCGTCCACGATGCACCGCACCACGAGCTTGGCCCGGAAGTTGTGCAGTGCAGCCCCGAGCGCCATGCCCTTCTGCCGGGCCTCGGCCATCTTCGCCTCGAAGGCGTCGCGTTCAGCGCCGGTGAGGGCCCGCACGCGGACGGTGCCGCCCCACTCGGGGACGTGGACGTCTTCGTACTGGAGGTCGTTGGCGGCGAGGATCGCGTCTTTGCTCAGCAGCATGTCAGCCTCAGCTCAGGGTCGGCTTGCCGGTGACCTTGAAGGTCAGCGAGGCGGCCAGCTTGTCGTCGTAGGGCGCCTCCGGCTCAAAACCGGTGAGGATCGCCTGGATGGACCAGGTGGTCGAGTCGGGGAACACCAGCTGGTAGTTCCGCGGCTCGTCGTCGTCGAAGTCGGCCACGAGCGTGTCGTGCTTGGACGGGTCGTAGTTGATGTCCGCCGACACCTCACCCGCGTCCTTCAGGCCGCCGACGAATTCCATCCAGCCGTCCGGGCTGTCGTGCGCGGTGACGTCGATCGTCTCCCGGCTCAGGCCGGGACCGCTGATGCTGGTGACGTTGGCGATCGCGGTGAAGATCTCGGGGGTGCCGCCGTCCCCACGCAGTAGCTGCGTGCCGAACGCGTCGATGCCGGCCATGACTCACTCCTGTCCTGTGATGGTGCGGAACCTGATCGGGATGTGCCGCAAATCGCCCGGCGCCGCCGGATCGGTGAGGGTCTGCATGAACTCCAGCCGGGTGGCGATGTGCCGCAGGCCGGCGATGATCAGCGGCTGGTGGTCCAGCAGCTCCACGATCCGGTTGGCGATCGCCAGGCCCTGGGCGAAACCGCGGTAGCGGGACCACACGTGCAGCGTCTGCGTGGTCTGTCGGCCGAACTCGCCGTGCTGGTTGTCGGCGATCTCCGTGCCCTCGCCGATCACCACATACGGGTACGCCGCATCCTCTGGCACGTAGTCGTACACGCCGCTGATCATGGATATCAGCTCGTCGTCGCCGGTCAGGCGGGCGTAGTAGGCGGCCTGCACCCGCGGCAAGGCCACCAGGGCGGCGGCGCTGCTCACCCGCCCACCGCCTTACGGACCTCTTCACGCACCCGCCGCGGCAGCCGGGGACGCTCGGCCTCCAGTGCCGGATGCAGTGACGGCTGAGCGGGCATGCTGCGAGTGCCGTGCTCGACGAACGTGGCGTAGTAGGACTCCGGGTCCCACCAGCCGACGTCTGCGGTCAGACCGCCCTCGCTGTAGCGGATACGGACGGTGCGCCGCAGCCGACCGGTGTCCACCGGCACGGCTTCCTCGGTTTCCTTTTTGACCTGCTCGGCGCCGGCGCGGATCGCCCGCTTGCATGCGTCGATCAGCTCGTCGGGCAGGTCCTGCAGCCGCCGACGCAGTTGCGGCATGCCCTGGATGTCGACGGTGACGCTGCCGCGGGGCACGGTTGTCAGCTCTCCAGCTCCAGCACGGCCACCGTCACCGAGGTGACCCCCGAGTAGGAGATGGAGGCGCGTCCGTTGGCGCCGGCGGCCAGGCGGGGCAGTGGGATGATGCCGTGATCACCGCCGCCCACGGTCATCTCCATGTCCTCGACGGCCAGTCCTTTGACGGTGCCCGGCGTGGTGATCGTGACCGTGACGGGCGAGCCGCCGCCGTTGGCCACATAAAAGAAGCGGCCAGGCCCGACGGGGGCGGTGTCTCCGTCGCTGTCGGCGGCCACCGCGGCCCCGGCCACGTCACCCAGCCCGCCGTCGATCGGCACCTTCGTGACGGTCAGTGCGGCCACGGTCAGGCTCCTTCCGGCTGAATCAGCTCACATTCGGCTCGCAGGTAGCGAGGAGTGGACGGGGTGGAGGTGGCCAGCACCCGCAGCACCTGGCCGCCGCCGCGCAGCTCGTCCCCGCGGCGCACGTCCGCCGTGGGGAGCAGGTAGACGGTGTGGGTGTGCCGGGCTCCGGCCTGCTGGGCGAGCATGCGTTCGGCTGTGGTGGGCTGGTCGACCTTGGCGCGCACGTCCGCTTGCTGCACGTAGATGACCTGCTGGCCGCCGGTCCCGTCACCGGAGGTTGCGGGGCGCCAGACCTGGAGCGTGCGGTTCAGCCAGTGGCTGATCACGACGTCGTCCTGGCCCGGTAGGCGCTGATGACGCGCCGGTCCGTTTGTGACAGTTCCATGCCGAGCGACTCGGCGGCGAAGCTGCGGGAGTGGTCGCCGAGGACCTCTTGGGTGAGGTTGGCGGGGTTGGTCCATGCCTGGGCGGCCAGCCGCAGCGCGATCCGCCGCAGCCCTGCCGGCCAGGTGGCGAACCCAGCGGTGTAGGTGAGCCGTACCACCTGGTCGCCGGTCGGCCAGCACCCGCCGATGCGGGTGAGGATTCCGGCCTGCGACCAGGTGTAGTCGGCGCCGTGCATCAGCGTCGAAGAGACGCTGCCGTCGCGGTTCAGCAGCTCCACCGAGTCCACGGCGGTGACCGGCCAGCGGGGCAGCACCAGCCGCACCGACCCGGCCGCCGCGTGATGCTGCCCGTCATTGTGGGTCGGGCCGTCCAGGATCACGGTGTCCTCGGAGGAATCGAGCGTCTGCCCGGCTTCCTCCTCGATCACCCCCTGGGCCAGCTCGAGGAGCAGCGCGGCGGCGGCGTCGTCGTCGGCGCTCCAGTCGGCGGCCGGAATCCGCAGCCAGGCGCGCAGGTCAGACGGTGTGGCGACAGGCATCTATCCGTCCTGGGCCTGGAGCGCGGCGATGATGTCAGCTTTGCGGGTGGCGCCGCCGAGGTCGACGCCGTGCTCGGCCGCGTAGGCGCGCAGCTCGGGCACGGTCATCGACGTCAACGGCACCTCGGTGGGCTGGTGGGCGGCGGGTTCGTCGGCGTAGATGCCGTACCCGCCGTCCACCAGCTGCGCGGCCTGCTCGTCGTCGAAGGTGGCGATCTGGCCAGGCTGGACCGATCCGTGTGGGCTGGCCAGCAGGGTCAGCATCTTCACCTGTCGGGTCACTTGGGCGCCTTCCGCGGCGAGCCGAGGATGACCAGGGCCGAGCACGGCAGGGTCGGGGTGTCGGTGCCGCCGACGGTCTTGATGTTCGCCCGCAGGTACCGCTTGGTGCCCTTGTAGCCGATCTTGTAGACGGCCTCGTCGTTGTTGCCGGTGATGACCGGCTCGGTGCCGTCCAGGTCGGCGTCGTCCACCGCGGTGTAGCCCGACCCGGAGCTGTCAGAGTGCTGGATCTCGAACGTGAACGACGGGTTGGTGCCGGTGGCGGTGCCGGCGGCGATGACGACCATGGCGCTGCTGTAGTTGGCCAGGTCGACGGCGGCGCCGTCGGCGGTGGTGTCGTACTCGGCCGGGGCCAGCGTCTGGACCGCTGTCACGTTGTTCTTCAGGTCACGGCTCATGCCGAGCTCCCTTCCTGGTAGAAGCGTGGATCAGGAGGCGGTGCACTTCAGGCGGACGAACGCCTCGGCCAGCACCGGCATGGCGTCGATCTCCACCCGCCCGATGAAGCCGACCTGGTTGGACTCGGCGTACAGCTCGACGAGCCGCTGCACCTCCATGGTCAGCGCCTCGGCGCCCCAGTAGTAGGAGAAGTCGGCGATCATCCCCGCGTAGTTGCCATCGGAGAAGGTGTTGGGGACGAACTCGCTGATGACGTAGGGGACGTCCAAGATGGTGTCGGGCCGGTCGGCGGCCAGGCCCGGCTGCCACACGTACTGCTCGTCCGTGCTCGTCTTCAGCTTGCGGATGTGCTTGAGCGCGTCGCGGTGGAACAGCCAGCGGGCCCGTGGCCAGTAGGCGGCCTTGAGGCTGTACTTGGCGTCGATCAGCCCGTTGCCGGTGAAGCCGGTCGCGCTGCCGGTGGCCACATCCCGGCTGGTGGGGATGCCGTCGTTGGACGCGGTGAACAGGCCGAGGGGCTTTTTGTTGCCGTCGCCGGTCATGAACGCCTTCTCTTGGCTGACGGCGAACTTGTAGGCCAGGCGGTCCCGCACGATGGCCTCGGCGCGGCCGGCGGTGAGCCGCAGCAGCTTCCGGGACACCTTGACGCGCTTGGCCAGCGGGTTGGGCCGCAGCTCCCGCTGGCCGAACCTCATCGAGTCGTCGGTGCTGCCGGTGCCCACCTCGCTGGTCCAGTCGGCGTCGGCCAGGTCGGTGTCCAGGGTGGGCACACCCAGGGAGTCGGAGGTGGTCAGCCGCTCCATGGTCATCAGGCCGCGCAGCGGGGTGGCGTCGTCCACGGCCTTGATCAGGTCGTCGATCCACTGCTTGGGCGGCACCAGGTAGCCGCCCTCGGGGTCGGAGGTGGCGTTCAGCGCCCGGGCCTGCGCGGGAGTCAGGGCGGCACGCCCACCGATGATGTAGGCGCGGAACGCCTCCATCGCCTCCCGCTCGCCGGCCGGGGCGTCGGCGGCGGCGTCATCGGCGGCGCGGCGGGTGTCCTCGGCCAGTCGCTCGGCCCGCTCGATGGTGCGGTCCAGGGCGTCCCGCTCCTCCAGGATCCGGTCGAACTTGGCCTCTTCCTCGGCGGTCATGGCGCGGCCCGCCTTGGACGCCTCCTCCATGATCGCGGCGGCCTGGGTGCCGAGCTGCGTGCGCTTGTGCCGCAGCTCGCGCAGGTTCAGCGTTGTCATCAGTGGTTTCCTCCCTGTGAGATGCCGGCCAGCCTGCGCAGGCGGGCGTTTTCGGCTCGCAGCCGCTCCAGCTCGGCGGCCTGGACGGAACGGGCCGGGGTCTTGCGGCCCTCGCCGTCGTCGTCTTCGTCGTCAGGGCCTCCGGCGGCCTCCAGCAGCGCCTGCAGCGCGTCGACGGCGGCCTGGACGAGGCCCTTGTTCTTCTTGGACAGGACCTTTCCGGCGCGCAGGTCGACTCCCAGAGCACGGGCCAGGGCCCGGCCGTCGGCGGCGACGGCGTCGGGGTCCATCGGCAGCGGCACGACGCTGGTTTCGAACAGCTCCCAGCGGGCTGGGACGCCGCCGGAGTCGATGTCGTGGGCGTCGAACCCAACGCTCACGGCGTTGAGGAACCGGCCGCGGATCTTGCGTTCGACGGTGGCGGCGAACTCGTCCTCCCGGTCGAACACCAGCCCGCCGACCAGTCGATCACCCTCAACATGCGGGTCTTCGACGCGGCCGATGGGGAGGCTGTCGCGGCCCCAGTAGGAATGGCCGTAGCCGAGTACGGGGTTGGCCCGGTAGCGCTCCAGGTCCAAGTTGTCCATGCGCAAATCCAGCCCGTCGGCTTTGCGGCCCTCGGTGGCCAGCACGAACGGGATCGGCCCGTCGTCGGGGGCGTCGGCGGCGCGCAGCGCGTAGCCGCGCAGGTAGAAGCGCCTCATCATCTGCTCCTGTCCCTTCCTGGGCGGCGGATCTGCCGGTCGCGCAGCGTGCGCTGCTGCCGCTGCTCCGGCGCGTCGGCGTCCCGGTCCCGCTCGTCGCGTTCGTCGTCGCGCGGCCAGGAACGATCGATCATGCGGGCACCACCTGGCAGTCGCATCCCACGTGCACGGGCGGGTGGCGGGTCGTGCGCTTGACCACGAGCCGCTCACCGTCGTCGCCGTCGATCTCCTCGCCCTTGGCGAGGAAGGCGTCATCGATGCCGACCACCTTGCCGTCCAGGCGGCGGCAGTACGGGCAGGTGTCGCCGGAGGCCACCCACTTCAGCCGGCGCACCCCGGCGGCCTTCCACGTCTCCCGGCGGGCGGCGTTCGTCAGCTGCGTCCCCTCCCACCGGGCGGTGCGAGCGGGCCGCTCGGCCTGCCAGGCGGCCAACCGGGCAAGGACGTCGTCGGCGATCGCGTCGACGTCCGCTTCTTCGGCGGTCCTGCGGAGCTGACCGAAGCTGCTGGCGAGCCGGTAGGCGATGTGGGAGAGCGTGTACGCCTGAGCCCACACGCTCAGATCGACCTCGCCCTCATAGCCGATGACCTCGGCGGCCTCGGCGGCCACGTCGGCGGCGAACGAGGTCAACACCGGCAGGAACGCCGCGGCCGCCGCTTCGGCGATCGGCCCGTCCTCGGCGTACAGCACCTGCAGGGCGGCCAGGAAGCCGGCCAGGGACCGGCGGCCGCGGGCGGTGAGGTGCTCGTCCACCAGGGCGCCGACCCGCTTCGCTTCGAGCGCGGCGACCTTGGCGTCGGCGGCCTCGATGAGCGGGGCGTACTGGTCGGCCACCGCCCGGCCGGACAGCAGCCGGGCGTGCCGGCGGCCCCGTTCCGGCGCCGCGCCGGTACTCCCGGCCGGGACCATGTTGAGCGGCTGCAGATAGACGTCGCCGCCGTCGACGGGGTTGAGGTTCTCCTTCTCCCGGACATCGTTCGTCGACAGCCAGCCCCACTGACGGCCGATCGCATACGCCTGGTAGCGGGCCTGGGTGTCGCCACGCAGCAGCGCCTCCACCAGGTGCTCGGCGAAGTAGGTTCTGCGCTCCTCCGGGAGCAGCAGTTGGGTGTTGATCGCCTGTTCCCAGCGCACCAGCCACGCCCGCAGCGCGGAGGTGACGTAGTCGATCTGCTGCTGCTCGATGTTGGAGAAGGTGGCGCGCTCTAGGTCGCCGATCTTGTGCGGTGGCAGCCGCAGCCACCGGGCCATCTCGGTGACCTGCAGCTTTCGGGTTTCCAGGAACTGGGCGGCGTCGTTGGGGATGCCGATCTGCTGCCAGGTCACGCCCTCTTCGAGGATCGCGATCCGGTGCGCCCGGTCGATCCCGCGGTGCAGGTTCTCCCAGTCGGCCCGCATCCGCTTGCGGGCCTCGTCGGACAGCTGGCCGGGGTGGCTCAGCACTCCGTTGAGGGTGGAACCGTTGGAGAAGAACTTGGCCCCGTGGTGCTCGGTGGCCAACCCCAATCCGATGCTGTTGGCGGCGTACTCCACCACCGAGTAGCCCTTGACGCCGTCGAACCCCAGGCCCGGGATGTGCAGCACCTCGCCCGGCAGCAGCGTGGCGTAGATGCCGTTGACGTCGTCGCGGTACTGGTAGATCCGGACGAACCGGCCGGGCCCGCTCCGCACCGCCTTGATCTTCAGCCGGTCCGGCCGCAGCGGCCAGATCTCCTCAATCACCCCGGTCCGGGGGTTGCTCACGACCTGGGCGACGCCGTTGCCCCACATCAGGGCGTGCCCCATGAGCGTCTCGCGCAGCTGCTGGCTGCTCATCATGGGGTTGGGCTGGTCGTGCAACAAGGTGTACAGCGGATGCTCGGTCGCCCGCCGCTTGCCGCGCTCCAGCCGCTGATACAGGTGCAACGGCAGACCCGCCACGTCCTCGCTGATCACGCGGACCCCGGCGAAGAACGCCGAGTAGGTCAGGGCGGTGTCGTAATCGACGCGCACCCCGCTGCTGTTGACGATGCCGCCGGAGAACCAGTCCTCCACCCACTTCTCCGGCGTGGCCAGACCGGACAGCGGCCCGGAAATCGCGGCCCTGGCCGCCGACCGGATCCACCCCATTAGCGACCACCCGCCCTGGATGCCCCGGCCGGGCCCGCCCCACTCTCAGCGCGCCCGGCCAGGACGCCACCGGTGATGCCGGCCCCCAGCAGCAGCACCCCGGTGGCCGTGACCCCCAGCCACGGAGCCACCAGGCCCAAGCCCACCCCGATCAGCACGACCCCGAGAGCGGCCAGTACGTCCCAGATGTCCACGCCCGCCTCCCTCTGCATGCCTCACAGGGCGCTCAGGCCCCTGGTCTCGTAGATCGACACCGGCGGCGCCCCCCGCATCGCCCCGTCCAGGGCGAACAGCAGGGACACGATGCCGTCGATGCGTTTTCCGGACTTGTCGCGGTCGGGTTTGACCGGCCGCATCCGGTCCGGGTCGTCCCGCGGGCTTTTGCGTTCGACCGCATCAGCCATCCACCGGGCCACCGGGTTGCCGAAATGCGCGATCTCGCCCGCTTTCAGCCGCCGCATCAGCTCGGCCATGGGCGGTGTCATCCGCAGATACGTGGTGTCGGACTCCACCATCGCCAACCGGGTCCGCTTGGTGATCTCTTGGCGGACCGGCTCGCCGCTCCATTTGTCGTAGGTGATGTCGACGATGCGGTACCGCTGGTGGTCGGCCTCGATGTCGGCGTAGATCCGGTCGTAGTCGATCGTGTCGCCCTCGGTGGCCGTCACCCAGCCGTCGCGCACCCATTCTTCGAACCGGCCGCCGGTGTGCTCCGACAGCGGCTCCACCATGGATTCGGGCACCCAGAACCGCCACAGCACGCTGCCGTCGCCGAACAGCAGAGTCCAGGCGGTCAAGTCGAGCTTGGATGACAGGTCCAGCCCGGCCCAGCAGCGTTGGCCGGCCAGCCGGGAAGCCACCCAGTCCGGCGTCGGGGCGATCTCCCGGGCGCACCCGTCCCACAGGTCCATCCCGATCCACCGGGTGACCTGGCTGACGCGCTGGTTGAGCCGGAACTGGCGAAATCCATTCTCCGCCGACACGTCCCGGCGGGCCTCCTCGGCCTCCTCCCGCAGACTCTGAATGCCCAGGAAGGTGCCCAGTGCGGGGTTCGGCCACGCCCAGTTCCGCTCGTCCCACGGATCCAAGCTGACCGGCAGGTCGTCTCGGCCCGGGAACAGCCGCTGCAGCCGCTCCAGCTCCTCCAAAGTGCGCGGCATCTTCCGCACGAACGCGAAGTGGTGCGGCGCGGATGCCGGATCCTCCATCACCCGGTCGGCCTCGTCGATGAACTCGGCCCCAAACGACGTCTGATCGGACGTCTCGGTGGTGATGGCGAGCATCAAAGGCTGCGTCCGAGCACCGGCGGCCGTCCGCATCGCCTTCCACAAGCTGTCGTCCGGCTGGGACAGCACTTCATCGAGGATGAAGCAGTGCGGGTTGTGGCCCAGCTCGGTGTCGGCGTCCGCCGGGATCACCTCATAGTGGCTGCCGGTGGCCTCGTCCACCAGGCGGCGGGCGTTGCGGATGTGCCGCAGCCGCTTGGACAAGATCGGCGACTTGCGGACCATCTTGACCGCGGGCTCGAACACCTTCCCGGCCTGGCGGGTGTTGGCCGCCGCCCCGTACACCTCGGCCGACTCCTCGCCATCCCCGCACAGCATGTACAGCGCGATGCCGGACAACAGCGCGCTCTTGCCGTTCTTGCGGGCGACGACGATCGTCGCCCGGGTGTACCGGCGCACGTACCGGCCCCACTGGGGCGACCAGATCACCTCGCCGAACAGGGGTCGGATGATCTCGTGCTCCTGCCAGGCCGCCAGCTCGAACCGGTGGTTGGCGTAGGCGCCGGCCGGGTGCACCAGCAGCTCGGCGAAGAACGCCACGACCCGATCCGCCCGGGGTTCGCAGTAGTGCGCGCCCCGCCGGGTGCACGTCTTGCCGTCCAGCGTGTACCCGCACACCCCGCCGCGCCGATCCCGCGGCCGCCACCGCTTGCTGTGATCGATCTTCGGGGTGGCGCGCCGGGCCATGGGCACCTCCCCTGTCAGGACAGCAGCCGCTCGGCCCCCAGGCCGTCCTTCTCGCCGCCGATGGACAGCTGGGAGCGGTCCGAGGGCGTGAGCCCGAACCGGGCGCCGTACCGCTGCACCTGGGCGTCGGCCTCGTTCAGCACCAGCGTCCAGGGATTCTTGCCGAGCCGATGCCCGGTCAGCTCCCCGTTCTTGTTGAACACCGGCAGCTCCACCACCTCGCCCTGCTCGGCGAGAGCCTGGGCGGCCCGCCGGCGGCGCACCACCGCATCGCACCAGCAGGCGAACGCCTCCACGTCCCACGGAGTGAGCACGCCCTTGGCCTCCAGGTCCGGGGCATAGCACTCCCACACCGCCACGGCCTCGGCGCTGAGCCACTGCGGCGGCGCCACTTCGCCGGCGGACGGGATCGGCTCGGCGGTGTTGATCCGATCCTTGCGGTCACCGTGCAGCACCCGCAGCGGGGTGGGCTTGGGAGCGGGGCCACGCTTGCCCATGATCACCCCCTAGCGGTCACTGAGCGTAACGATACGGCGGCCTCTGAAACCTGTCGGCGCGCGAGGAAGATCCCCCCCGCGTTCGCCGGGTACCCAGCCCCAGAGATTTTCACCCCCCTTCCCCCCTCTGACCTGGGGAGATGCCGGGGGTTGCACTTGTAGGCCCCTGACCTGCGGTGACTGTGCGTGATCACTGTTCGGGCTTCGCTGGTGCTGCTGCGACGCCCCTGCCGGAGGGGGAGTGGAGCGAGGTCGCACCGTTCGGTTCACCGGTTCGGCGGGCACGCCGGCCGAGCCGATTCCGCCTGCCGATTGCGGGCCGTCTGCGCCGATCAACGTCAGTCTGCGCGTTCGCGGCCCGGTGCGCGGCTGTTCGTCTTGCTGCTTGTCCGGCGTGGCGGCCGGGTGTTCCGGCGGACCCGCCCGGAGGAGGGGGGTGACCCCTGGGGGGAGGGGGTCAGTAGGCGGGGCCTGCCGCCCAGCCGCCCGGTTGGTGGCGGGCTGTCTCACGGCTGTGGCAGGAGTGGCACAGGCCGCGGCCGTAGATCGGGTTGTGCTCGTCCAATCCGCGCTCCCGGAGCTGGCGCTTGGACAGCGGCCAGTGGTCGGCGTGCTCGCTGGGCGCACCGCAGGGTGAGTCGTGGCCGTGGCTGGTGTCGGCGCACACGCACCGGGGGTCGCGCTGCAGCACCCGAACGCGGAACCGTTGCTCGTGCTCGCGGTCGTAGCCTTGGGCGGTGCTGCTGGGGCGGGGGCGCCGGGAACGGGTTTGGCATTCGGCGCACTTGCCGGAGCGGGTACCGGGCGCGCGCTGGCCGGTGCAGCCGGGAGTGGTGCAGCGGCGAGGCGGACGGCTCGGCAAGTGCACCCCCTGTCCGGGTTTGGCCTACTGTGCGGCTTTGCCCGCGTCTGGTGTGCGAGGCGGCTACCGTCCTGCCATGCGACTCATCACCATGATCGGCGCCCTGGCGTGCGCGCTGCTGCTGTCCGGGTGCGGCGGCCCCGAGCTTTCCGCCGCGCCGACTCCTACCTCGTCCACCCCGCAGGCCGCGCAGACGGAGGGCTGGGAGCAGGTCCCACCCGAGCATCGCCGCGCGTTTTTGCGGGTGCTGGCGAAGGCTGATCCGGGGCTGGTGGACGGCGACCCGCAGCGGCGGCGGGGGCTGCGGCGGGCGGTGTACACCTGCCGGGATCTGGAGCGGGGAGAGTTCACCGGCCGGCAGATGGCCGAGCGGGTGGCGTACCGGTTCACCGGCGGGCACGGGACTGTGGACGAGCGGGAGGCCGTGGCGGTGATCCGGGCGGCACGCAAGTGGATCTGCCCGCATCTGAAGGAGGGCTGATAGCGCGAAGCCCGGCGCTTGGCCGGGCTTTGGGCATACGAGTGTCCGGTGAGATCAGCGTGACACATGCTCCGTGCGGGCGCAACCTGATGCGCTCATGCTGTCTGCCTTTCGGCGTCCCGCCGCATGGCGGCCGCCAGCACCGCCAGCGCGTCTCCGACCCGGTACAGGGGCCGTCCGGCCGCGTCGCGGCCGTGGGGGAGGATCCGGCCGCGCGCGGCCCATTGCCGTACCCGGTCCGGTCTCACCGGCGCCGCGAGCTGGGCGAGGATGTGGGCGACCTGGTGGGCGGGGGCGAGGTGGTCTTGCAGGGCGTCCAGCATCCACTCCCGCCGCTCTTCCACGCTGTGCCCGGTGCCGCAGGAGCGGCAGGG